>JAESGD010000022.1_pt1 | contig 344560 bp, 327 predicted proteins | sample 9269581 | NCBI WGS metagenome assembly JAESGD01 (sample SAMN14515903, study PRJNA621661) | algae metagenome | isolation source: Cyanomargarita calcarea GSE-NOS-MK-12-04C and co-occurring heterotrophs from... | place: USA: Grand Staircase Escalante National Monument, Utah | collected 2007-12-30
ATCTGAGAGTTCAACCCGTGAGGGCTGGTAAGTATATGTACGGACTATTCACCGTGATTCTACTTACAACGAATCGCACTTTGCAAGCCTACACTGTACCCGAAGGCGTCAGTGTAGGTAGTTGACCAGCATCAATAAAACGAGTTGCTCAAGAGTGGGTTTTCACGACTAATAAACTGGTTAATTTCCTTAATATCAAGCCGAGCTTGGACGGTAAAAACGTAGCGATTCATTCCCGTTTACCTTTGGATATTTGACGAATATCTTCGCGTAATTCTCTAAATACCTCTTCACCATCAATTACTTCTCCTCTATCGCCTTGCTCTATCCCAACAGCAATTTCTGAGCGAAGTGTAATAAGTCGCGCTTCACGAATGCGGTCGCGTTCCTCTAGTAGTCGCAATGCTTCACGTACAACCTCACTCGCGGATAAATACCTACCACTTTTGACTTTTTCGTGAACTAACTGCTCAAGCTCAGGTGTCAGTGATACGTTCATAGGTTTTCGTTATTCAATTTGAATTTATAGCTTTAATTCTGCCACCGATAGCAAAGCTTGTCAAAGTTTGTTATTGATGAAGACAGCCTCTCTTGCTTGCAGCCACTCTTGGGGGATGCTTTCGACACCTGCAGATAAAGCTACAATACCCCCAACGATCGCACAAGTCGTATCTCTATCTCCCAAGCCACTGACAGTTAACCAAAGTGCTTCTTCGTAGCTGTTCAGGTGTTGGGCAGCACACCATAGAGCAAAGGGTATCGTGTCTTGTGCGGACACAAAAGAACCATTTCCCAGGATAGAAGCCGCTGAATCTACGGTTATATTTGGCGATAAATCGCGAGCGAGGACGATTTTGGAACTTACCTCACTTTCTGGAACATAAGGCAAAAGCAAGTTTAAAAATTCTGCCTTACTGGGTAAAGAATTTTGCAACCTGCTAGCAAAAGCCGCCGCCACAGCAACAGCGATCGCTCCTGCAATTGCTTCTGGATGAGTGTGAGTGACTTCAGCACTCGCCTTGGCTTGGCTGACAACCATATCTATATCATCAGCAAAATAAGCACCTACAGGTGCAACTCGCATTGCACCACCATTGCCGTAAGAACCCTGTCCCTGAAATAAACTGCTTGCTACTTCCTGCCAAGATATTCCATCTTTAATCCTCGCCATAAATCCATGCATTGCTGCACCGTACTTGCGCTCTTGATCGTATAGTTGAACAAAACTTTGTACCAAACTTTCTTGGTTAATTTCTCCAAACTCTTGCAAAGTTAACACTACCGACAGCGCCATCTGGGTATCGTCGGTGTAATACCAAGGGGAGGAAGGAATAGCACGGGCTGCAATCATGCTTTCTGCTACATCTGGATGGAGAAAAAAGCAGTCTCCAAATGCATCTCCTACAGATAAGCCGAAAAGTGAACATTCAGCACGGATGAGGTGAGGATTGTTGGTTTGCACAGCTAACTCAACAGTTTTTTATGTATTCAATTATAATACAAAGAAACACATTGCAGACTCACGCAACCGAGTCAAAAACCTGTTGCGCAGTTAGGTTTAAATTGGGGAAAGTAGGCGACACAATCCGGTCTGTACCTCTAAACGGGGTCATTTGATATTCCCCGTCGATTAATTCGCACACGAAAATTGTAGGCTGCTTGGGGTTGCCGATAAATTTCCGTCCGCCCAACGCAGCGTAATCTACAATCCAGTATTCGGGGATGCCCATACCTTCATAATTCCCAAACTTATCGTAGTAATCGTCACGCCAGTTGGTTGAAACGACTTCGACCACTAAGGGGACGGACGCGGGTAAGGATACGGTTGATTGCTTATCCCACAAAGGTTCATTTACAACGTTGTCGTAATTTAGTACCAAAATATCAGGGGAATAGGCTGAGTCGTTATCGGGTGTTTTTACAAACGCAGTTTTCGGGATGCGGTAGGGTAGTCCCATTTGCAAAAATTGAAAAGTTATTTGTGCAGCTAAAAATCCGACAACACCCTCATGTTTGCCTGTTGGTGGCGGCATCTCGATTATCACTCCTTTGTGCAGTTCGTAGCGTATTTGTGAGTTTTCTGGATACCATTCGATAAATTCATCGAAGGTAACTAGTTTTAGTTCGGCTTGTGTTTGTGTTTGGGTCATAAGTTACCACCTCCACATATATTTGACTTTACCATCCTAGTAGTTCAGGAGCAGGGTGTTCTCCACCTTTCATAAACTAGCGAATCATAATCTATACTGTGTCTGCTAGTGAATAAATTTAATTTTAAAAGTATCATAGACTACAAAAATTTCAACGAACTGACAAGTCAGCGCTTGCGCTATCGCTATGCAGGAAAAAAACTTTTTGGTTTACTGAATCTATGAAACGTTCAAATCGTCGTGCTTGGTTAGGAGCGATCGCCCTCTCATTTTTAGTTATACTGAGTCTGATATTAGCCCCCGGTAATAACAGAATTAATAGCGGTTCTACTTATAACCGCTCACCTGATGGTTATGGTGCTTGGTATGCTTTTATGCAAGAACATGGTACTAATATCACGCGCTTTGCAAAGCCTTTTAAATCTTTAAAAGCAGAAAAAACTCCTGTGACTCTTTTGCGAGTTAACAGTCAATTGCTTGAGCCGATAATTTTACCAGAAGAAAAAGAATGGCTAGAAAATGGCAATACTCTAATAATTTTGGGTGTACGCGACTCTGTAACTGCTGCCAACTTTAGCACCATGCAGAAATCTTCCTCGGGAGATGTCAAAATTGAGACGCGGCGACGGGGAAAAATTCAGACTGGGGAAGAATTGCTTTTAGGCGATCGCTTCGGGGCTGTGGTCTGGCAACAAAAATTTGGTCAAGGAAAGGTAATTTTTTCTACCACTCCCCATTTAGCGGCCAATGCCTACCAAGAGAATTTAAGTAATTTTAATTATTTAGCTGATTTGTTAGGTAAAAAAAATAACTTATTATTAGTCGATGAATATCTCCACGGTTACAAAGATGCTGCTGTGAGGCAAGAAGAAGGGCAAGGAAACTTAATCAGTTATTTCTCTAAAACTCCAGTCTTTCCAGCATTATTGCAGGTAGGCGTTTTGCTATTGGTGCTAATTTGGGCGCTGAATCAACGTTTTGGGAAAGAAGTTACTTTATATACGCCAGTAGTGGATAATAGTGAAGCTTACATCCAAGCGTTAGCACAAGTGTTGCAAAAAGCGGGTAAGACTGACTTTGTTGTCGAAATGGTGGCTAAAGAAGAACAAGTGCAATTGCAACTCGCTTTAGGATTAGGAAGAATTCCTCTCGAACACCAAGCATTAGTAACCGCTTGGGTACAGCAAACAGGTACTCAAGCGACAGAACTGGATAAACTGTTGCGTTTGCGAAATAGAAAAACTCCCATGAGTGAACGAGACTTGATAAGCTGGTTGGGGAAATGGCAAACCCTGAGGGAAGTTCAAAATTCTACTCTCAACCGCTCGAAAGGTGCCTGATACGCAATTATTTTTATAAGAAATGAATGAAACTTATCCTGTATTAACTCGCCTTGATAAAGCACTTAACCAAGTAGTTGTCGGACAATCTTCCCTGATACAGCAACTTTTGATTGCGTTGTTAGCGGGTGGACATGTGATTTTGGAGGGAGTACCGGGTACAGGTAAAACCCTTTTGGTGAAAGTACTGGCGCAGTTAATCCAAGCTGAGTTTCGTCGGATACAACTTACACCGGATGTTTTACCTTCGGATATTACTGGTACGAATATTTTTGATTTAAATACCCGTAACTTCACCTTGAAAAAAGGACCAGTTTTTACCGAAGTGTTGCTAGCGGATGAGATTAACCGCACTCCCCCGAAAACACAAGCAGCCTTATTGGAAGCGATGGAAGAAATGCAAGTAACCTTGGATGGTGAAAGCCTGCCACTACCAGAATTATTTTGGGCGATCGCCACCCAAAATCCCCTAGAATTTGAAGGCACATATCCCTTACCAGAAGCACAACTAGACAGATTTTTGTTTAAGCTGGTAGTAGATTATCCCGATGCGGCGGCTGAGAAGCAAATGATACTTAACCGTCAGTCTGGGTTTGCAGCTCGACGCTTGGATATAGCCAAGATTAAGCCAGTGGCCACAGTAGCACAGCTTTTGGAAGTGCGGCAAGCAGTCAAAGAAGTTAAGGTATCGGAAGCGATAATTGATTATTTACTGGCGGTAGTCAAAGCATCGCGACAACACCCAGATTTAGCATTAGGTGCATCACCTCGTGCTGCAGGTGCTTGGTTTACGACATCTCAGTCGGCAGCGTTGTTAGCAGGACGGGATTTTGTGACACCGGATGATGTCAAAGCTGTTGCACCTCCCTTGCTACGCCATCGCTTTATTTTGAAAGCAGAAGCAATGTTGGATGGTTTGCAAATGGATGGAGTAGTTGCATCGTTACTCAATCAAGTCCCAGTACCGAGGTGAAAAGAGTTAGGAGTTAGGAGTTAGGAATTAGGAGTTAGGAGTTAGGAGTACGGCTGTTAAGGTGACTCAATCAAGAGTGCAAAATACCTAATCTTTACTCTTAACTTTGCGTTCTTCGTTACTTCGCGGTTCAAATAGATATTTTTTTTGAACCGCGAAGTAACGAAGAAGCGAAGAAAAGACTATTTTACAGCTTACACCTTAATAGCCGTAGAGTTAGGAGCTAATTCATATCTTGCTTTTTGCGTATAAACCACATATATACAATTTTATAAGTTATGAAAAATACAATAAAATTAAACCATTATTTCCAGTCCATTAAAATGGACTTGTGCTATTAGAAAGGGACTTATAGTCCCTAGCTGGCGGGTAGGGCGTTAATCGATTTACCTGGGTAATAAAAGTGATGATTTTGACTTCTAACTTGAAAATATGATTCCTTCTAAAAAAGCTTATTTATTATTAGTATTGGGCATTATCATCGCCCCAAGTTTAGCAATCTTTTTTGGTATACCGACGAGTATCACGCTAACCTTATTATATGATGTCGTAGTGTTGGGATTAATGGTTGTGGATGGTTTGCGAGTCCGCAGTCATCGTGTGCAAGTTTCACGAGAATTACCACCACGATTATCAATTGGGCGAGAGAACCCAGTTCTGATAACGGTAAATAGTAACACCAACACAGTCATTCAAATCCGCGACTATTACCCAGCTAGTTTTGGCGTGTCTGTACCGACATTACAGACCCCTATTGAAAGTAACCGCACCCAAGAATTAACTTACACAGTCAACCCAACTTCTCGGGGAGAATTTTCTTGGGGAGATATCCAGGTAAGGCAACTTGGTGCTTGGGGGTTGGCGTGGGATGATTGGAAAATTCTCCAAAGTTTGAAAGTCAAAGTTTATCCAGATTTGTTGAGTTTGCGATCGCTCTCGATTCGTCTGACATTACAATCATCTGGGGCGATGCGACAATTTCGCTTGAATGGTATTGGTACAGAATTTGCCGAATTGCGAAACTATCGCAGCGGTGACGATTTACGCTTTATTGACTGGAAAGCTACCGCTCGTCGCATCAGTGCTTATGGTAATGCAGCACCATTGGTAAGAGTTCTAGAACCAGAACAAGAGCAAACCTTAATGATTTTACTCGATCGCGGAAGATTGATGACCGCAAAAGTGCAGGGTTTGCAGCGATTTGACTGGGGTTTGAATGCTACTTTATCCCTCGCATTAGCAGGATTGCATCGAGGCGATCGCGTTGGTGTTGGTGTATTTGACCGCCTTCTTCATACGTGGATTCCCCCAGAACGCGGTCAACAACACCTGAGTCATCTAATTGACTGTCTCACCCCAATTCAACCAGTCCTCCAAGAATCTGACTATTTGGGTGCGGTAACTAATCTTGTGCAGCGACAAACCCGCAGGGCGCTTGTAGTTGTAATTACTGACATAGTTGACGTTACTGCCTCTACCGAACTCCTTGGCGCACTCTCCAAATTAGCACCACGCTATCTACCATTTTCCGTCACCTTGCGCGACCCGCAAGTAGATAAACTAGCACGCAACCCCACCGTAGATGCTACAGCGGCCTATACCCGTGCAGTAGCATTAGATTTATTAGCACAGCGCCAAGTCGCATTCGCTCAACTAAAACAAAAAGGTGTGTTAGTACTGGATGCACCAGCAAATCAAATCACCGACCAATTAGTAGACAGGTATTTGCAATTAAAAGCACGGAATCAACTTTAAAGGAAGAAGGAAGAAGGAAGAAGGAAGAAGGAAGAAGGTTTATATATGTGGATTGGAACCCCAACTCAAAACGGGTGACCCCGATCGGAGTCGGGGTATTAAACAGAACAGCGAGGATAATACCTGCAAATAGCCACCAAGCCTGTAAGCCCAAGAAGCAAGATTAATTACTCCGCTTCCGACTGCAGTACAACACCAAAAACACAAACAACCCCATCCCCACCAAATACTTAAACGCATCTGGAATAATCGGACTGGGAGAGAAAAAACCCTCAATCGTACCAGCAATAATTAACATCGGTACAATCCCAAATACCAACTGTACGGCCTGGGAACCATACAATTTCAAGGCCTCACTACGGCGATATCTACCAGGAAATAAAATAGCCTTGGCAATTAAAAATCCCGCTCCTCCTGCAAAAAAAATCGCGGGTAATTCCAAGGAACCGTGGGGAAATACAAACCCCCAAAAAGGATAAGCAAGTTTATTTTGACCTACCAATGCCGCAATCGCACCAATTGATAAACCATTCAACACCATCAGAAAAGTTGTATATGCCCCAGCTGTTATCCCACCAGCAACAGCGCCAAATGATACAGTTATATTGTTAATCGCGATGCCGCTAGATGCTAGTGGTTCAACCCCAACTATTGACCCCATCCACAATTTATGCTCATCTCTAACTTTGGTAATTAAGTTTTCGGGTACTATCAGCGACATAAATGTTGGGTCTTGCCAAGCGTACCACCAAGCGACTAATGCCCCCACAATAAATAAGGTGGTAGCAAAAGCGATATAGGGGAAAGTCTGCTGCACCACAGATGGCAATCCCCAACGGTAGAAATCCACCACTGCTTGCCATTCCTGTCGCCGTGAACCTTGATAAATCTGCGTATATGCGCGAGTTGTTAAGGTTTGTAAACTTTGGATCAAAGTATTGCCCAGTTGTTGGGTACGCGCACGGGCTAAATCTGCTGTTACGGAACGATATAAACTAGCTAATTCTCGAATTTCCCCGGCACAAAGCGTATGCAACCCTTTTTTTTCCAGTTGTCTTAACAGGGTAGAAAGACGCTGCCAATTTGCTTCTCGTCGGGAAATCCAACGTTGAATATTCATAAAATTTCGGAATACTGTATAAAACTTACCTTAAGATAACCTCATCAAACCCGTACTTTATTTAAAAATTTGCCATTATGTCTTTTAATTCCGGTTCACCAAGTCCAATACAACCGCTGAGTCTGGGTAATGTTGTCAGTGCGGGACTGCGGTTGTATCGCTCTCATCTAAAGTCATATCTTAGCCTGTCAGCGATCGCCTATTTGTGGGTACTTGTGCCAGTATATGGCTGGGCAAAATGTGCGGCAACTTTAAGTTTGATATCTCGCTTGGCTTTTGGTGAATTAGTCAATCAACCGGAAACTGTAGAAGGGGGACGTCGTTTCATCAATTCCCGTGTCTGGCAGTTTTTGGTGATGACTTTGCTAATGTTTCTTATTAGTATTGGTTTAACTATAGTTCTGATAATTCCCTTTTCTGTTTTGTTCGGGGTTATTATCGGTTTTACTGCTGTGAGTTCAGCGAGTGGTACTACGCCAAGCCCAACGATTATCCTGCTAGTAGCACTATTAACCCTTCTGGCAATTCCACTTTTTCTCATCGCTTTAATGTGGGTACAGGCACGATTTTTTGTTGTTGAAGTTCCACTTGCCGTCGAAGATAATGTTGATGGAACATCGACAATTAGCCGCAGTTGGGATTTAACAAAAGGACATGTATGGCGAATTATTGGAATTTTGTTTGTTGGTTATTTAATTACTTTACCCATACAACTACCCTTTAGTATCCTGAGTATAATTATTCAAGGAATTTTACAACGTTTGGCTCAAGAAAATAGCGCTTATACATTTCTTTCCTCCGTATGCAGTTTAGTTCTTACCTTATTGAGTGCCACATTAGTAGTACCTTTTTGGCAGGCAATCAAAGCTGTAGTTTATTATGACTTGCGAAGCCGTCGTGAAGGGTTAGGTTTGAAGTTACGCGATTATGAGGTTTAAAGGAAAAGGATTCTAGATTTTGGATTACCTACACAAAGCCGCAGTCTTACACTATGAGGGCTTTGTGTAACTAGCGAAATTAGGATTTTGGATTTTGGAGAAAAACTACTCTACCGAACTCCTTGGCACTCATTAAAAAGTTAAAACTCAAAATAATTGTTTTTACTTTTTAATTCTCTTCATTCAACTTTCAAAAAATAAATTTTTAATTGTTTAATTACTTATGCATTTATTTAATCGTGTCAAATTTCGCACTCCAGAAAGTGTAGAATTGGAATTTACTCTCGCAGGAATAGGTAGTCGTACACTTGCTCTGATAATTGATTATCATATTCTGACCTTGATTCTAACGCTGTTTGTCGCTGTTTGGGCAGTAGTTTCAGTTCAGTTATCTAGTTTTTTGACCGATATTTTTGGTGCAAAAATTGGTTTGTGGCTGATAGCGATCGCCTTTCTTCTCGGTTTCCTTATTTATGCTGGTTATTTTGTAATTTTTGAAACATTATGGCAAGGTCAAACTCCTGGTAAACGCTTTGCAAAAATTCGGGTTGTTAGAGATAATGGTAGACCGATTGGACTGCAACAAGCAACTCTCCGGGCTTTGCTCAGAGCAATTGACGAATCTTTGTTTATTGGGGCTTTTTTAATTATTTTTGGTCGTAAGGAAAAGCGTTTGGGTGATTTAGCCGCCGGTACAATTGTAATTCAAACCCAAATACTCACGGAAAAAGAAGATTTTATTATTTCAGAACAAGCAAAATCATATTACGAGCAATTGCTACCAATCGCCGATCTATCAGCATTATTGCCAGATGATTTTGCTGTGATCCGTGAATATTTACTACGACGACAAGCGATGTCACAAAAAGCCAGAGTTTCACTTGCTTTAGAATTAGCTCTTCAAGCGAAAGCGATTATTAAACTAGAAAAATTACCAGAAGCTGTCACTCCTGATATGTTTTTAGAAGCAGTTTACCTCGCTTATCAAGAATCATCCGATTTTAGATTTAGGATTTAGGATTTGGGATTTAGGATTTTTGTTGGGTTTCCCGACAACAATCCAACCTACAAATACTAAAATCCCAAATCTAAAATCAAAAATCTAAACTGGGCCAATCTGGTTCGCGATCGTACCGGATTGTATTGTCAAATTTTCGCACTTCAGCACGCTCCACCACGAATTCAGGTGAACTCAATAACCATTTCTGATTCAATTGGGAAAGCATGGTGCCGAGGCGATCGCGGTCTAAATTAGGTGAAATCTCACCAAAATAACCTAATGTCACATGAGCAGTAAAATGATATTGCTGTTCAATTCCCAATGCAATTAATTTCTGATTTTGATAAATAGTCCGGCGCAAATTCACAATCTGCTCGTAGCAGCTTTCATCTTGCGGCACTAAGCAAACACCTAAAGCCCTTGGCAGCACCATCAACCCCAGCACTTGCCAGCGAATTGGTTTAGCCTTGCTGTTACTTGATCGTTGATATTGCTGGAAAATGTCAGCAAAACATGACCTTAACTCCTTTTCAAAGTCGGAATTTGCCGTGCAAGCGTCGCGAAAAGCACTATCCCGAATTAAATCTGCCACCGTCACATGAAAGCGAGCAGGAGGTACAGGCACAATCAAATCAGGCTCCAGAGGTAACTGTAACAGTTCCTGCTGGTAAATCTGCAAAGTAGCATAGAAATCAGCGTTTTTAGAATCTTCTTCTGAAACTGGTGTAATTACCGTATATCCAGGAAAGGGAACAGCTTCTCGAACTCCATCTGGTGTGGGGTGAAACTTAGAAGATTCCCGGATATGCTGGACTTGGGATCTATAAGCTTCTGGCAGCGTCATTCGCGCTACCCGATTTAAATAAGTTTGGTAGTTGTCGTCCAATCTTCTTAGCCTCGCGCTCTCACTTGATAGATTGTAGGCAACATTACACACATTAACGGCATGATGTTAAAACTATTTAGCTTTTAATTCAATAGTTAGGAGCTAGAAGTTAGAAGTTAGGAGTTAGGAGTTAGGAGTTAGGAGTTAGAAGTTATTAAATTAATTCTCCCCCTGCCCCCTTCCCCCTTCCCCCTGCCCCCTGCCCCCTGTCCCCTGTCCCCTTCCCTATGCCTATCTACGTCTACTGGGGTGAAAATGATTTTGCCATCGAAAAAGAGGTTGTGGCTTTGCGATCGCGCGTTCTCGACGAACTCTGGAATAGTTTTAACTACACTCTATTCGGACAAGATACACCCGATGCTGTTGTCCAAGGGTTAAATGAAGCTATGACACCACCATTTGGCGGTGGTGGTCGTTTGGTGTGGTTGGTGAATACTACTCTATGCCAGCAATGCCCAGAACCTCTGTTAGTAGAGTTGCAGCGCACTCTATCTGTAATTCCCGAAAACTCATTTTTATTGCTCACCAGTCGCAACAAACCAGATGAACGGCTCAAATCCACTAAATTAATCAAACAATTCGCTACAGAATTCCGAGCATTTGACCTGATTTCACCTTGGGAAACTGAACTTTTGGTCGAGTCTGTCAATCAAGCTGCTCAAACAGTGGGAGTGAAACTTACAACCAGAAGCGCGAAACTTTTAGCGGAATCAGTAGGAAATGATACCCGTTTATTATATAATGAGTTAGAAAAGTTACTGCTTTATGCTGGAAATAATAATAAACCTTTAGATGTAGATGCTGTCAGTGAATTAGTCAGAAATACAAATCAAAATAGCTTACAGCTGGCAACAGCAATTCTTTGTGGGGATACAGGCAAAGCGATCGCCTTGGTGACGGATCTAATTAATGCGGACGAACCAGGTTTACGGATAGTTGCGACTCTAATTGGGCAATTTAGGACTTGGTTGTGGGTAAAGATAGTAACCGAAAGTGGTGAGAGGAATCCAGTTGCGATCGCTCAAGCTGCTGATGTGCGCAACCATTATCGCATTAAACATCTACAGCAAGAAATCAGGCTTATTTCTTCTGGGCAACTTATTGCTTGTTTACCTATACTGTTAGAGTTAGAAGTCAGCCTCAAGCAAGGAGCTACAGAGATGCCAACACTTCAGACAAAAGTCATCGAACTTTGCCAATTATGTAGAGGAAATTGACAATAAAGATAAAGATTTAATTAATGGAACGTTTCTGGAACTTCTCCCTCCTAAAATGATTCAGAGTTATTAACATATCCCTACTGTAGTTATTTCCAAACAGCAAATGGCGAAATTCTACCATTCTTTTTCTGTGACTCGCTGGCGACAAATGCCTTTTTACTCTATCTTCTTAGGCCTTATTGCCATTAATTGCTTGGTTTCTAGTACGTTGATTTATAGTACCAAAGTTGCTGCTCAAGCTCCATCAATCAATGATGCTGAAATGATGAACTACGCTCGCTCTCTCTTGAGAATGGAGCCTGCACGTCAACAAGCTTTGCAAGAAATTAAGAAAATTATTGGTGACGGAGACGTTCCCCCGATTATTTGTAACGATTCCAATAGCATTACTAAACTCCCAGAGAAAGCTAGAGGTATCGCAGTGAATTACTGTCAGCGCTCTCAAAAAATCGTTGAAGAGAATCAATTGAGCATCGATCGTTTCAATGGCATTACAATGCAGTTACAAAATAATGAAGACTTAAAAGGGCAAATTTACAATAGATTACTTCGTCTACAGAAAAGTCCTAACTCTCCGTAGCTCATTTTTCCTTCTTAATAAAAATTATCTTTCTGAAAAATTACTACCCCCGAAATTCTTTGGGGGTAGTTGAGTATTTTAACATAAAATCAAGATGAAATTTTGGGTGAAGATTCATTTCATTCAACTTCCACAAAACGCTTGTCGTTTGGCGTGAATGTTTTTCATATGCTTCTTGACTGTATTTAGGCTAATGTAAAGGCGATCGGCAATTTCTTTGTAGCTCCAGTTAGCTCGATAAAGAAGCCAAATTTCAGACTCTCGTGGTGTTAATTCATATTTGATGACATCTACTTGAACCGCATTTTTTAAAGACTCATATCGGTTTTCAATTGTCACTAACAAACATGGCTGCGAAAATTGCTGCAAATCGAGCCATCTCACCCGAATCAGAAAAATACTTGACTTATCTAACACAATTTCATTATAAAGAATCATTATTTTATCGGCAAAAAAACTCCGACTTTCAATTAATGATTGGCAAATATGCCAAATGTCAGACGGCACAAAATTTAGAGTGGAACGAGATTGATTCATCTGACAACAAATGCGATATGCACTAGCGTTGGCATGAACCAGTTCGCCTGTTTCTGTTAATATTAAAATTCCATCTTGCAAGCCTTCAATTACTTCTTGAAAAAAATAAGCTTGCTGCGAACTTGATTTTCGTGATTTAACGACTGTTTTATTTGATGTATCTTTTAGGGCTATCATATTAGGTGATTTAATGTTCACCCACTGTGTTTGCTTTTGGTTGTTAACCCTTAATCGCAAGCACATTGAGTTATTTAACACAATTCAAATACAACTGTTTAACACTCTATTTCGGATACCTTTTATATATAGAGTATGTTACGGTGACTTGAAGTATACTTTTTTACCTCAATTTTAACTTCGCGTGCCGTAATTCACATCTTGCACATTCACCAGCCCTGAGGAATGAGATTGAAGTTTCAAGTCAGGTCAACTGCATAAGAAGCAAAGACACTACCCTATTAAATAAAAACACTTATAGCGTTTCCTAGTCTGCTGAAGTACAAATTTATCTGCATCCATCCTATAACGAAGCAGTTAATTCAATATGCTGTACCTCAAGACGGTGGGAATCGCTATATATGTTTACATCTAATTTAATAAAGGAGAAAATTTATATGTCAATTTGGCTATCAATAGCGCTGATTTCTTATTGTTTGGGAGCCGTCATCCAATGGCTCCAACTTAAGCAAAAATTCCAGGAATTGGATGAATACACTAATTTTCCAATTATTTGGGTAGCAAAATTGATCGCAGTATTTGGTTGCTTTATAGAGGCTTTGATGTGGCCTTACAGCCTGATTCTAAACGACGAATACTAACTCTGAAGCGATCTTATGTGTCCAGGCTCAAGTTTGGAGAACGAACCCCATTCGCAGTATAGTAGCGCAAAGACTATGAAATGTTTTGATAGTGAGGCGGCGAAATTTATCGGGATATCTCTGCGCTAACCTTTCACTCATTTCTTTGGCAGCACGATTGGTGAATGTCAGGCAAAGAATTTTTTCAGCAGGAATACCGCTTTTTATTCCCTGTACAACTCGCTCTCTTGAGAACAAGAGTTTTGCCAGTACCAACAGGAGCAAGTACCAGGATTGCTCCTTTGATATGGTTGATGATTTTCTGTTGTTCTGAATTAGGAGTGTATTGAGGCACAGGTTCGAGATAGTCCGTGGGGTATTTTTTCTTTGTTAAACTACATCATGACGCGCTTTTAAGCACGAAATGACACTCTTTTCTCCAAAAATGCGATTTAGTTACGACCATACACACCACTATTGGTCTGTCATATTTTTCAGAGCGTCTAACCTTATTCAGTGCAAGACTTAATTGTGGAACAAAGAAGATCCCACCGAAGAAACTGACAATGAACCACAAAAGTAGAAGCCGTAAAGCATACAGGCAAGTTATAATTCTCTTGCGGATAAGCGTAACAAAAATTTATGAGTAACCCACTTGTGCAAGCCTTTTTTGTCGGTAGAGCGGTAGCTGAAGTCCTGAATGAACGTCTGGAACTTGCTTTCACAGACGCTTTGAGCGAAGTTGGCAAATTTGATGCCGAAGCGAAAGAACAACTCCGCCAGTTCACAGAAGAAGTGATGGAGCGTGCCAACCGGGTGGCAGAAGCTGCTGGTAGTAGCACATACCCCACCGGGAGTAGCTCAACCGGCTCAGATTCAACTGATGTACAAGCAACGGTTGATGAACTGCGAGCAGAAATTGCCCTATTGAGAAACGAATTGCATTCATATCGCAGCAGTTCCGCTAGTTAATAGTTGGTAGTTAGTGGTTATTAGTTAGTGATTAAACAACTAACAAATAACAACTATCAACTATCAAAAATCATTTAACAATCAGAGTGTCTAATATTCTGCTGACGTTAAAAGCCAGCGGTACGCAATACATATGGAAAAAGGTTATTCAGACAAGGCATACCGTTGGAATCGCGAAAACTACTCTAGTAGGCGGCGATTTTTTGACATTTGGTCGTTTGTTCTGATTTTAATGTTCAAGCTTTGGCGCTTGAACAAATCTTGGAGTTATGCAGGTGGTGCTACTGAAGCAAAAAAAACTTCAAGACGTAAGGTACAAGCGGTTTGGATTCGCAGCACTCTATTAGATTTGGGACCAACTTTTATTAAGGTTGGGCAATTGTTTTCCACTCGTGCGGATATTTTCCCCAGCGAATATGTGGAAGAATTAGCAAAGTTGCAAGATAAAGTTCCGGCTTTTAGCTACGAGCAGGTAGAAAAAATTGTCGAGCAAGAATTAAGCAAGAAAATTCCCGAACTTTTTCATAGTTTTGAACAGATTCCTTTAGCTGCTGCCAGTTTGGGACAAGTTCATAAAGCTGTGTTACATTCCGGTGAATCTGTTGTTGTTAAAGTCCAACGTCCTGCACTCAAACAACTTTTTGAAATCGATTTAAAAATTCTTAAGGGAATTACCCGCTACTTTCAAAATCATCCTAAATGGGGAAAGGGGCGAGATTGGCTCGGTATATATGAAGAATGTTGCCGCATTCTTTGGGAAGAAATTGATTACTTAAATGAAGGTCGCAATGCTGACCAGTTTCGCCGGAATTTCCGCGCTTACGATTGGGTGAAAGTTCCCCGTGTTTACTGGCGTTACGCCTCGCCCCGCGTGCTAACATTAGAGTATGCCCCTGGTATCAAGATTAGCCAGTATGAGGCATTAGAAGCAGCGGGTTTGGATCGAAAGGCTTTAGCGCGTCAAGGAGCGGAAGCTTACATGGTACAACTGCTAAACAATGGCTTTTTCCACGCCGACCCCCACCCTGGTAACATTGCGGTGAGTGGTGAAGGCGCTCTAATATTTTATGACTTTGGAATGATGGGTCGCATCCAGTCCAACGTGCGGGAAGGACTGATGGAAACCTTGTTTGGCATTGCTTCCAAAGATGGCGATCGCGTGGTGAAGTCTCTGATCGATTTGGGAGCGATCGCGCCAACGGATGATATGGGTCCGGTGCGACGTTCCGTACAATATATGCTGGATCACTTCATGGATCAGCCGTTTGAAAACCAATCAGTGGCTGCGATCAGTGAGGATCTTTACGAAATAGCTTATAATCAGCCATTTAGATTTCCTGCTACCTTCACATTTGTGATGCGAGCCTTCTCAACCCTAGAAGGAGTAGGCAAAGGATTAGATCCAGAATTTAACTTTATGGAAGTCGCCAAACCATATGCAATGCAGCTTATGACCAATACAAATGGCTCTGAGGGGAATAGCTTCTTGAATGAATTAAGTCGGCAAGCAGCACAGGTAAGTAGTACCGCATTGGGATTACCACGTAGACTTGAAGATACACTAGATAAACTAGAGCGGGGAGATGTGCGCGTGCGCGTGCGGTCTATAGAAACAGAGCGGCTAATGCGCAGACAAAGCAATATTCAGCTTTCCACAACTTATGGGCTGATAATCAGTGGTTTTACCCTTTCAGCCACGATTTTATTAGTTAATCATTATGTATGGTTAGCACTTATTGCCGGTTTAATCGCCGCTGGTGTTACAGGGTTGCTCCTTAGATTACTTTTGCGTCTTGACCGCTATGACCGTATGTATTAATTATCAGGGAAAAATTATGAAAATTTCCTTTAAGGGTCACACCGACCCGGGACTTATTCGTTCTTCTAATCAAGATGCCCACTATATGGATTTGGAGGGTCGATTTTTTATTGTCGCCGATGGCATGGGTGGTCATGCGGGAGGTGAAGAGGCAAGTCGGATTGCTACCCAACAAATTAAGGACTATTTAGTTGCAAACTGGGATTCTTCCAATTCCGGACAGGATTTGTTAAAGCAAGCTTTCCTGCAAGCAAATGAAGCAATTTTGCTCGACCAGCAAAATTATCTCGAACGTGCTGATATGGGTACAACCGCTGTGGTAGTGCTTTTTCGCGACAAAGAATCATCCTGGGTAGCTCATGTCGGTGATTCTCGGTTGTATCGCTTCCGGGAGTCAGAATTAAAACAAGTCACTGAAGACCATACCTGGGTAGCACGCGCCCTGAAAGTTGGTGACATTACACCAGACGAAGCCCGAATGCATCCCTTCCGTCACGTCCTTTCTCGTTGTTTAGGGCGTGAAGACCTCCATCAAGTCGATGTGGAAGCATTAGATGTAAAAGTTGGCGATCGCCTGTTATTGTGCAGCGACGGTTTAACTGAAGAACTTGTCCAAGAGAAGATTGCTCTTTGCTTACAAGAGGATGGAATGCTCGATAAAGTTGCCCTCTCTCTAGTTGAGGCAGCTAAAGAACAAGGCGGACATGATAATATTACTGTCGTCCTCGTCGCGGTTGAGTAGGAGCTAAAGGTAAAATTCTCCATGAAATATCGACGTGTTGGTGACAGATAAGAAGCAAAATTAGCGCTATCTCTTAGCTTGGGGATATACGAACGAAGTCCGCAGTCAGGCGGACTAAATCGTTCTAGTCGGCGTCGGCAGACTTTTCTCGCATAGCCTCAGCATTTCATGACAAAGGGCGATATCTGCTACCACGACTCCAGACATGTCAGCATTTTTACTGACAAGAGACTATATACACACTTTTATACAAATTGCTAATATTCAATAACAACTCAGTCGGCTGCTCCATATAAACGCAGTGGCAACGATCAATTTAAACCTTGCTCAAATTCGTCGATACACTGAAGCGAATTTGTAATTAAAACGCATCGTTCTAGCAATGAAATGTCCAACTCTGGCAAAAACTCACTTGCAGTAATGCGCTCATATCCATAGGTATCTACAAATTGCTTGAGTGTTTCTTCTCGTAAATGGTATAAACTAAGTCCATTGCTTTTCCACATCCAAACTTCTTTTACACCAAGACGCCGATAAATCTCCAATTTATCAATATTACCGCTAGTAATATTTACTTCTATAGCAATATCTGGGACACTTTTTTCTTCTCCTATGCAATAACATTCATCTGGTTCGGCACCAGTTTTTTTAGCTTTATTTCTAAAAGTAGTACTCCCCATAGGTATACAGTTAATGCGCTTTCTATACATATAATGTTCTAGCAACATAGCCAGATTTTTTTTGTTTTTTCATGCCTAATTGACGGTGACACAATTTCTAATACTCCATCCAAGTAGGTAACATGGTAATGAGAGTTATCCTCTAGTTTAGCTAGCAGTCCCTCATAATTTTCCCAACTTACCCCGCTAGTGGTAAACCTTTCTTCCGGGTCATGTCCGTGTACCAGTTCTGATTTTTCTATGAGTTCTTTGAGGCTACCAACCACAGTATTTCTCCTTTATGCTGTCATTTGACTCATTTTCAGCGCTGTATGCGATGCCATCGCTTGGCTTTTCATTCCCCCTTCAAACGGCAATTTACCGAATACGCTGTGGGTACATAATATCAGATGCGATTTTAAGAAATAGGCTCAAAAACCATTGCGGGAATTAACACAGCATCTTCTGATTTACCAATTCCCAAAAAACCTCCATCTTCTTGGTACACTCGCACTAACCCTGAAATATCAAGATTTACAGGAATTTTTTGACCTTGACGCCATTTTTTAGCATCATCTGCTGGTAAACAACAGATGCAAAGATGCTGTAAAGGTGCATCTGGGGAAATTGGTTGAAATGTCCCGGCTTCCAGTTGTGCTTCTAAATCTGTTAGGGTAATGCTATTTGTTAAATTAAACCCACTACTAACGGTGCGTTGTAATCCTGCTAGCGTGCCGTTAGTTTCTAATACCGTACCTAAATCGCGAGCGATCGCCCGAATATATGTCCCTCCACCACAGGCTATTTCAACATCCAATTCCGGAAAATCGCCTTCTCGCCAGTCTAAAATTTCTATTTTAAATACTTCCACCATCCGCGATGGCACTTGTACGTTTTCGCCTTTACGTGCCAAATCATACAAACGTTTGCCATCAACTTGAATGGCGCTGTAACTGGGGGGAATTTGCTCAATCTGACCCTCAAATTGCCTCATGGCAGTTTTCACTGTTTCTAAACTCAAGCCAGCACAAGCTTGGGAGACGATTATTTCCCCTTCCAAGTCATCGGTTGTTGTCCGTACACCCAAGCGGATAGTGGCTTTATAAGCTTTGTCTGATGATAAATACTGCAAAAGTCGAGTTGCTTTACCAAGTGCGATTGGTAACACCCCAGTAGCACATGGATCTAAAGTGCCGGCGTGCCCGACTCGTTTGAGACGCAGAAATCTCCGCGTTTTTGCAACGCAGTCGTGAGAAGTCCAGCCAAATGGTTTATCGAGATTTAAGAAGCCTTGCAAGGGAAAAGTTAGGAGTTATGAGTTATGAATTATTTTAACTCCTAACCTCAAAATGAAGGAAGAAGGAAGAAGGAAGAAGGAAGAAGGAGGTTTATATATCTGGATTCAGACAAGGCGTTTTTGTGCGGGAAACTTCCAAGAGCAAACACGCTGCCCTAACTAAAAACTGGCGAAGAAAGATGTTTGTCGGGGTATTAAAAAGTTTATTCTAGGATAAATTTTAACTCCCAACTCCCAACTCCTAACTCCTAACTCCTAACTCCTAACTCCTAACTCCCAACTCCTAACTCCCAACTCCTAACTCCTAACTCCCAACTCCTAACTCCCAACTTTACCTACGGTTTGACTTCTTTTATCTCTCCATTTAGAGCTTGTGCCAATTCCGTTGATGTCAGAGACTGAACGAGACTCAAACCGACAGGCTGACTGGAAACACTTTTGGCGTAAGCAGCGTTAAGGTAGGGGAGATATTTTGAGGTGCCGGCAATATATGTTTCAAAAAAGGGCAAACTCAAGACATTCATGTAACGTCGTGCAAGGCTTGGATTATCCCCAACTACCTCCGAAGGTAATGCGACTTGTTCGCTACCTTGTTTACCTTTGCCAATTGCAGAAAAGTGCGTGGCACCGGTAAGCATGACAAGATACTTTTGGGAATTAGCAATCCAAGAAAAAGGGCGAATTTGTTCGTATATAGCTGGTGCAACGGTATCATCACTGCTGCCAACTATCATCACAGGCACTTGAATTTGCTTTAAGCTAGCTTCGCCAAAAATACTGCTGGTAATTGGGTTAACTGCGATCGCCGCCTTGACTCTATTATCCTGGAAATTATATTCTTGGGGGTTATCTTTGCCACGCAGTTCCAATACCCGACATTGAAGCAGTAATGATACATTCCAGGTGTCTTTGAGTGTCTGTGGTTGACAGTCTTTTTGCAATTGCTCAAAGTTTATCTTCGCACCAGCTAAAGCCAAAGCTGTATAACCACCAAAGGATTGCCCAAATACTCCAACTTGTTGCAGGTTCAACCGTCCCTTAAACCGCGAATCAGACTGACTGGCTTTCTCCATCTGATCCAGTATATATTTCACATCCAAAGGTCGATTGATAAATTCATCTGGTTGTGCAACATCACTAGTGCTTCCTGCTAATAGCGATCGCAATTGTTTGGCATCGCTACCTGGATGATTGGGAAGCACGACGGCAAAGCCGTGGGAAGCTAGATGAGTGGCTAAATAGTCAAAGTTGCTGCTATCAGAACCCAAACCGTGAGAAATCACGATTACTGGTGCAGATCCCGGTCGGTTGGTAAGATAAACATCAGTCAGTAAAAACCGCTTGCGTGGGGTGTCGAAAAACCTCAACTCCACTTTTTGCGATGCATACCTTCCTTTTCTTTTTAAATCTGGCAATTGCGAGAAATTGACTGGCCCAGCGATCGCGGCTTCTGTATCTGACTTTTGTCTAACTGCGGCGATCGCTTTGTCTGTCTCACTAACAAGTTTTTCCAGTTCTGATGCTATTCCCAACGTCCGTGCCAAATCAATATGGATGCTGGAACTGGGATACTTCCGCAACAAATTCAACAGCGATAAGCCTTGCGGTTCTGCTGCGGCTAAAATCAACGCTGAACGTAAAGCATAAAATCCCGGTTGTTCTTGCCGAGAGTCGGTTTTCACGACTTCTCCCAACCGTCGCAGCATAAATTCGCCTTGCGACGTATAAAGAAATTGAGAAACTGCTACCGCATTTACCTTGATTGGACTCAGTAAAACCCGCCGTAACTCTACTAATTGCGCTGGTTTTAAGTAGTGCGTATAAACTTCTAAGTCTTCATTAATTACTCCTTTGGTAGCAAAATCTTCTAAAGCAGTCACGGAAATTGAACGTTCTAAAGCCGAATAAGATGCATAAATTCGCTCTGCCGCTAGGACTGAATTGCTCAATCCAAATATTGGCAGCAGCATTGATAAAACCAGCCACAGAGAATTTCTTCTCAGGGCGCTGGTCAACGTACCAAACAAGCTTTTCATCGCTCCACTATGCACGGTGATGTAGTTTGAGGAGGCGTTAGCTATGGCAGTTTTTCGGACACCCTGGAAATTTTGAAATTATTCGCCTCAGGATTAGAAATTTTTCGGACTTTTTATCTAGTAGAAATTTCTTCTTTTAATAGGCTGATTTACCTACCAAAAAAATAAATTTAATTAACTAGATTTTGGCAACTCCGTCATCATAACAAATAAAAAATTAACCTGCCTCAGTATTTTAAAAACAATCGTCAAGAACCGATGAATTTGTTTAAAGACACCGTAAATGCACCGAAATAAAAATTATTGTGAACTCGTTTTACCTAAGGCGATCGCCACCGATCCTGATACAACTAAAACGGCTCCTGCAATTCCAGTTAACGTCAGATGTTCTGGCGCAATGAGGCTTGGTGTGACTACTGATACAACCTCAATCGAGATTAAAGTTACAATGGGGGCAGAAGCTATCACTGCACTGACTCGGGATGCTTCCCAATGTTCTAATGATTCAGCGAAAGCACCATAAGCAATGAGGGTATTTAAAGCACAAAAAAATAAGATTCCAGAATCAAAACTATTAAGTGTCAAAATTGTATTTACAGTAGTAAATGGAGTGAATAATAAAGCACATAGTCCATAAATAATGAGCATTATGTGAGCAGAAGATAAAGTTTGCAATAACTGTTTTTGTGCCAGAGCGTAAACAGCCCAAGTTATTGCACCTAATACAATTAAGCCAGTGCCAAAAAGATATTTACTTTGTGCAATAATTAAATTTGTTAATTGTTCGTGGAAAAATAAAATAAACCCAAAAACTAGGACGCTGACACCAATCCACTGACGGATTGTATAACGTTCCTTAAAAACAATTAAACCACCAAAGCCTAATAAAACAGGAGCTAATTGAATGATAACTTCTGCGTTAGCGGGAGAAGTTAGTGCTAAACCTTTGAGAAAAAGAATATAATTGCTAGCCAGAAATAAAGTGGCGATCGCTAACAATTTCCATGACGTAGAACGCAATTGCTCAACTGTTGGTAATTTTTTCCGGATGGCTAAATAAATAGCTAGTAAAGTAAAGGATGCCAAAAGACGAAACCAAGTAACCGTGTAAACATCAAGTTTTTCTAAGATTACTTTCAAAGCTATGGGTAGAATTCCCCATAACAAAACTGTTAACAGCGATAATGCTAGCCCTAACTGCCAGCGTCCGGAACTTTGATGCATATTTATTTATTAGTTGTTGGTTGTTAGTTGTTAGTTGTTGGTTGTTGGTTATTAGAAAGTACCATTAACTGTTAACCACTAACTACTAACCGTTAACCACGAACCATTAAAAATGGTCTGCCATCCAAGGGGAAGAATCTGCGAATATTTGAGCAGCAGTAGAGATTGCAGTTTCTGTACCTTCCAATTGTCCCATTACTTGTAACTCAGAAGGGGCAAACAAATTTGTGTAGAGTGGTGCTAATCCTCTAATGTCAAGCTGTAACTCACCTTTGCCCCCTTTTGTAACTTCACCGCGTCCATTGGCGACAGATAGAATAAATTTACCGTTGTTTTCCGCTATCAAGTCATCTCTAACTTCTAAATGCAATTCCCCTTGGATTCCTTCTGGATAACCCCGCTTCTCTAACGCTTTTTGTACATTTACCACCCTGAGGAGCCAGCGTTCCACAAACCGAGGCTTAACAGTTTGTTCAAGCAGCAGTAATGTCAGAGAATCGATAGCAGAACCCTTCCATCGTACTTGATCAATTTGCGAGCGATGGCTGGCTAAAAAAGCCCAGAAAGTTTGTACAGCAGCAGTTGTGACAACTACCCAATCCTTGACTTGAATATAGTCACTAGCCTCACTTCGCTTTTGACTGAAGATAATATAACCTTGGGGTTGCTCTACAGTACCGATAAGATAAGCGTAAATCTTTTCATCTTTATCTCTAAATATTGCTGGAGTCCAGATAGATGAATGCCGATCTAAATTTCCATTATTCAGCCGAGCTTGATGAAGATATAACTCATGAAAAACTTCACAATCTACAGGAACAGCTTTCATTTGCAAAGGCTGTTCTAGAATTTGGATACTATTCGTAGGAATTTCCCAACCGCAAGCACTACCAGCTTGTTCATACCCCACTTTCCGATACAACCGTTGCGTCGCTGGATAAAGAACGGAGATTGGTACACCTTTACTATGCAGTTCCTTAACGGTATCTTGCATTAAGGCGATCGCAGCCCCAGAACCTCGATATTCTGGAGCAATACCAACTCCAGCAATTCCCGTCATCGGTACCAGTAAACCACCCCACCACTGCCCCATTGGAATAGTCGCCAATCCACCGACAATTTGCCCCGACCTACGGATAACACGAAGATTCTCTAAGCCAATGCGGTTAAAGTAATTTTCGTTTTCACCGGGTTCGACAAAACATTGGTCGAGGATATATCCTAGCTGCTGAATATCTTCTGGATTGCTAGGAGTGCTGTAGTCAAATTTAGGCGTCATACAATTTATCGCCCTAGTAGTATGCAACTACAAGCAGATTACAGCAAGTGGTACATCAGCGCTTCACCCGATTGGAGGATGTCAATAATCTTTATATTAGGTAAATAAAAAAGATTAGTATCAACTAATTCAGAATTTTTAGGCGAAACTAGAGAAGGTGACAGGAGTAAGAACGAGTTAGGTTGAGAGTTATGTCTTGTGAAAAATATCAATTTTTGAGGTAAAAAATGGAAACTACAACTAGCAAACAAGAGTTATTAAAATTAATTCATGAGTATCTAAATATCGCACCTCAAAACACTTTAGAAAAAGTTTTAGAACTGCTAGAAGATGAGGAAGATATTAGAGATGCCCGTGCCGAAATAGCAGATGCAAAAATAAATGGAACAGTATCTTGGGAAGAGTATAAGAGAGAAACCGCGTGACTTATCAAATTCAATTTACTAAGGGTGTATTAAGGCAACTCAAGAAACTACGATTAGATGTTAAAGAACGAATTGAGGCAAAAATTCAAGATTTAGCCATAGAACCCCGTCCAAACGGGGTTAAAAAACTTGAGGACGAAGACGGTTTATATCGTATTCGAGTAGGCGATTATCGAGTTATTTATCAAATATTAGATGATATTTTATTAGTAAGTATTGTTAAAGTTAAACACCGTAGGGAAGTTTATAGAGATAAAAATTAATGGCGTTGCTGAATCCAGATATAAATTGCTAAATTTACCCTCACCCTAGTCCCCAGGGAGAGGACTAGGGTGCTGATTCACGTCAGATCGTCTGGATTGACTCCCAACTCGCGCAACTTAGCCGCGAATGCCTCAGCCCGTTGGCGTTCCTGTTCAGCCCTTTGACGTTCTTGTTCAGCCCGTTGACGTTCCTGTTCGACCTGTTCGGAACTCCACAGCAACAAATTGCCAGCCCCATCCCACCAGCGCAGCCAGTTCATCGTTTGCCCAAGACGCTCCCCCGACCAAATCCCTAGAAACAGATCCAACTCTGGTATCCACACTCTTCCTTGGGCATCGGCATCTAACAAAATGTAGCGTCCATTTTGCAAGCATCGCACTTCTAGACTGGGTTCGTAGGGATCGTAAGTTACATAGGTAGGTACTTGTAGAATTCGTTCGTAGAAGTGAAGTTTACCGTAGGGTGGAGTCGATCGCACTGAAAGTTCGCCGCCCTCGGCTTCGGAAAGAAACTCCATAACAACGGCAACAGGTGTACCCTCTAGGTTGGGGGTGTAGCTGCGGCGAATAGTACCCTCTGCCACAGGATGAACCTGGGGTACATAGAGCCAGTCGGGTGCTTTGACCACAATTTTTTTATTCACTGTAGCGACTAGCCCGAAATTTGAGCCGATTAACATCTCTGGCTGGATGCGTCCGGCAGCTCCCAAGGCATCAGTGAGGGCGGCAGCAAGGGGCGGTTGTTGAATATTTTCCACAGGGTCGTCCGGTAACACGAAGTCGGCTGGCAAGGCTTCCCATGTAACCGTTGGTTCTGTTTTGATGGATGTGATTTGTAAAACCATCAGATAGCCTCAACCAGAGATTTTTCAGCGCATTCTTTTTTGCATATCTCCAGTGTACCAAAATGCGTGGCTTCAAATCCTCTACTTCTATTGAACGCAATCGAGAATTGTGACAATCCCGCATCTTGAAGAGAGGGGATTGTCAATAAATGTTACAGTTTCACGTCAGGAGGAAGAATCACTTTATTTATGACATGAATTATGCCGTTGCTAGCCTTGATATCTGCTTTTGTAACCCTTGCACCACCCACAAACACGCTACCTTTTTTTACCTGAATGTTAACTGGGCTGCCTTCAACAGTGGGAACTGAGCCAGGTTTAATGCTTTTAGAATCAATTGCACCAGAAACCACATGGTAGCTCAGAATTTTTTGCAAGGTTGTTTTGTTTTCTGGCTGGAGCAGTTTTTCCAAAGTGCCTTTTGGTAAAGCGGCAAATGCAGCATTCGTAGGTGCAAATACGGTAAATGGACCACTACCAGAAAGCGTTTCTACAAGACCTGCTGCTTTCAAAGCTTTTACTAGGGTTGTAAAAGATTTGTTGCTGCTGGCAATATCGACAATTGTACCTGCACTCGCTGCGGGAGCTGCAGTTGTAGGTTTAGGCGATGTTGTAGTACGAGGTGCAGCTAGAGTTGGTACGCTGACTAGAAGACTCGTTACAGCGATAGCAATACTAGCTGTTTTAGCAAATAAACGTCGAGATTGTTGCATATTCATGGGAGTACACTTTTGTTAACACTAAATAATCTATGTGGATATTCTTTAATAAAATCTGAATATCCACTTATTTCTGATTGAGTCACTCAAAGTTTTGAGAAAATTGCCTTCTATCTGGACAATTAGGATGGGCTACTCGCTAGTTTTGTCCACCAGATATGTTTTGACATTTCACACTCACAAACAAGGCAAAATTAACTGGTAAGGTCATTCCTTACTCCCTAAAACTCGTTATATGAGAGAGAAAATGGCTGCGAATACAGGTTTTTTATCGTATTTGCACCCTGAAATTATACCTAGATTATAAATCCCTATGTTAAAATTTGCAACAACTTTTCACGATTGATATTCATAAAGGCTAAATTTAAATGCTTTACCTTCCGCTACATAATTCACACCAGGGCTTTTATTTGAGGCTTTAGATCCCCGACAACTTTTGCGAAGTCAGGGATCTGCTTGCCTATATAGCAGTTAGCAAAATCCCCTAGGGGCGTGTAGTTCATTGAAGCGAAAACCGCTATATCTTGTCCCCCACCAACTCCAACAACTGCGCTTCACTCAATTGACTCACCCCCAAAGATTCTGCCTTCTCCAACTTAGAACCAGCATCCTCACCTACAACCAAATAATCTGTTTTTTTACTCACAGAATCAGTAACTTTACCACCACATGATTGAATCAATTCCTTCGCTTCATCCCGCTTCAGAGTTGGCAAAGTTCCAGTAATTACAAAACTTTTACCTGCCAATTTTTGATTCAATGATGTAACTTCTATAACCTCCCCCACAAACTGCAAACCCGCTGCTTTCAATCTCTCAATCAGCTTTTGATTGGCATCAATGTGGAACCACTGATACACAGACTCGGCAATCTCAGCACCAATACCGTAAATCCCTTCAATATCAGACTGTCTGGCTCCACTCAACTCATTAACACTGTTGAATTTCTCACTCAATAATTGAGCATTCACGCTACCCACATGCCGAATACCCAAACCATACAATACACGCGACCAAGGCTTATTTTTCGATTGGGCGATCGCCTCCACTAATTTGTCCGCCGACTTATTTCCCATCCTTTCCAATGCACATAATTGTTCAGATGTCAACTCATACAAATCGGCAACGGAATGCACCACACCTCGATCAACGAGTTGATGTACCAACTTTTCGCCCATGCCCCGCACATCCAAGGCATCGCGACTTACCCAATGTTCAATTGCACCTTTGAGGATGGCAGCGCAGTCTGCGTTCACGCAGCGAGTCACCGCTTCTCCGGTTTCCCTGACCACCGATTGTCCGCAAACTGGGCAATGGCTGGGCATCACAAACTCTTCAGTATTTTCTGGGCGGAGTTCTTTGAGTACCCTGACAACTTCTGGGATAATTTCTCCAGCCTTGCGGACAATCACAGTATCGCCAATGCGGATGTCGAGTTGGGCAATGCGCGAGCTATTATGTAGAGTGGCGCGTGATACTGTGGTTCCTGCCAGTTGCACCGGGCGCATTTCTGCCAAAGGTGTCAAAGCCCCCGTGCGCCCTACATTCACGGCAATATTTTCCACACGGGTGGGCGCTTCTTCTGCTGCATACTTCAACGCCACAGCCCAACGGGGAAACTTTTGCGTAAAGCCTAGCTGTTCCTGTAATTTATAGGAATTTAGCTTCACCACCACCCCATCAGTCATGTAGGGTAAATTCAATCTTTCTGTATCCCAATGTTCGTAATATTCCTCAACTTCTGGCAAAGACTGACACAATCTTTTTTTGGGGTTTACTCGAAAACCCATATTTTGCAATAATTCCAGCGCTTCCCACTGAGTATTCGCAATACTAGCATCATCCATACCGGGAATGTGCAGCGTATAAGCAAAGAAATCTAACCTTCGTCGGGCGACAACGCGAGAGTCTAATTGTCTGAGTGTACCAGCAGTGGCGTTGCGGGGGTTAGCAAATAATTGTTCACCTGCTTTTTGCCTATCAGCGTTAATTTGTTTGAATACATCCAATGGTAAAAACGTCTCACCGCGTACTTCCACTCTTTCGATGTTTTCCAACCCTGACATATTCAAGCGTAAGGGAATTGAGCGAATTGTCCGCACATTTTGGGTGATATCTTCACCAGTGACACCATCACCTCTGGTTGCTCCCCTTACCAAAATGCCATTTTCGTAAGTTAAAGCTAAGGCATTTCCATCAATTTTTAACTCGCAGACATATTCCACCTCTTTCGTGGAGGGTGTTTGTCTGCGCCAACGTGCCTCCCAAATCTGTAACTCCTCTACATCAAAAGCATTTTCCAGACTGTACAATGGTACATTATGCCGTACCGAGGTAAACTGACTGGCAGGCTTTTCACCCACGCGCTGAGTCGGACTATCCCGCGATACCAAGTCTGGATGCTGAATTTCCAACTGCTGCAACTCTCGATATAATCGGTCATAGACAGCATCCTCGATAATCGGAGAATCGAGGACGTAGTAGGCATAGCTAGCCTGTTGTAGTAGTTGGCGCAGTTCTTGAACTCTAGTTTTAGCCTCTAACGTCAATGATTCCACAAATTTATCTCCTTCTTTTAAAACCAAATTTTCTTATATTCGTTCGTCCAATATAAGCATTTTGCGTTTGCTATGGCATCCCCAAAATGCAGGAATAGTACATTTTAACTAATGGATGAAATTTTGAAAACCGTATCCCCAATAATCATCGGACACCGTGGCGCTAGTGGCTACCGTCCGGAACATACTTTAGCAGCTTATGAGTTAGCGGTTGAGATGGGGGCTGATTATATTGAACCTGATTTGGTTTCAACTCAAGATGGGGTTTTGATTGCACGTCATGAAAATGAGATTTCTGAAACCACTGATATTGCCAATCATCCGGAGTTTGCTCATCGGAAAACAGCAAAATCTATTGATGGTATAAGTTTCACCGGTTGGTTTACTGAAGATTTTACCTTGGCGGAGTTAAAGACACTGCGGGTGAAAGAGCGAATTCCTGAAATCCGTCCGCAAAATTCTCGGTTTGATGGATTGTTTGAAATTCCGACTTTTCAAGAAGTTATTAATTTGGCGAAGCGTAAAAGTATGGAAACGGGACGGACTATTGGAATATATCCAGAAACCAAGCACCCGAGTTATTTTAAATCGATTGATTTAGGGTTGGAAGAACCTCTGCTGATGACTTTACAAGCAAACGGTTACAACGGAGAAAATGCACCTGTTTTTATCCAATCTTTTGAAGTTACAAATTTGAAACAATTAGCGACAAAAAGTGATTTACCACTAGTGCAATTAATCAGCGATCGCGGCAAGCCTTATGATTTTATTGTGAGCGGTGATAGTCGGACATATGAAGATTTACTTCCAAAAGCAGGGTTAAGAGAAATTTCGGAATATGCTCGGGCAATTGGTGTTAATAAAAATTTGATTTTAACGCAAATAATTAATGATGCTCATGCAGTTAACTTGTTAGTTCATGCATGGACTTTCCGGAATGAAGATTGCTTTTTGCCACTTGAGTTTCAAGGAAATCCTCAAGGAGAATATGAAAGATTTTTTCGGTTAGGGATTGATGGTGTATTTAGCGATAATCCTGATACAGCAAGAAGAAGTTTGGATTAAAAAGCCAGGGAATTAATTCCCTGTCTTATAGCTAAAGTCGTCTAAAGACGACTGAATTAGTAGCAAATATAACGTAGTTACAATATCGTTCACGAAGAAAGAAGGAAGAAGTACCCACATGAGCACTCATGTGGGATTGAAACAAGGACACTGTTTTTCTTCTCTGCGAGACACTACGTGAACGCGCTACAAAGGACTGGAAAAACATCTTTTTTTTACTGAAGCTCTAAACTCAGAACGCGCATTTTTATTAGCTATTCCTTCTTCCAACTTCGGTTCTTATACCGTTTCTTTGTGAAGCTGCATATATTACCCCCCTGTAGTCCCCCCTTGCCAAGGGGGGACTACAGGGGGGTCTTGATTATGTGCATCTTCATACAGAATTGGTATTACTTCAACATCATTTGTAAGGAGGCAAGCCAAATTTAAACATTTGGTATGCTCTAATTTTATCATTTAATCATGTTTGCACGGCAAAATCCTCTGGATCGATTCCCCAATTTACCCAAGCGATCGCCTCCCTTGCTGATACTACATCAGGTGGTACGCGCAATGCATGAATGTATTTTGTACTCGGGCAAGTCATCTTTAACAGATAAATTGGCTCAATATCAACTTCGTTATCAATTTTTAATAAAGTATATTCTTGATAAGAATCTAACTCATTCGCTCCTAATTCTTGGATAATCCGAGCGTAGCCAATACCTTGAATTAACACCCGTCGCAGTTCGGCGTTATCTTCTTCTAAAAGCCATTTAGCTTTCCAGAGGTTCGGGTGTACTTTACCATATTTTTCAGGTAAGCTGGTACCATGAAAAGCATACAGACTGTAACCGTCTGCGAATTGGAGGGCAGGTTCCCCTTCTCTGTGTAGTTGTTGTTCGCTGTCGAAGTGGAGTTTTGTTGGGCGATCGCATATGACTACTACCCTTTGATAAGGAAAAATCCAACCGGAATTTTCACCTAAAAGTTGAAATACTTGCCATAGCTTTTGGTTGGTATCGAAATTTAATATGGAAGTCAAAAAGTCAAACCAACAGCAATAACTGCATAAAGCTACAGGATGTATAAAGTTCTTGTCGTAAAGTTTTCCTAACTCGTCTCGGAGTTGCAAGCAAATATTTCTAGCCAATTCTTCATCTATTTGAGACTCTAAATCTTCCGCTATCCTGGACTGTAATTCTTCTTCCAAGTATTGATTTTCTGAGGATAGTTCCCACCATAATCTTCCGGAAATTTCAAAACCGATATTTCTCGGTTTTTTAGCGGTTTTTGTGGAAAATTTATTCAACAACCAGGAAGGAAACCCGGAAAATCCAAATGTTTTTGCCTCAATAATTAAATGTTGCAATTGGGGTAAAGTTGTACTCATCGCCTCATAGGGACTATCACAGAAAAAAATCTCAGGTTTTGGAAAACCAAGCAAATTATAAGCTTCTTTTATCGCAACAGCAGCTTTTTCTCTATCAATTCGCTCAGTAGAAAGGGCGATATTTGTCCATTTTTCTCTATAACCTGGAATTAACGCTGCCTGCTCTGGAGTAAGCTTTTTAATCTTTTTTTGCGACATCATACAGAGGTATGGGTAAATATATCTATTGCCAAAATAACTCCAGTAAAGAAATTCCGCTAGAGTACCTGTCAATTTTATATATTCCAATCATTTGAGATATCGCCAGGAAATAAATGTTTATTTTATTTAAGATTTAATTTATTGATACCAATTTGTGATTCTAATTTTTCTTATTTTTAGTTTCACTTTCAGGCTTCCAATCTGATATCCAGAAATAATATTAAGTCCATTTTCTCACCAGAATGCCCCTGCTAAATCTACTCCCAGCAACGAATTTGAATTTGAAATGATGCCATATCTATCAGATCCATTTTCTGACACCGTTGAGCGACGAGTACTTGGTTCGGGCAAGTCTTCGCTGACGGCAATAAGCATGCAAATGACACACTATTTTTTATGAAGTCTTTTTAGAAGAAACAGCAATTATTTAAATTTAACAGGGATAATCGCCCGTAAACAGCTTTTGATAATTTACGTGATTTCCGCATTTACTATTCAATTAGGGTATAGATAAAATTAAGTAATTAACATTGGAGATTTTTCATAAGTGCATAATCCAGTAGGTATTCGCTCGCTCGCTGTAAGCTTTCCAAGCATAATTCGTACAAACGATTATTACAAAGAAAATTACCCTGAGTTGATTGCTAAAGCTGAGAAAAAAAGCTTGGCAAAGTTATTTACGCCTGCTAAATCTACTCCCAGCAACGAGTTTGAATTGGAAATGATGCCATATCTGTCAGATCCATTTCGTGGCACCGTTGAGCGGCGAGTACTTGGTTCGGGTGAGTCTTCCCTAACCCTGGAATATCGCGCAGCCAAGGAGGCCCTCAACGCAGCAAAGTTTTCCCCCAATGACGTAGACCTCCTGATCGTCTCCTCATTATTACCCGAACAAATTGGATTTGGTAATGCGGCCTTCATTGCTCGTCAACTGGGACTAGGATGTGGTGCATGGAACCTTGATGCAACCTGCGGCAGTACCCCAGTAGCCCTCTCTACTGCCTGTGCCTTAGTACAAGCAGGAGCCTACCGCAATGTGCTGGTAGTAATTTCTTGCACTTACTCTCGCCTTGTCGATGAGAATGATACTCTCTCATGGTTTTTCAGCGACGGCGCAGGAGCTTTCATGGTTGCTCCACTGGAAGTAAACCAAGGCATCTTAGGCACAAAGACAGTTAATACCAGTGCCTTGTGTAACCAATTCTCTGTCAAAGTTAAAGAGGATGAGCAAGGCAATCCTCGTCTTCGCTTACGGATTGCCAATAACACCAACAAGGTAATCGGTGAAACGGCTACGAAGCTTTTGCGTACATGTTGTGAAGGTGCTGTCGAAAAAGCCGGCGTCACCTTAGATGAAATTGATTTTTTCATTTTCAATACACCCACAGCTTGGTTTTCAAGCTTTTGTATACGTGTATTGGGCATCAACCCAGAGCGCACAATCAACCTTTACCCTCTTTATGCCAACATTGGACCAGCACTGAGTCTAGCCAATCTGTACCATGCGGCACAGATGGCTAAGATTCGCGAAAATGACTTGGTGCTAATGTATGGCTTTGGTGCAGCCAGTAGTGCTTCTGCAAGCGTAATGCGCTGGGGCGATGTGGCGCTAGGTCCTGTTCCCCTTAATGAATGTCATTAACTGGATAATAGTGAACGACCGCATTAATTATGAAGGGTTATCAGAAACCTGGTTTTTAGCCATTGTGACTTATCAAAACTAATCTGGTTGACTACTAGCTTTCTTAGAAATTTGACATGGTTTTGATACCAATTTTTCCCCGATATATTATAAACGCACACCTGTGGAGCCAAGACGATACTTCTTGGCTCCACAGGCTTAGATAAAGCAATAGTTCGGTTTTTGTGTGCCGATCTATTTGTTCACAAATAACAATTACCTCGAAGATTCTGAACACGCGGATTAAGCCCGATAATCTGCGTAGCGTCTACTGGTACTTCAACTAAAATAGACTGAGGGTTAGAGTTGTAGCAGGCATCCATAATTTCCGACAAATTGCTCAAGTCTGGTTTTACCCGATAGCCATCCCAACCGTGGGCTTTAGCCGCTGCGACAAAATCAATACTTGGTAGATGAGAATGATAGCGTTTGCTATCGAGTCCTGGAATAATCGATGGCGCACCTTGTTCAATTATTCCGTAGCAACTGTTATTAATGATGAATAAACGTAAGCCAAGCTGACTTGCATCGGCGATCGCACCTCCATACAAGCGCCAACAGCCATCACCAGAAAAGATAAAAGTATGCAGTCTCGGATTACTAAGCTTTGCGCCACAACCAAGTCCAAAAGCACCACCCATCGCCGAGCCATGATACATAGAGTAAAACCTAATATTAGGGTGGCGGCGTTGCATAAGATATGGGCGGTCTTTGTAGGTCATGCAAACATCATCAAAACCAATGCTATTGGGTTGCCAGCACTGCCCCAATTGTTCGTAGAAGGATACTAAATCCACAGTATCTGGATGTACTGTACGAGAAATAGTGCGGGTGTTGAGGCTTTGATTATCAGGCATTAAGGAATCTTGATACTCAAATTTTGGCAGTCGATTTAACACTTCCTTAAGGACTAGAGCAATATCACCATGCACTTTCTGGTACTTAAAAGCTACGCGGTGCTGAAAATTTCCGTTTTGATGACCGTAAGGCTTCTCAAAATTAGTCAAGTGCCATACAGACCCTGCACGTATTTGCTCGCAATTGAGAACATACTCATAAGGGTCAAACCCGATCGCAATCAGAAGGTCATCCGCATTTATACTTTTCCAAAGCTTTAGCGCCCGGTCGTTACCACCAAACATAATGTGTCCGTATCCATAGGGATTCGTTTCACTAACGACATTAGCACCATTGACAGACCATACAATAGGCGATGACAACCGATACGATAGCTCGTCGATGAGGCTGTTGCAAAGCTCGTATCTTGCTGCTTCTTCACCAACATACAAGATGATTCGCTTGGATGGTGGGTATGAAGCGAGTTGGCTGACCAATGCATCAATATCCAAGCAATTGATTTCGCTTTTTGGCAGCACAGGAGGGAAGGATAGTAAATTAATATCTACATCTTGTTGCATGATGTCTGGGTGAAATGCAATGACTACTGGTCGTGACTCGCTCAAAATCTTTTGAACCATCCATAGTTTTTCTTTAATGACACTTAGGTCATCAATAATCACGCAACCATCACCCAACTCTGCTTGCAACTGAGGAATCAAGTTCATTCCATATTCGGAAACATCCTGCAAAGGTGCCTTACCATGCACTTGGGTTGAGTTCAAGGCTACGAGATATACTGCTGGTATATTATGCAGTTTCGCCTCAGTTAAACCACACAAACCCAATTTTGTTGCCGCCCCGGTTGTCAAAAGTGTTGCTGCCGGGACACCTGTTGCCAAATAATGACCAATGGGAACGAAACCAGCAATATATTCATTCATGGTCAACATTCGTGACATTTCATCACAAAGCTGATCAAGATGATTGACTGGCAATAGATGTTGTGCGACCTTAATCACGCCACCACCGTTGACACCAGCATAATGCTTGATTCCCCATCGTCGAAGAATTTCGATTAAAGCAAAATTGCAAGAAACTAATTTGCTAGAACTATTATTTAAAGGAGATTTTGTTGTAAGTAACATAGCTGACATTTATACTGCTAAATTTCAATTGAAAAGTAAAAAAAAACTTTGTAACGCCTTCAAAGAAGGTAATTCAACACACTAAAATGTCGCTAATTGCGATTTCAATATTTTTCATTTTATTAGTCTTTGAGTTTCGTTTGCCAAAGATGAGTTAAAACTCTAGAAGGTACTATATAAATAGTATTTTATTAAACCCTGATATTTATGAAATACAGTTTAATTATTCAAGCGCTAATATGAAATAAACCTAAAAATTAACCCGTTTATTATAATTTTTTTAAGTACATTTACTGGGAAGAAACTATAAAAAATAATGTGATAAAAAGAAACCCTATTTATTTAATAAATCGGGTTTCAGAGTTCCTATTTATCATGTATAACTACTCAAGAGGGATGGATATTACAAAAGAAGCTCCTTGTCCTGGTACAGAATTCACCTCAATTGTTCCACCGTGTTTTTCGACTACAATTTGATAGGCGATCGCCAGTCCCAATCCTGTTCCCTTGCCAACAGGTTTGGTAGTAAACAGATGGTCAAAGATTCTTGCTCTAACTTCTTCTGACATCCCTACTCCATTGTCCTGAATGCTAATCGCAACCTGCTTTTTGTTATTATTTATTTTGGTAGTTATTGTTATCCGATTGGGACTAGCCTCGATTTCACCAAAACTGCGTCCGGTATTTGATTCGTCCAATGCATCAATGCCATTGGCAAGCAAGTTCATAAACACTTGATTAAGTTGTCCTGGGAAACAATGAATTTCTGGCAAATCATCATAGTTTTTCATCACTTCAATTTCAGGACGAATCTCTGAAGCTTTTAAGCGATGTTTGAGAATCATCAGGGTGCTGTCAATACCTTCATGGATATTGAAGGGTATTTTTTTGTCAGTATCTGCTCTAGAGAAAGTACGCAAACTGATGCTCATGTCACAAATACGATCCGCAGCTTGGTGCATTGAAGAAATTAATTTAGGCAAGTCATCTTGCACATAATCCAAATCTATCGCTTTAATTTCCTTTGCAATTTCTACGACTGGGTTAGGATAATACTTTTTATATAGGTCAATTAATTTAAACAAATCTTGTACATACTCCCGTGCAGGTTGTAAATTACCAACGAGAGAACCAATTGGGTTGTTGATTTCATGTCCTATACCTGACACTAAATTTCCCAACGCAGACATTTTTTCATTTTGTATTAGTTGCAATTGGGCGTGTTTCAGGTCTTCAAAGGAGCGTTCTAACTGCTGGGAATAATCTTGAGATTGTTGATAGAGACGGGCATTCTCTAAGGAAATTGCAGCCTGGGAACAAAGTAAATTGAGGACTAAAAGTCTATCATCAGTAAATGCCCCGACAGTGAGATTATTTTCCAAATATAAAATAGCAATCAACTTTCCTTGATTGAGAATCGGGTTGCATAACAAGCTTTTCGGTTGTTGCTCAAGAATATAGGGATCGTTAAAATTATCAATATCTGCAACAGCGTCATCATTAAACATGACATACTCTTGCGTACGAGAGACATAGTTGATTAAATTAATAGGAATATCTTGACTTTCTTCGACTGGAATTGATTGCAATACTGTTGTGATTGTCTTCGCAGCCAAACCAATAGCTTCAATTACCCATTCGCTCTTATTGGGCATCATGAGAACACCTTTCGATGCGCCAGCATTCTCAATTAAAACTTGCATTAAATTGATGAGCAATTTATCAATTTGGATTTCGCTACTGATAGTCTGACTCGCTTTGACAAAACTTATCAAATCTAGTGATTCTGAAATGATTGTACTGCTGGTGATTGTTTGATCAGTGCGACTGCTGATAGAAATAGTTTCTTGGGTATTTAAGTAAACTTTTTCCCTTTGTTGGATGGGGGCGACTAATTGGGGATAGCGTTTTTCTAAATCATTTACTTTGGCTAATGCTCCCCACCGTGCATAGCAGTAATAAGCATTAATTAAGTAGGTTTGAGCAATCGTTTCTTTACCCCATTCGAGGTAGAATTTCGCAGCGAGTTCATTGGCAAGTGCTTCTTCTTGAAGATATTCATTTTGTTTAGCAAGAGCAATGGCTTTGTCGTAATAGTCCATTGCCACAACTTTTTCACCCAGAATCCGCTGCTGTTCTGCCTCAACAAGATAATATTTATGCAGAAAATTCATTGGGGCATGATTTGCCCAATGTTTCATTTTTTCCTGATTATAATTTACTTTTTCTAAAATCTGATTCTGCTCCGGCGATGTCACTTCAAAATATACTGCCAACTTCACAAGCGAATCATAAAAATAAAAGGCAGGGTAAATTAACAAACCCGTTAAGGCAGGAAGATATTTTTCTACTTCTACTGAATATTCTAAAGCTAATGGTAAATTACCAACTAAATAATTCAACGTAAATTTATTGAAATATACCATGCCTATTGCCGTTATATCATTCATTGCTTCATGAATCGGTAACATGACTTGTTCATCATACACTTTGCCAATTAAACAACATACGTCTTGGCTTGGATTCATCAAATTTAAAACGGTTTGCTGCCAAATTTGCACATACCCAAGGCCGGTTTTTTGTTTAAGAAGCTTGAGCGTTTCACAATATGTTCCCATTTCACGCTCAAGTCCTGTTAATTCTTTACCTGTTAAATAACAACCAAAAGAATAATTATGTAACGCATAGGCAGCAAATTCTAAATCACCAGTTTGTAATCCGATTTGATAAACTTCTTGCAATGGTCTTAAGAAGTTTCGGGCATGATTTTTCCAATGTCCAACCAAGCTGTTATAAAGAAGTAAAGTTTGAGCTTGTAGTGAAGTGGCATTAGTTTTGGACAATACATTTAGAGATAGTTGGGCAAATTCATAACCGACATCGATATTACCTACTACGCTGCATAAAAGAAAACCATAAGTACAATAACCATTTGCCGACAGTCCTGTATTACCATACTGGATCGACAAATCAACCAACTTCAACGTAATTAAAGGTACAAATTCGGGACAACCGAGATAGGCCGCAGAGAACGTACTTGATAAGATACGCATGGCTGCTAAAATTTTTAGGTCGGTCATTTCTGGCAGATTAATTAAATCTGCAATTTTTTTATTAGTTAATTGTTCTGCTGTTGCTTGAAATGCTTGTTGAATATCAGATTTAGTTGGTGCTTCTGGAAATTTTATATCGATTAATTTGAGAACATTAAAAGCTATTGTTAAGGCTTCTATTAGTTTATTCTGTACGATACAAGCTTGGATTTTTATTTCATAAACCCTGACTTTATCTAGAAGGGTTGCCCCAAAATTAATAACTTTTTCTGCGAATCTGTCCATCTCTTCAAAGTCACCACAGAGATAGGCCGCATCACAAGCTTCTTCATGTAATGCCAAGCAGAGAGAATACTGATGCCAACTATCTACTCCAAGAATTTCTAATCCCAAACTGAAATGCTTCATTGCAGCCGTATAAGCAGTAGAAGACTTCGCTTTCCGTCCAGCAATTAAATTCAAGTGTGCTAGTTTATCCAGTTCTTCCTGCGTGTTGATTAACTCCACACCGTAATTCAACTGGTTAACAATATCAAAAATTCTCTCTTCCTGTTTGGCTGTAGGTGTGTTCTTCAACAAAAGTTGACCAATCTTTAAGTGTGTTGACTTTTTCTGAACTTCAGGAATGAGAGAATAAGCCGCTTGCTGTACGCGGTCGTGCAGAAATTTATAATTAATTTTTACTTGTGTATCGTTTTTAGGACTATTATTTGATGATTCATCTTGAAAAAACTTATAAACTTCATTCGCAGGAATTAGAAGTCCTTCTTGCAATGCCTTCCATAATTCAGATGCAGTTTCCGATTGAGATTTATTATTGACAATAGCAAGAGTCGCTAAATCAAATTGGTTACCGATACAAGCACCAAATTTCAGCACTTCTTGGGTGCTAATTGGCAATTTTTTTAACTGAATTGCCATGAACTCTACTACATCAGTGGAAAGTGCTAATTGTTTAAGTGTAGAAAGTTCACATTGCCAATAATACTGTTCAAAGTTGAAGATAATTAGTCCATCTTCGTATAGTGATCTTATAAATTGGTTGCTAAAAAAAGGATTTCCACTGGTTTTTTGATGAACTAGCAAAGCTAGTGGGAAAGCGACCTCTAGAGAACATTTTAGAGTATCGCTAAGTAAATTATTTAAGTTAGTTGTAGACAAAGCATTGAGTGTTATTATGTTAACTTGTGCTTGATTTTTTCTAATTTCCTCTAATGTCAGCATTAGTGGATGGGCGAGTAATACTTCGTTATCTCGATAGGCACCAATTAGGAGTAAATGTTGCGTATTACTTTCACACATCAGCAATTCTATCAATTTCAAAGATGCTAAGTCAGCCCATTGTAAGTCATCGATAAAAATTACTAAAGGATGTTTTTTTGCTGTAAAAACCTGAATGAATTTTTGAAATAATAAATTAAAGCGATTAGTGACTGCACTGCCAGAAATTTCAGCAACAGGAGGCTGTTTACCGATAATTTTTTCAAGTTCGGGAATTACCTCAATAATTACCTGACCTTGCTCACCTAATGCTGCTAAAATTTGATTTCTCCATTCCTGGAGTTGAGCATTGCTTTCACTTAATAATTGTTCCATCAAATCCCGAAAAGCCTGCACAAATGCCGCTAAGGGAATATTGCGTTGAAATTGGTCATATTTACCTTTGATAAAATAACCCCGCTGCCGCACGATAGGTTTGTGAACTTCATTGACAACGGCAGTTTTACCAATTCCAGAAAAACCCGCTACCAACATCATTTCACGATTCCCTGCTGCTACACGGTCAAAGGCAGCAAGAAGAGTTTTAACTTCGGTTTCACGACCATACAGTTTTTCAGGAATAGCAAAACAGTCGGAGATATCCCTACTTCCTAACTCAAAAGATTCAAATTTTCCAATTTTTTGGTATGTCTGCCAACAAGCTTCTAAGTCATATTTCAACCCCAAAGCACTCTGGTAGCGGTCTTCAGCATTTTTCGCCATCAGCTTGGCAATAATGTCAGAAAGAATGAGAGGAATATCGGGATTTATACTGTGAACCGAAGGGGGCTGCTTTGCTATATGGCAGTATACTAACTCCATTGCATCATCACTTGTAAAGGGTAACTGTCCTGTAAGCAGTTCAAACAAGGTGATACCTAATGAGTAAAAATCACTACGCCAATCGATACCCCGGTTCATGCGTCCAGTTTGTTCGGGGGAGATATAAGCGAGGGTACCTTCTAAGACGTTAGGATATCTTAAGGTTTGTGTTTCTCTCGGAAGTAGAGAGGCAATACTAAAGTCAATCAGTTTTATTTGCTTTGTAATTGGGTTAATTAAAATATTGGCGGGTTTGATATCTTTATGAATTACTCGGTTGCGATACAGTCCTTCAAGAGTTGTAATAATTTGTATAGCTATGTGAAAAAACTCATCGAAGAAATTGGGGTTTTTCCCCACTTGGCACTCTTTTAGCGAAATTCCCCCAAAATCTTCCATCACCAGTGCATAACTGTTATGGTAAGGTTCCAAGCTATAGGTTTTGATTACACCAGGAAGATCGATATTTTTAGCAATACTATATTGGTTGCGAAACTGAACCAGTTCGCTAAAGGTGGGATATTCGTGTCGCAGCAGTTTAATTACAACTGGTTCATCATCCGATTCCTTAATACCCCGATATACCAGAGTTTTAGTGCCTGAATAAATTTGGTCAAGGAATTGATAACCAGAGAGTTTCATCATATCTGCCTTCTGGGTAGATGGTAATTGGTGGTAAAGGTATTATTCCCATTCACAGAAGAAAACATTCAACGCCATGCTGTGTATGTCTACCTTTTTCCATCAAGATTCGCTTAATTTAGCGCATCCGCGTCGGTTTATGCTTGTGTAGCTCCAGCTTTCTAGCCTGCGGCTGATTAATTGGTATAAAGTGGAGAGCCAACGTCTGGAACAAAAAGCCTTACCCTTCTGGGGCTTGTCATTTGAAGGGTCTGTTGCGGGTGCTCACCTGAATACACTTAGGAATTTTGCGATAAAATGTAAATATCAATACTCAGTATTAATCGCGAACCTCCCGATCGCCAGGGACTCTAAGTCGAATGGCACGCTTGTTAGCTCACATCTTGCACCAGGATATGGTCAATACAAAAATAACTAAGTATTTATAGATTCTTTGACTGCGCTCCTATCCGTCAGGGACTTATCTTACTGCCATTCGACTCTAAGTCCCTGACGAGTCGCGAAAGTCCATTAAAATGGACTGAAAAACATACAATCAAATATGTGATTTGTATAACTGAAAAATTGCAAATCTGTGGTTTTTGCTTAAAGGTGCATTCCGGTCAGATCAGGTGCAAAGAATACTTTTCGGACGTCGTGAAAACCGGGTTGACCATTCCCTACAGGAACAGCGTAAGTCAATTTTTACACTCAGTAATTATCTATATAAAAACCTTCTCAATACTGAGAAGGTTTTATAAAGTTTTATTAAAAAAATATTCTGAACCAACATTAAAAAATACTCATGATAGTGATGATGCCAGCACTGGTAATCATGACCATAACTCCCATAGCTATAGATACATTCATTTTTTTAGATCCTTTTTACTTATCTTTGTTATTTTCACAATATCAGCCTCAGTAAATATATCTATTTAAACAACGCAAAACTTAAGTTAATGTAAAGTATCTTAACAATTATGAGAGTAGTTTAATATGCGCGAACTAAAGTATTCCACTGTTCTCCGGGGTAATCAAGCAAACATCCCTGGAACTCACCAACAGCAAAATCTATGGAAATGGTGTTTTGGTGCTTCATTATCGTGTAAGAATGTAACCGATGCAACTAACACAACCATTGGACTTTCTATGGTAGAACATAATCCAGTGACGGACAAAGCCCCATCGGAGGCGACTATCGCATTACGGGAAATCACTAAGGAAAACCTTTCAGATATCCTCAAGCTAAAAGTCGGTAATCATCAACAACAATTCGTTGCTTCCAATGCTGTGTCTATTGCCCAAGCTCATTTTTCACAGGAAGTTGCTTGGTTTCGAGCAATTTATGCAGACGAAGTACCAGTTGGTTTTCTGATGTTGGAAGACGATCCAGATAATGCATCCTACTATCTTTGGCGCTTCATGATAGACGAACGTTTCCAGAAACGTGGATTTGGAAAACGTGCTTTGAAATTATTAATTGAGCATGTCAAAACACGTCCTGGGGTGACAGCTTTACTAACAAGTTGTGTTCCTGGAGAGGGAAGTCCCGGTAAATTTTATGAGAAGGTTGGGTTTATGTATACAGGTCACGTAGAAGATGAGGAATTAGTGATGCGTCTTGAATTTTAAAATTTTCTGGTGACCATTTAAGCTATCTTAAAGCAATGAGATAAATTTATGATTAAAATCCTTCATCTTTCCGACATCCATATGGGGAGCGGCTTTTCCCACGGACGCATCAACTCTGAAACAGGATTAAATACACGATTAGAGGATTTTGTCAACACTTTGTCTCAGTGTATTGACAGAGCGCTAGCAGAACCAGTGGATTTAGTGATATTTGGTGGTGATGCCTTCCCAGATGCTACCCCACCGCCCTACGTACAAGAAGCTTTTGCCAGTCAGTTTCGCCGCCTGGTGGATGCCGAAATACCGACAGTATTGCTGGTGGGTAATCATGACCAACATTCCCAAGGGCAAGGTGGAGCGAGTTTGTGCATTTACCGCACCTTAGGAGTACCTGGTTTTATTGTCGGCGATCGCGTAACTACTCACCGTATCCAAACTCGCAGTGGGGCTGTGCAAGTTATTACCTTACCTTGGCTGACTCGTTCGGCATTGATGACTCGCCAAGATACTGAAGGTTTATCAATGGCGGAAGTTAACGAATTGCTAACAGAACGGCTGCGAGTTGTTTTGGAGGGAGAAGTTCGCCGTCTTGACCCGGAAGTCCCAACCGTGATGCTAGCACACTTGATGGCGGATAATGCAAACTTGGGAGCCGAGCGCTTTTTGGCTGTGGGCAAGGGTTTTACATTACCTTTATCCTTACTGACACGACCCTGTTTTGATTATGTAGCTTTGGGACACGTCCACAAACACCAGAACTTGAACAAGTCGAACGATCCACCAGTAATCTATCCAGGGAGTATTGAACGGGTAGATTTTAGTGAAGAGAAGGAAGACAAAGGCTATGTAATGGTGGAATTGGAGAGGGGTAGCGTGGAGTGGAAATTTTGTCCCTTATCGGCGCGAGTGTTCCGTACCATAGAAGTGGATGTATCGAAAGCCGAAGACCCACAATCACTAATATTGAAAGCGATCGCCAAACATAATATCGAAGATGCGGTTGTCAGATTAATTTACAAACTCCGCTCCGAACAGTTGGATTTAATCGAGAACTCGATACTACATGATGCTTTAACTTCAGCACACACGTACACCATTCAACCAGAATTGGTCAGTCAGTTAGCTCGACCCCGCGTTCCAGAATTGACTGCCAGTAGTAGCATAGACCCAATGGATGCGCTAAAAACGTACTTAAATAACCGCGAAGACCTGAAAGAAATTGCCACATCAATGATGGAAGCAGCACATAAATTGTTAACAGATGATGTTCCAATTTGGTTAAAAGGTGCAGCGAACGAATAGACATCTGGTGTCCAAGAAAAAAGACCCCTCTCCATAGCTTGCTTCCCCATTGCGTTAGCGAACCGTAGGGTAGGGGTACTACGGGCAAAGAAAAGTCGAGTTGTTACCACTGTAAGGTATTACCTGTAACAGCATTTTCATCAAACTTCATCTATGACACCAAGCCGGGTTTTAGCAAAACTCGGTTTTTTCATCTTCTATTTTTTATTATAAAATAAAGGCAATATGTTATGCGTTTGATAGCTATCAGTTAAGCACTCACCACATCTAGTTTGCATATTTAAGATTCTTATAACTCTTGTGTGGTAAAGCTCTCCAACTCACCCGAACCCCTACAATCGGTTTTTAGTTGCGTGCAATACAGAAGACAAAACGTTATATGTAAAACATCTTTTTTGTTCATAGCGCTATATTTAATTTCCTATAATCAGCCTACAAAGCACATAATATTAATAGATATTAATTTAGTTTAAAATAATAGTTGCTAAGTTGAAATACCCACTCTATTTGAAACTAGAAAATAATTTTAAGCTTAATAGCGAAAAAAATGAAAATAGGCTAACATTTTTGAGAAGTAGTCAGTTATAACTGATTAATTATTGCAGCGAAAAAAAACAATATTTTATGACCCAAAGTTATCAGGCACAAATCAAGCGAACTGCTCTTGTTACTGGAGCAGCTAGTGGAATTGGCTACGAATTAGCGTGTATTTTTGCCTTGAATGGTTACAATCTTGTTTTAGTAGATCGACTAGAACAAAATCTCCTCCAAATAGCAGATAAATTTTCAGAAAAATATGGTATTAGTATCAAAGCTATTACCAAAGATTTATCCAAATCAACAGCACCAGAAGAAATTCTAAACGAATTGCAACTGGAATCCATTCATATAGATATCCTGGTCAACAATGCTGGATTTGGTAACTATGGATTGTTTAGCGAAACTGACCTCGCTACTGAATTGGAAATGCTACAAGTTAATATGGTCTGCCTCACCCATTTAACTAAGTTATTTCTGAGATACATGGTCAAAGAAGGCTATGGGAAGATATTAAATGTTTCCTCAGCAGCGGCATTTCAACCAGGACCTTTGATGGCGGTTTACTTTGCAACTAAAGCCTATATCTTATCTTTTTCAGAGGCGATCGCTAACGAATTAGAGGGCACAGGTGTTAGTGTGACTGTTCTTTGTCCAGGAGCAACAAAAACTGCTTTTCATCAACAAACTGGTGTCGCAGGTGTAGAAGCTGTCAAAGACAATAAAATGATGGATGCAGCTACAGTCGCAAAAATTGGCTATTCCGGTTTGATGGAGAATAAAACAGTTGTGATTCCAGGCTTAAAAAATAAGTTACTCGCAGAATCTGTGAGATTTACACCGAGAAAGCTGGTCACAAAAATAGTTAGAAGTATGCAGGAAGTCAAAGATAAAAATTTGAAAAGGGGTGTCAAGAGATTTGCCCAAGGTGATGCGTAGGGCTGGGCTTAATAAATATGTTCGGTAATGGTTATAAAGCTTGCTGAATAACCCGTCTCTGGTTGTGCGGGTATGGGTGAGGCAAAAAAATATTTCTGCAAGATGTCTTTGTAATTCTGGAAAATATACTGAAGCTTGACAGCACCCCAGTCGGGTACTCTTCAAGAATAAGTATAAAAAACTTTTTTCATGTCTAAAATTTTGCCAGTTTTCTTCGTCGCAGCTACCTTAGTCCTCACTTCAAGCCAATATCCCAGCCCCTTGCTTGCTGGTACTTGTGCTTCTAAATGCGGCCCACAACCACTTCAATTTACACCCGGTAAGCGCATCCGAGTAGAAGTATTAAATGCCACGACAGGGTTAGTAAAAATCGAGAAAGTGGATCTCACCGGTCCAATTCCGTTACGTCCCAAACAGGAATTACGCTTAGAAAATGGAGACGGCACAGAACCAAATGTATCTCTGGTATTTTGGGATGAGATGGGGTTACCTCTAAAAGCGACTGTTTCTAAACCCAATTTTGGGACACTGCGGATAGAAATTCGTCCTAACAATCGTGCCCCAGGCGATCGCTCGGTTGAAATTCTTGATGATGGTCGCGTAAATATCCTTTAAAAAGATCCGAGTTATGAGGTATTAGTTATTAGTTAAGAGTTTTAGATTCCTAACTCCTAACACCAGAAACTCCTAACTCATAACTCTTACCGTGCAAGAGCAAATCTCACAATCTCGGCGCTTACCTAACCAACGGTGGCAAATTTACCCACAAAAGCCTGAATTGGCGCAAAAACTGGCAGAAAGTATCCAACTTTCACCTGCCATCGGTCAATTGCTAATTAATCGTGGTTTTGATACAGAAGACCAAGCACAAGGTTTTTTAAATCCAGAGTCCCTGATTTTGCCTTCACCGTTAGAGGATTTTTCAGATTTGGCGGTGAGTTTGGAATTGTTACATAATGCGATCGCTACACAGGAAAAAATCGCCATTTGCGGTGACTATGATGCTGATGGCATGACTAGTACCGCTTTACTGTTGCGTAGCCTTCGTTGGTTGGGCGCACAAGTATCTTATGCCATTCCCAGCCGGATGAAGGATGGCTATGGTATTAATAAACGAATTGTGGAAGAATTTCACAGTGAAGGCATAGGATTAATTCTCACTGTAGATAACGGTATTTCAGCTTACGAACCCATCAAACGGGCTAGAGAACTCGGTCTAAAAGTTATTGTCACCGACCATCACGACATTCCGCAACAACTTCCCCCAGCTAACGCCATCCTCAATCCCAAACTAATAGCCGAATCTTCACCATATCGCAGTGTTGCAGGTGTGGGTGTCGCTTACATCTTAGCGGTATCCCTTGCACAACAAATGCGACAATCTCAAGGTTTGGTTAAGCCACTGCTGGAACTGTTTACTTTGGGAACAATTGCTGATTTAGCCCCTTTAACTGGTGTCAACCGTCGCTGGGTAAAACGCGGTTTGCAGCAGCTACCCAAGTCGAAATTAGCGGGAGTGCAAGCGTTGATTCAGATGGCCGGAGTGCAGCCAATGGGGGGACAAGGAGAGCAGGGGGGACAAGGGGAAAATAAAATTCCTAACTCATCACTCCTAACTCCTAACTCTTCCTCTTCCCTAAAACCTGAGGATATCGGGTTTCGTTTGGGGCCGCGAATTAATGCTATTGGTAGGATTGGGGACCCTGAAATCATCATTGATTTACTGACTACTGATGATATGGGGATTGCTTTGGAGCGAGCAATGCAGTGCGAAGCTACGAATAAACTCCGTCAGGAAATGTGTCAGGAAATCGAAATAGAGGCGATCGCCAATGTTGAGGCTAATTTTGTCAACTCTCTACACAAAGACCGTGTATTAGTTGTTGTACAAGATAATTGGCACCACGGTGTGATCGGGATTGTCGCTTCTCGCTTGGTAGAACGCTATGGTGTACCTGTATTTATTGGTACTTATGAAGATGAGGGACACATTCGCGGTTCTGCACGCTCAATTCCGGAGTTTCATGTTTTTGAAGCTTTGGAATATTGTCACGATTTGCTAGGTAAGTTTGGCGGACATAAAGCAGCCGGCGGATTTTCTCTCCCTGGAGCAAATTTAACAGCGTTGCGATCGCGTTTGAGTGAATTCGCCAATCAATGTCTGGAACTCCACCACCTGAAACCGTTACTTAAAATTGACGCTGAAACTAACCTGAGCCAAATCAACGAACATCTCTACCAACAGCTTAATGCACTTCATCCCTGTGGGATGGATAATCCCGACCCCATCTTTTGGACACCCAATGTCCAAGTCCTTGAGCAGAAAATAGTTGGTAAGGGTCACATTAAAGTCACAGTGGCACAAACTATCGATAACCAACAGTATAAAATTAAAGCGATCGCTTGGCGTTGGGGCGACTACTTCCAATTACCGCCATTTATTGATATTGCTTACAAACTGCGAGAAAATCACTTTAATGGCAACACCAGCATTGAGTTAGAATTGCTTGGTGCTAGGCTTCCTAAACGGTCTAACCAATCCAAAACAAGTTTTGAACTTAGAGGATGCGATTACACTTGCGGCTTTTATCAAAACGGTTCTGCACGGGAATTAAGAATCAAAAATTCTGAAAGTAAAATTTTAGCTGTCCAACTAGGACATACAGTTGGTTTACTCGGAAGCAATCGTGAAGACGCGAAAGAAGTTAATATTTCAGAACCCCAGTATGACAGCATTATCCAAGCTGCACTGGAGGCATTGAGATCGGTTAACAGTTAACCGTTCACAGTTAACTGTTAACTCAGTAATTTTACATATTACCGTTGCGAAATGCCAGTACAAAAATCACTACTGGCCCAGAGAGCATAATTAATCCAACACACACTAGTTGAAAAATTACTTCCCAATTGATATTTGCTAAAGCTTCCATTTTGCCTCCCAGTAGACCTAAAAGATTATATAACTCAGATGTCAATCTCGAAATCGATCATATCCGGCGATCGCCTCTACAATTTAATTTATTTAACAAAACTATAAGAAAAAACATCAAAACGTAAAATACCTTACTGGGTAAGGGGTAAAGGGGCAATGTCATTAACCTTTCCTTTACCCTTCAGTTAACCCAACAATCAACAACCAACAATTAAACAATGGCTACTTGGCAATGTATAAAGCACTGTGGAGCCTGCTGTCATCTTGACCCAGCAGACCGTCCAGAGTTAGGAGAGTATTTATTACCAGATGAATTGGAGCTATATCTGAGCATGGTAGGCGAAGATGGATGGTGTGTTAACTTAGACCAAAAAACGCGAGAATGTCGCATCTACGCCAATCGTCCGCGCTTCTGTCGTGTAGAAGTAGAGGTGTTCGGTGATATGTATGGTATTGAGCCTGAAGAATTGAATGACTTTGCCATTGACTGCTGTCGTCAGCAAATAGAAGCAGTTTATGGCGATCGCAGTTTGGAAATGTTGCGCTTTGACTCTACCGTCGGAGTTTGAAGAGTTTGGAGTTAGGAGTTAGGAGCGGGTTGCTATTTGTAACTAAAAATGAGAAAATGAGAAGAATATGAAAACCACATAGGGACAAGAACTACTGCCCGTGAAACTCGACACTGCGCCATTAAACCCATTACTAAGTAACGACTGTGACTTAATATCACCAATAGTTGCGGATATACCTGAAAAACGCGAATCGGCAGCAGTAGTTTTTGGCACTACCTTCATTACGATTTTTCTGGCAGAGATTGGCGATAAAACTCAGTTGTCTACGCTGTTAATGAGTGCCCAATCTCATGCACCGTGGGTAGTATTTGCTGGTTCTGCGGCTGCTTTGATAACCACGAGTGCCTTAGGTGTGCTTTTGGGTAGTTGGATTGCCGGTCGGATGAATCCTAAAACTGTAGAAAAAGCATCAGGAGTTATGTTGCTGGTGATTTCGGTGATGCTGTTTTGGGATGTCCTACAGGGTTAAAACAATGAACTGGCATCTTTTAGGATTAAGTTTTATTACAGTTTTTTTATCAGAACTAGGTGACAAAAGTCAGTTAGCAGCGATCGCTCTTTCTGGTCGTTCCAAATCAACTTTTGCGGTATTCCTTGGCACATCAGGCGCATTATTGCTGACAAGCCTTCTGGGAGCATTGGCGGGGGGAGCCGTGTCAGAATTGCTACCCACACGCATATTGAAGGCGATCGCGGCTGTGGGGTTTGCCATCCTTGCTATCCGCTTACTCTGGTTCAATAAGGAAGTGGAAGATGTTGGATAATATCGCATCAATTCTTGCATCTATCTAGTATGTGTAAATCACTAATTACATATTATTGAGTAACTTATTCGACATTAAAAACGTGATTTTTTAATAGTCCTCTTATAGAGGACTTTGGCTATAAGACAGGGACTTTGAGGAGAATGCCGGACGTGAGCGCAGTCGATAAATCTGTGAATACTTAGTTTTTTTTGTGTTTTAGGTTTTAGCCGATGCGAGTTGTCCAGTTAACCATTTTTTATTAAACCCACCCTACGGCAAGCTCTCAGAATTACCTTTTGTCTGCCAGTCTCCTTGAAGTCCAAGTAAACCTGCAAATGTCCCCGCACCTCGATAGAGATTCAACAAAGCTTGAGCAAGTGCAGATTTGCCCCGCAATACCCCAGGAATCATTAAAATAATTCCTATAATCATTAAAGCAATTCCCTTAAAGAATCTCATTACCTGAAGCTTTGCGGAAGGGTATAAGTCTCTTTCAAATAAACTGTATGAACTCCAACCCCAATAAGCACGTTCTAGTATCCATTTAAGATTAGTGCGAGACTTGGGTATCCATTCAGTCACAACTGCTTCATCTGCCCAGACGATTTTATTTCCTGCTTTGTGCAGTCTCATAAATAAATGCGTATCTTCTGAACCTTTGATAGCATAACGCTCATCAAAAATCGGTTTTAGCGGATGGAGTATTTGAGTGCGAATCAGGACATTATTTGTAAATGCAGTCTGCTTTTGGTGCCCGGTTGGGAAATGTTTTGGTTCAAAAAACTTACCCTTTTTTATCCATTCCGGAACATGATTATCCTCAAAATGGGCATTAACTGGGCCTGCCACTACATCTGCTTTATACTCTTCTTGAACTAACAATAACTCTTCGATCCAATTAGGTTCGGGGACTTCATCATCATCAATAATTGCGATGAAATCACTACTAAGAGAGACATTAGCAATCGTTCTATTGCGAGCATAAGTAACACCTTGGATTGGCTCTACATCATATTTTAATGACCACTGAAAATTTTCTTTGATACTTTCACAAAAATCTCGTGCTGACCCTGATGAATCATTATCAACAACAATCACCTCTAGATTAGGACGTTGAACTTTGTTGAAGCTCAATTGATTAATCCCATCTAGCAAGCGTTTCAATCCATCCGGACGTTTATAAGTTGCTATACATATAGACACTAAAAAAGTCATATCTTCCCCACAACTATTAAGAAATCGATGGTGTCAAATATTGCACTTCCAATAAGTCGGCATCGCTACAACTGCGCTCAAGTGCGGTGTCGAGTGAATATCTGGGATTCCAGTTCAAAGTTTTTTTTGCACAAGCATTACTGTATTGAAGCGGCTTAAACCTGGCATGCAGCCTCGTCGGTATAAATATGCCTGGTACTTTTGCCTGCCCCTTCAGCACTATTTTGTTGTACATCGAAATCGTTGAGGCTACCAAGCTCATGACTGGCCAACTGATGGGAATCATCCGGGGCACAGAGTCCATACGTTCAGCCACCTTCTTGCCATAGACACTTTGAGTAGGTAAGTTGTCATCAACGATATTTAGGGTTTGACCAATTGCCTCATCACGTTCTGCAGCACTGACAATTGCATCAGCACAGTTTTCGACATAAGTCAATGGCATAATTGCATGAGAGCCGATTTTTAACCAGAGGTTGTCAGTCAATTTTCCTCCAAGACCGCTATTCCAGAGGTTATCTTTTCCATAGATTATTCCGGGACGAACAATAGTTACTCGTGCCTTAGAATTTTGCTCAAACTCGCGGACGAGTTCTTCCTGAATTAGCTTGGTTTGGGCGTATTCATCCCGCCCGATGGGATTGGGTTCCAGGGGTGAATCTTCAGTAATTGTTCCGCCTGATGGGGTGTTGAAATAGTCATAAACCGAGAAGGTACTGATGTCAATCAGCCGACTCACATTCGTCTCAATCATGGCATTGAGCAAGTTTTCGGTCGCAATAACTGTGCCAGCAAATTGCGTATAAAAGTCACCTTCTTTCACGGCTGCCAAATGAATGACCGCATCCACACCCCGGACGGCATCAACAATACCATCTTTCCGTCGCAAATCTATCCGGATTAACTTTAGGCTTGGGTGATTGTGCCATGCTAGGCGCTTTTCATCACTAGATGGTCGCACAACCGCACGCACTTCATGTCCTCGTCGCAGTGCTTCAGCAACGACATACTTTCCTAGAAACCCGGACGCACCTGTTAGTAATAATTTCATATTCGATTCGCCTCTGATAATAACGCATTAACTAATCGATTTGTCCGCTCCATATCTTCAAAACTGATTGGTGGTGCTTTACCATCAATTAGTGCTTCATAGGTTTTGTCTAAAAGAAGATGCAAACCTTCGTAGGGCGTTTTTTGCATAATCTTGCGACGAAAGTTAGTAAATGTTGCCCCAATTAAATCGCATCCGTTGACAAAATGATTAACTAACGGGGATAGCAACTCCCCAGCACGGGGTATGACACAACGGAGGTACGGCTGAAACAAATCAGTTTCTGCATAACCTTTTGAACCTCGCACTATCACGGCAAAACAATTGGGTGACGTATGACAGCTGAATCGAATCCGAGCATGTGCTGAACCTCCGATTACGATCGCATCAAGATCGTCATACCGAAACAAGTCTCCACCACCGTGATTGCTCCATGCAGCGCTAACCCGATCGAAATCTGGGATGAAGCGTACGGTCAAAGAACATAAGTGTGTGATAAAATCATGAATTACTCCAGCCGGAAGTTTATGAATAGGATTAGGTAAGTTTTCGTCTGCGAATACTCCACCATCACGAACGTCAAGCGCTATCCGGACTTCAACTTCCTGTACCTCACCGAGAATGTTATCTGCAATTAATTTCTCAATAGCGAGGATTGGCCCGTTAAAACAGTAGTTTTGATTTTCTATCAGCCAGCGGTTATGAGACTGCGCAAGAGTGTAAAGTTCTTTAAATTCATCGTAGGTCGGTGCAATCGGCTTTTCACAGAATACGTGGACATCGGCTTTTAGGCAGTCTGAAGCTATCTGCTTGTGGGTGTGAGGTGGAGTCAAAATGTGTACAAAATCAGGCTTGACATCCGAAAGCATTTGGCGATAGTCGGTGTAAGCCAAGTCAGCACCAAACCGTTTCTGTGCATAAGAAGCAGAGGCTTTTGAAAGGTCGCAAACACTAACCAGATGTGTACGCTCGGATTTCGTAAGAAAGCTGAGATGCTCTTTGGATATTGCCCCTGTGCCAATTACTGCTGTTTTAATTTTTGTTGGCATTAATACTTGACTCCTTCCGTGATTGATGTTTTGTAAAATTATCCGCAAGTAAGGGGTTTAATACCCCGACCTTATATAGGTCGCTCGTTTTGAGTTCGGGCCCCGTATCCACATATATAAACCTGCTCCTTCTTCCTTCTTCAAGTCGAGGCTGACGCAGAAAGATTTTTTAGTTTAGACACACTTTATAAATGAATGATACACGCGAACCCAGATTTAGCTGTGCTATCCATCACACCCTCGGTCTTCGTGCTAGATAATAGCTGTTTCTGGTTGAAAAAAACCTAGTAATTATATTTTTACCAGGCAATAATTGATACACACAGAAAAACCGCTTTCTTAAAAGAAAGCGGGTTCATTAAAGGTTAAATTTTTCTTCCGACTCAAAATTCCTTAACACACCATCTCAAAAGAGTGCCACCTGCTACCAGCTTGGCTGCTTCCAACATCCAGTAACCACCATGCAACAGATTCATATTTGCAGGAATTTCTGTTGATGTCTGAAATAAGTTCAACTGCAACCCAATGGCAGACATTTGCGGTGTCAAGAAATAAGTATCAAGCAAACAGACAGCTAACAACAGGGCAGATAAAGCGATCGCACCAATATGCCACTCAGATTGTCTGTTGCCCAAAGCCAATACACCAGTTAACACCAAGCCGGCTGCCAATAATTCAATCCGATTAAAATTCCAGAAAATTGTATAGCCTGCGGTTGCAAAACCCGATTGGGTCATCATCCCGGAAAAATAAAGGCTGGGCATGATTATCCAGTCTAAAACCAAGCTCGCACTCAGCCAGAAGCCCAGAGTTAACATCAGCGCTGTCAGCATCGGCGATCGCTTGAATTCAACTCTGGAAGAAATAGTATTCATAATGAATAATTGCGGTGTAATTTATATAGCTATAGTGTCTAACTTTTACAGTAACTTTGACAACAAATATAAATTATCTTTTACAAAGTAGTCGTAGCTTAAAGAATATAACTATTATTGCTAATTATTAATAATACTTGTTAAGTAAATTCATTATTGCCGCCATTGGAAAACTTGGGTATTAATTTCTACGCCTCTATAACGGAGTATCAAACTAGGGCAGGTTAATCGGCAGGCGATACACAACGTTCTGCTATTTCTTTAACTACCGTAAGGAATTGGCGCAGCAAGATCGAATCGGTGGGGGAAAGCTGTAACAAAGACTTGATATCTGACCGTAGTCTTACTTTGATGCCCGTAGCATGAAGCACCCGATTTGGTTGAGTTTGCATGCAGAATTAGAGGTGAATCATTTTCAAGATTCTATTCGTCCGGTGCTGACTCGCTACGATGGGGATTCAACCAAACTAACTAGCGTAATCAAAGCCGTCGAGCGTGGGATCGACCGACACGTTCAATACTTCGAGGATCTGCTGTATGAGTACGAATCCCAAGCGAGATAGGAACCAATCAACCGAAATAGAGGTCTTCGGCATAGGAAAATTAACAAAATACAAACTCCCACATAAATTCTTTCTGCGGGAGTTTGTATTTTGTCTCGCAATTCCACTACAACCAATGAGAGTACTGATATGGTTGCAGTACTCTCATTGGTTGTAGATGGTATTAGCCGCGCTCATCAGTTTCTTCTGCCATTACTAGCTGCCCTTCCTTGTATGCTTGCCTGAGAGCGATCGCCTCTGCGACAATATGCTGAACGCTCAAACCTTCCTCATCCATCATTCTTTGCAAGGTAGTCCCAGTTTGCTCATCCGTCTCGTGAATGGGTGGAATTTGGCAGTAGCGTCCACCATTTTTTGTCCGTCGCCAAATACTGGGTTTTTCAGGTTTTTGTTGTTTGGTCGGATGCTGCTTTCTAATTAGAGAACGGACTGCATCTTGGGTGATTGTGTTTAAAGAAAGAAGAGCGTCGAGTACGGACTTATACTTCTTGCTGTTTTCTGCTAGCTGATATATAGTCCGAGGCTCAACTTTCGCTAAATCTTGTGGGGAAAACCTACCAAATGCGATCGCTATTTTAAGATACTTTTCTTCCTCACCTTTCCAGCCCTGGTCAAAAAGTAGCTTCTTGTACTCGGAACGCGATCGCTTATTTTTTTGGTCGGCTAACCAGAAGGCATGATGTAGAATTGTTTCGGTGGCATCAGCGAGAAGAAGGAAAGAAAAATGTTCACTCCTCTTCCTCTTACTTCCACCCACAGGAACTTCAAGGTGTTTTTGAGAGTCAGTTTGGGCTGCTACTGCGTCTTGCACTGGTGTCATAATAATATTAGCCTAATACTAGGGTCTTTCAAACAAGGCGATATTTCACGACAAACTGCAAACTGCGCTCGTCGCTAATCGAAGGCGTGAAAATAAATTTATCTTTTAGAACAATTGTACTACTTTAGCGAAAAGATAAATCCCAAAAGATACTTAACTTTTGGGTAATATGATAAAAATTTTATACAGCCCCCTAAATCCCCCAGAATTGGGGGATTTTGAATTTTATTCTCGAACATAATTGGGGGTAGGGGGGCTTTCGAGTCGCACCCATCAAAATTAATGTGGTGGAGTATTAATAGGTGAAATAAAAGCGACTACGAAAATGCCCTGAAACTTAACTTAACTTATGACTATTTTTAATAAATTTTGAGGCAAAGTTTGTTACAATTCGGTGTCTTCTGATTTCAAAAAGAGTTAATAAGTGAGTTATTACGATTTCGATAATCATTTTTGGTCACCAAAGACAGTTTGCGGTCAGTCAGCACCAAAAAAGCCATGCCCAAAAATGGCTTGTAGAAAGATACTAATAGGAATTTTGCCGTTATTCTGTATCGCTGTTTGGACTTTGGCGCTGCATCAGATATCAGTCGTGCCCAATAACGATAATCAAAGTAGAAGTTCTGCAAATGCTGGCAAACCTAATAATTCGAGTCTTTTATTGAAAAGGGAGCGGTTAAAAATGTATTTATCCGTGCAACAGGAATAGCCCAAATCAGAAGCAATAGCCGGATTGTCGAGGAGACACACACCTACACCGTACCGAGTACGGTGTAGGAGGTGTCACTCTTCTATCAATTCAAAATCCTCTTTTGCTGCACCGCAAACCGGACATACCCAGTCTTCTGGTATTTTTTCAAAAGGGGTTCCTGGTTCTATTCCACCATCAGGATCGCCTACTTCTGGATCGTATTCATAACCGCAGACGCTACATACATACTTATTGGACATATTCCCCTGCCTGTTAAATTGTCTATTTTGATAGCAGAATAGCTTATTTCTTATGGCGTTGCATAACTATGGAATCAATCGTAGAGACAATTCATTAATTGCCTCTAAATGCAAAATCACGTTCCGAGCTTTGTTTTCAAAACTTCAGATACACCCTGTGATAACAACATCTCCCGCAAAAGTTCCAAATTTATTGGCTTTGATGACTCATCATCTGTTTGACTACGCAGAGATGCTGCAAATTGCTTGTAAAGCTCCGGGGTTGCAGCCAAGTAAAAAGCTAACTCTTGTCCCACCTCTTTCAATCGCTTTGGTAATTCTGTTTCTGTTGTGTGCAAAAGTTGGGCAAGACGGGATTGAAGACTCAGATCGTCTCGAATCGTTCCGACAAAATTAGCTTTTGGTTGAGTGTCTAATAATTGCGGCTCGAATAAATGAGCAAAGGTATTAATCCCATTATCTATAGACGAGTGTTGTGATAGTGCAAACCCTGGTGCAATGACTGATTGAGTCACATTGTCAGGTAGCGGTGCCGCAAGTAGTTTCTCTGCATTCACAATACCTTCACCAAATCGACCAGGCTTCCATGTTGGAAATTTATCGCAACTGTCACGCAGAATCTGATTAAAGATGAAAGGAATCTTTTCGGCTCCATAACGTTGGATAAGTTGGTCTCGTCCGTGATATGCCAGCCATAAAGCGGCCACACCTGCAACGAATGGGGCAGAAAATGAAGTGCCAGAACCTTGTTCAACATTATATTGAATTGCACCGTCCTTCTTCCTAACTTTTGCAAACCAAACTGACTCAGCAGGAGCAGTGACATCAACTTGAATTCCCGTTGATGAGCCGATCCAAATCTCACGTCGGACATTACTACCAGTAACGGCAATCACTTCATCGTAAGCAGCAGGCCAAACTACGTAGGGAATGTATGTTCCAGATGCTGCGACTATAATTACGCCTCGTTTTTGGGCATAAATTATTGCACTCCGCAAGCGCTGATTGGAGAAACCTGTACCCAGACTGATTGAAATTACATGAACATCTTGGTTGGCTGCGTACTCAATCGCTTCGGCTAAATTGCGTACGCTCAGTAGTACCACTGAGTAAGAAACTCGCAGGGGTATTAATTTAGCACCAGGTGCCACCCCCGTAACAGCTTTTCCACTCGGATAACTGGCTTGTCCACCTTTGGGGCTGATGATGACACTAGCTGTTGATGTGCCATGACCTGGATTGTTTATAATTTCAGTCGGAGGTGTTTCGAGTTCGTCTTTTGCGTCTCTGTCACCCTTGAGAAAATCGTAGCCTACATTCGGGAGCAGATTCACAAAAATTTCTGGATGTTCCGAATAGCCTGTATCGGGATGCCCAATGATAATTCCATCTCCTGGCAGTTGATTGGAGTCAGGAAAAAAGCGGGCCCATGTTTCAAAAACTCGAAGTTGTTTGAGACTCCAGTCTAGATCGCTGCTAAGAGCTAAAGCTTTAGTCTCCAAACCTCCAACCAGGGGTCTTGATTCTTGTTCCCAATCAGAACGTTCGGTTATGGGAACAGCAAACAGTGGTTCTGCATCCACAACTCCTGGCAGGGAACGGAGATAATAAGTCTTATCCCAAGCTTCTTTAACTGATAAGCCATCTTGATTGGGAGTTATCTCAAACTCGGTGAGATTGTCCCCAATGGCTTTAACTTTCCAATCGTTACCGAGTGATTGGGTGACGATTTCCTGACATCTTTGCTCTAACCCAGGTACTACCATTTGGAGAAAAAAACCTTCAAATTTGGCGTCAAAGTCTGGAGGGTTGCTAATATTCATGTGAAAGTAGGGTCTAGTGGAAGAAATATTTCAATCTCTAACAGTATAGAATTTCCAATAAAAACAGGACTTACATAGAAGACTTGGGTTGCAAGATCCCCTCGGGGATCTGTCCCTCACGAGAGAGCGATGAGCGCAAAACCTGCCTTGCGAAATATCGACTTCAATCCTTGAGAAAGATAGGTCACAGTCGTATTTTAGTTATCTTATTATCTTAGCGACCTTATAATTTCGCGTGCAAAGCGTTGACCGCAATGGCAGGACAAGAAAATCATGATTGAAATAACTCAGTCACAGCGCTCTACAACTTTGCTCAAACGAGGGTCTAAAGCGATCGCTTTGCTAGTAATTCTTCTCGGATGTTTTGTACTTGTAGGGTGGATGTTTGAAATTGAAGCCATCAAGGGTGGCTTTTTGGGCAATGCAGCTGCGATGAAGGTAAACACGGCAATTGGTTTTATTTTATCGGGTTCATCCCTATGGCTGTTGCAGACTCAACCAGGAACACTTTGGAGCCGTTTTGCAGCCCAAGCGATCGCGATTATTGTGGCATTAATCGGTTTGCTGACTTCAACTCAATACTTATTTGGTTGGGATTTGGGAATCGACCAGCTAGTATTTCACGATACTTCCCCATCTGCTGGAAAATTTCCTCCTGGGAGGATGGGATTTAATACTTCTGCAAGTTTTGCCTTTATGGGCGGTGCTTTGTGGTCATCTCGCCAACAGTGCCATAGCTATCGAGTTGCTCAGATACTGACGCTGTTTGTTGGCATTGTAGCATTTCAAACTTTGGTTGGCTATGCCTATCAGGTTCCATTATTTCAAGGGTTGACAACGTACACCCCACAAATGCCGTTACCAACCGCACTAACGTTCATTATGCTTTGTGGTGCTGTTTTGAGCGAAAATCCCGAACAAGGAGTAATGCGCTTCTTTGCCAGTACAAACCCTAATTATATTATTACTCGACGGCTCATACTGGCAGCGATTTCTATTCCTTTGATTTTGGGCTGGGTGATACTTACAGCCCAAAGGAGTGGCTACTTAGATGCAGAATTTGCCCTGACACTACTGATTATTCAAATTATTATCGCCTTCGCAATCTTGATTTTATTGAATATTGTGGTCGTTGAGCGAATGTCCACAAAACAGCAAGCTGCGCTGCGAGAAAGTGATGAAAGGCTGAGTTTAGCTTTAGATGCTGCTAAACTGGGGAGTTGGGATTGGAACTTAGTGTGTGGGACTGTTACTTGGTCTGCCCAACACGAGCGCTTGTTTGGCATGGCTTGCGGCAGTTTCAATGGTACATATCAAGGCTTTCTGGACCGCATTTATCCAGGCGATCGCGAAGGTGTAATCGAAACAATCGAACGTGTCTGGGTAAATCAAGAAGAATATAGTCAAGAATTCCGCATTCTTTTAGCTGATAAGAGTATTCGTTGGATTGCCACCAAAGGTCAGTTTGTTTACGATGAAAATGGACGGGCAATTAGAATGACCGGTGTGTGCATGGACATCACCGCTACCAAACAATTACAGCAAGAAGAAAAGCAACTATTGGAACTGGAACAAGCTGCTCGTGCTAAGTCCGAGACAGCAAACCGGATGAAAGATGAGTTCCTTTGTATCTTATCCCATGAACTAAGAACGCCATTAAATTCTATCCTGGGTTGGTCTAAACTGCTCAGGACTCGCTCCTTAGAGCCGACAAAGGTAACTTATGGGCTAGAAACCATTGAGCGCAATGCCAAAGCGCAGTTTCAAATAGTTGACGATTTGTTGGATGTTTCTCGAATCATTCAAGCGAAGCTCTTGTTGGATATCCACGAAATTAATTTGATTTCAGTCATTGATGCAGCTATTGCTACTATGCATCCGGCGTCTGTAGCTAAGAATATCAAAATTGAGACTGTTTATAGTCCCTGCGTTAGTACAATCATGGCAGATTTCACTCGCTTGCAGCAGGTGGTTTGGAATCTACTTTCTAATGCGATTAAATTCACACCGTCCGGGGGATACGTTAAAGTTTCATTGGAGCAAGTCGGCTCGTCGGTGCATATTTATATTAGCGATACAGGAAAAGGCATTAGTGCCCAGTTTATCCCCTATGTTTTCGACCGTTTTAGCCAAGAAGATCGGAGCTTGACACGAGCATATGGTGGATTGGGACTGGGATTGGCAATTGTCCGTAGTTTAGTGGAATTACACGGTGGCACTGTAGATGTGAAAAGTGCTGGAGAAGGTCTAGGTGCAAGATTCTTGGTTAAGCTACCCATCAAGCCTGCCGTAGAAATTACTAAAAACATAGAGCTTCAGTCAGATTCAGATTCGGATGATTGTCTTAGATGTTAGACCTGAAAAACCGATGTAACGGATAATTTATTTGGTGAAACAATAAGATTCCCGACAACTTTTACGAAGTCGCGAATCTCACAACGTGTACATACAAAAACGCTGCCAACACTTATAAATACCCAGAGACTGAAACATCTAAGATACTTATAAATTACAAGTGCCAATTCAAAACAATTAACAATTTCGGCAGGACATGAACGCAGTTAGAAAGATGGGTCGGCACCTGATTCCAAATTCGGAGTGTTCCAATGAAAAAGGGGGTTGTATCTAATACATCCCCTTTATAAAGTGCAAATTAAAAATCTGATTTTAAAAGCGACGCCGATAAAATCATCAGCAGTTAGGTTAGTAGCTCTTGAAAAGTTGAGTACGCCAGTTAGGAACGTGCTTACCAGCCTCTAATTATTGACTCACGCAGGATTGCACGAGTACCTCTCTTCACGGTCAAGCTTTTGCCTTTGTTCGAGGAAGACACAATATAAGTATAATCGCCATTAACAGCTTCAAAGCGCTGCCCTCTGGATTCTTGCCCATTTACGCTTAGAGGTAATCGTACAGTTTGACCAGTCTTTTTATTTACGCCTACATAAGTAAGTGGTGAATCACTACCGCAGATACTTACCCAAAAGTTCTTAGTCTCCGCAGCAACAAATATACTATCTTGTTTGTTGCAAAAGTTACGTACTTCTCTTGCTTCGGCAGTTTGCGTGAAAGGGAGTGAAAGTGAACATACACCAACTACAGATAAAACTAAATGGTGCCAAGCTTTTTGACTAAGTTGCATAATCGATTACTAAGACTGTTTGTTTAATTTGTTACTAACTTCTACAGCGTGCTTCTAAATTATTCCGGAAAAGTTAATTAGATTATTCGCGTATCTGCATTTGACTTGTTGCCACCATACAACTATGTGATTCACGAACATACACGTGTAGTTATCGACACAAAACTGAAGCTAGAATGTTAAACAGTAATAATACTTATATAGATGTTGACTTAATTTTTCACCGACGGTGCATTAATCGTTTCCAACATCACTTGATAAATATGCGTTTGGTCAATCGCACCCTTGACACCAGGAACTAAAAAATCTTATTGAAATTAATAGACTTTTAGTCTCGGCGCAAAAAAAAATATATCTTTAGAATTCTTGGGAATAAGTGAAGTCATTCTTGGGGGAGATGAATTTTATACGCTTCTTTTTTATCTTATTAAAAGAGAGAAACAAATAAAAATAAAGGTTCTAAGTAATGGTATTGCATAAAATTAGTGAGTTCGATCCTAACTATCTCGACACGATTCAAGGTAATGATATCAAGGGAATGGGTGTTTACACTCAAGGAACCAACGATAAAATTGGTACAGTTAATGATGCTTTAATCGATGAAAAAGGACAGTTCCGCTATTTAATAGTTGACGTAGGCTTTTGGATTTTTGGCAAAAAAGTATTGTTACCTCTTGGTCGTACCAGTATCGACTTTAAGGCTGACCGCGCATATACTAGATTGACAAAAGAGCAAGCTGAACAACTACCTGAATATGAAGAGGGTGCAGCCGTTGATTATGACTATGAAGAGCAAGTGCGTGGTGTTTATCGCGAGCCACAGTTGGAAGCATCAGCACCCCTAGAAGCTGTATCTTCGGCGGCTGTAGTTCAACCTGTAGCACCTCGGAACATTACTCCCGTTCCTGCTCCTACTTATGACCGAGATACCTACAACTACGACCGAGACGCAGACTTGTACGATACCACCAGTCATCCAGACCAAACCATCAAGCTGTATGAAGAAAGACTGGTTGCAAACAAAGAACGTCGCAAAACTGGTGAAGTCGCAATTGGCAAGCACGTTGAAACCGAAACTGCACGGGTTGCTATTGGGTTAGATAAAGAGCGCGTTGTAATTGAGCGCGTTACCCCAGAAAATGCAGGTAAGGCTGTTACTTTGGATGCAACTGCTTTTCGTGAGGGTGAAGTTGCCCACATGGATATCTACGAAGAAACTCCCGATATTCACAAAGAAGCTTTCTTGCGTGAAGAAGTGCGAGTCACAAAAGTAGTAGACCAAGAGACAGTACAAGCCCAAGAGACAATTCGGAAGGAAGAATTAGATATCGACACTGAGGGGCTTTCAGTAGAGAAGCGATAAAAGCGGCGCGATCGTTGTGGCAGATTTAGATGCGATCTCATTTTGACATTCTCCCACCGCCATATTTTGTAATCAAAATTGGCGGGGGATTGCAAACATCACTGCTTGGGCTTCCTATGAACCACGAGTTGATTTTCTTGAGGGATATTTCTTGACCGGATAATATGTCAAGGGGTGTGCAATAATTACGTTTCAGTTCCCACCCCTTTACATCGCATCACGACCAATATCTCGCGACCGTCTGCTCCAACGTGTTGTTAGACCGCGCTTTCTTGACAAACTCACAATTTCTCTACCGCTTTCGGCTTGCTCAAGCAGCAAATCAGCAAAGATTGCTTTCAAGTCATGATTGAATGACCGAGAGTACTCTTCACGAATTCGGTGAATCTCTTCTACGATTTCATCCTGCAACATAATCAACCTTCGAGAAGTTCATAGGGTGTACAAAGAATCGGTAACTCGTATCCAAAATCAAGACTAATCTCTGCCAATTTTCCCTGAATTTGGGCATTGGCAATGTGCTTGCAATTCCATGTCAGCAGGTAATCCATTCCATGAACGGTCGCAACTGCAATATGAACAGCATCAACTTTTGAGGGAAGGTTACTGCGTCCCAAGAATTGTTCGTTTCAATATAAACACTTTCACTCATACGCGGCAGATCGTAAGCCCTTCTATTCTAACTCATACTACTGCTTGCCGTTTCGATGACCTTTCCTTAAATCAAATGATCGCGAAGAGAACCGCTTCTTTAAATCCGTTTATTTTCCTTGATTAAAAGTCATTTAATTTTAGAAATCATTACCTAATTTTTTCCCTAGAACTCAAGCATTCAATTTCTAGAAGGTCGGCGATCGCTGTGGTAAATTTTTAATAGTGCTGTCTGCTCGCCCCATCTCATCAATTCCACACTATGAAAATAGACCGATTGCAGGAACTCAAGCAAAAACTGACCAATGAAGCAGACCTTTCCCAAATCTGGTTGTTTTATATGGATCATTTTGCGGATCATCCCGAATTCACTGAACTGGGTGAACCTGCCCATAATGAATATCTAGATGCTGTTCTCCACAAAAGTTGTCAGCAAATGTTTGGCAGCGCAATAACGATTACTAACTTTTTGCTGATCTACATTGCAAAGCATCAGTTCTTTCATGGACCTTTCCAAGTTGAAGGACGGATTGGTGGTTTGATTTCTAACCGAACCATTCCATTCAGTACAGGGCACTATATATCATTGCACAGATTCTGGGTGCAATAGTGGCACGTTCCCTGGCTGACTCGATTGGTAATCTCGCACCGAGTTATCAGTCGGCAAGCGGTTTGGGAGAATTTTTTGGTTTTGGAATTTTGATGATGACTGTTGTCGCTGTCTATGAGAAGAATGTACCAAAGGCTGGAAGCGGTGTTGCTGTGGGTGCCGCTTTGGTTGCTGGATTGTTAACAACCAAGGGTATCCTCAATCCAGCAGTTGCGATCGCTATGAACCAAACGATTTCACCAGCAACTTGGGCTACTATATTGAGCGGTTTTGTGTTCGCAATCTTCTTTAAGCTTCTCTCTGATAAGTAGATGGTTGGAAATAAATATAATACGTTTTGTCCGCAGCGTTCGCGTAGCGTCTTGTAGAGAGGAACGCTTCGCTAACGTCGTTCCTCCACCCTACGGGGAGCTACGCAACGCTGCGGACAGCTTGCATTTAATTATACTTATCTATTGAGACCTTGAATCCCTTGTAGTTACAATTCATGTGGCTTGCCTCCCGTAGGGTATTGTAACTACTATATTTTCCGGATTAACTCAAATATCACTGAATAGAAGTTTAATATAAATTTTTATATCAAAACTTATGGAAATGCCCCAACGTGTATCAATTCGCTACAAAGATAAGTCTTACAACATTAATGAAATACGCTTAAAAACCTTCCGAACTGCATTACAAATATGGGAAGAAGAAGCTAAACCTCGAAAAACAGAGCTTTATGAGTTTATATCATCTTGCTTGAAACAGGTTGACCGCCAAGACCGTTTTATGTTTTCTCTACTGTTTATCGAATTAACAGACCTTATCCGTAAATCTTCTCTGGAAAGCAGAATGCAAGAGATTCTGGTTAAAACAGCTTTTAGGGAGTTTGCTTTCGCGTTAGCGGACTGTGAAGACTCGACAAAAGGCAAGCAGGGAGAGCAGGGTAGAAAAGAAGCAGGGGGAGGAGAAAAGAACTAAGTTCCGGCGGAACGTCTCTAGAATATATTTGATTAACTGGACATGATACAATAAGCACTTATAGTGGTTTGTCAATCAAGTTCTAAGGTTGCTTAATCTGAATTAATCATTAACTGAAAAGTAGCGTTCATCCGCGCCATCGCCCGGTCTAAGTGATTACTCAGTTTTGATAAACCTATTTTCAGATTTAAAGTTTGGCAGATGAGGAGAAGATTTTATCTTTTTGCCTTTCCCTTACTTACAGTTATAACCACTAATTTTAGTTGTTGATTTGTACTAACTTTTGTATAAATCAACAACAATATCAAAATTAAGAAATCGGAGCATCTATGAAAACAGTTGAATACGTCCAAGAAGAAGAATTTGACTCACTTTTGACACCCAACAGTGGACTAATAGTGTTTGACTTTACAGCAACTTGGTGCGGACCTTGTAAGATGATTGCTCCTCTAATGGATAAATTAGCAGAAGAATATGAGGGTCGGGTCAAAGTAGCCAAGGTAGACCTTGACCAGAACAAAAACCTTGCCAAAAGACTCAGTATCCGGAGTATCCCAGCAGTCATGATTTACAAAGACGGAACCCTCATGGAAACTATTGTTGGAGTAACTCCCTATGAAACATTTACGGAGGCTGTAACAAAGCTGCTTTAGGCTAATCCAACCAACTTTTCACTCAGTTCCCACATCCGTTCAGCTTTTTCATCATCGCTTGCTTCTCGAGAAACGTCTTGAGCAAAAGACTTGCGATCTTTCTTCTGTCTATTCCCCCAGCTCCAATAAGTACCGGATTGGTTGTATTCAGGATCTGCCACCACCGCTGCTACCCTTTCGCCAGCCAACTCCTGAGACACGTACCCCCCCGTGATATTCTTCTGGAAAAGTGGGAAGAGTTTTTGGAACAGAGGATAGTGGTTCCGGAATAGGGGCGTGTCTGCAACACATCCCGGATAGAGAGAACTAAAGGTGATGCCATGTGACTTGTGATAGCGTCGATGCAGTTCCCGCATGGTCAGCACGTTACAGACTTTGCTGTCCTTGTAAGCTTTGACCGGCTCAAACTTCTTGCCGTCAATCATCACCTGAGATCCTTTAAATCCTGCCGCAAAGCCATCCAGATTTCCTAAGTCCGGACGCGGTGGGATTTTCCCTCCAAGCTCATTCGGATTGTGCGTCACAGTTCCCAAAATGACCAGCCGAGGCTCGGAATTTTGGGAATTTTTCAAGTCCTCAAGCATTAGCTCGCATAGGAGAAAATGCCCGAGGTGATTCGTGGCAACGCTCAATTCATATCCGTCTACACTCCGTAATGGCTCTTTGAGTAAAGGCATATATATTGCGGCATTGCACACCAAAGCATCTAGGGATTTGCCACTTTCCCTAAAGTTCTTCACAAACTGACGAACATTCTCTAAGGAGGCTAAATCGAGATGCATGATTGTGTAGCTGTCCTGCGGCATTCCTACACTTTGGGCAACTTTTTCCGTCTTCGCTAAATCCCGACAAGCCATCACCACATGCCATCCCCTTTGGGCAAGAGCTTTTGCTGCATATAAACCGACCCCCGAAGATGCACCCGTGATAATAACTGTTGACGAACGATCTTGTTCCATTTTGTTGATGCTCCGTTGACTATATCTAGGATCTCATACCGCGATCGCCACTAGATACTATTTTTTGAGGTGCTTTGCTACGGTTACTATGATCCCTTGCAACTGTAGTAGCGAATAAGACATAGACTAAGCAAGTTAACCGATACATTTTCCAAATCTAGAAATTTAGCCTTTTACTTTTGTGTTTGTTCTATTTTCTAACCATAGAACTACTATGATACCTATTGTATAAGCAATTATATCCTTCCAATCAAATGTACTTCCCAAAGCAACAGCTAAAATCTGATTATTTTGCAATCCCAATTTATTTACAAAACTAAAATATTGGAGAATTTCAATAATATAAGAAAATGCTAAAACTGATAAAGCGATAATGGATGACTGTATATTCCAAAAAGCTCTGACAAAGCAATAAATTAATATAACTACTAAAACATCACCGATAAAAGGACGGATGAAACTATCATTTATAAAAACGGCAATACATATCTCTATTAAAAATAGTATAAGTGTGAAGTAGAAATATTTTTTGTTGAAGGTAAACATCGCAATAGATAGCGTTCAATAAACATCTGTTTGACTATGGCATATAATATTTTATTTATGCTGTGTTACAAAAATGTAACTTTAACACCAAAAATACAGCAATTTTTAATCCTTTGTAGTGCGATCGCAATTGACTGATAAAGCTGCAAATATATACCAGGAAGGTTCTATGCTCGATAGTATTTTAGTTATGAATTTTATCTGCAAGCAAAATTTTATACTAAATTTTAAATAATCTGGAAATAATACGGTTTGGAATGTATTCCGTAATTATACTTAACTATAGTTACTTAGGTACAATGCCATGACTCTCACCGAACTTATAATCGGAAAAGCAATTGAAAGGCTAGCTGGTATTTTTATCGAAAAAGGCTGGAAAGGGATGGCGAAAATCGGGAAAATGCTCGATATGAAGACTCAGCAGATAGTTTTTGAAGCATCTCGGCAATATATAAAAAATTATACAGAGCGTCACGGGACTCTGAAAGTTCTGGGGATGCGCGAACCAGTAGCTCTAGAGTCAATTTATACTAAAGTCCAGTTTTTACACAATAATGATGTTCGTCGTTTTGAGTCGATTGAAAATCTGGAAAAAGCTTACCGGGAAAGTCGCAGCTTTCAATCGCAAAATTCACCAAAGCAAGATGGTCTAGCGGTTGTCAATGAGAAGCAATATTTAATGGTACTTGGTGGACCTGGTGTTGGCAAATCAACTTTTTTAAGAAAAATTGGATTGGAAGCGCTAAAGGGGAAAAAGGGTGAATACGAACGCGAGCGCATTCCTGTTTTTATCGAAATAAAAAGGATAAATTCCAAAGATATTATTTTGAAAGATTTGCTGATTCATGAATTCGATATTTGTGGTTTTCCAGATGCGGAATCTTCTTTAAATAATTTGTTAGAATCGGGACAATTATTAATATTATTTGATGGTTTAGATGAGGTTCCTAGTAAAATTGTCAGTCATGCGATCGATGCGATTCAAAACTTTTGCGATAAATATCATAAAAATCATTTTATTATTTCCTGCCGTACAGCTGCCTACATGAACAATTTCCGCCGTTTTACCGATGTAGCGATGGCGGAATTCGATAGCGTTCAAATTAAACAATTTATTTATAATTGGTTTCAATCGGAAGAAGATAAAAAATTAGAAACTTGGCAAAAATGTTGGCAAATTTTACACGAGCCTACCAATGCTGGTGCTAAGGAATTGGCAAATACTCCCTTGCTATTAACAATGTTATGTCTAGTTTACGACCATTCCCAGCATTTTCCCAATAATCGCAGCGCACTTTACAGGAAAGCCCTAAGAATATTGTTAGAAGAATGGGCTGCTGAAAAGCGGATTATGCGAGAGGAAATTTATAAAGGCTTGCGAACTGAATTGCAGGAAATGTTGCTATCAGAAATTGCTTATACAGGGTATCAAGTAGACCAATTATTCTTTTCTGAGGATGAGATTTTAAGCAAGATTAGATACTTTTTAGAAAGTAATTTGAATGCACCAAAGCATATCGATTGCAAAGCAATTTTACAAGCGATCGCAATCCAGCAAGGTGTATTAGTCGAGCGTGCTGAGGATGTATTTTCTTTCTGCCATCTCACCCTACAAGAATATCTGACAGCACAATATATTATCGACAATTCTGGAATTGAAAAAATGGTCAATGAGCATCTATTAGACAGACGTTGGCGTGAAGTATTTTTGTTGGTTGCTGGATTAATGCGCGGTGGGTCGGATGAGCTATTATTAAAGATGGAAAAAGCTGCACAAAATCAACTATCAAGCTCGATTGCTGCTAGAAGAATTATACCTTTAATGAGTTGGGTAAATGCGGCGACAGCAGGAAACTCTCAAGAGTTTTCTAGTGCAGCAAAACGTGCTACAGCTTTATTTTTAGCAACAGCAAGGGATAGCAGTTTTGAAATAGCAACGCTCCTCAGCCCCAGCCTAACGAATGTGTTAGAAATGAGTCGTATATCGGCTTTAGCACGGGCAATAAATCCTAATTTTAGCCGTATGCTACACTCTAATCGCACCCCCATTCGTCCGGCAACTCCTACCCGTGCTTTTACCCGTGCCATAAATAAAGCGATCGCTCAAGAATTGGAAGATTTTGATTTATTTCCCTACATAAATTTTGCGAGATTGATGGAGAATTTGGAAATTTTAAAAGCAAAGGCTCCAAATATTGATCAATCTTACAAAGCCCATCAAGGATATAATTCCCGCGTTTCTCAAATTTGGTTAAATGCTTTGCAATTAAACCCCGAATTAACAATTTTTTCATCAGAAGAATCCGAAGCTTTGGAAAATTATCTTTATATTAATATACTGACGATTAGATGCAAGCAAGCATCGATGAAAATTTCGCCAAAAACCTGGCAAGAAATCGAAGCAAGAATGTTACTTGTTCCCGTCACCTAGAACAGCTTCGTTATCGTTCCCCTGAACCGCTCGATTGCGTTGTATCGTCCTCAATTACATTTTGAGGCATAGAATCATCAGCCCGCTGCATTGAATTAATATTAGGCTGTTGTGAATCAGAGTTTTCTGGTAGCGGTTGACTCCTAAAGGGCGTTTTATAATCTTATACCAATTCTGTATGAGGTTGCGCTTTATTCACCCACACCCTAGAAGGGTGGGGCTATACAAACAAAGCCCACCTGCGTGGGCTAATTAGGCGCATCTTCATAATATTTGGTATTAATAACTGGGAATCAGCAGCAGTACCTAACCAAGTTACGATTTTGAGAAAATATCACTCCATGTGAAATGTAACAATATTATCTTGGAACCAAAACTGGAGGGCGATCGCCAAAAATTGCCCCTCGCTGCTCTAGCTGACGCTTCATATACTCTGTAAGACCTATACTTTCTGCAAATAAGGCATTTGCAACAATAGCATTTTCCAAAATGGCTCCTCCGAGATTGGCTCCTCCTAGGTTGGCTCCTCCTAGGTTGGCATCTTCGAGATTGGCTTCTTCGAGGTTGGCTTTTTCGAGTTCGAGTTCAGCATCAGGGTAGTCCTCAGCTAATTTTTTAAAGGCATTTGACCTTTAAACGATCGCCCACGGAGATTTTGACCGGAGTAGTCCTTGGTCATAGCTAAGTATGGTACGCAAGTTTACTTTGGATACAGGTTTACCATGAAAGCTACCGGAATTTCACCAAATATAAAATTTTTTTTTAGCGGTGCTTTTCCAGCATTGCTCTACTTAGATTGACTCGCTCCAACCCCATACTCCTGTTCTAACAGACTTAATATTTTTTCTTCCAGCGGTGTTAAATAAGGTCGCTTAACTTGACCAATATGCTGCATAAGGCTTGTCGCCGCTTGTTCCAACTTGCCGCTGTTCCGCAGTCGAGTTAGACGTTCAGACACCGAATTTATTTGTTCGCAATCCATATCTAGATAATCCAGTGGTTTTAGATGTTCCAGTTTTAAAGTATATAACCCATCCCAGGCAGCAACCGTACAACTGAAATCACCAACTTGAGTGACGATACACCAGCACCCACCCTTACCCCGCAAGTCAGGATTATCCTTAACAACAATTTGACAGACTTCCCCCAGTCGATAGGGATTGGGAACTTTCGTGCGTTCCTGAATCCGCTGCACGATGTCTTTCACAATACGACCCGATGGCACTTTTCCACCAGCTTGCGCTACAGCTTGCTGCCACACCTCACACTGCTGTTCTGGTTCCAGTTGAGTTAATGGTCGCACTTGTCGCTCACTGGTGGGCAAGATTTGACAACCATTGGTTCCCGTTTTGTCTTTTACCTCAGTTTGGGAACCATTGGTTCCCGTTTGATTTTGTAAACAATTGGTTCCCGTTTTATTTTCCACTTCAATTTGGGAACCATTGGTTCTCGTTTGGAGATTATCAACTACCTGGGAACCAGCAATTAGGTAATTGACATGACGATGAGTAAACCCAAAGCGTTCGCGGCAATATTCTTCAAATGTACTATGGGTAGAACGATACAAACGCCTCGAACGTAACTCCATCAAAGCCTTACCAGCCTCATAAAACATTCGCTCAACCTTCCGTTCTAAATGAAGGCGATCGCTTTCTTCCTCGAATGTTAGCTCTGCAATTTCAACAACCTCAATTGCTACACTTTTTGTTGTCGAATCACTATCAGGTAACAAGCCATTCTGAGTCGTGGTATCGGTTGGTTCGCTCATGCCTCCACCTCTACCCCAAAATATTGCGCTGCTTCCTGCCAATTATTCGGGTACATCCGCTTCACAAAATCCAGCGTCCAACCAAATTCGGAAGGTTGCTTAACTTGCCCTCTAGCTCTTAATGGTTCAACCGATTGTCTCGCAATCTGGAGTAGAAACACACCACGGTCGCCAAAGGGGTCAAGGCTGACTAGATAACACCAAATTCGCCACTCGTCTGTAGTTAAATTCGTTTCTAAAAGCTTATTTCTTACATCAGCCGTAAGCATAAAGAATTGGTGCGTGCAATTACGCTCTTGCTGTTGTAAGCTAGAGACAGATATATTTTTCATTGTTGACCACTGATACTGGTTGACAACGCCTTGGGGTGTTACTAGCACTGCCAAGGCATTCATTTTTCTTACGCCTAAATCACAAAACAGCGTTGACGTTTATTATATGACTATATGAGCTACTTATTTTAATAGACGTTATGAAAGAAAAAATAGCTGTAGGAGTACGACTACCTCAAGAATATTTAGATGAAATAGACGCTATTTGCCAAACTACAGGAAAGTCGCGATGCCCTTGGCAACCACTTTGTGGTATCACAAGTTCTCTTGGACGCTGTTGAGATGTATCTAGGGAAGGTATCAAACGATGGTGTTAAGTCGGAACTAGAGAATGTAAAGCATCGGCTCACTGTTGTGGAGAAAAGAATGTTGGCATGGATGGGGTCAAATTCTTAAGCAGATACGTCCCTCCCCACTGCAACCTTACTCAGTGAGCGTTCTGAGAAATATCACTTCCCAAAACAAAAGCAATAGTACTCTCCCAAGCAACCGTTTGATTTAACAGATATCGGTTAAATAACTCTTGTACAGCACGTACCTCTTCTTCTTTGAGATTCTTTCCAAGACGGTCTGCATAACTTGGACGAACAGCATTATTCACAAACAATCTATTGACAAAAGCGGGTGTAATGTGCGTTGGTGCCACACTTCGCTCAGTTTGCACTTCCACAGCCAAACCCGCTATCGCCAAAGCATTGCGCAAATCGTCAACATCCCAATTTAGCATCGGGTCTGACTGCTGAGTGTAGATATCCTCTTCCGCTATAACTAACCGTTGATACAAGTCCTCATCAATTTTCTTCTCATCTAGCAACCGATAAAGCCGCTGTGTGTGACGGGGTATTGTTTCCGCCAAAATCAACATTCCCTCTGGCCGCAGCAATTTCGCTATAATTTCGACAGCAGCTATTTTATCTGGCTCATCCATGAGAACATTCCGCCCAATAATCCGGTCAAATTGGATATCTGCTAGCTCAGTTAATCCAGTCAAAATTATTGGACGCATCAATTCTGGAAGCGCTGCTGCTTGTTCGACTAAAGCATTCTCATCACCTGGAGTCCGAACACAGGCATAAACTCCACCCTCTGGGACGCTGCGTATTGCCTCCCATGTCAGTAAACCTGTTCCCGCATTAAGATCAAGTATCAGATGATGCCGCTGTGGTTGGGCTAGACTAAAAATGCTATCGCGCACTGCACCCAACTTTGCCCCGACCTGAGAAAGTGTCCGTTGCAACCAACGTTCTGAAGCTTTATCCGTAGTTCCATAAGTGAGTATTTCTAATGGTGCTACACCCACACCTTCCACTAATGCAGCCAATTGTGCTTCCCGTTGCCGTGCAACCTGTGTTGCGATTTTGCCTTCAAACCCTTGATTTGATGGCTGGTAAAAAACTTGTCCTTGCAAACTCGCAGGTAAATATTGTTGCTCTACCCAATGGTCGCGGTAGGCATGAGGATAAAGATAACCAGCCCCATGTCCAAACCCTTTTTGATCGCGGCTTTTGTCTCTGATATGGGTGGGAACCTCTGCCTCCCTTTCTCGCTCCACTGCTGCTAAAGCGTCGAAAAAGCCCATCACACTGTTTGACTTTGGTGCATTCGCCAAATATAGCGCCGCCTGTGCTAAATGATAACGCCCTTCTGGCATCCCCACACGGTCAAACGTTTCCGCACAAGCATTAATTACTACAACTGCATTGGGGTCAGCCAGTCCCACATCTTCACTGGCTAAAATCAACATCCGGCGGAAGATAAAACGTGGGTCTTCGCCAGCATAAACCATTTTTGCCAACCAGTACAAAGCAGCATCTGGGTCAGAGCCGCGCAAACTTTTGATGAAAGCACTGATGGTATCAAAGTGGGCATCTCCTTCTTTGTCGTAGAGAACAGCCCGCTGCTGAATTGATTCTTCTGCGACTGCGAGGGTGACGAGAATAACACCTGTTGCATCCGGTTCTGTTGTCTCTACCGCCAATTCCAAAGCGTTGAGTAAGGAACGTGCATCACCATTCGCAACATTAACTAAATGAGCCAAAGCATCAGGGGAAATCTCCACTCTCAACTTACCATAACCGCGTTCCGAATCAGCCAGGGCCTGTTCGACCACGCGGTATAAATCTTTATCGTTTAACTGTTTGAGTTGGAAAATCCGCGAACGGCTGACGAGGGCTTTATTAACTTCAAAATAAGGATTTTCTGTAGTAGCTCCAATTAAAATAACCGTACCATTTTCTACCCACGGCAAGAGTGCATCTTGCTGCGACTTGTTGAAACGGTGGACTTCATCGACAAAAAGGATAGTCCTCTGATTGTGATACTTGCGTTTTTCCTGCGCTGTATCAATCGCAGCCCGAATCTCCTTTACCCCAGAAAGAACAGCATTGATCGCAATGAAATGAGCGCGGGTGGTGTTAGCAATTACACGAGCTAGAGTAGTTTTACCAGTCCCTGGCGGCCCGTAAAATATCAGCGATGATATCTGGTCTAAACTAATAGCGCGGCGGAGGAGGCGTCCTTGTCCGATAATATGATCTTGACCGATGAATTCTGAAAGATAACGCGGGCGCATCCGGGCTGCTAGTGGCGCTTCTTTCTCAATTAATTGCTCTTTGTACTGCTCGAATAAGTCCATAATGACCCAGGGCGATCGCGCGAAAATAACTTAAGCTTTCTTCGCGTAAGTCCTGATAATATTAAGGCAGGTTAGACGCCCACCTTAATAATAATATCAAGAATCAGAACTTTTCGGTGTCAAGGATTTCAGCCGAGCTTGGGCATCGTTAAAACTACTCTGTTCGCCTTTTTCTTGAAATAATGCAGATGCTTTCTGAAAATCATCAATAGCATCTGGCACTTTTCCTAAATCGGTGCGAATCAAACCCCGGTTGTAGTAGGCTAAAGCATAGTCGGGATTAATTTCTATCGCTTTGGAGTAGTCATTAACCGCTTCTTTGAGATTCCCCAATTCTAAATAAGCATTACCACGATAGTTGTAAGCTGTAGCTTGTTTCGGATCTAGCACAATTGCTTGATTGTAATCTTCAATCGCGGCTTGAGTATCCCCAACTTTCAACAAAAAAATACCTCGATAGGTGTAGACATCGGCAGATTTGGGATTCATCGCAAGCGCTTGATTGTAATCGGCGATCGCTTTATCTCTATATCCTAAATCGCTATATACATCACCTCGTCCCAGGTATGCTTTTAGGTATTTACCATCTAGCTCGATTGCCTTATTGTAATCCTTAAGGGCTGACTTCTTTTCGTTGAGTGTATAGTGACCTAATGCGCGTTCGTAGTATGCTCTGGGATCGGGACTAATTGCCACCGCTTCCTCTAAATCCTTCAATGCTTCCAACTTGATTCCCATTTTTCTTCTGAGAATGCCCCTTTCTAAGTAGGCATCGCCATAATCACCCTTGAGGGCGATCGCTTTGGTAAAGTCAGCCATAGCACCCTGCCTTTCTTTTATCTGAATCCGAGCCAGTCCCCTACCGTAATAAGCATTGGCATATTGGGGATTAAGTTTTATTGCTTGATTGTAGTCAGCGATCGCTCCGTTGTAATTGCCTAATTTGTATAGAGTAAAACCTCGGTCGTAGTATGCACTGGGATCTTGAGGATTCAACCGAATCGCTTCACTAGCATCTTCTTGAGATTTCTGGAAATTTTCTAAGCGGTAATAAGCATTACCTCGTCTATTATATGCCAAAGCATATTTGGGATTCGTTTGAATCGCCTTATTAAAATTATTTATCGCTCCTTGAAAGTTTCCTTGCTCATAATTTATCACTCCCTGTTGGTATAATACTTGTTCATAATTGCTATCTTTTGATGGCAATAAAAACCAACTTAATAAACCAACCACCATAAAACTAGCTATTCCCGCAATCAAAACTAGCTTCAAGTTTGCCTGACGCTGGAGTTGCAAATTTCGTGGCTGATTCTTGGTTAAATTATTTAAGTCTCTTAACACTTCTGTTGCAGATTGGTAGCGCTTGCGGTAATCTAAACGCACCATTTTATTAATAATTTTTGCCAGGTTTTCACTAACTTTTGGCGCACGCTTCCGCCATAAAATTTCACCTGTGAGGAAATTTTTATGACTTTGCAGTACTGATGAACCTGTCAAAGCTACAATAGCAATTATCCCTAAAGCGTAAATATCGCTATTCGATTGCGGATTGCCATGAAGTTGTTCTATTGGCGTATATTCGGAAGTCTCAATGATATTGAGCGCAACTTTCTTAATAGCGCCAAAATCAACCAAAACCAGCTTCCCGCTTGACTCTCGACGAATAATATTTCCTGGTCGGATCTGTTGGTGAATTACCCCTTGATTGTGTACAAAGACAAGTATTTCTAATACCTCAGATAAGATATTTATAACTTGGTATTCTTTCAGAGTCCCCTCGAAAATTTCTTTACTTAAAGAATTACCAGTCACCAATTCTTGGACTAAGTAGAATTCCTTATTTTCTTCAAAGTAAGAAAATAACTTTTGAATCTGGTCGTGTTTGCAAGCCAGATTCTCTAAGCTTTTGGCCTCAGATGCAAATAGCTGCCGAGTTTTTGAGTGCGAATGAAAATTATCACTGGGATGTCGTAACTTTTTAATCAGATATTGTAGGAAGTTAGAATTGCTAGTATCTTCAGCAAGATAATTTTCTTCCACTAGATCTGCATTCAGAACTTGAACGATCCGGTAGCGTGCATCCAACACTTGCTCTATCATGCACTTAATTTGATTAATACTTTTTTTCCATTCTTGATTGTACGTAAATTTCCTGAGAATAAAAATACGTTCTATGCTAAATAAAATAATTTTGGAGAAAGAATTAAAAAATCAGCGTAGTTTTATATTTGCTCTTTTGGGAAGAAAATCCTGTCAATATTAACTTGCAACCAAAATTCATAGCTGAGATTTTATTTGTATTTATTAGCACAACGTATGTTCATGTTCGCTGACTTTCTTGGCAGACAGCAAAATCTAATTTGTGAAGATATTAAAATATTTTTAATATCCCAGCCCTAAATATGTGGTGCTAGCTAGCCGCAAGAGCCAAAATAGAAATCATAGGCGTTACAAGTCGTGCCTTAAACAAGGAGTCTGCTATCAGTGGTGTTACAAGTACAAAAAAGTACATACGAAGCTAAAACCCAGGAAATTGCCAAACAGCTTCTTGCGGCAACGTCGGATCGTTCATTCTTGGCGTCGTTGCGGGATCAGATGCGCTGGGATGATAAATTGTTAGCCTGGGCGATGAGCAATCCTGGCTTGCGGGTGCAACTATTTCGCTTTATTGACACTTTACCTGCCCTCCGTAGCAAACCGGAAATAGCCGCACATTTACAAGAATATCTCGGCTCAGAATCGGTGGAACTGCCAGCAGCACTCAAGGGAATGTTAAATTTTGCTAACCCCGATTCAATGCCGGGGCAAGTTGCTGCGACAACTGTAGGTACGGCGGTTGAGACTCTCGCTCATAAATATATTTCTGGGGAAAATATTAAACAAGTCATCAAGACGGTTGAGAGACTGCGAAAGGATAAAATGAGTTTCACCATCGATTTACTTGGTGAAGCGGTGATAACTGAAGTTGAAGCCCAGTCTTACCTTGACCGCTATCTGGATTTGATGCAACAATTAACAGAAGCATCGAAAAATTGGAATAAAGTCCCAGCAATTGATGAAGCTGATGGTGAGCCTTTATCAAAAGTTCAGGTTTCTGTAAAACTAACGGCGTTTTATTCGCAGTTTGACCCGTTGGATGCGAAAGGTAGTGAAGAGCGAGTGAGTCCGCGTATCCGGACTTTGTTACGCCGTGCGAAGGAATTGGGTGCTGCTGTTCATTTTGATATGGAACAGTATGCCTTTAAAGATTTGACTCTGAGCATCTTGAAAAAAATCTTAATGGAAGATGAGTTTCGCACTCGTACTGATATTGGGATGACGATTCAAGCATATCTGCGAGATAGCGAAGAAGATGCCCGAGATTTGATATCATGGGCTTCTAAGCGTGCTTCTCCAATTAGCATCCGTTTGGTGAAAGGTGCCTATTGGGATCAAGAAACGATTAAAGCCGCGCAGAAGCATTGGGGACAACCTGTTTACAACGATAAAGCTGCAACTGATGCAAATTTTGAGACGATAACTCAATTGTTGCTAGAGAACCATCAATATGTGTATGCTGCGATTGGCAGTCATAATGTCAGGTCTCAAGCACGGGCTTTAGCGATCGCTGAAAGTTTAAATGTCCCCCGTCGTTGCTTTGAAATGCAGGTTCTTTACGGGATGGGGGATAAGTTAGCCAAGGGTTTGGTGGATAAGGGTTATCGAGTTAGGGTTTACTGTCCTTATGGCGATTTGTTACCGGGGATGGCGTATTTAATTAGGCGGTTGTTGGAAAATACGGCGAATAGTTCGTTTTTGCGGCAAAATTTGGAGAATCGTCCGGTTGAGGAGTTAATTGCCCCACCGGAATTGTCTCACGCAAAGGCGCAGAGCTACAAAGACGAGGAGGGTTTTTTGGGTGTGGCTGATACAGATTTTGCAGAGTTGGAAGCAATTAAGGTTTCTCAGGAAGCTTTCCAAAGTGTGCGTCTACAGTTGGGGAAAACTTATCTTCCTTTGGTGAATGGGGAGTATGTCCAAACTCAGAAGATTATTGATTCTGTTAATCCATCAAAGTTCAGTGAGGTCGTTGGGAAAATCGGGTTACTCAGTGTTGAGCAGGCTGAAACTGCGATCTTAGCTGCCAAAGTCGCGTTTCCTGCTTGGCGGAAGACTCCTGTGAAACAACGTGCTTCTGTATTGCGGAAGGCTGCTGAGTTGATGGAAGTTCGTCGGGCTGAACTTTCGGCTTGGATCGTGTTGGAAGTCGGGAAGCCTGTCAGAGAGGCAGATGGGGAGGTTTCGGAAGCGATTGATTTTTGTCTTTACTACGCTTCGGAGATGGAACGGTTGGATGAGGGTGTTAATTATGACACTGCTGGAGAGACAAATCGTTATATCTACCAGCCTCGGGGAATTGCCGTGGTGATTTCACCTTGGAATTTTCCGTTGGCGATCGCTTGCGGAATGACAGTTGCAGCTTTGGTGGCTGGGAATTGTACTCTGTTAAAACCTGCGGAAACTTCTTCTGTAATTACTGCTAAGTTTACCGAGATTTTGGTTGAGGCGGGGATACCTAAAGGTGTTTTTCAATATGTGCCTGGTAAGGGTTCCCAAGTTGGTGCTTATTTGGTGAATCATGTCGATACCCATGTGATTGCTTTTACTGGCTCTCAGGAAGTTGGCTGTAGAATTTACGCAGAAGCGGCGATTCTCAAATCCGGTCAAAAGCATATGAAACGGGTGATTGCTGAGATGGGCGGGAAGAATGGGATTGTCATAGATGAGAGTGCCGATTTAGACCAAGCTGTGATTGGGGTGGTGCAATCGGCCTTTGGTTACAGTGGGCAGAAATGTTCGGCTTGTTCGCGAGTGATTGTGCTGGATTCGGTTTATGATGCCTTTGTCGAGCGGTTTGTGGAAGCGACGAAATCCCTGAATATTGGGGAGACAGAGTTACCGGGTACGCAAGTGGGACCAGTGATTGATGCTACTGCCCAGTCGCGCATTCTTGAGTATATTGAGAAGGGCAAACAAGAGGCAAAAGTAGCTTTGTCTATGTCTGCACCGGAATTTGGGTATTTTATCGGACCTGTTATCTTTACAGAAGTACCATCCACTGGGACGATTGCCCAACAGGAAATTTTTGGCCCAGTTGTAGCAGTAATTCGGGTAAAGGATTTTCAGGAGGCGATCGCGGTTGCGAATGGGACTAATTACGCTTTGACTGGGGGGCTGTATTCGAGAACACCTTCCCATATTCAGCAAGCGCAGGAGGAGTTTGAGGTAGGTAATTTATATATTAACCGCACGATTACGGGTGCGATTGTTGCCCGTCAACCTTTCGGTGGTTTTAAGCTCTCTGGTGTTGGTTCTAAAGCTGGGGGACCTGATTATTTGTTGCAGTTTTTGGAGCCACGGACTGTGACGGAGAATATTCAACGTCAAGGTTTTGCTCCGATTGAAGGGGCTGAATAACAGTTTATTTTAAAGATTGCGACGCATTAGGCACTTACGCCTAATGCGTGATACTATTCATTAGAGTTATTGCAACAGAGCCAAAAAATAAATAATTAACCGCAGATAGACACAGATGAAAAAGACTTTTGCACTCTTGTCTATTTTTGAAAACCTACAGAGAGTTTGATGAGTAGTTTAATTATTAAGGTTGGAGATTTACCTGAGGAATTGCCTGCTATCCAAGCTATTAGGAGAGTGGTTTTTCAGGAAGGACAAGGGGTAGAATCAACTTTAGATTTTGATGGTAAAGATGTAACATGCACGCAGTTGATTGCTTATTTAGATGAGCAACCTGTGGGGACTGCTAGAATTAGATATTTGGATGGCGAAACGGCGAAGATTGAGAGGTTGGCTGTTTTATCGAAAGTGAGGGGTTTGGGTATTGGTAAACAAATTATGGAAAAGGCGCTTCTGATTATTGCTAGTCAAAATATTCCAGAAGTTGTAATTCACGCTCAAGAACATATTGTCGGGTTGTATCAACAATTGGGTTTTAAAGAAGAAAGCGAAGTATTTGAAGAAGCTGGTATTCGCCATGTCAAAATGCGGAAAATATTAAACGCTTCGCGAACACGGTAGCTTGCTTTACCTATTAGATTTATCTGCGTCTATCTGCGTTTTACCCTACTGCGGTTTAAAACTCTTTTAGGATTATAACATTTAACGGGACATAATATTATTCAATTTTAAAACCTGATTTTTTCAGTTTCATTTGATTAAAACCCTCAATCCCTTGCAATCCACCTGTATGAATAGCCACAATTGTTATATTGGGTCGAAAAAACCTTTTTTTCAATAAATCAAAAATACCAAAAAACATTTTTCCCGTATAAATTGGGTCAAGGATGATACTGTGTTTTCGCTTAAAATCATTGATAAAATGAATCAATTCTGGCTGCCATTTAGCATAGCCACCAAAGCAGTAATCATCGATTATTTGCCAATTTTTACAGGGTATATCCTCCTCTATATCAAGCAATCTTTGCACATCTCTTTCTAAAAAAGCACCTTTTAATGCCGAAAAACCAATGACTTTTTGAGATGATTTTGCCGCAGCGATGATACCCGCTAAAGTACCACCTGTCCCACACGCTGTGCAAAAATAATCCGGTTTAAACGGCATTTGTGAATCAATTTCTTCGACAATTTCCATACAACCACGTACAGCTAAACTATTCGAGCCACCTTCTGGTAAAAAGTAAAAATCACCCAATTCTTCTTCCATCTGTTTGATTATCAAATCCTTATCTCTAAAATCAGAGCGACTGAAGAAATGCAGTTTCATTCCGCAATGTTCGGCAAAATGTAGTGTCGAATTCAGAGGCTCAGTCCGCTCACCACGAACGATTCCGATGGTTTCGATGCCAAAATATTTTCCTGCTGCTGCTGTTGCTTGAATATGATTAGAAAAGGCACCACCGAATGTCACAATTTTTTGACATTCTAATTCTTTGATTTTAAAAAAATTGTATTTCAGTTTTCGGAATTTATTGCCTGATATTGACGAGTGCAGCAAATTATCTCTCTTGACAAAAAGACGTACTTGATTTTCGCTCAACGTGTCGTCAAAAATCTCCTGAACTGGGCTTGGAGGTAAGTTGAAAAATTCATTAAGCATTTCTCGTAGTCGATGTCATTAATTTTGAAGTGTTGTGAGGGTCAGATCCCCGACTTCTTAAAGAAGTCGGGGATCTTGCAGCCAAGACGCAGACTAAGCCTCTTCTTCGCGTCCTTCGTGTCTACCCTCCGGGAGCGCTTCGCTTACGCGGTTAAAAAAGCATTTTTTATTATTTTAACCGCGAAGACGCAATAGGCGCTTCGCCTTCCGTTTCGGTAGGACGCAAAGGGAAAATACTGAAAAACAAGCATAATTTCCCAACTCCTAACTTCCTACCTTAATTAAGATATCGCATCAATATCGACTCTAATTGAACAATACCAATTGGTTTACTCAGACAGTCATTAGCGCCGGCCTGCAAAAAGCGAACTGACAAGTCAGCGCTTGCGCTATCGCAATCGATACTTGTTGCCATTGGTGTCATCATCACTACTGGTATTTCTTCTAAATCTCCTACCTGACGCAAGATATGTAGCAAATCCCAGCCGCTAATATCTCCTGTTAGCATCACATCTAATAATATTAAATCTGGCTTGTGGCTTCGGACTCGCTCTAAAAAGCCTTTGCCATTGCTTATGCGTTCTACATGATAACCAATTGTTTGTAGATAATCTTGTAATAATATTGCAGTGTGTTCCTCATCTTCCACCAGCAAGATGCTTTTGGTTGCTGTAGTGGTAGTTGATTTCTGTTCTTTTTCTCCATCCCCCAATCTCTCCATCTCCCCAGCTTCTTCACTCCTGTCATCTGGCAAAAACAAAATGAAGCGACTACCTTGTCCTAAAGTTGATTCTACTGTGACATCGCCACCATGCAAACGCGCTAATTTTCGCGTCAAAGCTAAACCTAAACCAGTACCTTCATACTGACGATTCAGCCGACTGTCGAGTTGTTTAAATGGTTCAAATAAAAACTTCGATTGATTTAGATCAATACCAATACCTGTATCTGATACTGTAAACGTAATGCCTCGGGGTACTTTTTTGACGAATAATGATACCCCACCGGATACAGTAAATTTAATCGCATTGGTCAGTAAATTCAGCAGCATTTGCTTGATTCGGCGGTCGTCGGCAATGCAAATATTGACTTTTTCGTCAATTTCTGATGTGAACTGCAGCCCTTTTGCAAATGCGCGATCGCGTACTGTTGAAGTCACATAATCGCACAATTCTTCTACTTGAATTGGGGAAAAAAACAGTTCTTCTTTACCGGCTTCCACTTTGGACAAGTCTAAAATATCGTTGATCAGTGCTAGCAGATGTTCGCCGCTACTATAAATACAGTTGACATACTCCTTCTGCTTGTGATTCAAAACACCGACTATTTCTTGTTGCAGCAACTGCGATAACCCCATAATTGCGTTCAGGGGTGTCCGCAACTCATGGCTCATGGTAGCTAAAAATTCACTTTTTGCCCGACTGCCTGCTTCCGCTGCTTCTTTACTCTCACGGAGTTGTAATTCTGTCTGCTTCCTAGTCGTAATATCCTCAATCATCGCCAGAAAAAACTCAGGTTTGCCGTTGGTGCCAGGAATCAAAGAAATCGACAGATGTGCCCAAACTAACTGACCATTTTTACACAACAAGCGCTTTTCCATCTCTAGGCGATCGCGTTCACCGCAAACTAGCATCTGAAACAGTTCTAAATCGCAAGCAAGTTCTTCTTTGGGAATAAAATCTGTCAAATGTTTACCGCGTAATTCTTGTTGTGAGTATCCCAGCATCTGACACAATGCCGGATTGATATCTACAATCCTGGCTTTCATGTTTGCCAAACTGATGCCGATCGAAGAACGCTCAAAAATCGCCCGGAATTGGGCTTCGCTCTGCCCTAATGCCTCTTGTGCTGCACTACGTTCGCTTGCTTCCATTGCTAAGGATACAAAATCTGCAATCGAGCCTGCAAAATTTTCTTCTTCCAAACTCCACTGCCTTGGCTCGCCAACATGCGCCTGACATACCACCCCGACTACATGCCCTCCCAACCAAATTGGTGCATTCAGTACAGATGCAATTCCATACACAGAAAAATAATGAGCGGATAATTCTTGAGTCCGGCTGTCATTTAAGACATCGTGAGCCGCAATGCTACGCTCCTCTTCCAAAGCTTGGAAATAAACTGGAAAGTTCGCTTTTAATAGCGACATAGTTGAAGTATGACATTTTAAGTTGGCATCAAATAAATCAAAACATTCAAGTTTTGAATGGTCTTGATTGTACAGCCAAATACCTACTCGCTCCACCTCCAGGGTCATCGCAGCGGCTTCTGTGATTTCCTTGAATGCCACTTTCAGATTCCCGTGCCCGAATGTCTGACTTTTTGCGAGTTGTACCAACGTCTGACTTTGTTTTCGCAGAAAATTTTCACGAGTTTGCCAAGCCGCTTCTACCAACTTGCGTTCTGTAATATCTCTAATCGCAGCTACTCGCATTTTTTGCCCTTGGTAAGAAATCACTTTGCCTTGCACTTCAACGGCTAAAGTAGAGCCGTCTTTTCTAAATACAACTGCTTCATAAGGTTTTTCATAATCGGAAATAATAATTTTTCTAACTACATCTTGCAATTCTTTTGCGATGAGGAGTTCCCAACCATTTTTACCAATCAATTCCTCGACTTCATAACCAGTCATCCTGACTACAGCATTATTCGCATCTAAAATAATTCCGTCATGATGTAGGATAATTCCTTCAAAAGCCCCCTCAGGCAACCAACCCAACGTTGCTTTGTTATTTTGTACGATTGAACTTTGATGTCGTTGTCGTTCAATAGCAGATAACAATGTCTTGCCTAATATTTGACAGGTTGTCTCACTTTTAACTAAATAATCTTGTGCGCCCATGCGAATTGCCTGCTTGAGTGTAGCCTCATCGTTTAACTCACTTACGACCACAACAGCCACATTCGCCGCAAGTGAGGATGTGGCACACACACCATAGACAATTTTCCACTTTTCGGCATCTTCCCCGAAGGATAAATCTAAAATAACGATATCAATGGACTGAACCTGCAAGGCAGGTATTACATCTTCTATTTTGTTAACCTGAGTCAGATAAAACTGGGTTTGAAGTCCATCACAGAGCATAGTCTCGTAATTGCCGAAATTTGAAGCGTTACTCCCGGACGTACTTATATGCCCTGCAATTTCTCTGGAATTGTCACAAAACAGCAGAATGTTGATTGATTCACATATCATGCTTGTCACCAGTAGAGCAGCTTCTAAAGGATCTAGACGCCCAAAGCAGAGCGGCTTGTTGCAGGTTATGATGTAGACGTTAAAAAATGTGTACATCAAACCCAATCAACTTGAAAATTCAGTAAAAAACTGTACTGTAACACATCGATTTAATCCTGTAATCAGCTTAACAGAAGTGTAAGGATATACGTAGCATTCCGGTAAGGGAAAAGTCATTAATTTTACTAAACTAACGAAACCAATCCTTGTAGGTACGTTCTACTAGAAGGTAAGATATCAGTAACGCTAGATTTTCTATTCCTTCTGATTGTTAAATATTTCATCCATTCTTCTCAAGAAAGATGCCTAAACTGTCTTATTTTGCGAGAATTTGGTTAGTATCTGTTGGCTGAGGTGGTGGAATGACAAATCAAAATTTGAGAATTATCTCCCTGATTCCTAGTGCAACGGAGATTTTAGCCGCACTAGGTTTGAGTGATGCGATTGTTGGGCGATCGCATGAATGCGACTATCCCCCAGAAATCCAAAACCGCCCTGTTTGCACCCAAGCACGACTTAATACCGATGCACCAAGCGCTGAAATTCACGACAAAGTTAATAATTTGTTGCAAAATGCTTTAAGCATTTATGAAATCAAAACAGATGTTCTAGAAAAATTGCAGCCGACTCACATTCTCACTCAAGATCAATGTGATGTCTGTGCCGTCAGTTTAGGAGAAGTCGAAAAGGCAGTCGCCAACCTTACCCACTCTTCACCGAAAATTATTTCTTTGCAACCCAATGTTCTCAAAGATGTTTGGGTAGATATCGAGCAAGTCGCCAACATTTTTGGAGTAGATTCAGTAAAAGTACTTGAAAACTTAGAAGCTCGGGTCAAAATAGTTTCTCATAAAACCAAGGGACTCTCCGCAACCGAACCCCTGCCGACAGTTGCTTGTATAGAGTGGACAGACCCTTTAATGGCTGCGGCTAATTGGATTCCAGAACTCGCCACCTTAGCTGGTGGAAAACCTCTATTTAGTGTCAGCGGCAAACCTTCTCCCCATTTGAAAATCGAATCACTCATCAAAAGCAATCCAGATGCGATTGTCTTTATGCCCTGCGGTTTTGATTTAAATCGCACTCGCCAAGAAGCCGAACTGTTAACCAAACATCCCGAGTGGCAGAACTTACACGCTACTCAAAGTGGTAGAGTTTATATTACTGATGGCAATTCTTACTTCAACCGTCCGGGACCACGATTGGTGGATTCGGTAGAAATCTTAGCAGAAATTCTCCATCCCGAGATTTTTCAATATGGCTACAAAGGAAATAGTTGGGATGTGTTGTAGGAAATAGTTAGGAGTTAGGAGTTATTAATCTTTGTTGTTTTCCCTGTCCCTTTATGCGTGCTTTACTTAGTTTTCAACCATTCAACGAGGGGCTGTAAATTTGCCGGAACCGCTGATTCGCTGACGGTGACGGTATGTTTCCGATCGTTTTCTTCTACAGTGACAGTGTAGACAAAGCGATCGCTTTGGTTTGGGAGAGCAGGTATTTCTGTAGGTAAATTAAAGAAATCAGCGGTTTCTACAAGTGTAGGCAGGGTTTTGGCTTCATCTGCCGGGAGAGTAACAGTGTCAATGGTTGCTGTCTTGCTGATACCGGCAAAACCGCCCGTGCGTTCAAATGAGATCCGCATAGGAGTTATAAATTAAGAGTTGTTAATTATAAATTATAAATTAAAAGTGAGGAGTTAATAGTGAGGAATTAGACATATTTGATTATAAGTTCTTGATTCAACTCATAACTCCTCATACCGTTTCTTTGTGAAGCTGCATATATTAACCCCCGGCTACGCCGTCCCCCCTTGCCAAGGGGGGACTACAGGGGGGGTCTTGATTATGTGCATCTTCATACAGAATTGGTATCACTCTTAGCTCATACCGTTTCTTTGTGAAGCTGCATATATTACCCCCCTTGCCAAGGGGGGACTACAGGGGGGGTCTTGATTATGTGCATCTTCATACAGAATTGGTATCACTCTTAACTCATCACTTTGCTTTTCTTAACTTATTGAAATAACTCCGACCTTTTGCCAAGCATTCTGGACAGCTTTTTGTTCCTTGCTGCCAACCCCGTAGAGTTCTCCTGCAACCTTGATTGTTGCGTCAGCACCTGCTTTAAAGTTTGCTTTGGATTTTAGGCGATCGCATAAGGTTCTATACCAGATATTGCCGGCTTTTTCCCAAGCATAGCCGCCAATTTCCATCGCCGTTAAGTAAAAGGCCTTATTGGGAATACCTGAGTTGATATGCACACCGCCATTATCTTTCATCCCAGAGTAGATATTGTCTACGTGTGCTGGTTGCGGGTCTTTACCTAATACGGGGTCATTATAAGCAGTCCCCGGTGCTTTCATGGAGCGAATGCCCACACCCTTAACCTTTGGTGTAAACAAACCCTCGCCAATAATCCAGTCAGCTTGGTCAGCAGTCTGATTTTTTACCCTTTGTTTTACCAAGGAACCAAAAACATCAGACATTGATTCATTCAACGCTCCGGATTCACCAAAATATTGTAAACCGGCTTCATACTGAGTTACACCATGAGTTAACTCATGCCCAATGACATCAATTGATTTAGTGAAGCGATCGAATAATTCTCCATCGCCATCACCATAAACCATTTGGCTGCCATTCCAAAAGGCGTTGTCATACTTCACGCCGTAATGGACGGTAGAATCCAAGTGCAGCCCCTTGTCATCAATAGAATTGCGCTTGAAAATTTCATAATACAAGTCATAAGTCGCACCAGCACTATCATAGGCTTCGTTGACTGCGGGATCTTGGCTGACAGGACCTCCCTCAGAACGTACCAAAGTGCCCGGAAGCTGTTGATTGGTTTTTGCATCGTAGATACTGCGACGTTTTTCACCCGGTTGTGGCATAAACCTGATACTACCGACAACTTCCCGACGACCGCGAAACTGTGCGGAAACATTTAACGTCCGGAATGCCCAATCACGTTGCTCTTCGGTGCCACTCACCACGACACTTTCGAGCATATGTGGCGGCACAATACAACAGATAGGACATCTATGTGCATTGAGAAAGCTTTCCAATTTAAAACCAGTTGGCTTGTTTTTTCTTCTTGCCATCAAAAATATTCTCCTTTTTTAACTAATTCATCAATAACACTAGAAATTACATTTATCTACAAACCAATATAAATGCAGATAATTCCTAATCTCTATTGTCAGCAAGGCATTGAGAATTTACAGCACCCTCAAAGGGTACTCTTGTCTTGGTATGTTGTATCACATATCCAACGGCTTAACATGATAGTTCGTAACAAGGGTTAATTGTTTTTTTGGTTATTTAAGGCTTTTGGGATACTATGCGGAGGAATTGTAGCGTCCGCCCGCAGGCTAGAAGCCTGGGGCTAAATGAACAAAGCCCACCTGCGTGGGCTAGAAATTAGAGTTTATTGAAGCCCACGATGCCGCCTTGTTTCCAGGCATAGGGTTTGTAACTGCTAGACAATACTCAGTATTTTTGGTACTGACTAGTAGCCCAGAAGCGATCTAACAAGTCGCTACAGTTCGAGAGCATCAGAACAAAATATTCCCCCTCCTTCCTGTTTCAAAAAAGGAGGAAATTTTGGGTGGGCAGCCACGAACCACTAACAACCAACAACTAACTACTCATCAATTTGCCCCACCCGATGAATATTGAGAATATCGCTCATCTTCTTGATTTGAATAAAGATTTGCTCTAACTGATAGCGATCGCGTATATCGATTCCCAAATCAATCAAAGCTGGTTGACCAAAAGCAGTCTTGACGCTTGCATGCCGGACGTTGATACTTTGGTCACTCAATCGCGATAAAATATCCTTGAAAACACCTACTCTATCCAAAGCTTCAATTTGCACGTTCACTGGGTACGTCTGCGGACGAGAGATATTTTCAACTGTTTGGTTCCAACTCACTGGTACCAGACGTTCGCATTCTGCATGGTCTAAATTGTGACAGCCTTGGCGGTGAATCGAAATTCCCCGTCCCCGCGTCACGACACCGGTAATCGGCTCTCCTGGAATGGGGGTACAACATCCCGATAGGTGATACACCAAGCCTTCCACCCCAACAATTGGCGAATTTGAACTAGATGTAATTGGAGGCGCATCCTTGAGGCTTCTGGATGCAGGTGGCAGCATTTGCAGAACTTCCAAAGCAGCGGGTTGTTCCGATTTGACTATTTCCCGCCAACGATTTAGGACTAAATTCAGAGTTACTTCACCGTAACCCAAAGCGGCGAGTAAATCTTCTACGCTGTGGTAATTACATCGCTCGGCAACATTTTGCATCGGTTCCGACTTGAGCAGACTATCAAAACCGATTTTACCCAGTTCCTTTTCCAATAACTCTCGACCGCGAGCAATATTTTCTTCCCGTCGCGATCGCTTGTACCATTGCTTAATTCTATGCTTCGCAGCACTAGTTCTGGCAAAGTTCAACCAATCCAAACTCGGATGGCAACTCTTTTGCGTCAAAATTTCGACAATATCGCCATTTTGCAACCTTGTCGAGAGTGGTACCATCCGCCCATTTACTCGTGCCCCCGCACAGTGATTTCCGACTTCTGTATGAATACGGTAGGCAAAATCGATCGTTGTGGAAGTGGGACTTAAGGAAATTAAATCTCCCTTGGGAGTAAATATATAAACATCATCTTCAAATAAATTGTCCTTGATGCTGTCCATATATTCCTGAGCATCTTTCAGGTCGTTTTGCCATTCCAATAACTGCCGCAGCCAAGTAAACTTGTCATCTTGTGCTGTTAAATGGACAATATTAGAAGTGCCTGTTTCTTTATATTTCCAATGAGCGGCAATTCCATACTCGGCGATATGGTGCATTTCCTGCGTCCGGATTTGCACTTCTAAAGGACGACCAGTTAAGCCAATTACTCCAGTATGCAACGACTGGTAGCGGTTCGCCTTTGGCAGGCCTATATAATCCTTAAATCTACCAGGAATTGGGCGGAAAGCATCGTGAACCACCGCCAAAGCCCGATAACATTCTTCATTGCTCTCGACGATAATTCGCAACGCTGCCAAATCGTAAATTTCGTGAAATTCCTTTTGCTGGCGCTGCATTTTCTGGTAAATACTATAAAGATGCTTGGGCCGTCCGCTAATATCAAGGTAATGGATACCTGCTTGCTGCAAACCTAAGCGCAAGAGTTCTGTAGTCTTAGCTAATTTCTCTTCCCGTGCCGCTCGTTTTTCTGACACATATTTCTGAATTTGGCGAAAAGCATCCGGTTCCAGGTACTTAAACGCCAAATCTTCCAATTCCCATTTAAAATGCCAGATCCCCAAGCGATTGGCCAAAGGAGCAAAGATATCTCGCGTTTCCTGGGCATTGCTACGGCGACTTTCCTCTGACATAAATTGTAGAGTCCGCATATTGTGCAGTCTATCTGCCAGCTTCACTACAATTACGCGGATATCTTGCGCCATTGCCACAAACATCCGGCGGAAGTTTTCGGCTTGACTTTCAGTTTTGCTTTTAAAATTTAATTTAGAAAGCTTAGTGACACCTTCTACCAACTGCCGGACTTCTGGCCCAAAGTGTTCTTCTATTTGTTCAATTGTAATTTCTGTATCTTCAACCACATCATGGAGAAATCCAGCTGCTATCATAGCAGGACTGCCTCCAAGATCGCGTAACAATCCAGCAACGGCGACGGGATGACAAATGTAAGGTTCGCCCGATTTGCGGTATTGACCTTGATGCAGTTGGTAGGCAAATTGAAATGCTCGACCAATCAAAATTGCATCAGTATGCCTTCGTTCATCTGACCCTTGGGCCGGATCGGAAGATGACCAACTTAAACATTTTTTTAGCCATTCCGGAACTGTGATGTCAACTGGGGTATTTAGTAGGATGCCACTCATATATAATACAGACTAGAAACGATTGGTGAATAAATAAGAAGGGAGTTACGCTTCTTGACAAGATGCCAAGAATCAGAGTCAGAAGTTATTGCAAATCATCCAGTGAGGGTATTAATCATTTGACGGAAGCTTCTTTCGATTAATAGACATAACTTGCCTCATGTGACTTGAAGCGTCATAAGCGAGCAAATGGGTTGAAAAAAGTTTATTCTATAAGAAAAATTTCTTGACATTAATACTATCTCAATAAACACAGGATGTCTGCAAATCGCGAAAAATATCAGGAATTCGCCACCTTACTTGAGGAATTATGCGACTATACCACTTTTGCTGGGCTAGATGCTTCCCAATTGCGCCAACGTGTGAATCTAGCACAGCAATTTTTTCGAGACCAGATCGTGCCTTTAACTGTAGAGGGGCCACAAGATCAATCTTATCGTACCGAGATAAGTAAGCAATTGCGATTGTTGGAAGTTGATGTCATGTTTTTTAAAGGAGCCCGACAATCTTCTACTGCTCAAGCAAGACTTATTATAATTGGCGATCGCCTGAAAACTTTGATTCGATACTGTGAGGCCGTGTTGGGGAGTTAGGAGTTAGGAGTTAGGAGTTAGGAGTTAGGAGTTGGGAGTTAGGAGTTAGGAGTTAGGAGTTGGGAGTTGGGAGTTGGGAGTTATGAGTTAGGAATTAGGAGTTGGGAGTTAGGAGTTAGGAACGCTATATCTGATACAAATTATCATCCCTGCGGTCTAGAACGCTTTTCAATTGGATGTAATATACAACTATATGCCGCACACCGCCTATATGTAGCTCGCTTCCTTTCAAGTAAGTAGAAAAGGCGTAATTAAATATAAAATGGGCCGACATCCACCAAACAGAGAATGAACACTTATAAACCGCAGAAGTGATAGACTATCATCAATAGGGGATAAACTCTTATTCCTACCGAAACGGAAAGCGTACAGCGTAAGAGTGCGTACTACCCTCCAAGAAGGCGTACAGCGTCTATGGGGGTTTAATAAAAAAAGGTTTCTGGCAATTTCTGCGTAAGTTCTAATTTAGATAAATACCACACAATTACAATAGTAGTTATGCAACAAATTACTCTTGCTGAAGCGTCGCTACATTTACCTGAGTTAATAGAAGCAGCAATGAATGGTGAGGAAATAATTATTACCAAAGATGAAAAACCTGTCGTGAAGTTAACTTTAGTTGCAAGTGTTGAAAAACGCCCTCCACTATTTGGAAGTGCCAAAGACTTAATTACCATATCAGATGATTTTGATGCACCTCTAGAAGATTTTAAGGATTATATGTGACGCATTTCTTGCTAGATTCCCACACTTTAATTTGGTTTTTTAAAGGAGATACAAGATTGAGCGACCGAGTAAGAATTTTAATTGAAGATGAAAATAATCAAAAACTAATTAGTATTGTCACTGTGTGGGAACTCTCTATCAAACAAAGTATTGGTAAATTCACTTTTACACAGCCAATTAAAACGTTTATTGAGCAGCAATTAAAGATGAATGATTTTAATTTACTCAGTATAACTCTTGGCCATATAGATGGTATTACAACGCTCCCATTACACCATCGTGACCCTTTTGATAGACTTTTAATTGCACAAGCGATGATTGAAAATATACCCATCGCCAGTGCTGATTCTGCATTTGATGCTTATTCAATTCAGTGTATTTGGTGATTTTCAGATATGAAAACGAAAACTATCTGATCCAATGAATGATACTCTCCCAAAATTTATTGCCAAAAATTGCCGAAAGTAACCCACACACCAATGCTGACGGACTAATCTACGCTCTCTTGCAATTTTGGTATAACCAGGGTATAACTATAGGTGTAGTAACCACAACGAAGGTAGCTATGAAAACTGCAATTTCACTTCCAGATTCGGTTTTTGAAGAAGCAGAAGCATTGGCTAAAGAATTAGGAGTATCACGCAGCGAGCTTTACACTCAAGCGTTGATAGCCCACCTGCGGAAATACAACCGCAATCAAATTTTGAACAAACTAGATCGGATTTATTCTGAAGAGTCATCAGAATTAGATCCAGTGTTGGTTAAAATGCAATTTATGTCCCTACCACGTGAGAATTGGTAGTGTATCGCAAAGAAATTTGGTGGGCAAATTTGCCCGATCTAGTGAGTTCAGAGCCTGGGTATCGTCCCCCTGTTTTAATTGTTCAAGATGATACTTTTGCTTAAAGTCGTATCAGCACGGTAATTGTCCTGGTTATTACTTCAAACACAAAGTTAGCGGAAGCACCAGGCAATGTCTTGTTACCATGTAAAGCTACAGGTTTGCCGAAAGATTCTGTGGCTAATGTGTCTCAAATTTTGACTGTTGACAAAACGTTTTTGGCAGAGCGTGTTGGCTCGCTACCCGAACATTTACTAGAAGAAGTAGACGAAGGACTACGAGCAATTTTGTACCTCTAGCAACACCTCGCTTCCATTCCTGTGTTCGGTGCGATCGCACTCAAGCAACAGGTATTATTCTTGATTTAATGCTGGATTCGGCAACCGTTCAGATCAAAAGCCTAGTACAGGTCGGCAGAAATATAACTACCATTTAAAACTTGAATTTAGTCCTCTTCAAGAGGAATGAGCGCTACTAGACAGCGATTTATAATCGCTGGCGGGTTAGGTATTAACAATCTTTTTGTTTACTTGTGCCGTGTTGTACTAGTCTATAAAGACTTCTTTCTTTTACCTTTTACCTTGTTGTACTAGTACCACGGGCGCGTAAGTGAAAATAATATTCTGAATACCGAACCCGCCAACGGTTATAAACCGCTGTCTAATAGCGTAAAACTTCCCTCCCCTTTGCAAGGGGAGGGTTAGGGTGGGGTTTTTGGAGATTTATAACTAATTAGGCGGACATCATAATTATTTTCTTCGATTTATATGCTATATTAAAAAGGGGCAAGTTTATAAGCTAAGATTTAAAAATAAAATTCGATCGTTCCGCTCCGCTACACTAGGAAAGGGAAAATAAAAGAAGGGTAGAGGGCAAGAGGGCAAAAGTGTCAAGGGCTAAAAAGTCCTCGACCAAACACCGCACACAACCCGAAAACCAATATCAGCGTTATCGTTGCCGGCGAGGTCGTAGTCGCGAAAAGCAGAACGGCAGTTCCCAGGATTGTAGGGTCAAGAACCACCACGCAGCAGCCGATTTTGATTATCATTATCATCCCCTATCCACGCAGTTCCATCTGATGGGGCTTCTTCATAATTATTATGCCAATGGTCAGCACACCATTCCCACACATTACCATGCATATCGAACAGCCCGAAGGTATTAGCTATCCCGAAGCTACCCACAGGTGTAGTTTCTTCTCGATAGATTCCTTTAGACCCAGAACCATAGGAACCGGACCATTCATATTCTTTGTTATCTGTACCTCGATAATTTGCTAGGTCAGTTGTAATCGTCTCACCAAAGTGGAATGGTGTAGTTGTGCCTGCACGGCAAGAGTATTCCCACTCAGCTTCACTCGGTAGACGGTAGGGCCTGACAGTATACCGGGAGAGGCGATCGCAGAACTCATTAGCATCATACCAGGAAACTGACTCAACTGGACGACTTTCTCCTTTAAATCTAGATGGATCAGGTTTGAGTTCGCGGTTTACTTGGGGGAAAGAGGCTACTGCTTGCCACTGTGCTTGGGTTACAGGATACTTTCCCATGCAGAAGGGGCTAATGGTTACTGGATGTTGAGGACGTTCATCATCACTACTGCCTTCTTCGGTTTCCGGTGCGCCCATCATAAAATTACCACCGGGAATTAGTACCATTTCTAGTTGGACTTTATTACCCAAGTTTTCGATAAAATATTGTGCTGTCCCTTGGGAACGGTTAATGACTATTTTCGCCATTGCAATTTATATTTGGTCTATATTAATAGATACCAATTCTATGTGAATATTCCCATACCCTAGAAGGGTAGGGCTATACAAACAAAGCTCACCTGCGTGGGCTAATTTCAATGCATCTTCATACAGAAATTATATAACGCTTAACGATACTAACGTGAAACGATAGAATTGTGATTGTTAGTTTTCAATCTGAAGAGACAAAGCTTGTCTTTGAAGGCAAAAGGACAAAAGCGTCAAGGACTAAAGAGTCTTCGGCGGAAGACCGCAGACAACCCGAAAACCGATATAGGACTCATTGAAGGCGGAGTACCTGAAGCGGTAGGCAGAACGGCAGCTAGCAGGACGGTCGTTCCACGAACCACCGCGCAGCACCCGCATTTGATTATCATTATCACCAGAAGATGACCATGCATTTCCTTCTGATGGCGCTCCTTTATAATTTTTATGCCAATAGTCAGCACACCATTCACACGTATTACCGTGCATATCATATAACCCAAAGGCATTAGCTACTCCAAAGCTGCCTACTGGTGTTGTTTCCTGGCGATAAACTCCTTTTGAACCAGCCGCGTAAGTGACTTCACCATTATAGTTAGCCAGTTCTGATATAATCGTCTCGCCAAAATGGAATGGCGTAGTTGTTCCCGCACGACAGGCGTATTCCCACTCAGCTTCACTCGGTAGACGGTAGGGCTTTTCAGTATACCGGGAGAGGCGATCGCAGAATTCACTAGCATCATACCAAGAAACTCGCTCAACAGGACGATTTGCACCTATAAATCTAGATGGATCGGGATTAAGTTTGCGCTTTACTTGGGGGAGAGAGGCTACTGATTGCCATTGTGCTAGGGTTACAGGATACTTGCCCATACAAAAGGAGCTAATATTTACTCTATGTTGAGGACTTTCACAACTTAAGCGCTCCAGTTCATTTTCTGGTGACCCCATCAGAAAACTGCCTTCAGGTATCAGCACCATTTCTAGCTGTATTCCATTCCCTAAATCTTCGCTAAAGCGCGTAGCTCGCTGACGACTGGGCTTAACTCTCAATTCTGTTTCTCGTCCCAAAAAGCCCGATTTTTTCAGTTCAATGGTGGCTACTTCAAATTCAAAAGGTTGTAGGTTGGGGCCTGAAGATGGTTCTGTCTCATCTTCGATGGTGATTGTTGCGACTTCAAATTCAAAGGTTTGTATTGGTGGAAAGCCTTCAGTAAAACTGGGTGGTGCTGGAATCGGAGGCAGTAAGCGTAGTTCTAGGTCAGCGGCAAAACGGGCATAACTACCTCCCTGACGCTTGAGAACTTCTATGGCAACCCCAGCAAACGGTTGAGTCTGCTCTACTAACGCCGAATTAGATTGGGGATTTGTTAGGATAGCAATGAAGTCATCAAGTGATTTGCCCAGCCGTTCCTCGATCCACTTGGACAAAACCTTGAACGTGTCGGGTGCTGGTGTAGAGTCTAATAAAATCCCGCGAATTCCTTCGTCGTAAAATCTATACTCGATCTCATCAGGATGCGTATCTGCCTTGATAGAAGTTGCTAACCCGAACAGCCCACTGAGTAATACCTCTGCTACGTGTACTTGCTGGGATTGCGGTACCATAGCATCCTGAATTATTCGGATGACGGGCAAACTCACAACTGGGCACGCAGCCAACAGTCCAGCCAAGCGACGAGCTATTGAAGAAGAGAAGACTCGGAAACGTTGCACCCGTTCCTCCGAAGGTAGATCGACACTAATCGTCTCAATAAGATGAAAAGACGTTTGCTCAACAAGTGAAAATAGTAAACCTGGTGCCCGGATATTCCCTTTTCCTGCAACCATTTGGCTCCAAAGACTGGTAATCGGAGGTTCTAGGGTTAGTACGGGAACTTTAATGTCCCTAGAGGTCGTTTTACGCCAGCGATCGCGTCGGACAACTAACAACTTTTGGTTTGTCATTCCGGGAACCAGACTGTGTAACCGGACTTTTGGAACTTCAGACAGGGCTGTTCTGTCCCATAACGACTCTGGTAACATTTGTACCAGTGCCATTGGACCATGTTCTGCCCAAATTTTCAATGCAGTAGTTACAGTGCCAGATTGCCATAAGGTAGAAATGCAATCACTCACGACTAATATGAGACGCCGTCTTGTTGGATCGATCAGTTCTTCGGGACTGCGAGGGGCTTGATAATTTACTTGTGCCCTTAGTTTGGGATGTAAATACAGTTTGCCATTAGAATTAACATCCAAACTCCAAGTTCTGACATCCCGAAAGGCTCCAGTTTGCGCCAACAACCGTTGCAGTTCAATTACATGGCGTTGCCAGATTAGCATTGAAGGACTGGCATCTATAACCAAAGCTAACTCAAACCAAGGTTCCTGCTTTGGCTTGCGTTGAGGTAACCAAAGCCTTGTCTCTGCAAAGCATTGAACTGTCGCTTCTTCATCCAAGATCCATGACGTTTGAGAAGGAACTCGCTGCATTAGAGGACGGAGCGATCGCAGTAGTTCTCGTGAGTTGCGTATGGCTCTTGCATTCGGAACGGGAAAAGGAAGTGACTCTTGAGGCAAAGGAGATTTAGAAGGAGACTGGGGGGGTCGTGGATACAGGGGAGCCTTAGGAGGATTAGGTTTTACATCCGGATTTGATGAACCTGGATGCTGAGAACTATCAAGTTTATCGGTCGGCGAAGGTGTGTCAGGATTTGGCTTTAAAGGAGGTACAAAATTATAAGTTGGTGGTTTTTTTGTTGATTGCCACTGCAAGAGTGCCAGCCAAAGAATATCTGTAATTTCCTCTGCTGTGAGACCTAGCTCTTGTACTAGTTTAGCAATCAAGTCATCCATTAGGGGTTTGGATCTGTATTACTTAGTGAAGTGAACAGTAAGTTTTTAAGAGATTGAGTCTCCGCATTATGAGTTCGCAGAAAAACAGCATTGAGGAGTTGATCGGTTGCCAAATTGACTGCTTCGCGATCGCGCTTGCGAGCAAATTCAGCAATTAAATCGGTAACCTGCTGTGCGATTTCTTGACCCAGATGTGCTTTGACAATGGTTCCAAGCTCTTCCTCAGTGGGTTTGGGCATTTTAACTTGCAAACAGCGTCGTAAGAAGGCAGGGGGAAAATCCCGTTCATCATTGCTGGTCATTACAATTAGTGGGAATGATTTGCACAAAACCTTACCACCTAGCAGGGGAAAAGTCCGGTCATCAGCAGTACCAACTACTACAGGCTTCTCATCCTGCTTGGCAAGGCGTTTGAGTACTGGGATTCCAAACTCTCCCTCTTCCAGTAAATTTAGCAGATCGTTTGGTAAATTGATATCGCTTTTATCGATTTCATCAATGAGCAAAACTCGTGGGTAAGGTGTGGGCAGAAAAGCAGTTCCCAGTGGCCCCAAGCGAATGAAGTCACCAATGTTGCTTTTAATGTCATCAGTTTGCGGCTGTTGCCCAGTTGCAGTTTCTTGTTGGATCGCCTGTAGCCGCCCTAAGGCATCATACTGGTACAAGCCCTCTTCCAACGTAGAGCGTGTGGTGATGGGCCACTTCAGCAAAGGGCCTAGTTGCAACTCATAAGCGATCGCATAGGCCAACGAAGTTTTGCCAGTCCCCGGCCTTCCAGTAACTAATAGAGGACGGCGCAGATATAAGGCGGCATTAACTGCATCAATAATCTGCTCTTGTTGGGAGTCCAACCTGAAGGTTTTCCCTCGCATTTCATCACGGGAGGAATTCTCGTCAGCAGAATCCTTCTTAGAGGAATTCTCGTCGGGGATAAAAACACCCGGAAGTTTTTTCCAGTAGTCGGAGAAACTTTGATCTGAGTTTTTGGGGTCGATGTTGTGCTGGAACTGTCGCCACAGTGGGGGTGGTGGCAAGTCTTCTATTCTACCAAGTTGCTCACCATCCCCTCGGAAAATTCGCCAGTCTTGCTTTTCGCTACTCATGCACTCATCTCCCAAAGTTGATTATTCTTCAAAAGCTGTTTGATCTGTCTTAAGCGTTGTGGTTCGTCACACAGAATTCCCAGATGATGTCCAAAATCTTGGTTATTACTCGTTTTAGCTGCTTTTCGTATTTTATCAACCTCTTTTAATAACTGATTTGGGTTGCAGAGCATTTTTGAGTCTAGCAGTTGATCCATTTTTGAGCTTACATCAGATAAGTTGCATTGTCGCGACCACAAGACGATTGGCGTTCCTCCATTTAAAATGGACTTAAATAACGGGGTGAAATCGGTCGAGTTTTCCAGTATTTTACAGGTTGATATGCCGCAGGTAAGTTTTAGAGCAATCCGTTCAAATTCCTCTAAGCGCTCAGTTAGTGATTCCCAGTCACACCCAACAAGACAATCTAAATGTTCAATTTTTGTCTTGTTAGGGTTATGCGAAAATTTTTCCCATCTTTTGTGCAGTTCGTTCAACAGATAACTATCCTCCAGTCGATCAAGCGATCGCACGACAACTTGATGTTTTTTGCCAATTGCAATTTGACCAAATCGGCTCAGATTAACTTTCCATTGCTCGACAGCTTCAGCTAAATACTCAAAAGGCAGGAAGAATTCGATAGTTAAATCATATGAGAAGCCTAGTTTATCTGTTTCATCGCCCAATTTTTTCTCTACCTGACAGACCCAATCCGACAAGCTTTCCTGAATTTTTTCATATGATGAAACAGGTTCTTTTAGAACGAGAAACTTCAATGAATCATCACTACTATTATTAATAGTGATAAATGAATTCACCTTAAAGGATTTTTGGGTTACCTGTGGACGCACAAAGATTAGTAAATTACCTTGAAGGCTAGTGATATTAGGCTTAGTAATATTCTTTCTTTTACTTGGCGGAACTGTCTCCAACCAACGAAAGAGATGCTCACTAGTTCTTTGATTTAGTTCTGTTTTACGTTGGAGATAAGTTACAAATTCAACTATGTAGGGAATACCATCTTTTTTACGATAATCTTTCAGTAACAGACCCAATACAATTAACCATCTCACCGCAAGTGCCAGTTTTTCATTCTGTGTATCCTGCAATTGTTCAGCACGATGATCTGATATGTCAGGGACGGTCTGAACGCAACAATCCTTGACAACTGTAAAGTCTTGGTCTTCAAAATCTTTAAAAATATCGATTAGCGGGGTCAAAAGTTCAGGGGATAATAAATCCTTATCAATATCATCAAGCAATACAGGGAGCAATTCTTTAACGCAAATTCTTAATTCTGGATTACCTGGATTTCTTTTAGAGGCTGCAATAACCAGTTCTCTAAGTTTCCCTTGTTCTTTAGCCCATTCAATGAGGTTGTGAACCTGCTCTTCATGGTTGTTGCCGTTAATAGTGTTAAGTGAAACCTCCAAATAATAATAAGTCATCATTCCAAGCTGGCTCTCATCTCTGTAAGCGCGCATCAGGGCCGTAAGTAGATTTTGTTGTTTCTCTCCTGCTAGTTTCGGATATTGGTTAGTCATAGGCGTTACCATAGTCACAGAAAAATTCTATTTTTCATAAGTCGTAAAATTAATTAGCTATCGACTAGACCGATTTCTCTGGCAAATTCTTTCAGTTTTGGATTGCCTGAATTTTTTCTACGTGCCGCATCAATAAGGTCTTGTAATCGGCCCTGGTTCTCAAACCATTTCACAAGATTGAACATAATCTCTTCATAATTACTACCACCTGCAATTGTGTTCAACCGAATTTCCAACTGATATTCCAGCATCATTGTTAATTTCGCCTCAGATGGAAAAGCGCTAATTAAAGCCTCTTGCAGTTTTTGTTGCTGCTTATTGTTCAAGTCCAAAGCATTAGATAATGGTTGATTTTTAGGATCGTTCACTGAAGATACAAGTTTGTTTTGAGGTATATTATTTGATTGAGTAGGAAAATCCCTAAACAACTGTCCCCCCTCGTTATCCTCCCAACGCAGATATAACACCGGACGATACCATTGATTACCTTCAATCCCCATCACTTCCCGTGCTTGAGCGATCGCAATTCCCAGAGAATTTTTTTGCCCCAAAGAGCGATAAAATTGTTCCGCGAACTTAGTTGCAGATGCTACACTGACCGAATATTGCATTGCCACTACAGAAGGAATTCGGTGGCTTATCAAATTTTGCGCTGTGCCATTAAATACCGAATCTCTATCCAAAGCCATTCCCGACTGACAAGCACTCAGCACAACTAAAGCAATCCCACCGGATTTATTGCTGCCATCCCCAAGGCTAGACTGACGCAGTAATACCCCAAATTCTTCTGCACTGATATAATCTGCATCCTCAAATACCAGATATCCTTGGGGATCGGGTAATATGCGATCGCATTTACGGCATTTTTCTGGTTTGTTGCCCTTGTGCATGGTGCGGCATTCTGGGTTGGAACAGCGTTTCCCAAATAGTCCATGTCCGTCAAAGTGCAGTACATGGGGTGCATCCTCACCTCGATGCTCGGTTAAATACGCTCTTAATCCATCCCTAGTGGCATATTCCAATTTCACAAGATTGATATGTCCGGCATTGCTAGCATTTTTTAATCCCTTACGAATAGCTTGCATTTCTAGCTCACTCAGTTCTTTCAATTCCAATTCTGAGTCCTGTGCAGCAGAAGATACCAGCAAGACATTTACTTTATCAGTAGCTGGTAATTTCGGAGGAACACTTTCATAGGCAATGTAGCGGGAAATTGTCACATTCCGATGCAATAAAAATTTTTCACCATCATGCAAAAGTTCCCAGGGATAGTCTGCCAAACGGGAGTTTCGGATTACATCTGCTTGAAACGTCAGTTGAATATGCAGTCGAGTATTTTTTTCTTCACTTGAGTGCAGCGATCTGAATAATGCATTTTTAGCCTTGCTGTCTGCGGGAAACAATGACTGATAAGCTTTTCGACCAACATTTTTTAGATAATCATTATCAAAATTATTGCGATTTTTATCTAGAATGCCAGATTTTACCATCCATTCTTGTTCTTCCTCTAAGAAATATTGGGGGTTAAAGGTAGACATTTCCAGACATCTGAGTATAGTTGTTCGCCAATCTTTTTCCCCTTCAAAAAAAGGTAATGAAGATTCTGTCTCTCCAAAATTGGTAAAAATGGCCTTAAATCCCTTGACACCTATGGGCGAAAGGTATATTTTTAATATTTCCAACAGACCACTCCTTTGCTACTCAGTACCAGTTGTCAAATTCCTGGGTCATCACTTCCTTTAAGGATTCCTTCCAGAGTTTGATCCACAAACTGCTGATACTTTTCCGGATTTTTTTTGCCGTAAGTATTGATGAGAACTTCTTTACTTACCAAGGGTGAGAGTTTCACTTTCACTTTTTGCACATCATCCCGATTAGCTCCCCCTGATAATTCTCCCCCTCCAAATTGCAGAACATTAATTTTGATACCAGCTTTTCCTTCCTTTTTAACCGTGACCTGTAGTTCTAATTCTACAGAATCGATGCTCAGTAGTGGCGTATCATTTTCACTACCGGGGTAAGTAGTAAGTAGTTCTTGTTTTACTTGCTGAATTAGCTCTGCTAGACCAATTTCGTTAGACATTTCACAATCCTCAAATAAAACTCATATTTGGTCTATACTAACGCTTAACGATAGTAACGTACAACGATAGGATTGTGATTGTTAGTTTTAAATCTGAAGAGACAAAGTTTGTCTTTGATGGCTTTAAATCTTCTCAGTATCCACCTGATATCCAAAAAACTGCTTTACGGAAACTGCTCATCCTTGACGCTGCATCATTAATTAACGATTTGCGCATTCCACCTGGTAATCGTTTAGAAAAGCTTGTTGGCGATAGAGTTGGACAGTACAGTATTCGGATTAACGATCAATGGCGAATTTGCTTTGTTTGGACCGACGAGAATAATGCTTCGGACGTTGAAATAGTCGATTACCACTGACGCATGGAAATAATTATGGACAACAACCGTCTCCCAAATATCCATCCCGGCGAAATCTTGCAACTAGAATTTTTAGAACCCCTAAATATTACCCCCTATCGCTTGAGTAAAGATATAGGTGTAGCCCAAACGCGAATTAGTGAGATTTTATCTGAGAAACGCAGTATTACAGCAGATACAGCTTTGCGTTTATCTCGCTATTTTGGTAACAGCGCTCAGTTTTGGTTGAATTTACAAACGCAATACGATATCCGTCAGGCTCTTGAAGACAATGCAGAAGTATACAATCAAATAGTTAGACTTCCGCTTAATGATGTAGCGTGATTTTGTCATAGGAATATATGGTGTCGTAACAATCCCTATCGCAACAACGCCCAAGCCAAAAAGCGCTCAGTGTAGTACAGTGCTAACTGATTGCTGACACCGTTGAAAACTGAGTCAAAGGAGTGGGAAGCCCAAGGAATTTCTAAAAAGATGGCTGTGTTACCTGCTTTTTCCAATCGCGAGAATAACTCTTTACCATATCGCACTGGTATTACATTATCGCGACTACCATAAATCAATAATGTTGGTGGCTGATTGGGCCTCACAGAGTTGACAGGTGATGCATTTTGGTACAAAATCGGGTTATCTTGCGGCGAACCACCAAGAAATGCTTTTAAAACAGCGCGGGAATCAATTGGATCTGGATGCGGAGGATCGTTGTATCCTGCTGTTAGGTTAGTTGGACCATAGTAATCTACCACAGCGCGGAATGGTGGTGCATCAGCAGAGTAAGCAGCTAGCATGGCTAAATGTGCGCCAGATGAACGCCCTAATATTGCCATAAGTTCTAAATCGGCTTCATACTCGGCTGCATGAAGGCGGATAAATGCTAGTGACGATCGCACATCATCTAATTGGGCTGGAAAGCGGTACTGCGGTGCATGACGGTAATCTATGGCAAATACCGTGTATCCCCGTGCAGCCATATATTGATTGAAATCAGCATTCAAGCCGGGACTGCCATTCCGCCATGCTCCACCGTAAATTACCACAATTGCTGGATACTTCCCTACCCGTGGTGGCTGGTAAATTTCCATATTTAATGTAGTGTTAGCAACCCGGATATCAGTTATATGGCGGGTTTTACCAGGTCGAATACCACCGAAAACGTCAGTCATAATAAACGGACGCGATCGCATACGATCTCTTACTTCTGCTGGAATCTTTATAAGATAATTTCCACCCAACCCCCGTTGCATCGCAGTTTCCATCTGTCTCTGAGTTGACGAGATGTTTATTAATGGCACTGCACAAATTAGCAATCCCAAAATGCTAGCGATGAGACTGAAGCGTTGTAGCTGATGGCGGATATTTGCCACAGAGAGCAAAAGCGCGATCGCATTTAACACTAGCAAAATTGGACTAATTTCCGGCGCTCCTACCGCTAATGTTAATAGTGGCATGGTGGGAGGGGGAATCACAATCCAAGAACTCAAGAACAAACCAGCACTACTCAGCAGAAGTGTGAGCGATCGCAAAATAACTTTGATGGGATGGGACATGGAGGCTACCGGGAGCAATGCCATCAAAGTCTACATAAATTTTACCCCCGAATTCGCAACAAAAGCACATGGTTCTCAGTCGATTTTCTGGTAAATCTGATAAAGTATCTTATCAAATTGAAATTTTAAGGCTTCAAGCTTCAGGCTTAATAGCAATAATTAACTATGAGTGAAGTATTATTTTCTATTGAAAACCTCCGTGTTGCCTATCCTCAAAATAGCAACGAAGAAATCACTTGGGCGATTGATGATGTGTCCTTTACACTACAGCCTGGGGAACGCATGGGTTTGGTTGGTGAGTCTGGTTGTGGTAAGTCAACCCTCGGACGGGCGGCAATGCGCTTGTTACCCTCGGATAGTCGGATTGAAGGGAGAGTCACATTTCAAGGGCGAAATGTGTTCGATTTGACACCCAAACAGTTGCGGCAATTTCGGGGTGAAGCAGTAGCGTTGATTTTCCAAGATCCGATGACACGGCTTGACCCTTTGATGACAATTGGTAACCACTGTCTGGAGACACTGAAAGCACACTCACCCGGATTATCTACCAAAGAGGCCAAACAAGAAGCGATCGCTACTTTAGAAAAGGTGAAAATACCTGCCAGTCGTTGGAGTCAGTATCCCCATGAGTTTAGCGGTGGTATGCGTCAAAGGGTGGCGATCGCTCTAGCTTTACTGCTGAAACCTAAGTTAATTGTCGCTGATGAACCCACTACGAGTTTGGATGTCACAGTTTCCGCACAAATTTTGTCGGAATTAACTCGACTGTGTGGTGAAGAGAATATGGGGTTACTACTAATTTCCCACGATTTGGCGATGGTGGCAGAATATTGCGATCGCATTGGGGTGATGTATCAAGGTAAAATGGTAGAAACGGGTTCTACGAAGTCTGTATTTGGCAACCCACAACATGAATACACGCGATCGCTCCTAAAAGCTGCTCTGCACATTCAAGCTATCGATGACAAAGAACCTATCCCTCTACCCTCCTATGAGCAACCTCTTAATGGGAAAGAATCTCAATCGTTAATACTGCGTCTTACAGAACTCAAACAGTATTACAGCATAGAACCAAACTTGATTGAGCGCTTGTTTAAAGGAGAAGGTCAGACAATCAAAGCTGTGGATGGGATTAACCTAGAGTTGTATGTTGGGGAAATTCTGGGATTAGTTGGAGAGTCTGGTTGCGGTAAGAGTACCCTGTCGCGGACAATCTTACAGTTAATTCGTCCCACCGGAGGCAAGGTGGAATTTTTAGGAAAGGAATTAACCACTTTATCCCGTCAGGATATGCGCGGACAGAGACGGCAAATGCAGATGGTGTTTCAAGACCCCCATGCTTGCCTAAATCCAGCCATGACCGTAGGACAAAGTATAGCAGACCCCTTGCTCATCCACAATATGGCAACAAAAGAAGAAGCCAAACAGCAGGTATTGGGGATGTTGGAACGGGTGGGATTAAAACCGACAAAAATGTATTACCAGCGTTATCCTTCTGACTTATCAGGGGGACAACAGCAACGAGTAGCGATCGCTCGTGCATTGATAACCCGTCCGAAACTGGTAATTTGCGACGAACCTGTGAGTATGTTAGATGCCAGTGTCCAATCGCAAGTTTTGGATTTGATGCTGGAATTAAAGAAAGAATTCGAGTTAACCTATCTATTTATCACCCATGACTTATGGTTAGCGAGATTTTTATGCGATCGGATTGCCGTGATGCATGGTGGTAAAATCGTTGAAATTGGGCCAACAAAAGAGATTTTTGCCAATCCCGAACATCCTTATACCAAAACTCTCCTCGGTGCGGCTCCACTGTTGGCCAGAGCGTGAAAAATAAGAGTGACGAGTTATAGAAAATAGTGCAAAATACCTAATTTTTACTCTTACCTTCGTCACTTCGTTACTTCGCGGTTAAATAATTTTTTTTTAACCGCGAAGTAACGAAGTGACGAAGAAAAAACTATTTTATAGCTTACACTTTAACATTCGCGGTTAAATAATTTTTTTTTACCGCGTAAGCGAAGCGCTCCCGGAGGGTAGTAACGAAGAAGCGAAGGTAATATTATATCACAGCTTACACCTTAACAGCCGTATTCATAACTCAGCAGTCAGGAGTTTCTGAGAACCGTAAAGTTCAACAAATCTTTTAAACAACCACATTGTTTCATGAGTTGAAGCTCTACCTGAGTAAAGCAAACGGTCAATATTTTTCTCGGATAAAATCCGTAAATAATCCAAATCTTCAAACAGGGTCAACCAAGAGGCAAAATGCAAGATGATTTGGAGTAAAGGTTTGGGCCAATCTAAGTCGCTATAAATATCTATAAAAAACTGATGCTCGTTTGCTGTCAAAGGTAAAGCGTGGAAGATGACATTAATCCTTTTACTATTGTAAACCGGGATGCTAAGTTCCACGGTGTAAGGATTGTGTAAGATTAAATCCACTTCCACAATCGGTTGTCTCCACATTCTCAAAGGATTGATTGGAGAATCCAAGATTGTTTGAAATTTAATATGTCCACCGTTATTTGTCGCTTGAACCTGGCTAACTCTAATCACCTTCAAATTATTCAAGCTAAACTTATGAATGCTTTCCAAATGTTTTAAATTCAATAGATGATAGATTTGGCATACATAAGGGAAAGGTAGAATATATTCTTGACTAATCATGTGCCGCTGCTTCAACTCCAAGCTTCCAGTTTGGCTGGAACATATCTCCAAACTATTGCCATCCAAACTTGTCTCTGGTTTCAGAAACAGCCAAGTTAGAAAAAAGAATGAGCTTATAAATATTTGTATAACTTCTGCTGCTGATAGATAACCGTCAGCAAATCCGGCAACACTTCTATCACCTATCCCAAAAATCCAAGACGGAATTCCACAAACCCAAATCCCATTTCTGAGTTTACCTACAAAAATAGCAATATTCAAGGTCTTGTTATTAATACTAGTCGTTTCCGGTTCGTCAGTTGGAATCAGATTGTTAGTGACCATAATAGTTTAATTTTTACTAAATTAGACGTAACAATGTAGGGAACTACACCAATAAGGAGTGCTGGAATAGCGATAAATTATCCTTTGAGTTGGGGGTTTTATACCCCGACCTCTACAGGTCACTCATTTTGACTTGGGGTCTGAATCCACATCTTTTAAACCTCTTCCTTCTTCCTTCTTCCTTCTTCCTTCATTCTTAATATCAATACATTCTCGTCATAAGTACCAAAAATAAAGGTCGTCGTTATACATACATGAACTTTTATGAAGACTTATTTTTCTAGGCAATGTTGCTAACTAAATTTCCTCCAAACTAAATCAATACTGTTCTTAACTAAACTTAACGTCGATTTCGCCAGGTTAAATTGTACCCAAGGCATAAATGTGGTTTCGCAGTTATTAGTCTTAAGGATGATTTTTTGCTGGAAATATACTTGACAGCAGTCTGACAAATGATACTAATAAAGCTGTATGATACTGAAACATTTTTTTTGAGCAGCAGCAATGAATATCCGTAATGCTACTGAATCTGACTTGCAAGCGATCGTGGCAATTTACAATGCATCAATTCCTAGTCGTATGGCAACCGCTGATTTGGAGCCAGTGTCAGTGGAAAGCCGTCAGAATTGGTTGAAAGGACGTATATCACAACGTCCACTTTGGGTAATAGAAGAAGTCGAGACTATAGTTGCTGGGTGGCTCAGTTTCCAATCCTTTTATGGAAGACCAGCTTATAGTGCAACGGCCGAAATTAGTATTTATATTGCTCCAGATTATCATCGCCGTGGTTTGGCAAAGCAACTCTTAGCCCAAGCTATTCACCACAGTCCTAGTTTGGGTTTAAATACTCTATTAGGCTTCATTTTTGCGCACAATCAACCCAGTTTAGAGCTATTTCAAACATTTGGTTTTCAAAGTTGGGGTCATTTACCTAAAGTCGCAGAACTTGATGGCATTGAACGAGACCTAGTTATAATGGGACTCCGAATTGAGGAGTTAGGAGTTATGAGTTAGGGGTTATGATTTGGTCTGTAACAATGTACGGAACATTACCCCCAGTATATAAATTTTGGGTTACAATAAGATACGCCCAAGGTTTGTACCCTATCGATAGGCCGTCTTACTCCGTGCTAAATCAACTATATCTTTATAGAGAAAGGATATAACTCCTAACACAATAACTTTTATCTTTATAGCGTTACAAAAGATACAGATAAATTGTTCTGTCAAATACATTTTTCTGACATCTTTCACGACAAAATGTATATAGAGAACTCTTAATCGCTCGTTAAATCATTTTAATTGCACCGCTCGCTATCAAAAACGTCTGTCCTCCAATCGGCAATTTCTGGTATTAAATTACTTATGCCATAACCTTATCCTTATTTTGAAAATATAAATTATAATAAATTTCCAGCTAATTGTGAAACAAAAGTATGTTTACTCTCGTAAAATTCTGCATTCCGTGTTTCGTACAATGTACGTTTTGTTACAAATGATGTTGAAGTAAGGACCGAAGTTGGAAGAAGGAATAGCTAATAAAAATGCGCGTTCGTAAGTTGAAAGCTTCAGTAAAAAAAAAGATGTTTTTCGAGTCCTTTGTAGCGTGTTCACGTAGTGTCTCGCAGAGAAGAAAAACAGTGTCCTTGTTTCAATCCCACATGAGTGCTGATGTGGGTACTTCTTCCTTCTTTCTTCTTTCTTCGTGAATAGTAGCTTCATTGTTTGTTGTTGATAAATATTACTGAGTTATAAAAACAGTATTGCGGCATGAAACATTACATTCATTTTGTGCATTAACCAGTTTTTATTGTTCCAAACCGGAGAGCGAATAACTGTCTCTACCCATTCCCAGTGAGGGGAGCAACCCCCCATCTCTTTCAAGGTAAGAAACTGTCATTCATTCTAGAAAACTAAGTATCATCCTTGAATGTTAGGTATATTATCTTGCTGAATTTTCCGATTTTAGACAACGCATAATATAAACTAGGGCATCATAGACATCCGGAGAAGCACTGCTTATATCTGTAATAATTATTAGCCGCGTAGTGATGCAGTTCTGTTCTAAAATGTCAAATCATAGACAGTAATTACACTGATGATTGAAGAAAACGGACAAAATTTTGCAAACCTACTCCGCAGCAGGCTTGCTCAATACATGGAAGAGTTGTCAGTCAGCCGTCAAAACAGAAACGAATTACAGCAGCTAACTTGCATGACGCAACTAGCAGCAACACACGAAAGGCTATTTCAGTTTTCACAAGCTCGGGAGTATTATCAGCAGATCCTTGTCTTATCTGAACAGATAGGAGCTAAAGACTGGCAAGAAGTGGCTCTGTACAACATAGGTAATTGTTACCGTCAATTAAGCCAATTTCACGAATCGATTAATTATTTTGAGCGTTTGCTAGAAATCGCTCGGGACACTGGAAATAGGGGATTGCAAATTGCCGGAATTTGGGGTTTGGGTACTAATTACCAAAATCTGGGGCAATATCAAAAAGCAATTGAGTATTTTGAAAATCAGCTTGCGATTAGCTGCGAAATGAATGAGCGCAACTGGGAGAAAAGTGCTAATGGTTCTTTGGCAAATGTTTGTCAGTTTCAAGGGAAATATAAACAGGCTCTTGATTACGAGCAAAAAGCTCTCTCGATCGCTGGTGAACTTCAAGATATTAAAGGCACAGGAGATTCATTAGCAAATCTTGGTAGTATCTATCTTCAGCTACAGGACTGGCCTCAGGTAATTGAGTTTTGCAATCAATCGCTCTCGATTGCCCAGAAAATAGATGATAAAGATTTGTTAATGATTAGCTTCAGTAATCTCGGTCAAGCACATAAGGGGTTGGATCGCTATCAGACTGCAATCGAGTTATTGACAAAAGCTTTGCAAATTTCTCATCAGATTGGTGAAAAAAGAGTCCGAACTGCTATTTTGCAGGGCTTAAGTGATGCTTGCACTTCAATAAATCAACTTTCTCTTGCGATTGAGTATAATGTAGAATCCCTGAATATCAGCCGTCAAATTGGTAATCGATTTGGTGAAGCTGCGGCATTATCCAGAATTGGCAGTACATACCAGTATTTGAGCATCACTGATAAAGCTTTAGTTTACTACAAACAAGCTTTGGGAATTTTGCAGGATATTGGAGCCAAGCAAAGTCAGCAACAGTTGTTCTTTAATATTGGCGCTATATATTACCGCGATCGCCAATATTTTCAAGCTATAGATTTCTTCCGTTCGGCTCTGGTTCTCGCTCAAGAATTGAACAATATTTCGGAAGTGGCTTCATCGGCTCTTGCACTTGGTGGGACTTTTCACAGGTTAAATCGGATGAACGAAGCTATTTCTCAATACCGTGAGGCCTATAGTATTTACAAAACTTTAGGTAATGAAACTCAGGCGCAACAAATGTTAAAGACTATGCACAATTTAGGAGGACAACCTTAATTTTGCTTTTAGGTTGAATATATATAATGATAATTCTTTCATGAGAAAGAGTTGGTAAGTATTAATTTATTTGAATTCTTAAGAAATATAATGTTGATATGCCATCAGGTATATTGACACTGTTCGCACCAAGGGTATTCCCGACAACTTTCAAAGAAGTCGGGAATCTAGCTATGTGCGATTTATGCCTATCAGATAGGATTGCTGTATTAAGCGACCACAATATAGGGAGAGTTAATCGCTGCTACACGACCGGCATCTACTAAGGCTTGATAGATGATCGCTGCCACCTCAGCCCGTGTTGCATCACGAATGGGGTTAAGTTGTTTCAAATTTGGGTAGTTGACAATGATCCGTCTCTCTGTTGCAATTACTACTTTCTCTTTGGCATAGTCTGGTATTTTTGCTTGGTCTTCGTAGGCTTTTAAGGTTTTGACGCTACTGTCTGTTAATTGCAGTCCATTGACGAGTGAAACAATTACTTGCACCCGTTGAATATTCAGGTTGGGATAGAACTTACCATCGGGGAAACCGGAGAGGAATTGTCCTTGATATGCTTGTTGAATGACCTTAGATGCCCAAAAGTGTTCTGCTACGTCTTTGAATCTAATCGGAGTTCGTTTGGTCGTTGGATTGAAAGCTTTGACTAATATTGCGGCGAATTGTGCCCGTGTCATCGTAGCATCAGGTTTAAAAGTGCGATCGCTAAATCCTTTGACTATCTCCCTACTTATTAATTCTTGAATAAATGCTGCTGCCCAATGTCCTTTAATATCGGTTAAGTCGCTAGGACTAGGTGTAGGTATAGGAACTGGTATCGGGACTGGTGCGGGTGTTGGTGCAGGAACTGGTATCGGAATTGGTGCGGGTGTAGGGACTGGTATGGGGTCTGGGTCTGGTATCGGAATTGGTGCGGGTGTAGGGACTGGTATGGGGTCTGGGGTCGGGGTTGGTGCAGGTGTGGGAGATTGATTGTTAACTAATTCCACGTTTCCAGTGACTCTAGCTGAGTCTATTTGATTACCCACACAAACCAGCTTATTGGAACCGGCATTTTGCAAATCAAATTTGCCGTTGTTGCGGAAGATATTTCCTCCTGGGCTATTTGCATTACCTAAATCAGGTAGAGCGCTAGAAATTACCGTTAGTCCATCATCAGTATTTTTTTCGCTGAGATTACCCCGCAACACAGGACGGGATTCACCCGAAATGATTATCCCAGAACGATTTTCGGAAATTTTGTTATCGATAAGTCGGGATTTTGCAGTATCGCTAACAGCTATGCCATAACCTGTTCTAAAGCAGGTATTTCCTTGAATTTGACCCTCAGAATTTTTGGCGATCGCTATTCCGTTGGCGGAGTTCTCTGTAAACAGATTATCGCGAATAACTGGATTGCCATCGCCTGTGACAAAAACGCCCTCACGCTTGCATTTAATAAAGGTACAATTAGCAACCGTTGGGGCTGTAGACTCGATCCAAACACCACTGCCACGAGTTGCAGGATTGGTCACAGTCACACCTCTGAGTTCCGCATTGTTAGCCAGCAAGAAGGTGACATTTTGACCCGCAAAAGTACGACTGAGATAGTTACCGCTACCTTCGATTAAAATACCAGCACCTTTGTTCGGTTCGTTACCAATAACAATCACCCCAGCAGCAACTATTAGGGGAAAAACTTCACCACTGGCGGCATTGTAGCTACCATCTGCCAATTGAATTTTGGTTCCCGATGCGGCTTGTTTGAGCGCGAACGCAATGGTTTTGAAAGGGGCTTGTTGGCTGCCAGCATTTGTATCACTACCAGAAATAGGATTTACGTAAAAAAGTTGGGTCATATTTATACTTTACAAAAGCACTTAGACATCCTATCGCTAAGGCTCTCAATCGCGACAGATATATTAAATAAACTGATGTGATTTAAAATACAAAAAGTCCCGCCGAATCCTTAGGGCGTGTTTTCCAAGTTGTTTCCCAAAAGCGAACGAACAGGATTATTAACATAAAATGGCGTTAAAAATTCCATTCTCTCGTCAAAAACTAATACCAATTCTCTATGAGGTGAATAAAGCGCAACCTCAGACAGAATTGGTATTAGTTAACAACGATTATTGAATGTTCATGCTTAATGGGGATTTGAATTACAAATTCAGTCCCTTCACCTAGCTTTGAATTACAAAATAATCTACCTGCATGTTTTTCGACGACAATTTGGTAACTAATAGATAAACCTAAACCTGTACCTTTACCTACAGCTTTGGTCGTAAAAAATGGATCAAACAACTTAGAAATTATTTTCTCTGGAATTCCACCAGCATTATCTTGAATACCGATTCGAACCCAATTATAGTCGATTTTCTGGGTATAAATTTTAATTTGACTAGGATTGAGTTTAATTTCCTCTTTTGTACGTTTTTGGTTGTATTCTTCAATCGCATCAATTGCGTTGCTGAGGATATTCATAAATACTTGGTTCAATTGTCCAGGATAACAAGTAACTATGGGAAGTTGACTATACTCTTTAATTAGTTGAATTTCTGGACATTCTCCGCTTGCCTTTAAACGATGGCGTAAAATCATCAAAGTACTATCAATACCTTCATGAATATGAGCTTCTTTATATTTTGCTTCATCAATACGGGAAAAATTTCGCAGTGATTTGACAATTTCGATGATGCGTTCTGCACCTACTTTCATTGAATCTATAACTTGACGGAAATCTTCTTTTAGATATTCTAAATCGATTTTTTTAATTTGCTTTTGAATTATATCTTCTGGTTGGGTATAAACTTTTTGATAAAGTTCTATCAGTTCTAACAAATCATCGGTATACTCAGACGCATGAACTAAGTTGCCAAAAATAAAACTGACGGGATTATTAATTTCATGGGCAACCCCAGCAACTAGTTGTCCTAAACTGGACATTTTTTCGCTTTGAATAATTTGATTTTGGGTACTTTGAAGTTCTGATAGAGTTTGCTGTAAATAAATATTTTTCTCTCGCAACTCTTCTGTTCTTTCTTGAACTTGTGCTTCTAAATTATGATTATAAAATTCCAAATTCTCCTGAGCGTGCTGTTGTTCTATTAATAATTCTCTAATTCTAGCAATCATTTGATTAAAAGTTTTGGCTAAAACTCCCACTTCATCGCCAGTTGTGACGGGTACTTGCAACTCAAAATTCGATTCTCGGCTAACCTGTTCGGCAATTTTTGTGACTGTTTGTAAGGGACGAGAAAGATTTTTAATCATGTATGATGTGATGACAAGAGCAAGTATTGTCGAAATAAAAATACTGGCAGTAACTATCGCTAATCTAATCCTAGAAAAAGTTACCAGAGCTTCTTCTGCTTCATGTACTTCTTCATCAATAACATTTCTTGTATTCTCTATAGTTTTGATAACATCTGCAACTTGGAGAGCTAAATCACTGCCGTTTAAATTCAAAAGCTGTTGGCGAATATTGATAAATTGTGATGGAGTGATATTTGGATTCTCAATTTGTTTGTATATTCTCCCAGATTCTTGAAAATAAACTGCGACTACGGTATCATATTCGTGGTGGATTTTTTCAAAAGCTTCTATTTCTTCGGAAGTTTCTTCTACTTCCGGATTTGCATAGGAACTTTTAATCTTTCCCCAAGTATCCTCTAAATGTTTTGCTTTTTTAAGGAATAGTACATACCTTTGTCTAAATTTTTCTGGCTTATCTAAGAGAAAGACAAGTTCTTGTTCTAAGTTTTTAGCCTCTAATAAATCTGTTGTCAGTTCGTAGAGCATCTGATTTTCTTCCAGTGCATCTTTGATTAAATTCTGCGAATGCTTTTGGTATATTTCCCCAATAAAAATTCCTGTAATTGTCCCCGATAAAGCAATCCCCAAAGTTAAAGTATAACCAAGGCGAATTTTGGTTGGTATACTCAAGTTTGATAGCCAGCTTTGCAGATTAGCAACTAAACCTTTAGCTCTGCTTACTGAGGGATCGCTATCGCCAGATAAATGCATTTTATTACCTTTTGCCTCTGGAAAATATTTTTTATATAGCTAAATGTATTATTCCCTGTGGTGGCGCTGAAATATCAACTAAAAAATTCAGTCGGGGATGGAAGCGGGAAGAGTGGAGTTCAGCACTGATTTATAGCGATTTCCGTTTGGATAAAATACACTATGGCTATGCAACGAAGGAAGAAGGAAGAAGGAAGAAGGTTTATATATGTGGATACAGGACCCCAACTCAAAACGAGCGACCTGAATAAGTCGGGGTATTAAACCCCCACAAAGAAGCACATAAAGTCTTACGATGTAACTGAGCCAGATAATGTCGTAAACGATTGTTACTCCCCCTCCCCCAGTGCGGGGAGTGGGCTTGGTGAGATTAAAAAGGCTTACGAGCAATCAAATACTTGCTCATAAAATGAACCTGCGTCTCAATATTGACAAACCCAGCCTTTTGTAAACGCTCCACTAAATCATCAGTAATGTAATGTTTGTAGTAGGGTTCGTGGAACGTTTCGGGGAAACTATCCATCATGGGTTCCAATTCTGGAGAATCGCTTATCTGTATCGAATCGCAGATAATAAACACTCCACCAGGTTTTACCACCCGGAAAGATTCCTCAATTATCTGCTGACGTGCGAATGCCGGTAACTCGTGGAACAAGAAGACAGAAGTTACCGCATGGAAATAGTTATCCAAATAGGGCAACTCTTCCGCATTCGCTTGTAACAGTTGCGGTAATTCCCCAGGAATCTGAGACAGCAACTCATTTGCCTTCCGCAAATAAGCCGGCGACAAATCCGTACCATACAGCGATACTTGCGGTAAAGTCGCCCGAATCATCTTCAAAGTCCGCCCTGTTCCACAAGCTACATCTAAAACACGTATTCTTCGTGGGTTCAAAGATGTCTGCAAAGCTTCTACATGGGCCTTTAAAGGAGCCAAAATCCGCCGTCGCATTGCATCCGCAGAACCCCCAAACAGAATTTCTACTTGCAAATCGTACAAATTTGCTGAGAAATCACTCAAATAGCCATCTGTTTGATGGTGGAAGTTCTGCACGTAGTAGCTAGGATAACCATCTATTTGGATATCCGGCGAAAACTCTTGATGTTTCTTTTGTTTGACCCGTTCCCAAGTTTGCGGCAAATCCATCCACATTGCTGGGTAATAGCGGAAAAAGTCTTCCCAAGGGTTATCAAACAGTAAGCTGGTGGGATATACACCCCGTTCAGCGTCCTGCCAATCAACTTCTAGCAGATTGTTCAGCCTTCCTTGAAGATTCAGTAAAAGCTCTGTCGAGATAGGTTTCGCTTGCCGCTGCACTGGTGAAATCATATTCATCAACCGCGTACTTAACATTTTGTGAGCTAAACCAAAGTAATTTTTGCTTTGCTGAAAGGTCTGATAAGTCAGCTTTGTTAAAGTGTCAGGCATGGGATGGTTTAGTTTTTTTATTATCTACGTTTTTCTATTGTAAATAAGCGTAACGGAGAAATCATAAACCTTGGGAAATACGTCTTTGGTGGGGCAGGGGGTTAGCTTTTCCAGATCCCGCGAAAGTCAGACTCCTAACATATTTGATTAATTTTTGTTACAAAATTGCATTTTGTAACTTTGGCTACAGAATTTTATGTTATGGTTAGTGTGTGAAATAAAAATCTAGTAACAAATCACTTAAGCAATAGCAAGGACTTTGGTATGTCTACCCAAGAAAAAGCGCGTGCCCTAATGATGGGTCATTACCGCCAAGTCAAAAATCGCCAACAATCAATGCTAGAGCGTGTTGGCAAAGAAATAGGTCTGACAGGGGAAGTCTCTGACTACTGGAACCCAATTCAAGGGAAGCTAGATCCCGGCGCTCGCATGAATTACGATCGCAGCAATGCCACAATGAGTTAATTGGTAAAAAAAAGCCACCCTACTGGGTGGCTAGTTTTACGCTTTGAAATAAATTAAACGTAAAATCTCCTACTGATGCTTTCAACCTGGACATTTTAGAAAAGCTAAAAAACTAGGTATAACATTCTTGGAAACCAAGAAAGGTGGCATCCCACATAGGTTTGAGCAAACCCAAACCACTTAAATCAATTACTTATCAATGCCGGAACCAATGGTTACACAGAGCTTCAAAATAATTAATCTAGTAGTATTTTAGCCTGTTTATTGCTCTTCATGATGTCCGACAATCTTTAAATTGTATCGGTATTTCGCGTCGGATCTTTTACTTCCCCAATACTCGGTCTTAAGAGGGTTGGGGGGTTATACCAATTCTGTATGAAGATGCACATAATCAAGACCCCCCTGTAGTCCCAGGGCTGATTCATTCCCTAAAAGGCCTTAAAAATCAAGGGTTCAGGAGATGAAAAATAAGCAAGGCATTCAATTGGCATTCAATCTTAGGCATCAAAAAGGTCAAAAATTCATGACTTTTGCCCGAATATTTATCGCCAATGGTATTGACAAAATACATACCTTGTCGAATGAATCAGCCCTGCCTGTAGTCCCCCCTTGCCAAGGGGGGACGGCGTAGCCGGGGGGTAATATATGCAGCTTCACAAAGAAACGGTATTAGGTCTTTTTGAATTGTTTAATTCAATTAACTTAACAGTCGTAGTAAAGGGCAAATTCGTGAGGATGGGGACGCAAGCGCATAGGGTTAACTTCGTTATCCAGCTTGTAAGCAACCCAGTTTTGGATAAAGTCTTCGCTGAATATGCCACCCTCAGTTAAGAATGCGTGGTCTTTTTCTAGTGCTTCGAGTGCGGCATCAAGAGAACCTGGGGTAGAAGGAACTTTTGCGAGTTCTTCTGGAGATAATTCGTAAATGTTCTTATCTAAAGGTTCACCGGGGTCAATCTTGTTCTTGATACCATCTAAACCAGCACATAGCATCGCAGAGAATGCCAGGTAAGGATTAGAAGTCGCATCAGGACAACGGAACTCCAAGCGCTTGGCTTTGGGGTTGTTACCAGATAGAGGAATCCGGATGGAAGCGGAACGGTTACCTGAAGAGTAAGCCAAGTTCACAGGTGCTTCATAACCAGGTACCAAACGCTTGTAAGAGTTGGTGGTCGGGTTGGTAATTGCTAACAATGCTGGTGCATGCTTGAGCAGACCACCAATGTAATGCAATGCCATCTCGCTCAAACCAGCGTATTTATCCCCAGCGAATAGGGGTTGACCATCTTTCCAAATGGACTGGTGACAGTGCATCCCGGAACCGTTATCGCCAAATACAGGTTTAGGCATGAAGGTAACGGTTTTGCCATATTTCTTGGCTACGTTCTTGATGACGTACTTGTAAGTCATCAGCCAGTCAGCAGCTTGGATTAATTTACCAAATTTGAAGCCGAGTTCGCACTGACCACCACTCGCAACTTCGTGGTGATGTTTTTCAATGGGGACACCGCACTTCGCCATTGTTAGCAGCATTTCTGTCCGCATATCTTGGTAAATGTCGGTGGGGGCTACTGGGAAGTAACCTTCTTTGTAGCGGGGTTTGTAACCTAAGTTACCACCAGCTTCAGTTCTTCCGGAGTTCCATTTACCTTCTACGGAGTCTATATAGTAGAAGCCGGAGCTAGAGTTTTGGTCAAAGCGAACGTCATCAAAGATAAAAAATTCCGCTTCTGGACCGAAGAAAACTGTGTCACCAACGCCACTGGATATTACGTAATCTACTGCTCGTTGGGCGATAGAACGGGGGCAGCGATCGTAGGGTTCGCCTGTACGAGGCTCAATGATGCTACAAACAATACTCAATGTTGGTTCTTGCATAAAAGGGTCGATCCAAGCGGTGTTTGGATCGAGAACCATTGACATATCTGAAGCTTCAATTCCCTTCCAACCCCTGATGCTGGAACCATCAAAAGGTACACCTTCGGTAAAACTACTTTCGTCGATTTGGTTCTGGAACACGGTCAAGTGTTGCCAAGTTCCGAGCATATCGATGAATTTCAGATCGATCATCTGAATTTTTTTGTCCTGAATCATCTTCAAGACTTCTGTTGGGGTTGTCATGGGTACTCCTTACCGGCCAATTTATTTATTGTAAAAGCGCAATCTTCAAAACATGCTGACCTTGCATGATATGAAACCAGATTTTGACACACCTGGAATATCGTAGAGACAAGGAAACAGCCAATTTTGTAGTTATTGTTACATAAATTCATGTTTACAGCTTATATTAACCTTTTAATAACCCTACGATGATACAAAACTCCACACTTGATTTGCTGTGGTCAAGTTTGGCATAGAATCCTTAAGTAGCAAGTAAATTTTTTTGTGCTGGTGGGTTTTCCCCAGGAATTGGCACGAAAGATTGTAGGTGCATAAAAGCAGCCAGATATCAAACTAAAGATAGGATTGATTGGGAGACTCATGTCATGCGGGACGCAGTTACAAGTTTAATTAAGAATTATGATGTTGCTGGGCGGTATTTTGACCGCAATGCAATCGACAATCTAAAGTCCTACTTTGAAAGTGGTACGGCAAGAGTCCAAGCTGCTGCGGCTGTAAATAGCAATGCGGCGGCAATTGTCAAGCAGGCTGGTTCTAAGTTATTTGAAGATTTGCCTGAGTTGATTCGTCCTGGTGGAAATGCCTATACTACCCGTCGTTATGCGGCTTGTCTGCGGGATATGGATTACTACTTGCGCTATGCAACTTATGCTTTAGTCGCTGGTAGTATGGATGTTCTAGATGAGCGGGTTCTACAAGGTCTGCGGGAAACCTATAATTCTTTGGGGGTTCCTATTGGCCCGACGGTACGGGGTATCCAGATTATGAAGGATATGGTGAAGGAGCAGGTAGCGGCTTTTGGTGTTGCGAATACTGCTTTTGTGGATGAGCCTTTTGACTATATGACTCGCGAATTGAGTGAGAAGGATATCTAGATTTTGGGCCTTTCTGCCCCCAATTCAAAGGGGAGAATAAAATTCAAAGAGTGTTGAAAGTTTGGAACAAAATTGGATCAAAATAAAAATATAGCGAGTCTTGGTTAAGAGGCTCGCTTTTTTTACGAACCGCAGAGGGTAGGTTGAGCAAGCAACGATTGGATGTTTTGTTGGTGGAGTTGGGTTTGTGTGTTTCTCGGGCTTTGGCTCAGAGGTTGATTCTGGCCGGGGAGGTGAGTGTTGATGGTAAGGTGGTGGATAAGGCGGGGACTGATGTTGATGTTCGGGCATTGGTGACGGTTAGGGAGCGATCGCGTTTTGTTTCTCGTGGTGGTGAGAAGCTGATGAAGGCTCTGAATGTGTTTGCTTTAGCTGTCGAGGGTAGGGTTTGTTTGGATGGTGGGATTTCGACGGGGGGTTTCACTGATTGTCTTTTGCAAGAGAAAGCAAAATTGGTTTATGGTATTGATGTGGGCTATGGGCAGGTTGATTGGAAGTTGCGAAATGACCCGAGGGTGATTTTAAGGGAACGCACTAATTTAAGACATCTCACACCTGCTGATTTGTATGGAGAAGGTGATTTTATCCCTGATTTGGCAGTGGTGGATGTGTCGTTTATTTCTCTAACCAAGGTTTTGCCTGCTTTATGGCGGTTGAGTCAGGCTCCTCGTGAGGCGGTGTTATTGGTTAAGCCACAATTTGAGGTGGGGAAAGGTCGTGTGGGAAAAAAGGGGGTTGTGCGCGATCCTGATGACCATGCAGACGCGATTTTCCAGGTCTTGCAAGGGGCGTGGGAGTTAGGGTGGCTTTATAAGGGTTTAACTTGGTCGCCGATTACTGGGCCTGCAGGGAATATTGAGTATCTTTTGTGGTTGGGTATGGAGAGTGAATTACCAGTGCCAGATTTAGAGGCAATTGGGCTGGTTGCAAAATCTGCGGTAAGTAGTTTGAGGGTGGGTTGACCTGTTTTTCTACATGTGCGCGATCGCCTAGATTTTTCTAGTCTTCATCCCTTGTAACTCAATACTGCGAAGGTTTTGAGCCAACAAAAAAATTTCACACCGAGAAGTTCAAGTAAGTTATGGGCGCTTCACCCTGTTGCAGGATAAACTTACTCTTTTTCCTGACCGCAACACTTGATCGCTTGACCAACAAGCGGCATATTATTAATTGCAGGCGATCGTTCTGAAGAGTAAATAAAAACCTTTTTCTCTAAAACACATTAGATGGTGCTTGAACACAATACAGACCATTACAATTTATAAAGCAACTCAAAAAGGAAAAGGACAGCAACTTATAGAACAGGGTTTTCAGCCTGCTGATTTTCCTTACAATCCTCCAAATGCTGACGGAAAATGTTACTTTGCAGCACCTAATAGTAGGAGTTTGGCTGAGGAGTATCATCGATACTACAAAGACGGAATTCTGGAAGTTACAATTGATTTAGAAACCTACGCTCAGTATTTCAAGCCACTCGAAAAACCGTATCAAGGTGGGGAACAAGTCGAATTGCCAATTTCTCACGATTTGTTTTCTATTTTGAACCAATATCCTAGAGTCCTAAAACCGAGGTAATGCAATGAATGATCAGTTCTGGAATCAGGTCAAGTCCAAGTATCGGTTAGGTGAACTGATTCATGGCTTGGTTGAGCATCATAAGCCGTTTGGGATTTTTGTCAATCTAGGCGACGACATGGTGCGAGGTATTGTTCAGATTACCGATTTTGTTGATACTGGAGACATGACTCCAGAGATGTATCCCGATATTGGTTCACCGATTGGGGCTGTGGTTGTGGGTTATACTGAGGACGAGCGCAATCAAATCTGGTTAAGTGTAAAGCCCAGTGTGTTGCAAAAAGCTTTAGTTCATCTCAAGGTTCCCGCAACAAGCGAACGGTCGTGACCAAATAAGGTTGCGCTTTATTCACCCACAGGCAGCAAGCCTGGACGCCAGGTGCTTCTCAATAAGGAGACGCTACGCGAACAAGTCGGCCAAGCCGCCCAACGCACTGGCAAAGGCTATACAAACATTCGCCCTTGGCGTTCCCGGAGGGTAGCCCACAGTAAGGTGGGCTAATTAGGCGCATCTTTATAAAGAAACGGTATTAGTTTTGCAATTGTTGAGATTTGGAAGCAGTAGAAGCAAACATCTGGGTAGGGTTTTCTGCACTGAACCCATTTTTATGCACGATAGTAGTCAATAGTGCGTGGCAATGAGTATCACCTACACATTCATTCACTACATCTTCAGAATAAATGTTACTAGAGCCTAAAGCTAAACATATTTTTCCTGCACAACTCAGCTTAAAATAGTCTCTTAAATTCTTGCCATCTGGTATTAAAGTAATTGGAGTTTCTGTTAAATTTTCAAGAAAACCTATTACCACTAAATGCCTCAACTTTTGCTCATTTTCTTCGTTTTTTTCATATAGGAACTGTCCATTGTCCTTTCCTGCTAAAAAGAGCTTTTCAATTATTTTTAGCTCTCCATCATTTAGCAGAATATCAAAAAACTTTCTTCGATTTTCATTGTCTGGTATAGTTAAAGTTCCTAGTAAAGTTAAAGCCTTTGACTCTTTTTGATTAGCCTCAGTATTAGCCTTAATTTTACTATCAGCAAGTTTAAAATCTACTCCATTACTACCAAACTTGAATTCTTGTAATCTATCTAAAATTTTAGAGTTTATCAATAGTATGATAGTTATAAGTCCTACCTCTGTTGTTTCCAAGCGATGGCTTTTATCAAGTCCTTTTACTGGAATAAAAGCTAAGTAACTTAAGGCAAGGATACTTATTATCATCCTCGAAACTGATGACCAGCTTAATGTTTCTTTAAAATTCAATTCTTTCATAAAATTTATTCTTTTTTTTGTTTCATACAACGTAATAACTTCTAATACTTAGTAGTGGTAGGCAAAATTAACTTATGCATTTTTGAAATATAAATAAGCAATAATACTTATGTTTCAGTTGCGAGATAACGATCGCTTGCATTTTTCTGGTCTTCATCCCTTATAACAAATTCTGTAACAGTGGCATAGTTTCGAGACACATCCGTCTATATTGAGTACAAATAATACGGGTAACCTCTAAAAGAATAAGTAATATTACTCAAATATGCTCACGATTACCAAATCCCTAACCCCCTTTTCTTGTAGGGAAGGGGGGAATATCAAAGCCTCTCTCCTCGATTGAGAGAGGTCAGTAATGTTGGTGACATTTGTCAAAAACCCCACCCCCAGGCGCTCACAAAAAGCAAGGAGGGAAAGGGTGGGGTTCTGTAGTGCCTTGATTACCTCTTTGGGACTCAATCTACTGCTGTGGGCTGACCACTGGACGACATTAAAGGAGCGCAAACAATGAGTAATAACACTTTTTTATACAATTTAAATAATTTGGATTTGCAGCCAGTTGCTCGCAAGCTAATGTCTTCTTGTGATGGATGTGGGTGGACATTCCAACAAACAGAAATAGCGATCGCCCGTTATAAGATGTTCTTGCACCTCCAATTTCTTTATCCCAATACCCAACTGGTTCCCACAAAAGAAATTGATGAGGTGTGGCACGCTCACATTCTCGCAGACACAAAAAGGTATATTCACGATTGTGAGAACTTATATGGCTATATTCTGCACCATCGCTCCTCAAAGATGGAATGCAAAATCAAGACTGAGAAATTCTTTAGAGCCGTTATTTTAGAAGATATACAGGCTGCACCCTGTGTCAGCTTGCCTGTATCTGCTTGCTTAACTTTACCTGGTCACTCCAACCTTGTTACACCCAAGACTGAAAACTTTTTATTATCTGCCTTTACCCAATAATACAACCCGCATGGTTTTGAAGACGATTGCTAAATCCAAACCCAGGGAATAATTTTTGATGTAGTAGAGGTCGTAAGCTAACTTTTCGTAAGCATCTTCTATTGATGCTCCATAGGGATACATTACTTGTGCCCAGCCAGTGATTCCTGGCTTGACGACGTAACGCAAGTCATAGTAGGGAATTTCTTGTCGGAGCTTGGCATCAAACTCCGGACGCTCTGGACGTGGACCAATCAGACTCATTTCTCCCTGTAGGACGTTCAAAATTTGTGGCAGTTCATCAATTCTAGTTAAGCGCATCAAACGTCCGACTCTAGTAATCCGAGGATCGTATTCGTTGGCCCACTGCGCTCCTTGCTTTTCCGCATCCTGGTACATTGAGCGGAATTTGTAAACCTTAAAGGGTTTTCTCTCTAGTCCTGTCCGTGTCTGAGTGTAAAATATTGGGCCGGGGCTATCTAATTTAATTGCCAGTGCCGCAAGCATCATGATTGGAGACAGAAACACAAATAATAGCCATGCCAGAAGAATGTCTAGCGATCGCTTGATCTTTCGACTAATGCTTCCAGAGGCTAAGTTAAAACCAGTACCAAAAGCCAACCAATTATCCTGAAGTAAGGATGAGGGAAGTTTGTACCATAAGGTTTCGCAAATATCAGGAATTTTATATATAGAGACACCAGATAGCCGCAACTGCATCAATTGCTGCACATATGTATCAGATAATTCCATTGGGATTGCCACTATTACCCCTGACCAAGGCTGTTGGCTCCATTCGAGCAAGTCATTTAGCCGACCTACAGAAACTCGATTATTTTCTGCTAACTTATTTGCGTCTTGATCTGCTGCCGCTAGAACAACTAACCGCCCCAATAAGTTCTGTTCTAAAAAGGTTTGTCCAAATTCAATGGCTTTTTCGCTCGCACCCAAAATTAACCAACGGCTTTGTTGAGCTTGCGATCGCACCCATTTTGCTGCCCACAGCCGTAAGTTTATGGCCCAGACGGTAAATAGGCCCAGGCTTGGTAACAAAATTCCCCGTTTAAAGACGGGATCTTGTCCCAAAATACCAGTAAGGTAAATCAGGAGAGCAGTAATGCAACCAACGCAAATAGTGGCGATTAGGATACGAGATGGAGCGCGCAAGCCAGCAATCTGGGTGTTTGGATGGTAGCTATCTGCCAGATAAAGACCCGCGATAACTAATAAGAAAAATCCATAAACAGCTGGATCGAATGCATTCAGTTGCTGACCTAAACGCAACCATAAAGCTAGAGATAAACTAATAGTTAAACCCAAAATATCCCCTAGAAGAAGCAATACTGAGAGGATATTTTGGATTTGATGTAATTTACTTCCTTTATTGTCAAGAGAAAGAGTAATATTCATTTATATTCTTTTTTTGCAATTAACATTGAATGACTGGTCAAATCGGAAAAGGTAGGCACCAGCAACACTCACCCTGAAATTGTTAGCCTCAAGTTCAAAAATAAGTCAGTGAATAATCTTCTAGAACACCATTTAGTCATTAAGACTTGAATTTGAGAAACTGCTTTCTGTATCTGGACAGTCTAAAGCTTTCTTGCTCAAATTCAAGAATCCTAGTTTTTAAGGTTTGTAAATTGATGTTCTATTCATAAGTTGTTCCACATAAAGATTTGCATATCCGGGCGGTTCAGGATGCCCACCCCACTCATTGTTAGAGAAATTTAGATTATGCAGTTTAAATGTGTTTTAGCTTATCTATTCCTATATAATTCCAAAGAAAGGTATTTAACCATGTGGAAATTACGTAAATATTCTGAAATGTAAACTTTTGCCCTGGTGTTAAAGGCAAGAGAAGGCTAGCTGATATCTAGTATCTGTATAGAATATTACGAAAAATAGTATCAGTGCTGATTAGGTCGATCGATTAATGACTCGACCCGCCAGGGACTATAAGTCCCTGTCTAATAAGACAAGTCCATTAAAATGGACTAGAAATCAAAGCATTATTTCTATCAGAGTTTTGTGATACTTTTTATCAGCATATGGAATATATACATAGGTTACAAGATATGAGGTAGGTCAACAGTTATGTCTAGGTGTGGTCGAATCAGAGCGTAAATTGGTGTAATTACGTAAAATTACTGTTTTCAAATATAAATCTCCTTTAATTACGTGAAATTACTGTTTTGAATATTCGTGCTGGGGGTATAGATTTTGATAGCAGACATGAGGTTATTTTTGGTAAAAAATATTGACAAATATTATGACATATCAAAAACACAAAATTATCAATAGCATTCCTATCTATCTATTTACTGAGGAGAGGGGTGTTTACTCGCGTTTGGGAATAACTCTGGTAACTTGCCTGATCGGATTAACATCTGTTCCTATTAATCCTGCAGGTGCTGTAGAGAATGTTGTTTCTGAACAACGGGAAAAAATGACTTCTGCTCACAACCTAGAAGCATCTTCTTCATTATCTGATACTACCCAACAACCAAATATAAGTCTGCGACAAAGGCTATTGACATACAAAAAAAACCTCTCTCCTGCAAGGAGAGAGGCTTTGAATTCGGGAGCAACACTCGTAGGGAAGGGGGTTAGGGGGTTAGGTTTCCCGTTAGCTTTTCCACATGACGTGAAAAGTCAGAAAAAACGTCGTACTAATCTTTCAAGTGTTACGGATAGCTCTGCTGCTACTCACAATTCAGAATTTAGTGCTGCTTTAACTAGCGAAAAGTTTGCCACTGGAGCGAAATCAGGACTAGAGGCAAACTTAGGGGAAAAGTTACTGGCTTCCCAAGATGGCGATCGCAAATTGCGATCGCAGAAGCAGACAAAGGCAAAAAATCCAGATCGCATAATTGCACAAACAGATTCTTCTGAATTTGTGGGTGACACCTTGGGAGATATTAATAAATTACGCCAAGAACTTTTAATTGATCCTATCGTGACACTAGGTGAATTTTCTTCATCTTCTCCCGGTTCAACAGCTGGTACTCCTTCTGCTTATGGTGCAAGTTTCGGTCAAGCTTATATTGGTGGTGGACTAGGTTTCCCTCTAGACTCAGGTAAAGATAGAGTCGATGGTTCTTTGTCTGTTGGTTTTGGTTTAGGAGATGCAGTTAAAACTGTAGGACTAGAAGTTAATGTCAATATCACTAGTGTAGGTGGTGGTAACACATTTGATTTTGGCGATAGTGGAGGTGTCGGTCTGAAGCTACACAAATACTTTACTGATGGCACAGCAGTAGCTGTTGGTTGGTCAAATGCGATTAAATGGGGAGACAGTACCCAAGATCAAGATACTATCTATGGTGTGGTTACTCGATCGTTTCCGCTGGAACCAGATAGCCCAAATAACAAATTGCCTTTAACCATGTCTGTAGGTCTTGGTAGTGGTAGTTTTCGTTCTAAAGGTGCTATAAACGCACGTGATAATTCTGTTAATATTTTTGGTAGTTTAGGGCTAAGAGTCATCCCTGAAGTGTCTTTGGTTGGTAGCTGGACAGGCAATCGTCTTAACATGGGTGCATCTTTCGCTCCATTAAAAAAGGTTCCTGTAGTCATTAATACTGTTTTTACAGACGTTACTGGCAATTTTCAGACTGGTCTCGGTTTTACTCTAAGTGCAGGGTATAGTTTCCAGTTTTAAATCTTGAGTTATCTTTGAATTTAATCAACGCTAAAAGTATGAAGAAACAAAAGTTATCTCTCAGTTTTTGTCTGGTTTTCAGCTTATTCACTTACTTGGTAAGTCAGCCTACCAAAGTAAATGCTGGTGTAGGTGTAGTGCAAGGTAGTGCCCCGGACTCATCAAGTTCATCTGGTAATAATTTCAACCCAGTTAATTTGCAGCCAACGATTGAATTTGCACCCAATACCAGTGTGTTTGGGAGTAGTGATAGTCTTGGTGTGTCAAATGAAGTTCAAAATATTTTGAATAATGCATTCAATGCAGCTTCAGCCTCAAATAACATAAGTGCTGGCATTAAAGCTATTTTAACGAGTGGTGCAGGTGCAGAAGCGGCAGCAAGTCAGCTACAGAGTTTTATAACTGGGTTAGGAGTCTCACCATCGTTAGCGGAAGCACTTGTAAAAGCTATATCGAGTCTGGCTGAGACTAAATCAGCAAACGCATCCGGTGTTCCTGTCGGAGAGTTAAAACCTTTAGTGCTAGTTGCCACCACTAAAGGTTTAGTAGCAGATTCAGTGGTAGAGATGAAGGGAGAAACACTAAATGTGAATATTAATAAGCTGAATGCTGCGATTACTGCTTATAACCAAATTGTGAGGGAAAGCAGTCCTGAAGTTGTCCAGAAGCTTGCAAAAGATTCTCAATTTGTAGAACTTGGTAAGTTCCTGAAGCAATTAAGGGTTGCTCTGAAGACGGGCTAAAACTTAGGTGTGTTGAAATTAAAAGATGTTATCAGCAGTGCAATTAATAATCCCTCGGCTTAAGTCGGGGGATTATTAATTTTATGTTAATGGTTGAGCTAATACCAAATATTATGAAGATGCGCCTAATTAGCCCACCTTACTGTGGGCTACCTACGGAAGGCGAAGCGCCTATGTACCCCTCCCGCTAATCGCAAGCAACGTATAGCCGCACCCCTTCTAGGGTGTGGGTGAATAAAGCGCAACCTCATACAGAATTGGTATAAGGTTAAGCTCACATATAGCGATCCTAATTTATTTATAAAAGTATTGGGCATTCGTAGAAACAATTCATGAATTGTTTCTACATTTCATTAGTGGGTCATTTGCCACGTGATACGCCATTTTCAGAACCTGAAAACGATTTATACACAAGCCTTTAGAGCTTTTGACATGACTTATAAATGTGACAAGTGACCCATTCGTAAGATAGGTTCAGCTTGAGGACAGCAGCCTAAATCTTTATAGTAAAAATCCTGCAAGCTAGTTAAGACTATTTCTCTAGCAAACTCCTGCTCTACACGCTTTCTGGCATTCTGACCCAAGCGCGATCGCAACACCGGGTCTGAGGCTAATTGGCTTATTGCATTGGCTAAAGCTAGTTCATCATTGACTGGAACCAACAAACCTGTTTGATTGGGTTGAATCGCACAACGAATGCCAGGAATGTCAGTACCAATTAAAGGTTTAGCTGCGGCTGCTCCTTCCAACAAGGAGTAGGGAAATCCTTCATGTTCACTGGGTAAGGTGACAGCATCGCAAGCAGCGTAGAATTTAGACAAGTTTGTTAGATAACCTAGTCCCTTAACTCCCACTACAGGATGACCTAAAGCTGCTTCACATTCATTAGCAGTACAACCTGCAATTAACAAAAAACAATTTTGCAATCCCAAGCCAGATTTTTCCCAGGCTTTTAGCAGCAGGTGAAACCCTTTGCGTCTGACCGGACGACCCACGTAAGCCAAAACAAAGGGAGCTTCCGCAACACCAAATTTCTTTTTGGCTTGCTTCTTTCTATGCCCACTAAAACTACTTAATTCATATTCCGCCAAATCAATTCCTACAGCAGAGCCGTTAGCGATTACAGCACCTTGGTTTGCAGATAATAGTCTATCTTTGCGTGCTGCTGATAGATTAGAACGACTGACCAGCAAGACATGAGTTGCTAGACGGATATTGATGATTTCCAAACTACGCAACAACCACCGTAAAGGTCCACGATACCCCAAGTAGGGAAGACCATGATTTTGGTAAACACGTATTGGTATCTTTTCCAGATAAGCAGCAAGCAGGGGAATTAAAGAGGCACGGGTTTGATGGGTATGAAGAATATCAGGGTTAGCTACTCTTAATTGGCGACGGTAATTAGATAACCTGCGAATAAATTCAATCGGATTGAAAACTAGGTCGCTAGCTACTAAGCGCTTAGGAACATTTAGCTGTTGGATGACAGTAGAGTGTTTGGAATGATTTTCCACCCAAAGTTCAGTCGCAATTCCAGATTGATTTAAGTAATCCACAACTGGCTTTACAAAAGAACGAGCGCTTACTGGAAAATGAATGCTGTGTAGAACTCGAAGCATGACAACTTACTCAATAAATATTTGTTACTGCTGAATCATTGTCAGCATTTCATCGGCGGCCTGTAGTTCCTTCTGAGTTAACTGTTTGTAGCGCATAGCAACTAAATATTTTGTCAGACCAAAACAGTTATAGATAAAGGCAATCCACAGTTTAATCAATTCTCGTGAAAATAAGTAAAGGTATCTGCTACGTCTTAGGTTCAAATTATTATGAATTATGTCAAGCAGCCCTAAAGTGGTTCCTATATAATTATTGAATGAGAATACTCCATCTTCCCGATAATAAAGTAAAGGTTCAGGTAAGTTGATAAACTTAGTATTGCTTGTTGTTCTACACCATAGTTCTGCATCTTGACTCCGTTGATATATAAAGTTTTCACTGTAGGGATTTCGGCGAAACCATGCCGTTGAAGCTGCTACTGTTGGATGAAAAAAGCTATGTCTTGCATCAAAACCTGTTTCTTGAATTTGCCGACTTGCTCTAAAACCAACAACACGAGAATTAGCATCTATAGAATAAGCTGCTGTTCCAATGACTGTATTATCGTCATGTTGAAGCAAGGCTTGATATTGCTTTTCCAGACGTTGAGGATGCATGATATCATCTGCATCCATTCGGAAAAAATAAGGTGCATTGGCTAGCTGAACTATTTGGTTTAATCGTATATTTAAACCTTTAGATTCTCCATCAGAGTAAACACGTACTCGCGGGTCTTGAATACTTTTGGCAATGGTCAAGGAATCATCTGTGGAACCATCGTCAATTAGAATTAGTTCCCAATTTGTAAAAGTTTGGGCAAAGATAGATTGTAATGCAAGTTTAAAGTATGAACCTGGATTTTTGAAGGAGATACCTATACTAAGCTTGGGTATATTCATAAACAACTATCAAATATTTCTAACATTACTGATATGGAAATAACCTTCCAGGTAAACCTGATGCTGTGAAATTTTTGTTTCCAAATAATCGCCAACTTACTTCAAAAAGTAACCTTCGAGCCGCACGAAAACCACGTTTTTGCCCATAAACTAGAGTACAAGCTGAAACTAACAGTGTTCTGAATAATTTTATCGGTGAATTTAAACGATGTTTTGCTAATGCAGACTCAAAAGCAATCTGGGTTGATTTTGTATTATTTTTTAACCATTCATCACGAGATTTAATTGCAAAATCTAACAGTTCTTTCATTCGCAAATCATAAGTATGTTCTGATTTTGTCCTCATAAAACCAGCTTGGGCTATTACATCTCGCTTTTCTGGATGAGCGAGAAAGTATTTAATTTTTTCTGCTAAATCTTTTGCTGAATAAAAAACGGCTATTTCTTCACCAAAAATGTAGCAACATTCTAGCCCCAAAGCATATTCTGTGAGTAGAAAACCGCCAGCACCAGGAACTTCAAAAGTTCTTGCTTTGACTTGATTAGAACCTTTATAAGCATTCGCAAAATTCAAACTAATAACCGATTCCCGTACAATACGGGGTATTTCCTCTGCTGCAACTGAACCATTAGCCCAACCATGACCGAAACAAATTACTTCAATACCCTGTGATTGCAGTTCCGCAATTCGTTGTTGGCGATCGCCATGTGCTGCACCTACAAATGAGACTTGATAGCGACACTGTGATGCAGGTAGAGGTTGTTGGAGCATTTCTGAATTAGCTGCCCACTGAGTCAGCAGCACGTTTGGAATACCATCTTGGTGATACTTAGGGACACAATCCGAATAAGTTGTGGTCATAGCATGGTAAGCAGTGCCAATAAATCGAGATACTTCCCGATATTTCCAAGAGTCATCGGTTGTCCATGAAATAGTTGCTACATCTCCTCGTGACTGTATAATTTGCAATGTTTCCAACCAAATTTCGTAATCTCTCTGAATTGTGAGCATGACATCTGGTCTTTCTTGCTCAACTATCTGTAACAGTGCTTGATTCAGTTCAGCATAGTTAGCAAATTTAGTTTTCTCCCAAGAATCAAAATGAATAACTTGATGTCCTAGTCTTTCCAAAGCAGGCACAAAAGCCGCATACTCTGTGCCGATTCCACGAGTAGGATCGCCATATTGATATTTACCAAAGACACATAATACTTTCATACAGTAATCAAGCAGCTTTTTTGGTTGCGGTTACGTGATACCCAATTGTGAAACCTTTGTTTTTGTCAAGGTAGTCCAGAAAATGACACGCAACAGGGAGAATTAGTCCAAACCAAGGTAACAGAACTAACCATAGGGGAACCCAGAGGAAACGCAAAGCTATGTTGATATTCAATTTCCAAGGAATGGTCATCTGAGCAAAACGGATGCTTTCCTGACCGTAATGTTTGAAGAATCCTCCATTCGGTTCTATGGAGATATCTGAGAAGCCAGCTTCAGTCAAGAATTTTTGATACCAATAAGGCGTATAACCACCATAAAAATGATACGGCTCTTGGTGGATTCCGGAACCAAGAGGTGCGGTTAGAAGTATCTTGCCCGCAGGTTTCAATATTCGAGCAAATTCATATATAACTTTAATTGGTTCGGGGACGTGTTCTAGCACTTCGGTACATATAATTACATCGAAGTTGGCATCAGTAACTGGGATATTTGTTGCATCGCAAACATAATCTATTTTGTCGTATCCACTACGACCTCGTAGCTGTTCAGGTGATAATGATGTAAAATCCTGGGTTTTATAGTCACAATGGGAAAAGTATTTGCGGTAGGGACATGAACCCGCTCCCACATCTAAAATAGAATTATTTTCTGGAATTAGAGATGCTTGTTGAGCTACCCAAGTATCTCTTTCTACTAAGTTAAAATTTAAAAATTGACTGGACTGCCAGTACTCTTTTAGAAATTTCATACGCTTTCTCTTTCTATATGTTGACGATTTGAACGATTGAATAAATTGCAAAAAATAAAGAATAAAAAACTTGGTATCGGTAAAAAGATCAGGTTAAAAAAGTGATTGTATGTATGAGCAGACAAGAGAGTCCAAGAAATTTGACAATATACTAAAAGATGAAAGAGGCTGGTAAATGATTTCTTGTAAAAATATTTAGAAGTTAATCCAATTACAAAAGAATAGATAACTATACCCAAAAGTCCCATCCCCCAATGTATATTTCCGTAAAAACCAGCACCTATAGTTGGCTCAGGTCTAATTGGTAAGTCACTTAAACCTGGAGCTATTCCTTCATAAATCTTATTAGGTAACAAGCTAAATAGAGGATATAAAAAATTAAATTTGTATGGGCCCAATCCGATTTCTCCACACTGTGCTTCTAAATTTATTAGTGGAAATTGCAGATAATTAAAAATTTCTTCAATTCCGGAAACTTCTGAACCTGTGCCACCAGTTCTAGCTGAACTTATAAAACCCATAAGTGAAACTATAATAGTTAAAATAGACGCAAATAAGAAAAATCTAATTATTTTATTAGTTGGTATGTTTAATATTTGTGTTATTGGTTTTAAGGGGTTATTATAACGAATTGAAAGTCCGCAGAATAAAAACATAATCGTAGTCAATAGACTTTGACGTTTCCCTGCCATTAATCCTCCAAATATTTGAATACAAAATATCAAGATAAATAATAATGTCGCTTTTTGCTTACTCTCAAAGTTTTTGATAATCAGAATTAACAAAAATCCATTTAGTAAAAATAAAGAAACTGTCAAAGCTCCCAACTGACCAAAACCAGATTCACGTTGTATTTCATTAACTTCAGTTACATTGGAAGTTCCAGTAATGTATCCATATATTGGTAGAACACCATAAAGCCTTATAGCTAAAAGTATTTGAACAATTACGAAAGCAACTACTAAAAGGAGAATAGGTTTGAAATCATTTAATCTAATATTGACTACATATTTAGGTTTAATAAATGAGGCTATCTTGACACTTTTAGTCCCAAGCCAGAAGCAAATATAGCCAATACCCCATATCAATACTGGTAAATATGTTACTTCATAGCGATAACTGGGATTTAATCCCTGAAAATACCAAGGAATGTAGGGGAATAAGGCTTGAAGAGTTCCTAGTAAGAATAATAACTCAGGACTGACAATTTTTCGCCACATATAAATTGCGTAATTATAATAATGATTTGTAAACTAACTGCGTTTGTTTGGCACATTTATCCCAAGAGAAATACTTAACCCTTTCTTTACCCCGATCAATGAGTTCTCTAGTTCTTTCTGTAGAAAAAAGAACTCTTTCTAAAGCATCAGAAATACTATCAACTTCATAAGGATTGAAATATTCACCTGCATCTGCAACAACCTCTGGAATTGAGCTTGTATTACTACAGACAACAGGACAACGAAAAGACATTGCCTCTAGCAGTGGAAGACCGAAACCTTCATATAGTGAAGGGTAAACAAATACAGATGCATGAGTATAAAAATTTGCCAATATTTTGTCCTCTCCTGACACATAGATAATTTGACTATGATTGATACCAAAGTTGTCAATCATAGCAGTTTCAGTTGTAGAAAAAGGTCTAGAACCGAAACATACTAATTTAAAGTTATCTTTTAAGGATGGACGAGTAGCATATGCTTGTATGAGTCTCTTGAAATTCTTATATTCTAACTTTCGTTCTCCAACATAGAGTATGTATGGATCTTCTATTGGTCTATTATCATCTTTAAATAAATCATTTTGTAAAAAGTATCCAAGATGGATCGTAGAAATTTTTTTAGGTTCTATATCTAATAACTCAAGTAAATCTTTCTTGGTATTTTCAGAAATGCAAATAATATGGTCTGCTCGTTTTATTGAGTTTGCTTTAATAACTGAAAAATCTCTATCTTTTTTTTTCATTGTGTGGCCAAATTTTTCATGAAGCATATCATAGACTGTTACTACTGTTTTGGATCGTTTCGGTGCTATACGATTACGAGAATAGTAAGTCTCGTGAACAATATCAGGAGTATCCTGGTGTAGCCATATCTTAGATAATTCGGCATCTATTGCACCTACAAGTTTTGCGGATTTCGGTATAAGAGGAATCTGCCATCCCTTCACCAAATTTGGAGCGCAGTTATCTAAATACTTATTGACATAAAAGCCAGCAAAAATTTTAACTTCAAAACTGGGAGTATTTGCAATCTGAGTAGCAATTTCATAAATGTAGCGGGAAATACCACCATATTTAGCCCATGAAAAAACTTGATAGTCGTATGCAATCTTAATCATTCAGAACCTTCACAATTAATAAATTTGATCTTGAAAATTATTGATAATATATTTGTTATCTAAAACTGTTTTACTAATTAAGTTTCTCTTGACATAATGGCGTAAAATAGTTGACCAGCGGCTAGTCATTATTTCTAATAAAACTTGATTATTGACAGCTTTTTTAGTAAAAAGATGTAGCCCATTATATGAATAAAAAAATAGTGATAACTTATCTGCTATAAATTTGAGAGTTCTAGGTTGATAAAAAGAAATATGTTGACCGCTTTCAAATGCATAATACCACCATGATTGAGGTTTTGGTGGTTCTCCGTTAAATAATTCTGTCGAGAAAATAATTGTCGATGCTTCTGTATCTTTCAACGATTTATGAATAAATTCAGTAGGATTATATACGTGTTCTAAAACTTCAAAAGCAGTTATTGCAGAGAAAGCTTTATCGGTTGTAGATGCCTCAAATCTTTTTGCAAGAATATTTTCACAATATAGGTCAAACCAGTAAAAATCGAAACCCATATCTCTCATCAGTCTTGTTAGCATACCATAACCGCCTGCAATATCTAGATATTTTCCATTTTTACCAAATAAGAAAAAAAGGATGCAAGCAACTCTTTTAGAAATTGATATATTTCTGGCAACTAAACCAGTATCGGCATCAGCAATTGCGCTATTATAAGCTTCTCCCAACCAGTATGGATGTTCAGTTTGAAGTAAACCACAGTTATTACAGTATAGATAGCTCACATCATACTTACTAAGAATAGTGGATTTAAAGCAAATCTCTCTTTTTGAAAGACATATAGGACAATTTTCAACCATTATTTTATATCTCCTATTAATTTTCCAGTTTTACTTCTAGTTTTAAGTTTCTTTAAAATATCTCCACCTACTGCTAATAGAGAAAATAACAGCACACAAATCCCAGTAGCCCATGCAACTCCTGAAACACCAATTAGATTACCGAGAATAACTGATAGCAAAAGATTACAAATGGCAGATATGGGTGCAACAAAAGCTTGCAACTTAATTTCTCCTAAACCATTAACTAACATTGCTACACACTGGGCAATAGAAGTTAATACACATGTAAATAACATAGCAAAAAGCAAGTTTTGCTGGGGAATTGCATCTTGGCTCACCAAAGAAGAAACAATTTGAGGTGAAACTATGACTAGTGTAGTTCCTGCGCTCAAAGACCAAAAAAGACTTAAGTAAACTGACTTTTTGAAAATTTTAATAATCCAAGAAAAATCATTTTTTGATGATGCTTCAACATAAGCAGGCCAAAGAGGAATAATAAAAGCTGACTGGATAAGTCCAATAATAGTAAACAACCTGAAAGTTACTCCATAGCTAGCAACTTCAATTACACCGAATAATTGGCTAACAATGATAATATCAGTCTGAAAAATTAAAACTGCTGATATTTGAGCAATCCAAAATTGAAAGCCTATTTTGAAAAGATATTTTGATTTTAGCCAACTAAAATATTTAATATCTGGTCTTAGCCACTGTTTATGAAATGAAAATAGATGAATAGCAGAAAAAAGGTCTCCTAGTAATAAAGTGCCAAAAAAAGCTGTTATAAGAACAGGTAAGCTAGCATGTAGATAAATAGCTAAAATCAAGGTAACAACTGATATAATACTACTTAATCCAACCCACAACTGATAAAAATAGCCTTCTTGGTAAGCCCCGTAAATGCGGCCTGGAATTGATAAAGGTAGACGTAGAATGAATAAAATAAAACATATAAAAGTAGCTAAACTTACATCTGCTTTAGCAGTTTCAGAATTAACATTAAATACGCGTTCCCAAGCAATATATGGATGAGTTATTAAAAATATAACTAGTAATACTAGTGAGGTTCCTACCATTAACCAGAATGTACTTGATACTGCCTCCTTTGCTGCCTTTCGGTCTTCTTGACCATCAGCCGTTGCAAGTGCGTTTGTGAGGCTATTAGCCAGTCCAAAATCAGCAGCACTTACCCACGTTAAAAACGTGCTGATTATCAACCAGATTCCAAATCTTTCTGGCCCTAAGTATTGAGATGTAATTGGAATAGAAAATAATCCAGCTATTGTCGTAATTCCTCTGACTGCTAAGGTTATAATACCTGTTAAACCAGCCTGACGAACTCTCTTTTTTCCTTTTTCATCAATAGAACCATTCTGAAAGAAGTTATTGATTAGTCGCATTGTTTAAAAGAACTACTATAATTTTTAACTCAATTTCTCTCGTTTTCAAATAGACTTTAATTGAATTTAAAATTTAACTCAATCATCATTTGAAGGACATTATTCATTATTCATTTTATACTTTGCCTTCCAATTCAACTTTAGTTTTGCTTTAGCACGATTTCCTTTCCTACTGCGATATCTCCTGGTCGCAAAAAAAAGATTAGGGTGTTCCACAACATACTTTTACGAGTCTAATCGGCAGTAAGTAAAGGCTGTCTCCACAAAGTTTTGTAGAGAATTGCTTTCTTCAGTTGCAATTACATAATCATCTGCCTAGTCTTGTTGCAGCATAAAATACATTGCTTCAACATATTCTGGTGCCCAACCCCAGTCAGGTTGAATAAAAATATAGACAAATACTAAAAATTTATCCTAAGTTTAGTACAGTTTATCTTTGAAGTTAACTCCACCTCAACTAAAAAAAATCTGCCGAATTGATATCTAAATATTATTAGAAGCAATTTTAAACTATTTTTAATGTGCCAATCTAGCTGAAAAATAGTAAATATATCTAGTTGTTATAAAGCCTATATTTTAATATAAAAAAGCTTCAAACAAGCAGTATTTTTTACTAATCTGTCAGCTATTAATTTACACAATCTAAATCTTTAACCACCACAGTAAAAACACTGATTTATACAGCCATCCCCCATTAAAGTAGCCGCAAGCCAGTAATTTTACTTAAGCTATACTTGCTTTTCTCCTTTTTCCTGGAATTCTTGTATCCAGAATCTGTATTCGTATAGTATTCATAGGAGTTTTTATCTGTATTAACACCATTCACCACCATTCCCAACACTGATACTCTTGAATGCTCTAGCATTGTCTTTGTAGTATTAGCTGCCGAAGAGTTAACCACGCCGGGTCGTGCAACCACCAACATTCCATCTGCTAGATTGCCTACTATCGTGGCATCAGCTAAGAGACTCAAAGGCGGAGTGTCAATAATCACGCAGTCATAGTCTCTTTCAGCTTGTTTAAGTAAGCTAGCCATGCATTGTGAATCTAGTAGAGCTGCTGGGTTCGGCGGCATTGTACCAGCCGTCAGCACTTCTAAGTTAATCAATACTTCCTTGGCAATTTTTCCCAACTCAGCCTGTCCTACAAGGACATTACTCAACCCCATCAAGTTGGGCATTTCCCAAATCTCATGCTGATGGGGGCGACGCATATCTGCATCAATTAATAGTACTCGTCGTCCCATTTGGGCGGTAGCTACTGCCAAGTTAGCTGCCACAAACGATTTACCCTCACCGACAACAGAACTGCTAACCACAATCACCTTCAGTTCTTTACCAGTTAAAGTAAAGCCCAGATTAATCTGGAGCATCTCAAATGCCGCATTGACTGACGAATAGGGATTATTAAGTACGGGTAATTCTGTCTTATTCTCACCACGAGCGATTCTGTCTTTTTGTTCAAAAAGAGGAATTGTACCCAACAACGGATAGTCTAACAACTGCTTGGCTTCTTCTGCTGTCTTCACAGATTTATCCATAGCTTCTATTAATAGAGCAGATCCTAGAGCTAGGATAAATCCTAAAACCCCTCCCAGAGCCAAGTTCAAAGCAATACGAGGAGAAATTTGTTTCTTAGGAACTAAAACCTCTGAAATAATCCTGGCATTACCGACATTTTGATTTTCTACAACTTGAACTTCTTGCAATCGTTTCAGCATTTGTTCATAGGTGGCTCGTGCTACCTGTAGCTGTCGTTCGAGACGTAGCTGTGTTTGTTCCAATTTGGGTAGGTTTCTCAGACGTGCTTGGTAAGACAGAAATGCTTTCATCAAGACACCAGTCTGATTCTCCAATCCCAACCGTTCTACCTCTGTCTCTACCAAATTCGCAGTCAAGGTCTGCTGGAGTTCTCCTATCTGTAAATTCTGCTCCTCAATGGGCTGGGAACTGCCGACAGTTTGACCAACTCGTCGTTCCAGTTGCTCTTTCAGGGCTTGTTCTTTACCTAACAAATTGGCGATCGCTGGGTGATCGTCCGTATAACGCGATCGCTCTACAGCCAACTGATCTTGAACCTTTTGGTATTCTATTAGCACTTGCTGCACTGCATTCGATTGACTTAAAGTGCTGAGTGCCACAGCTTGCCTTGTATTCAATGCCAATTGACTTTGCAAAGCACTAGAACGGCTCTTGGCATCTATCGACTTAGCTCGCAGTTGGGTTATTTGGTTTGATAACTCATCTAGGGTTTTTACCCCTTGTCTTGCTTCTTCTTCTAGGGAAATAACTTTGTATTTTTCTTTAAACTGACGCAATGCAACTTCCGCTTGTGTAACTTTTGCCTCGACTTCAGGTAATTGCTTATGCAAGAATTCCCGTGCTGCCGTTGCCTCTGAGCGGTTTGTGCGGACATTGTTTTCTAGATAAGTACGCATCAGTGAATTGACAGTAGCAGCAGCTTCTTGAGGATTTGTACTGCTGTAAGAAAGCTGCAAAATATCTGTCCCTCGCACACTTTTCACCTTCAAACGACCGAGAAACGCATCCATCTCCAAGAGGTTTCCCTGCTCGTCTTTCAGTTGTAAATCGGCAATAGTCTTCTGAGAAATGTCGTTGGAGCGAATGACTTCGGCTTCTGTTTCTAAAGGGTTAGAGAGGCTTGTCACACCAGTAAGTTGTCCAATCTGTTCACTTACACCCGTCAAGGAAGAAACACTATTTTGCTTGTTAAAAAGTAGTTTTCCCTCAGCTTCATAAACTGGTTTTTGGCTGAAAGTAATTAATCCTGTGGCTCCAAACACAGACCCCATGATAGTTGCAATCAGTAGCCAACGTCTTTTGAAAGTTAGCCCATACTTTTGAAAGTCAACAAAGTCTTGATCTTCTTGATTAGAAGGCATGGTTCACTCAATACCCTTAATAAATATGTAGTAATGACGCTACTCCTCTGTGAGTACGACTTGCTACTGAATAATAAATCAATATTTAACTAGCCATTATCCAGCCTTTGTTCTTACAATACCTACGTATTTTTACTGTTTTTTGTGCGCTTGACTACTTATTTTATTAAAAGTAGTAATTAATACAACAAATATTTTGAATTACCCTCACCCTAGCCCTCTCCCTTGGGGAGAGGGGAGTTTTTAATTTTTGTCCCCTCTCCCTTGGGGAGAGGGCTAGGGTGAGGGTAAATTTAGCAATTCATACCCGGATTCAGCAACGCCAATATTTTTTACTAAAAATCGAGACAAGGCTCCTCTTATATCTGTACCTAGTACTCGACCAACCCAAAAATAACGGGTGAAGGCAGGCAGGGGGAGCAGGGGGAGAAAAAACTTGATTTTCTTACCATAAACCCCGCAAAGTTTCTGTGGTGGACTACTAGATTGGCAACCAAGACCGCTATCGCATCGAAAAAACACCAATCAGCTACTGAACACAAGCTATAAAAAAATACTTTCTTAGCTGCGTATACTTAGGCTAGATTAAGAATAGCTTTTTTTCATAAAAACGCAGGACTGCTCGTTAAGTAGATATAGAACCAAATTTCTATTTACTTTAGAGGAACACGAACAATGAGCATTGTCACTTTTCTATACAAGCTAAATAACTTGGATTTGCAGCCAATTGTTCGCAAGCTGATGTCTAAAAGTGATGGATCTGGGTGGACATTCCAACAAACAGAAGTAGCGATCGCCCGTTATAAGATGTTCTTGCACCTCAACTTCCTTTTCCCCGATACCCCACTGGTTCCCACGAAAGAAATTGATCAGGTTTGGCACGCTCACATTCTCGCAGACACAAAAAGGTATAGTCACGATTGTGATAATTTGTTTGGCTATTTTCTGCACCATTCCTCAGATGAGATGCAATGCCAAAATCAAGACACAGCTTTTGCTCTAACTCAAGCACTATTTGATAAATTCTTTGGAGTCGCTATTTTAGAAGATATACAAGCTGCACCCTGTGTCAGCTTGCCTGTATCTGCTTGCGCAACTCTACCGTTTGCACTGCAACCTTCTAACACTCAGGACTATTTAACAAAGAGCGCATTTCTTTAGCTTCTCCCATCATCTTCAGACTCTCGAAACCTTCTGCTGCTTCTTTTGCAAAGCGTTTCGCTTGTTCTAATTTCCCCGATTGTTTCTCTAATGTGGCAAATGCAGCTTTATGAAAAGCAATGGAACGTTTATCTTTATGTCTTTCTGCCATTGGTAGGCTCAATTCTAATATTCCTCGTGCTTCCTGCAAGTTTCCTAATTTAATGGCAATTTCTGCTAACCAATTTTGGATCGCTGCGATCGCTCTTTGCCATCCTGCTGCTTGCGCTTGTTCTAATGCTTGCAACAAAATAGTCTTAGCCCCTTGATAATCTCCAGTTTTGAAGCATATCTGCCCTTGATAGTAGAGAATGTGAACTTGTTGTTCCTTGTGTTCTAATTCAGGGAAGGAAGCTTGTTCTAATATTTTTTGCTCCACTTGCAACCAATCTTGAGCTTGCTCCAATTTGTTCTGCAAAATACGCAGGATAACCATGTTGGTAGCTAGCTCTAACTGAAATTTTATGGTTTGGTGGTGGCGTAAATCCCATGCTTCTTGCAAAAGAGCTTCTGCTTCTTGTTGATAGCTCGCTTGACGCATATTAACTAATGTTAAAGCGCGATCGCTCATCACCTCTACTGCAAAAGACCAATCACCAGCTTGTTTCCCGATTTCAATCAACCAAGCTGTCCAGTCTAAACGCTCATCCCAATACCCACGCACATGAATATAACCTTTAATGTGTCGCCAAATTGTTCGCACATCAGAATACCGTCCTTCACTAATACACCATTCCAGGACAGTTCTGAGATTTTCCCATTCTGCTTCTAAATAACCATATCCAAGATGCCACTCCTTCCAATTCGTGCCTCCGTAAGCCTCCGAAAAATGCAGATACCAATCAACCCATCGCTGCCGTAACTGTTTGGCAATTTCGCGATAAGCAGCTAATTCAGAATAGGCATACTCGCGAGTTAATTCAAGTAAACCATAGCGTCCTTGCTGCATCCAAACTAAAGAAAGTTGCTGCAATTTCGCCAAACCTTGGGCTGTGACAATCGGGTCGGCTTGGTCAAAAGCGACACTAGCAACAGCTTCTCTGCTCGCTGGCTGGACAAACAGAGCCAATCCCATGAGTAGATAGTGGGGAGGTGTGCCCCGCAAGGGATTTACAGCACCTGCAAAGCAAAAACGGGCAACATCACCCTCAGGATGCTTGATTTGTGCTAATACATCCTCCAGTAAATAACCTGCAGCCATCTGACCGATCGCGTAAATAATTGCCGCAGGGACTCCACTTACTCCCTCGAACAATTGTTGAGATTGTTCGGAACTTAGGTATACTCCTTTTTCTTTGGCTTCCTGTTGAATGAGCCGCAAACCATGTTCTTTAGGAAGGCAACCCAAGCGAACGGGTACAAATAAAGCTTGGTCACGAGTCGTAATAATAACTTTAACTGTAGGTGGTAAATCGTAGAGGAAGGAGAGAACCTCTTGTTTATCTTCAATAGTTTCTAGGTTGTCAACAATTAATAAAGTTTTGGTTTGAGATAGTTTCTGCCGAATTAGCTGAATTTGCTCGTCGAAGGGTAAATTGGTAATTTCCGATAAGTCAAGGGTATAAACAATTTCTCGGCAAATGTCCCGCAGAGTCCGCTGAAAAGTCAACCGTGCTAAAAGACCAATAGCAGTGAGATGATTTTGTTTTGCAGAAGTGAAGATGATGGCTTCAAAGGTCGGAATACTCAAACTTAGTTGAAAATCATGCTTGCTAGCTTCCAAACAACGGTAAGCTACTTCAACTACCAGAGTTGTTTTACCTACACCACCGATACCATCCACACTAATTAAATGAGCGGAGTGCTGAAAATCGATAAGTTCCATCAGCCGTGCTATTTCTTGGTTCCGGCCGACAAAAGCTGTATATTCTCGTGTTGGTAAGTTTTGCACAACTAAGGATTTGTGGATAACAACAGGGGAATTGACCTCAGTCTCTTGCTCAAGAGGATTTTCCTCTAATTGCTGCCATTTTTCCAACTTATTAATCAGAAAAATTCTGAGTTTATTTTCCTTTCCTCGACTGTTACCAACAACGTTCAACTTTTTATAAACTTGTCCCATCCGCTTCAAACAAGCATCAGCCGATGTATTTAGTTGCTCGGCTATTTCTTCATAGCTCTTTTCGTCTCCCATTCGCATCAAAAAAACTTGCTCTTGCTCTGGAGAGAGTTCATGCTCGTGAGCCATCTGACTCAGAAAATTATGTGGGAACATCAATCGATTAATGATTTTTACTGTTCATCTTCTAGTTTACTAGCTTTTTCCGAGGATTACCGGAGGATAAAGGAGTTTATTTCAGAAAAGTACAGGTTTCAATGTTTTATTTAATACTTTTTTTCATCAATTACCGAGTTATACTATTGAGTAAGCAGAGGGTAAAGAAGGATTATCGCCGTAAGAGTAATGCTGCTTTTGCTCAGATTGTTCTCATCAAGGGCATCAATAAATCTGACCAAAATTTAACACTTATAAAGAGGTTACTATGCGACAGTTTTTGAAGTCTGTGGTGGGAATTTCTGCTGTGTCGAGTATCGCTTGCGGGATGGTTTTTCTATCATCAGCGAAACCAGCCAGCGCAGATCCGGGATTGCCAGAAGGTTATGTTGGTCTTGGTGCTGGTTTTGGTGGTGGTAGCACAGCCGCTGGGTTAAACGGACGTGTATCTTTTCCCAAGACCAAAATATCTCTGCGTGGCTCTATATATAGTGATTGTAGTGGTGGTGCATGTGCAGCCCTATTTATCCCTACTGTTACCTACGATATACCTATAGCTGATAAAACTAATCTCTATTTGGGGGCTGGTGTTGCGACTGCTGCTGTTAGTGATGGGAACTCCACCTTTTCTGGTAGCACAGGGGTTTTGCAAGCTGGATTAGAAACTGGAATTGGCAAGAAGATAGCCATTTACGGTGATGGAACCTTCGGTGATGGTGGCACTCTTTGGAAGGTTGGTTTAGGCTATCGTTTCTAAGCTCTCACAATTATGGCGGTTCTCGTAGGGACAATACCCTACGGGAAGCTCCGCTATATGTGGTTTCAGTTAATGAATAATTCTTGAACACCAGATATCTAATAGAACTCACTAAAGGTAAATATGCAACAGTTTTTTAAGTCTGCGGTAATTATTTCCATGTTGTCTATAATTGCTTGCGGTTCACCTAAATCAGTTAGTGCCGATGAGGGTAAAGATATTTGTGAAACTTTACCAAACAGTATTATATGTGAAAAAAAACGATCGCAGGAACGAGACAGAATAGAATCTCAAAAAAGACAACAGGAATTTCAGGAAGCTCGTCAAAAAAAGAAAGAACAAGAATTCCAACAGTATTTGTTAGGAATTAAAGAAAAGTATGGTTACAATCCATTATTGTATACTTTGAAAACAAACCTATTTGGAAATACATTAACTATATTTAGTAGAGCCGGATGGGTTCGGATGAACATTGATAGCGAAAATGGTAATGTTGATGCTTTCTACACGGAGGCAGATAGAAATTTTTGGTCGGGAGCAACTAATTGGCACGATCAAAAAACTGTGAATTTAAGCTTTACTTTGGATGAAAAAGCTTGTCAAAAGTTTTCTGCAGGTAAAAATTGTACTTTTTCTGGTACTGATAAAGTAAATTTAGGGCCCTTTTTTAAGGAACATGAATTAGTTAAATATGGAAACTGGGTAATAACCTATTTAGATAATAGTAACAAAAGGAATGTTGAATTCAGAATACCCTTAGACCAAAAACCTGTACATAGTAAGGACGAATTTAATGCTAAGGAGTTGCGAATGACATCTTGTACAAATTTTCCAGACAGTATTGCTTGCCTATATTTAGGGAATAAGTAATATCTAGAAGTTTTGGAGCATCTTCTTTTTTTACCTAATATGATGTCCGCTTAAATATCCATAATACTTGCCTTTACCCATGTTCGCGCTTCAGCACTTTTTGGAGTAATCGGGGTAATGCTCGTGATGATTTGGGAGACAAGCAGGGAGCGATCGCTGATTTACAAAAAGCTGCTGACCTATTCCAACAACAAGGAAGACCAGAGGATGCCCAAAAAGCACTCAACATAATTAAGCAGATTACCGATATTCAGTAGCCTTGTATTTGCAGTATTCTCGATTTAAAAGTTCACCCCCTATAATTCTCTCCTAGGACGAGCGACACGCGCCCGTCCTTTTTTTTGAGTTTTCGGAGGCTTTCGGAAGAATAAATCAGGCTATATGTAGTAAAAACTACTAGATTATTCTAATTAACAGAGTTAATATGCCAACTATTCAGATGGCAAAGAAGGTTTAAGGATGTTTGCAGAGAATATTCCTCCTGCCATTTAAGAATGTCTCCAATTCAATTATTTGCAAAACATAATATGGACACCATTAAAAACAACGTTATCTGGGCGCAGAAATTCGGCGGTACATTGCCTGACTCTGGTTATGCGATCGCCGCCGATGGAGCGGGTAATACCTACGTTACGGGAGCTTTCAACGGTGCCGCTACCTTTGGCAGCACAACCCTCAACAGTGTAGGTAGTGATGGCTTCGTTGGCAAGCTCGACAGCAGTGGCAAATTCTTGTGGGCGCAGAAATTGGGCGGCACGTCGTCTGATTTTGGCTTTGGTATCGCCACCGATGGTGCAGGAAACAGTTACGCCACAGGATTTTTCTCAGGTAGCGCCACATTTGGCAGCACAACCCTCACCAGCGCAGGCAATGAGGATGCCTTTATTACTAAGCTTGATAGCAGTGGCAAATTTCTGTGGGCGCAAAAATTGGGTGGCACGTCGTCTGACTCTGGTTATGCGATCGCTGCCGACGGGTCAGGAAACACTTACGTTACTGGAGTACTAAATGCAATAAGCATACCTGGAAGTGTTAACGCCTCCGTGAACTCCACTACCAGTGATGATGCCTTCATCACCAAACTCGACAACAACGGTAACGTTCTATGGACGAAGAATTTGGGTGGTGCTTTTTTGTCTGACAGAGGTATTGGTATTACCGCTGACGCGGCAGGCAACACCTACGCCACGGGATTTTTCTCAGGTACTACCACCTTTGGCAGCACCACCCTCACCAATGCAGGCAATGCTGATGCCTTTATCACTAAGCTTGACAGCAGTGGCAAATTCCTGTGGGCGCAGAAATTGGGCGGCACGTTAGCTGATGCAGGCGTTGGCATTACCTCTGACGCTGCGGGCAACACTTACGCCACAGGAATATTTAGAAACACTGCCACCTTTGGCAGCACGACCCTGACCAGTGCGGGCGATGAAGATGCCTTTATCACTAAGCTCGATAGCAATGGTAATATTGTGTGGGCGAAGAAGTTGGGCGGTACCGGGATTGACGAGGGTTTAGGTATCGCCGCTGACGGGTCGGGCAACATCTATGTTTCAGGAACCTTCGCAGGTACTGTTAGTTTTGGCAGCACTACCCTCACCAGTAAAGGTGATAATGATGCCTTCGTCGCCCAGATCGATAGCAACGGCAACGTAATATCTGCGCAGAATTTTGGCGGCACCTCAACTGATGCGGGTTTTGGAATTGCCACTGACGGAAAGGGCAACACTTATGGGACGGGAGCTTTCTCAAATACTGGCAGCTTTGACAATACCAGCCTCACCAGTGCGGGCAATCTTGATGGCTTCATCGTCAAGCTTGGGGACAACGTAGGGAAACCACAAATCAGCCTGAAAGACAACATCTTCTCCCTCAATGGCAAAGCAACACCCTTGCAATTCACTCTAAAAAGTTCCAGTGCTAGTGCTGTCAACGAAATTGGATTGTTTAGCGTTGATGATGACAAAGGCACCATTGACGGCATTGCTCCAAATGACCCTAACTACACACAAGCTGCGCTGGCACGTTCCCGCAGTATCTTCTCTGTCTTGCAAAAAGCGCCGAGTGGTTTTGATACCAATCTCAACCGCACTCTTGATTTCGATGGTGATAAGAGCTTCCGCTTGTTGTCGGTACAAAACGGCACTCTCGATGGTCTGAAGAATGGCACAGTACCCGTGTCACAAATGCTCCTTTCCTCTCCTACCTCTTTGCAAGTGTCCGATTTAGGTAACAACGCTTTTGACTTGCGCTTCAATGACATGGTAGTGTCGATGCAATTAGGGACGCAACCCAAAACAGTTGGTACTGCTTTACAAGACAAGCAACAAGGTGAGGTACTGGATTTGCGTGGATTGACAGGCACGCAGACAGCAACATTGACTGTCAACCGGGAGGCCTCATATAACAACTTCGTCGGTTTCTTCCGCGTAGCAGATGTCAATGGTGGTATCGACACCAACAGCGATGGTGTAGCGGATTTGCTACCCGGACAAGCAGGTTATGGGGAGGCTGCAGTGAGAAATCGCGTTGGGGGCATCGATTTAAGTGTGGCAAACCAAGGTACAGCAAGCTTTACGGGGCAGTTTGAGGCCGGTTCGATATTCGCTCCGTTTCTGATTGTCAACGGCACACCAGATCCATTTCTTGACAGCAACCCCAACAACAACCCTGCAATTTATTTCCCATACCTCGGTGCAAATTCTGATAAAGTTGACCATGTGCGGATGCTGGGTGACAGCGTTTTTGGGTTTGAAGATTTAGCCTCTGGTGGTGATAAAGATTTCAACGACATCATCGTCAGCGTGAAGTTTGGTTAATTTCTTGCCACATTAATTTCGCTCTTGTTGCTAGATCCCCGACAACTTTCGTGAAGTCGGGGATCTCACCCTCATAACACATCACAATTAATGTGGCAAGCAAATTGCTGTTGAGTAAATTGCTTGTTTGTTCATAAAAGACCTTCACCAGTCTGATAAGTAAATAGGGATTGATTGTTGCCCTCCAGCTTGAATCATTAAAGCCTTTTTTCGAGGAGTGCAATATCATCTCTTCAATTCAAGAATTGGCGCAAGCTAGTAGGTGTAACAGATGAATAAGCATACCCTTTTTGAACCAGATCACATGAATAAAACATACGATTATACCCAATATATTTCGGGACGTGATTACTTTTTTGAACTTTTAAATGGAGGCATAACGGCTTGTATGACGGCAGAAGGTAACTGTCCTAAATGTGGCGATCGCATTCTTCTCAAGTATGGCGACAAAACTTATCAATATCAAATTGAGGAAATTGATTACTACTCTAACCCACCTGATATGTGGATAGCTTTACTTAGACAGGTAGCTGTTAAATAGATTGCTTGTTTTTCTCTTAAAAACATTCACACTAATTGATAAGTAAATAACGGGTCAGGGTTTGAACTATGCATGATGGCTTTACATAACTTTAAAATACTAAACCAAAGCTAAAAAATAGATGACACCTATGTTTAATTTAGCCTTCTCAAATTTCAATACCACTGAAATAGTTAATAACCTCAAAACAAAAGGATACTTTGTTTTTGAGCAAGCATTGACCGAACAATATGTTGACGAACTACTCCAAGAAATAGATTTCGACCGGATTCTGATTAATACCAATGACGTTGGTGTTGTTATTGCTTCTGAGATTAAATTTTTAACTCACTGTCTTGCTAACTCTAAAAAATCTTACGATGTTATCGCATCTAGAAAGGTTCTAGATATCTGCAAAGAATATTTTACTGACAGTTATAAACTCACCAATCATCGAGTATATAAAACTACCAGAAAGGGACATATGCCCTGGCATACTGATAACAATCTCCAGTCTGGCAAGCAACTAAGTGCCAAGCATAATATGCCGGGACTATTATTTTTATTTTATCTATCGGACGTAACTACTAATCCATTTCAATTAGTAAAAAATTCTCAAACTTGGTCTCGCAACTATCAGCACGAAATTTATTTAAGTGATAGCTTTATCGAAAATAGCTACAGCCAAGATATATTAACTCTACCGATGAAAAAGGGAAGTGTGATAGTATGCGATATCCACGCAGTACATAGAGCAGAGCCTTTTAAAGATAAAGACTACACCAGATATACCTTACTTTTTCAAGTAGACCAAGTTGGTAATGAATATGTAGGACATGGTGAAAAAAATCTAGTCAATACTGAATACCTTGAGAATGTAACTCCAGAGTTAATGGATTATCTAGGATTTGGTTTCAAGAGAGATTACCCAGCATTTCCCAACTCTTCGATTGCTACCATGAAACTTCCAGAAGTCTGGAATGTGCAAAAGCAGTTGTTGTCTCAAACATTTCAAGCTTTGACGAAAAAGCTAGCAATAAATCTGTTACCTGGTGGGGTAATAGTTAATGCCAAGCGAATGATATGGAACCTAAAATTAAACCGCTCAAATAAAAAATAGGTTGACGATAAATAATGAAAATTTTGCTGATTGGTAATTACCAACTAGATGAATTAGAAAGCATGGAGAGGTTCACTTCCATGCTAGAAATTTCTTTAACTCTGTTTGGTCACCAAGTGCTAGTCATCCGTCCAAAACCTTGGTTTGCTAAACTAGCGTCATCTCCCAAGGTATTAATAAAATGGTTGGCTTATATAGATAAATTTATTTTATTTCCAGCAACATTAAGTGAAGCATTATCTTGGGCAGATGTAGTTCACATATGCGAACAAGGCTATGCTTTTTACACAAAATATTTGCAAAATATACCCCATGTCGTTACTTGCCATGACTTATTCCCGATTCGCTCTGGCATGGGAGAATTTTCAGAATCCAAAACTGGATGGACGGGTAAAATATTACAAAAAATGATTCTAAAGGGCTTAAATAAAGCTAAAAAAGTTGCCTGCGTTTCAGAACAGACAAAAAGCGATGTGATGCGTATTTGTTCTCTGAGCGATCGCTCTGTAACTTTCATCCCTTTAGGTTTCAATTATCCTTATTCTCCGATGCCACTCATAGAAGCCAAGCTGCGTCTACAGAATTTAGGAATCCCTCCAGATTGCCGCTTTATTCTTCATGTTGGGGCAAATCACTGGTATAAAAATCGATTGGGAGTTTTATCGATTTTTGCGATTATGATGCTGAAACTAAAGAATCGAGAATTTTACCTAGTTATGGTAGGCAAACCGATGACCGATGAAATGCATCAGTTCATTAAGCATAATCACTTATCTCAACAGGTAATAGAGCTATTAAATATTGATAACGAAAATTTGCGATCGCTTTATTCTTCTGCAACGGCATTCCTATTTCCTTCCCTGCAAGAAGGTTTTGGCTGGCCCATTATAGAAGCTCAAGCTTGCGGTTGCCCTGTGTTTACATCAAATCTTCCTCCGATGAATTATGTCGGAGGAAAAGCAGCTATTTATATAGAACCTAATAATCATCAGGAAGCAGCTTCAAAAATTTTAGATTATCTTCCCACTATAGAAACATTTAAATCGGAAAGTTTGCTAAATTCTCAAAGATTTTCAACAGAAAAAATGATTGCAGAGTATGTTACGCTTTATCGTCAAGCTATTGATGAGTTTAAGCGCTAATGATTTTCAGGATAGTGGTCTGTGTCATTAATTTTGAGGGGTAAAGATAACAGAACTAAATCCCCCAATTCTGTTATACTTCAAATTGAATTTTCTTCTCCCCCAGAATTGGCGGCACAAAGCGAACCTGTACTGAAGGCTGCTGCTACTCAACGGATACGCACAAATCCAGATGAATTCATCAGTTCTTGTCCCTGAGTTGTTAATAGCATATTGGCGTATGCCTCACCCGCTTGCTGTTCTAAATTGCCATTACTTTGCTTGACTATCACAAACATCCGGCGTGTAATCGGATACTGACCTGTTTTAAAGGCCTCAAGATTCAACTTATTCCGCTGATTTGGACATTCCTCGGCTTTAATCAGAGGTTCTTTGTAAGGAGCGACAAAACTGTTTCCTTGTTTGGCAATTGGCAAAGGCTTAATCTTGCACTGAGGGACGACTTCTGGAGCCGAAGCGTAGTAAATTCCACCGCGATCGCTTGCTAATTTTTTTAGGCCATCTGTTGTATCGGAAACGTATACTATATTACTGGCTAATTCTTCTTGATTGAGGATATTGTAAACCAAAAACTCCACAGTCCCCCCATCTTCAAGCCTACGGGAGTAGGGAGTAATTTTCAAGTCAGGACCACTTACCTGGTTCCAGTTAGTTATTTTACCAGTATAGATATCTTTGATTTGTCCTAAGGTAAGCCCTGGAATTTGCAGCTCGGGGTGAACAGCGATCGCCAATCCTTCCAAAACCACTGGAATCTGCTTGAGATTAAATCCTCGTTGTTGAGCTTCTGCATACTCCCTATCTGCAAGTGGACGGGAAGATTGGGAAAAGGTTAATTGTCCATCTAGCAACATCCGAATTCCCGTACCTGAACCTGGTGTAGCATTAGTGGCATCAGTATAGCGTAACTCAAACTCTTTATTATGGGCTTTTGTGATTTCAGGATCTATATATTTTCTAATCGGTGCCCAAGATGTGCTGCCACCATATAGCCATGTTCCTTTGGGAGCCGTTACGGAACTGAAATCTGATGTGTGGAATCTTTTCCAAACATAATATCCACCACAAGCGACAATCGCACCAACCAAAGCAATTAATAACCACCCTTTGACATTTTTCTTGGGTTGATGAGTTGTATTTTCTAGCTTTATAGAAGTCTGCTTTGGCGGGGAACTTTCACGAAGTTGCAGCCATGTCAGGGGTTCCACATTGGGTTCAATACAAATTGTGGGCAACCAAAGCGCACCAGGGTAATCAGACTGGAAAGGTTCCAAGCGTTTCCGTGCTGTTTGGACGGAAGTAAACAGCGACTTGTTACGGCTAAATTCCTGGAAAAAGTACTTCAAAAACTCGATAGCTACCGAGTCTGGCACAGGTTCCCGCATAACTATACACTGAGGTAGATGCAATTGTGCTAGTTGATTGGCTAACCCCAACCCATCACAGGAATTAAAAATTGCTAACTGCAATCCTCTGTTAATCGCTTGCTTTAAAGCCTCCTTAAACTGCTCAATATTCAAGCTATCTGTGTCGTTTAGCTCAATCCAACCAATCTGCCCATCTCCTTGACTGCCACTATGCCCTGTAAATACGAAAATATGGTAGCCAAGTTCATCCCAAAGCGTATTAGTTAAATCTTTATGGCTAGGCTGCATTAGCACAACTACTTCTGCACCTTGTTTCTCTAACTCTTGAATTACCTTTAAGTCATCTTTTGTATTAATACCGTCGCTTCTGCCTACAGCAACTAAAATTCTAATTTTCGGGCTTTTGGGACGAGCCTTACCTATCTCCCTGTCTTTATTTGCACTTAGGGCTATTTCTGCTTCCGGATAGTGCTGTATAAATAAATTCCATTCTAGCCAAGGAAGCCGACGCAACTTTATGTCCTTAGCATCAATTATCACGCGAATCTCTTCATCTGTTTGATGCAAATGTCGGGCGATCGCGATTAATTTATCTCGTATCGGTTGCCATCCGCTATGCCCTGAATTCAGCCATTGATTCAGGTGGTCTTTGACTGCTACAGTGTATTCGGCGTTAGAATGAATAGTCACAGCTTTGGGTGTAAGACGCATCCCTGGTGTGGGAGCAATACAGGAGCGCACCTCTTCGATTTGACGGTAACCTAATTGCCAGTTGTTGAAAGATGATTCTAACTCTGGTGGTAATAGTGGTAAGAATCCTTCTGTTTCAACTTGATTTGCCATTAGAGTTACTAGAAACCCTTGTTCGGAAGTTGGTCTGAGTTTCAGTTTGATGATCGCCATTTTTATTTCCTTTTATTTTATTTGTGTAAGTAGATTTAATGAAGGAAGAAGGAAGAAGGAAGAAGGAAGAAGGAGGTTTATATATGTGGATTCAGAACCCAACTTAAAACGAAAGACCTATATAAGGAAGAAGGAAGAAGGAAGAAGGAAGAAGGAAGAAGGAGGTTTATATATGTGGATTCAGACCCCAACTTAAAACGAAAGACCTATATAAGGAAGAAGGAAGAAGGAAGAAGGAAGAAGGAAGAAGGAGGTTTATATATGTGGATTCAGAACCCAACTTAAAACGAAAGACCTATATAAGGAAGAAGGAAGAAGGAAGAAGGAAGAACTACCCACATGAGCACTCATGTGGGATTGAAACAAGGATACTGTTTTTTTCCTCTGCGAGACACTACGTGAACGCGCTACAAAGGACTCGAAAAACATCTTTTTTTTTACTGAAGCTCTAAACTCAGAACGCGCATTTTTATTAGCTATTCCTTCTTCCAACTTCGGTCCTTACTTCAACATCATTTGTAAAATGGCTACACAGCAAACTGTTCGGTAAAACTTCTTTCCCCTAGCACAAACTTGACACTGAATTTTTCCTCATGTTGGCAACTAAACTCCAGTTGCATCCAGTCATCCGCACTTTTTGCTTGCGCTTCCATAGAAGTATTTCCAGCTTCATCAAGGAGAATTAGTTGTAAATCAGGTGGTAGATGAATAGAATTATCACCAGGGTAAACCCGCAAACGAATATCGAAAACTTCAGAATTTGTGGGTGTCAATTGTAACAACACTACTATTTGAGGAACTAAGTCAATCACCTTTGCCCGACTCATCGAGTTTGAGCTTAATGCCCGAATTGCGGTATGACTACTTCTAAAATTTCCAGCCAGCAACAACTCTACAGGTTGCCAATCTGGATTGAAGATTCCTGCAACCCATTGACGCAGATTTACCAGTTGTTTTTGCTGATGTATAGCCTCCATTAGAGTATCGAGAGATTGCAAGTTTGCTATTTGGAGTGTTTCTGATGCTTCTCTTGCAAATCCTAACAACTCCACAGAGTCTAATTGCTGGTTAAATTGAACTGCCATATAACCAATCCGATCTTGCATAACCTCTGTTGGCAAGATTATACCAAGTTCTTGTGGTAACACTGGACGGCATTCAAGTTTACCAACTCCGGGCAAAACCAAGTCAGCAACATCAAAAATCGCTCTCAAACACCTGTGCCAGCTATCACCTTGATTCAAGGCTGTCTCAATATTCAACCATTTGAGGTAACTGTGAACGGCATAAACAGCCAGAGTATTGAGATAAACTTGTTTTCCCTTGGATGGAGTATCTTGTTCCCCTGCAAATTCCTCAGCCCAACGGTGAGCATTTTTACTTATTGGGACACTTAAACGTTGCGGTTGGGTGCTGTTCATGGTTCATATCCAAAATTTATTCCAATTTCTCTCAACAAAGGAAGACATTTTCGCTTCCAATGGGAATGGAGAGTTTGGTTGTTTACATTAAATTCTCGGGCTATATCGATGATTTTATGAGGGGGTTTTTGTAAAAGTAACCGCATTGCCAATAACTGACAATGGCATTCGGGATTTGGCTTTATGTGACTACCTCTTAATTTGCGACTTTCATCTAGCTCAATATATTTCCCGATCCTCCTTCCCAAGCGATCGCGTTTTTGTTCCTGAATTTTGGCTATCTTGATATCGAGTAAATCTAATGTTACCAATTCAGGGTCGATGAACCGCTCTAGTAGGGTTGTTTCATTACCCTCATTATTGCGCAGAGTTTTGTCTAAACTAATAATATAGTTGCTATTTGGGGCATATAAATCTTTGATGCGCCACTTCAGATAGCCATTAATCCAGATTACTAAGCTTTTTTCTAAAGAAGGCGATCGCTTTTCAAATTCACAAATCTTTCGGCTAACCCATTCCCAAGTTAGATTTAAGGCTTCTAAATAGTCTTGGTGGGAAGATTTATAGATAGCAGAAAATTTTTGAATCACACCTAGCAGCCGATTCAGAGCTTTCTGTCGCTCTAGACTAGAGTCTGGGTGACGGCAGACTTCATTAATAAGTTTTTGGAGTTGTTCATCCACAGCAGTTTTTCTCCCCAAATGCAGTTGCTGTGTTCTTGAGGTTAGAGTGTTCCAATTTCAAAGACAGGCAGGAACCCTGTTATAAGGGATAATTTATTTGTTGAAACATTACTATTAAAACAGAAGATGACTTCTGCTGCTTGAGTTTAAGTGATTTTCATCTATTTATTAGTATGAAGGATTACAAAGACCAAATTGCCAAAAGCTACTATTCGACCTAGAGAGTGAGGAATAGGCAGTGATAAGCACTCACCACATCTAGTTTGCATATTCAAAATCTATGTAACTCTTGTGGGGTGGGCTTCGGTGCCCGCCCAAGTTATGCAATTTAAATGTGGAGCAGCTTAGTAGGGAAAGAATTTCTTCACATTTCGTCCCTCTGAAAACCCTTTGCGTAAGTCACGAATTTAATGGAGGCTTAGATCCCCGACTTCTTTAATAAGTCGGGGATCTGACGATTTGAAAACAATTTCAAACCCCCCTTGTCTCCTATTGAGTCAGGGGGGGTCTGTTGATTTTATCGCAAGGTTTTGACTGCTTTAGGGCAATTAACAAAGGCAAATTACTAACTCAGGAATAAGTAGTTTCCTATAGAGTTAAACGTCGTAGATGAGACACTCAATTGCTTCTGGATGCTCGTTACAGTATATATCTAGAGAATTTTGAGCTTTTTTAGCTTGTTTTTGATGAGCTTTCTCAGCTTGCAATTCTTCTACAATATCCCAAGCTACGGCACATTCAGCAGAACGGTCTCCGCTGTCAGAGCAAGTTGCACGAGCTTCCACAACGGCTTCTGAAATCGCATCTTCTAAGCTTTTGATGCCATTTTGGTCGGAAGTAACTGCAGCTTGGATTACTTCTGGGTTTGTTGCCATAATACTACGACCTTTCTGTAATATAGATTGACTTTTAGCTTCAGTAGTTTCTGGAAGCTTACAGTCCTATTTTAGATACCTTGCACGAAACAATGCAGTGGTAAAAACCGTAATTTCAGTAGAAAAATTCAGTATTTTTTCTTTGTTACAATAGTCGATTATTCTAAATTTAAAACTTTTTGTAGCCCCTGTTACTAATGAAAATATATACAAATTATCGGGAGAAATTAAGAGGTTTTAATCAATAGTAACAATTGCTTATTTTCGATACTGAAGTATACCTGGAAGGAAATTTATAGCGTTTTTCAACACCTAGTAATTTATACCATTTTTTATTATAGGGAGGGCAATAAACTTATGTTATTACGTTGATAGGGCCTCCCTTCTACTTAACATTATCCTTAAAAATCACCGAAATTGCGCCCCAATTCTTGCCGCAAACGATACAAAATTGTATTTTGGTCAACTTGAGACAAAATTTCTTGAATCACGGTACTAGCGCCTAATTGACCCCAAGTACAGCCTTTTTCCAGATATGCTTGAGCAGCTTTACCTACTGTGTAAGCACCGTATCCGGCAATACCTGCTTGGGCTAGAGCACTCCCGGCAAAGGTGGTAATATTCAAAGGATTTTCACCACTAGCGATCGCTGTTGCACTCTTTCCTAAACCTAACAGCAAGCTACTGCCTAATTCCCCCAGTAATAAGCCACCAGAACTAAATAATATTGTTTTGAGAATTTGACTTGCTTCATAACCTGTCATCGGTAAGCCGTATAATCTCGCTAGGGAGCGAATTAACGCTAAGTCTGCCAAACTTCCACCAAGGACATCTAAAAAGGCGATCGGATTTAACCCGACTACTAGGGATTTGTATTTGGTATACTGCCAAATCAGTTCTTCGGCTTGTTTTTCTCGTAAGTCGATGGTTTTTTGGGCGATCGCTTCTTCTGCATCCCTTGCTTGGATGAGTGCATTTAACGCCAAGAGCGATCGCCCTTCACGATTGAGTATATTTAAAATTATCTGTTTGAGTTCGTCTACTTGCGGCGCTGGTGTTTCCCACTCATAACTAACATTACCATCAGAAAACTCAACTCTCACTTCCATAGGTGCAGGTTCCGCTGCCACCATCACAATTTCGTCAGGTTTTAAAGGTTTGGCTTGGGGATTTGCTGCACCGAGTTGCTGTAAATTTCGATAAATGGTTTCTCTATCTGTATCGGGATACAAATCTATTTTGTTAAATACCAAAATCAGCGGTTTCTGTGCTTGCCGCAATTCCAGCAACCCTTGATACTCAGTGCGGGTGATATCGCCAGACACTACAAACAAAATTAAATCTGCTTGTTGCGCTACTTCCCGCGCCATTTGCGCCCGAGTTTCACCCTGAATTTCATCTAATCCGGGTGTATCAATTAACTCGATTTGCACTTTATCGCCGGGAGTCCAACGTACGGAACGAGGGTATTGAGTTACACCATTAAGTGGTCCAGTTTGCAAAATTTTTTGCCCCAGCAAAGCATTTAACACCGCAGACTTACCGCGACTCACCAAACCAAATACGGCAATTCTAATTATATTTGAGTCTAATTTGTTGAGTGTGTTGGTTAAAGCTTCTAATTCTGGTTTCACCAAACCTGCGAGTTCCGAGTTTTTTGGGGGAATTCCAGGTTTGCGAAGATATCCGTACCATGACAAAGCTTGGCGGAGACTGGCACGAGCGCGGTTTAAATGAGTTTCTTGCAGGTTAGACACGTTTTTCGGTCGATCCAAGGTTAGACAGTATACTTATCTATTTTCATCTAATTGCAAAATTATTAAGGCAAGCCCTCTCCCCTAGGGCTACCATGTACACACAAGTTGAAAAAACCTTAATTTGTCTCTCAAAGTCCCTCACCCTAGAAGTGTCTTGCTCTACGGGCCATAGACGTTTCGCATAAGCGCAGGTAGCCCACCTGCGTGCGGCTCAAATCTTCCTAGCCCACGCAGGTGGGCTTTGTACGTATAGCGACACCCTTCTAGGGTGTCGCGGACTCATCCCTCTGACGGAAAAAGTTTTAATTAAAGGATAAATCAGTTTTAACCTTTTAACAGTAATCTCTTAGGGCTTGAGCATTACCATAAAATTTGTGTGACATTTTTTACGAATGTTTCGCTTCCAGATATTTATTAGTTTTTCTATTAAAAATATGCCACCCAAGATAGATATTCGTTACAAGTCATTTATTCTAGCGCTTGGTATATCTTTAGTTAATATTTTAGTGGTATCCGGAGTTTATCTTTGGATTTCCTCAAATTTTTCAAATGTTACGACTTTGAATTTAAAACCTCAGGAATCTGCACCGCTGACACCCGAACAGATGTGTCAAAAATATCCCGGCATCGGCAGAGAATTAGAACCCTCGAAAACTGAACCAACATCTGAGGAGAACGTACTATTTAAAACACCTTTAGGACCTGAGCTTTTGTCTCTACCTGCAAAGCCTTTACCGCTAATTCATTCACTTGCAAAAAGCGCGAAAGTGCCGGTAATGATGTACCATGACATTCTGCCAAAAAAACAGGTATTTTTTGATGTTACGGTTAAAGAGTTGGAAGAACATTTTGAGTTGATTAAGTCCGAGCAAATGACCCCCATTAGCTTAAACCAGCTAATCGCTCATTTGCGAACAGGAAGCCCATTACCATCCAAGCCGATTTTACTGACATTTGATGATGGTTATGGTGGTCATTATGAATATGTTTATCCCCTAATGAAAAAATATGGCTATCCTGCTGTTTTCTCTATTTACACTTCTAACATAGGCATTAATACAGGTCGTTCTCATGTAAGTTGGGAGCAACTGAAAACTATGGTTGCTGACCCTTTAGTTACTATATCCGGTCACAGCCAGACTCATCCACCAGACTTAACAAAGTTATCTGATGAGCAACTCTCCAAAGAATTAGTCGAGTCAAAAAAATTACTTGAAGAAAATTTGGGCAAACCAATTCATTATTTTACTTATCCTGCTGGAAAATCTGATGCAAGAGTCAGAGAACAGGTGGCAAAAGCGGGATACTTGGCAGCATTGTCAATGAACGACAAAGATGAAATGTTTGCTGGGGAGTCAGAGGATTTGTTGATTATCGGTCGTTTTGGTCAATCTCGTTTAAAAGAAGTAATTCCTTCTTCTTGGGGAGGATCGCTTTTACCAGAATGTGGATTGGACTTTACATCAAGTATCCGCAAGGAAAAAAAGATCGTAGATAACATTCCGATCATCCTCATTTCTGGTGGCAAACCAAGCACAATTCACGCTGATAGCCGCTACCAAGTGCAGGATATCATCAAAAGTACAGAAGCTGTGGCTGCAGTTGATGGGGCCTTTTTCTCCTTAAAGAACCTCAAATCCAATGTGATGATTGGGCCAATTTTGACTGAGCAGGGCAAAAAGTTTACTCCTGGTTATCGAGGAGAAAATCCCAAACTAGCAAATCGTCCTTTGGTATTGATCGGGGACAAAGTTGTTAAATTTATACCTTTCGACCCAGATAAACATAACACTCTTGAGGGCATTCAAACTGAGCTAAATTCCGTAAATGATGCTTTTGTGGCTGCAGCTTGGCTAGTTAAGGACGGTCAGCCCCAAGAAACTAAAACTTTTGGTAAGCTGTACGGTTTTGATGCAATGCGGTTTCGAGCTTTTTGGGGTATTAATCAGGCAGGACAACCGACGATTGGAGTAAGTACTGGAAATATTGATGCAGTTAGCTTAGGTAAAATTCTTGCTAAGGCTGGGTTGCAAGAAGCAGTAATGCTAGACTCTGGTGCAAGCACATCTTTAGTTTATGAAGGAAAATCACTAGTAAGATATGTTCCCCGTGCTGTACCTCATGTGGTAGCGTTATTTCCACCTATTGTATCCACTGCAAAGAAGTAGATAGACATTTTGTACTCCAAGATCCCCGACTTCGCAGGAATTGTCGGGGATCTGACCCTCACAACACGTCAAAATTAATCACATGGACTAATAGTAGTCTGTGTGATTAATTTTAAGGAGTTATAGATCCCCGACTTGTTTGAGAAGTCGGGGATCTGAATACGATGTCTAGTGGAATGATAAAATTTATTAAGTAAAAGATATAATACAGCAATCCTGATTGAGCAAACCCAAAGAAAGTCAGTTAATCTAACAGCAGCAGTTTAATCCTCAAAATCATGACGGCAAATAGTCCCAAAATTCTCGCTTTAGACTTTGATGGTGTAATTTGCAACGGACTGATTGAATATTTTGAAGTGGCATGGCGCACCTATTGTCAAGTTTGGTCACCTGTTAACGAGACACCCCCGACTGATTTAGCTGCTAAATTCTATCAACTTAGACCTGTAATTGAAATCGGCTGGGAAATGCCAGTGTTAGTTAAAGCATTGGTAGAAGGAGTTGCAGATGAAAATATTTTGCAGAAATGGGCAAGTATTTCCCAAGAAATTTTATTAAAAGATAATCTGAATGGGAAAGAAATTGGTACGAAATTAGATAAAATGCGCGATGAGTGGATAGCCACAGATTTAGAAGGGTGGCTCAGTCTGCATCGATTTTATCCGGGAATTGTCGAAAAAATCCAAGAAACTATTAATGTTGGAATCAAGTTATATATAGTTACGACAAAAGAAGGACGATTCACACAGCAGTTAATGCAAAAAGCCGGAGTTGATTTACCGAAGGAATCGATAATTGGTAAGGAAGTGAAGCGTCCGAAATACGAAATTTTGCGGGAATTGATTCAGTCTGCTGAAATTATGCCCGATAGTTTATGGTTTGTGGAAGATAGACTGAAAACATTACAATTAGTGCAACAGCAAACAGACTTAGAGAATGTAAAACTTTTCCTTGCAGATTGGGGTTATAATACACCCTTAGAAAAGGTAACAGCAGAAAATGACCCGCAAATTCAGCTATTATCTATTTCGCAGTTTTCGGGAGATTTTTCTGAGTGGTTTAAGTAAAGATTATGCTCGATCTCACAAAATTAGCGCGACAGATGCAGGGTTTGAGTGAACATCTGACGCAAGAAGCCGCAGCCAGTCGTCAACGTTTAGAATCAGCCCAAAAATATCTAAAACTTGCTATTGATTCTCAGGATGAGATCGTAAAGCGGCAGGAAAAATGGCGCGATCGCATTATTTTTGCCAATGCTACTCCCCTAGAACCTTTAAACACCCGTCTTGATATCCCTGTCCCGCCAAAAATTCATACTGTCATTGCTACCGACGGTTCCCAAATTGCACCCAACCATCATGAAATAGCTTACTGCTATCTCCTCAACATTGGTAGAGTCGTTCTCCACTACGGACAAAACCGTCACCCCCTATTAGATAGCTTGCCAGAAGTCTTTTATCGTCCAGAAGATTTATATATGTCCCGGCAGTGGGGTATTAGAACTGAAGAATGGATGGGTTTTCGACGTACTGCTTCCGAAACAGTCGTTTTAGCAGAATTAGCCTGTGAAGTAGCCGCTTCCTCCTCCCCCACTCCCCCACCCCCTACCCTCGCAATGGTAGATGGTTCCTTAATTTACTGGTTTCTCGAACAACTGCCCCTTGATGCACGCGATCGCATTTTACCCCCCATCCTGCAAGCATGGAAACAGATGCGTGAAGCCAAAGTCCCCTTAATGGGTTATCTTAGCGCCTCTCGTAGCATTGATAGCACCAACTTTTTACGGTTGTTGGCTTGTCCGCACCCAGTACCAGATTGTATAAGTTTTTGCCCTAATCAGTTAGAGAAAATACCTTGTAAAATTTTTGAATCATTACGAGATACATCCCTTTGGGGAACCCAACTCAAACCAGGACAGCGTGGTCCCCTGTGGCGCAGCAATGCCCGAATTCTGGACTTGTATGAAGAGCAACAAATCCACTTTTGTTACGTCCATGTTGGCACCGAAATTGCTCGGATAGAAGTTCCATCATGGGTAGCAGAAGATACGAAGATGTTTGATGAAGCCTTGGGATTGATGCTGGCTCAAGTACAGAAAGGGTATGGTTATCCAGTTGCTATAGCTGAAGCACACAACCAAGCAGTGGTAAAAGGTGGTGATAAATCGCGTTTCTTTGCCTTACTCGAACAACAAATGATTAAAGCCGGATTGAGAAATGTCGGAACTTCATTAAAAGAAGCAAGAAAGCGGGGAAGTATTGCCTAATTGTTGTTAGTTGTTAGTTGTTGGTTGTTGGTTGTTGGTTGTTGATTAGACATATTGTTTTCATCTGTGTCCATCCGTGTACCCTGCGGGAAGCCACTCCGTGTCTACATCTGGGGTTAATAATTTATTTTTTGGTACTTTTGCGAAAGATCCTAATTCCCTATCAACAAATCAGCAGCCAGACCAAAATGGTCTGAAGGATAAATTCTTTTATTATCAGGTGCAGGTTGATTGAGAATAACCCGACAATCTCGGACAGTTAAATGTTGATTGATATATATATAGTCAAGAGTACCGCGAAAAGGTTTTAAAGTACCATTTAGTAACAATCTCCAGAATCGATGTTTCAAATTAGATATTAGGTTGTATTTAGGTCTGAGCAGAGCTGAAGGACAGGTATATTCCGGTTCTTTACCATTGCAAACAGCGTAGGCTGAGACGAATTTTTCGCGCATAAATATCATATCTGGAGAGTCAGGTAAAGCGTTAAAATCTCCTACCGCTACTATTGGCATTTCGGCTGGAAGTTCACCCAACCAATTAGTTAGCAATTGCATCTGCTTCATCCGTTCAGTAGAAGGTTTCGTCTCCCAATAATAATGTCCGTTGCAAAATATTAAAGGTTGATTATCGATTTCTACTTGTACATATTGTGCCCGTCGTCCTTGACCTTGTAAATCTAAATCCGCTTGGTGAATAAACGGATAGCGGCTGATAATTGCAGCACCATACCGGGGTTTATCATCGCGGGCTGGGTCTTGATAGGGGACAATATATACATATGACATCCCAAGTTGTTCCGCCAACCACATCCCCGTATTTTCTTCCCAATTAACCTCTTGCAAGCCAATTAAATCTGCCTTTTCTGCTGCTAAACCCTCTACCAGCAGTTCCCGTCTTTGCATCCATAAATCTAGTTCAAATAAAATATTAATTGTCGCTATTTTTACCATTATCCTAAATATTCCTCGGTAATTGCTTTTTCAGTATCATCCAGTGGCAGCAGATTTTATAGCAAGTGTATAACAAAACATTAAACAACTAAAAAACGTTTGCAGAGGCTGGGCCTTTTGGGCTGGCTTTGCCCACGTGCTCTAGGAACAAGCTACGGTGACACATTAGAGAGTCAGATCCCCGACAACTTTCATGAAATCGGGGATCTTGCAGCAAGTGCTGAAATAAATTCAAAATCCAAAATCTAAAATCTAAAATAGTATCAGCACCGATCGCTTTGGTGATTTACCCGAGTCAGCCAAAATAGTTAATTTTTATGCAAAACCTAGTTACATCACAAACCACAGAGATGAGCTTAGAGCTTTTTCATGTACAAACGAATACATCTTTTGAAATACCATCAAACTCTATTATAATTAGCATCGGTAAATCTAATGACAAATTTTTACCAGATATCGATGTTTCAGTCTTACCAAATACTGACATAGTTTCTCGAATTCACGCAGAGATTAATGTCATCGAAAATAATTATTATATTCAAGATTTAGGTAGTTCTAACGGTACATTTATTAACGATACTAAGTTAGAATCAAAAATCCCTTACAAACTAAATTTAGGAGATAAAATAGACCTCGGTCAGAAAAGTCAGGTAAGCTTTATATTCCAAGAAAAACAGAAAATAACTTTTAACTCTAAAACCACTGCGATTAATCCAGTCACAGTGCTTCAACCTGAAATTGCTGTAGAAAATAAAGCAACTCAAGTAGATCGTACCAGCCGAATTACAGGTTTAGCATTGATGGTTGCAGCAATTATTATTTTAGCAGCGAATACTCATCTGGGTATTTTTGTGCGTATTCCTGGCGTTTTATTATGTATTGCCGGAGTTGCAGTCTTGGCACAGCGTCGTTTTAACCGTAACATTGGATGGATTTTAATCGCCTTGGGGATTGGTGTAATATTATTTACCGCAAACATATTTGCCTCAGTAAATTTTCTAGCATTTTTGGGGTCATCTGTTTTATTTTTTGCTGGATATCAATTGTTTAATACAGGAAAAGTACTGAATTACAGCTTGCGATCGCTCAAAGGATTGCTAAAAAAATAAAACTTGCTTAAGTAGAAAAGGCGTAATTAAATATAAAATGGGCGGGCAAGAATTTTTTTTAGGTTTATTGATGCCAATCTAGTTATACCGTTTCTTTGTGAAGCTGCATATATTACCCCCCTGTAGTCCCCCCTTGCCAAGGGGGGACTACAGGGGGGTCTTGATTATGTGCATCTTCATACAGAATTGGTATTAGAGTTTAGAGTGCCTTCCAGAAATTAAACGTATTGTAAAGACGTTCCACCGGAACATCTCCACTTTTGTTTTTAAGGCAGTTGGGTTAATGTTGGTTGGTCTAGATATTGATAAACCATTTGAGAAACTTGACGAATAAAATCTCTAGCTCTGGAATCATTGAAATTTCTTCTCACAAAGATTCCTGCCAAGTAACGCTTACCAGATGGCATTTCAATGATACCCGCATCTCCGATCAGAACACCAAGTGTCCCTGTTTTATGAGCAATTATAGCCCCAGAACCAAGTCCAGCACACAATAGCTTTTTATTAGATACATTACGCATAATATCTAACGCTTGAAAGCGACTGTTATCTGAGATTAATTTATGATTGTCAATCAATGCTGACAATTTTACCAAGTCTTTAGCGGTGGTAGTATTCGTGCCTTTAAAATCACCTAACATATTGCGAATTACAGTTTTTTGCAATCCCCAACTTTGAAAGCGCTCATTCAACTTCGCTTTGCCCCCCAAACGGTCAATAATCATATTTGTAGCGGTATTATCGCTAATAGTAATCATCTTAGTTGCAGTTTTTAAGACACTCAGCTTAGTACCCGCACGTTGATACTGCATCGTTCCCGAGCCACCAGTCATTAAATTGCGCCGCATCACCAAAGTTTCATCAAGTTTAATTCTTCCAGCATCTACCTCTTCAAACAAAGCAATTAGAACTGGAAACTTAATCGTACTGGCTGCTGGAAATACTTTTTCGGCGTTGATATCTAAATAATTACCTGTCTGCAAATCCAAAAAAAACATTCCTGGAGTCAGAGACTTGTAGCGAGTCATCAATGCCTTGACTTGAGAGTCGAGTCCAGACATTTCCTTCCCTAAAGGAACAACTCCAGCAAACGCAGAAGAATCAATCGGCTTGGTTTGAAAATCTTTTTTTTGATTGTTGAGTAATTTCTCTAACTTTGGCGCTTGAATTTCTTGCTTTTGAGGAATACTACGAGAATTATAGTCAAGTTGCTCTGCCTTCGCTTGAAAAGAGAACAGCAAAATGCTAGCGAAGCTAAGTAACAATAGATTTAATTTCATAGATAATAGTTAAAGTATAAGACCCCTGCTAACCTCCCCTTGTTTAAGGAGAGGTTTTGGGGTATCAAGGAACTGAACGCCGAAATCTCTTGGGGTCACACAAAATTGCTGTTTCTTCGTTAGTTATTAAATTACAGATTAAAAGTGGAGAACTTGTGCAGATGGCATTTTATTTTATTGCATGGACTCCAATACTGCTACGGACATAAATTTTGCCCCCTACCCCCAATTCAAAGGGGAGAAGAAAATTCAACTCAAAGTCCCCCAGAATTGGGGAGCCACTGCGTTGGGTGGCTCTGCCGACTTGTAGCATGTGGCGTGGATTTAAGGGGCTATTGTTTAACACCTTTGCAACTGTGCTAAATTAACAACAATTTCATCCATCGCTTGCCGAACAACTTTCGCCGACTGTTCAGTTTGATTCACCATAATACTAAAAACCACAGGCTCATACTTAGGTGCATTCACATACCCAGCTAAAGCAACCACACCACCCATCGTCCCTGTTTTTGCAAATACAATTCCCTCAGCAGGTGTATTTTGAAAGCGAAATTTGAGCGTCCCACTTTTCCCGGCAACAGGCAAAGATGTACGGAAAACGGATGCTGCTGGTGTCTTTCCAATTAAGCGCAAAGTCTGCACCAACGCTTCTGGACTAATTAAATTTCGCCGAGATAATCCGGAACCATCTACAGTCACATAAGTTGCGGGATTCACACCCAACTGAGTTAGGGTTTTCCTCATCACATCCAACCCCACATCTGCGGTAGTTTGATTTGGCAGTCTTGCTTGTTTAACAGCTAACACCCTTAGTAAGGACTCTGCATACAAATTATTACTTTCTAGATTCGTCTCAGCTAACAATTGTGATAACGGTGGTGACTGGACTGCAGCTAATTCCTGTTGACTGGTACCAGTTCCTATTGATGTATCAGCCAAACTAATTTTCTGGTTTGCCAAAGCAGTGCGGAAGCGTCGCAAAAAGAAATAATTCGGGTCAACTACAGGTAATGCAACAGCAAGAGGGTTGGCATTTGCTGCAAGTTCTCCTTGAATCCGCAGTACATTTCCCGATAAATCACGGCTAATACCTACAGTCGGGTTTTGATCGTTCGCTGCGGTTGTAGATAAATTGAGAATGCGCCACATTCTCGCTTCATTCGCATCAGTCCAAGAAATTTGTACCGGTTTACCTACAGATTGCGGTACAAGTTTGATATTAAATACATTTTGATTGACAATAAAGCTACCAATGGGTGCGCCGTAGTCTGATTGGATATCTTCCCATTGCCAACTGGGGTTAACAACATCTCCCTGTACGTAGCTATCATCAGCAATTAACTGCTTGATTTGGTTGATACCCTTCCCTTTTAACTGAAGAGCTAATGCTGTAAGTTGGGCATCATTAAAACTTGGATCTCCCCTACCGACAACACGTAAAACTCCATCTCCGTCACGATATACAGAGGTGCGGAAGCGGAAATTTGCTCCCAATTGCTGCAATGCTGCCGCTGTTGTTAATAACTTGGTTACAGAAGCGGGAGTAAAATATTTCTGAGCATCCCGATTGTAAAGGGTTTGCCCAGACGATTGAGCTTGGATCAAAATGCCCCAACGTGCCCGACTTAAGACCGAGCGATTTGCTACAGCATTCACAATCGCACTCAATTGAGCAGGGCAAATTTTTCTGGTTGTAGTTGTTTGGGCTGCGACTTGTGAAGTAACCCCAAACTGGCTACCGAGAAACATTAGAAGGATAACAGCAATTCTTTTGGACATGATGAATGAGCAGAGTTTTTAAACATATACGTTGGTTGACCGTAGCCTACCGTAAAATCATGGTGGGTACGACGCATCCAATTTTACTCATTAACTCATATTCAAAGGGATTGCGTTTAACAAGGAAAAAATACTTGTATATACTAGTACTCCACTGCAGAAACTTTGCGGGGTTTATGGTAAGAAAATCAAGTTTTTTCTCCCCCTGCTTCCCTGCTCCCCTGCTCCCCTGCCTTCACCCGTTGTTCTTTTAGCAAAATTCATTATGAGAACTGCTTCTGAGATAGTCAATGAGTAACAAACGCAAGTGGTCAAGTTGCTCGACATATTTTTGAATCTGGGGATATATTTCTAAATTGTGGAAATACCACTGTCCAAAATAGTCAATGTTGAAGACATTTAGTTCTTGAAGATGATTTATACTGTTGCTCACGAGTAAGATATTAGAGGTATTCAACAGTACCTGTTCAGCGTATCCTTGAATCTCAGTTGAAAATAACTCGATTACCCCCAAAATTGAAAATTCCTCCTCTTCCTCCCAACGAGCCAGGACGTTACGTTCTGCTTTCATTCTTTGATACATTTCGTCCAATTGCGCTGACAGCAAACGAATATGTTCTTTAGCAGAAGCATCAAGTAATTGAGTAGATAGATTACTTTGGGTTTCCATAATTCAAGCATTTTCTCCATAGGTGACGATTTTTCCGTTACGCTCAATCAAAAATTCGCTTCCCTTATTCCATCGTATCGCTCCATCTGGCAATAATTTTTTACGCGCTCCTTTCTTGTTGAAATTCGAGGCTTTTCTCAAGTATCGAAGATATTCTCCGGCAAAGCCATGTTTTCTAGCGTGCTTGACAATACTATTTGCCAGTGTCGGATAGGTTGCTCGATCCCAATCAGCCATTAAGGACTGTATTTCTATAATTTCTGTTTCTGTATAACTTGAGTAAAGTTCGTTTTCATAAGGATCGCGACCATTAGTCGATTCTGCTTCCTCTGTCATGATTAGATCGCAACTCACTTACAATTGAGCGAATTTGCACAACTTGCGACAACGCCATTTTTTTACTAACTATACTTGATACCAATATAGAATCGGGAATTGAATAGACCCACGTATAATAAAACAAAACTTGAGGAAATGGTGTGAGTACATTCCTGTCTAGTGCAGCAGTTTTACTTTCTACTTTGGCTTTGCTATGCAGTGGTTTTGCAGCTTACCAAGTTTACACACTGCGCCAAACCGTCGAAACTGTCAATAATTCGTCAAATAGTTCTGCGATCGCTCCCAACGGAACAATTAACGCTCAAGCATCCCCAACCTCGGCTGAAACCTCAGCCCCCTCACCAAGCCCAACACCTGGCACCACTACCTCCGCAATTCAAGCTGGTCAGTTTGTCCAGCCTGCTTTTGGTAATAAAGCAAAAGTGGAGCTACTCTCTGTCAAGCGGATTAAAGATCCAGAATCAGGAAACCGTGATGTGGTGAATGTGCAGATGCGGATACGTCGCCTTGTAGCAGATAATACAGTAGCAGCAAGTGACACTGTGTCAGTTAGTGGGACAACAGCCCGTAATCCTGACACCAGCGAAACTTATAAAGGAGTGGATTTAAAGCGTTCAACGGGACCTGTTTCTTTGTTCCAATTGCGTCCCGAAGCTTCGGCTGATGCCTATGTTTGGCTCAGAGTCCCAGAAGCTGTTAATACTTTGGATCTCTTTGTTCCAGATACAGCAGCATTCAAGAATGTACCAATTTCTACTAATTAGAAGTTAGTTATTTTTAATTGGGGATTGATAATTATCACTTCTATAACAATCCTCATAACAGTTGTGTTGGCGTAGCCTTTTGAAGGCATAAATCGCGCATACCTAGATTCCCCACTTCTTAAATAAGTCGGGAATCTTATTTTTAAGTGTTGATTTAGTAATGTTATATACTTAATATAAAAATCAACCTAATTTTGCCATCCACACCAAAAAACTAAGAATTTGCTCAATAGGAGGAAGCGGATAATCTGTTAAATCAATTGTTACCGTTTGTCCTTCCAATTTTATAAATCGCCATTGCGTTCCAGTACTTATAGTACCGTAAACTGTTGTTATGGGTTCTCCCCTAGCTTCATTGAATCGCTGTGCGGCTACCATTTCTGCAATACATTGTCCGATTCCAGATTTTATATCTGATTTTTTTGCTTCTACTATGACAATTGCAGGTGCTTCCACCGTTAATTGTTCAGGTGAACGACATAGGAGAAAGTCACAAACACCGTTGAGTCCAACACTCGCATCAACGTTAAATTCTTCTCCTGAAAATACGCTGATTGAGGAATTAAAGATGCGTCGCACCTCTAAAAGGATGGGATTGATGATGACTTCTGAACGTGCTTTTTCTGTATCTACAGCGATCGCCCACGGTAAATCTTCTAAAATACCTTGTAGTCTAGGGCTAGGAGTAATTTGTTCAATTGAGTTTGGGAAAAAGCGAATTCCCTCAACAGTTGTCAGACGAAAATCTTGCTTTACTTTGTCGATGGTAAATTGACTGTAGGGCATAAGTGGCTGGTTGTAATTTAATACATACGGCTTCGATTGTAGGCAACACACTTCTGAGATACATTTTTAGCTATATTGTAGAGTGGGTGTTTCGCCTCACTCTACAATATTAATAATTACAACCTAGTACACAGGGAGCCAACTGTTCGCCGATTTAATGGTGATGGTGGTGGTGGTGATTCGCAGCCTCATGTGGGTTAACAGCTACAGCATCTTCTTCAAGTAGCTGGGAAATTTGCGAATTTGCCCACTGGGCTGCCATCGTCATAAAATCTGGATGGTCGTTGACACAAGCCATTTGTACGCAATTTACACCGTTGTGTTTTTTCTCTAGCGCATGAATAATGTGGTGTACATCCAACAGAGTTTCGTGGTTTTCTGTCGCAAAGCCAATCGGCATAAATATTAAGGCTTTGGCACCTAATTGGATTAAATTTTTGGCAGCTTGTTCGGCATTTGGCTGCGTCCAGTCAATTAGGGGTGTGTCATGATTCAGCCAACCTACAGAAATTAATGGGTAACGGTTGATTAACTTATCCCGTACCAAGTCGTAGAGTGCCTGACTTTCGGTAATTCCTGATGTGAACCCTTTTGCCTTGTGAGGGCAACCGTGGTTCATCAATATAATACCAATTTGAGCGGGTAAATAGGCGGAGGCTAAAGTTATCGAAATTTTTTCTTCTACAATTTGTGCCATCAAATTGATGTAGGCTGGTTCGTTGTAGAAAGAAGGTATGTAGCGCAGTCCTTTTAGCCAGTGTTCCGAGCCATCAGTCAGTTCTTCTAAAGCATTGTTCACTTGCTCGATCGCTATCCCACTAGTGAAAATAGAATCAACAACTAACAACGGATAAATTAGGAGTTTCTCAAATCCACCCTCTTTGATTTCTGCCAGTACTTGGTTTGGCAGAAAAGGCGCACAAAAGTTAAAGGCTTTGAAAACTTGCACGCGATCGCCCCAAGTCTCTTGCAACTTAGTCTCAATACCAGCCCGCTGCTGTTCAAAAATCGCGTTATGGGGGGAGATAAAATCATGGTGCGTATGTCCCCACTCATGACGATCGAACAAAGCCAAAAGTTTTGCCAAGGGAGGATAGATCCATGTTGGCACTGGTGCAAATTTTGCTGTCAGTAGATTTAAAGCTTGTTCGTTATAATTGGCGAAATCTTCATAACTTTCGACTTCACCGTAGCCCATCAGTAATACGGCTACTCGGCGATCGCCCGATAGATGCCCGTTGATTTGTTGCAGTTTTTCTGGGGTAGCAACCACAATAGATTCCTCAATACAAACAGAGTCAAGTGAAGTTGTGCCTCACCGTCACATATATAGATTATCCTATCCTAGGGGAGGGGATATTAAACAAGTTATGTTGTTAATGAAGGAAGAAGGTTTATATATCTGGATTCAGACTCCAACTCAAAATGGGCGACCCCGTTCGGGTGGGGGTATTAAAAAGTTTATTCGAGGATAAAAAGATAAAAATTGCTATCCTTAGACACTCCATAATTTCTGTAACGCTTGATATATCTACGACTTGGGCAAAAACTCCAACGTAACTTTGTGTCCTTAGTGGTTAATTTTCATGATTCTCCGTAAGTAGTAAAATCCTAGCCACAGCATTGATGTCTTCCCAATTACTAGCATTACTTTATACATTTTTTTGAAGATAAAGTAGCAATTCTCCTGAAGATTGCTGTCACAAAATGTTATATTGACGGCTGGTAAAAACGTTAATCACAAAATCGTCAAAGCTGCCTACTGATAACACGAATGACTATAATCATTTGCCCTGGAATTCATGACCCAGCTTTAACTCAAAGCTTTGTATCAGGCTTGCAAGAGCGATCGCCTAACTCGAACGGGGAAAAGCCAGTGAATATACTGACTTTTTCAGGTGAAGGTCTATTAACTTTATCAGCGCTTCATATTTTGGATTTTTTACACCAAAATTTGGATGATAAGTTAAAATCGCCAGTTGTATTCATTAGCTTTAGTGCGGGTGTGGTTGGGGCAATAATGGCCGCAAGAATGTGGCAATTGTTCGGAGGACATATCAAGGCATTTATTGCTATAGATGGATGGGGAGTACCCCTGGGTGGGGATTTTCCTATCCATAGGATGAGTCACGATCGTTTCACCCACTGGAGTTCAAAAACGCTTGGTGGAGGGCAAAATAACTTTTACGCAGACCCACCAGTTGAGCATTTATCCATGTGGCAGGCTCCGGGAACAGTACAAGGCTGGTGGGTAGATGGGGAATCAATTCCCAATCAACGGCTAAGTGCATCTGAATTTTTGCTCTATCTTTTATTGCTGTACGAAGAAAAATAGTCCGGAGAATAAATTTAGGAGTTAGGAGTTAGGAGCTAGGAGTTAAATATCTTGCCTCCCTTGTCTCCCTTGTCTCCCTTGTCTCTTTTACATCCCTAATCCCTAATATCAAATGTTTCCAAACGAACCGGCTGCTGTTAATAACGGGTTTGCTGCCGTATTCAAAAACCGAAATTTTATGCTGCTGTGGATTGGGCAATTAATATCCCAATTAGCAGATAAGGTTTTATTGGTTTTGCTAATTGCCTTGTTGGACAACTACCCAATTGCTGCCGGATTGGAGGATACAAGACGCTCCAATTTGTTTATGGCCTTTACTGTGCCAGCAATTTTGTTTGGCTCTGCTGGGGGTGTTGTTGTCGATCGGGTTCCGAAAAAGCTAATTATGGTTGGTTCGGATATCCTGCGGGGGATAGTGACGCTGTTGATTCCCTTTTTGCCACGGCAGTTCCAACTGCTTTTGTTAATAACTTTTGCGATCTCGACAGTGACGCAGTTTTTTGCACCTGCCGAGCAAGCAGCGATCCCCCTTTTGGTGCGAAAAGAATGTTTGATGGCTGCCAATGCTCTATTTAGTAGCACGATGATGGGAGCTTTAATTGTTGGGAATGCGGTGGGTCCACCAATGCTGAATTGGGCCGAAAGCTTGAACGGCAGTTTTGGTAAGGAATTAATAGTCGGTGTTCTATACCTATTGTCTGCAGCGATTATGCTGCCAATTCGTTTTAAAGAAAATAAACCCCCTCAAGATTCATCGGCACTGAATCCTTGGAGGGAATTTAAAGATGGTTTGCGCTACCTGAAGAGAAACAAGCTGGTGTGGAATGCCATGCTGCAACTGGTGACTTTATATTGCGTTTTTGCAGCATTGATAGAATTAGCCATTAGATTAGCTCAGGAACTGGGTTTACAGGAGAAAGATTTCAGCTTTTTCTTAGCAGCAGCTGGTGTGGGTATGGTTTTGGGTTCCGGGATTTTGGGACATTGTGGCGAAAAAATTCATCACAAGCCTTTACCTTTAATTGGGTTTTTGGGTATGGCAGTAGTTTTAGCGATGTTCACTTTTACCCACAATCTGCCCTTAGCTCTGGGACTTTGTATTATGCTGGGTGTAGGGGCTGGGATGATTGCCGTCCCCATGCAAACTTTAATCCAACAACAAACACCACCCGCAATGCATGGCAAAGTATTTGGCTTTCAAAATCACGCCATCAATATTGCCCTTTCCGCACCGTTGCTCATTACCGAACGCTTGGCAAATTACTTTGGCTTGCGGGCTGTGCTGTTGGGAATGAGTCTTACCGTCGCGATCGTGGGTGTGTGGGCTTGGCAAAATACGCGCAAAGTTCTCCAAGATGTCATCTAATCTTAACTAGAATGGAAATATTAAGTATTCCATCCAAGTTTTCAATTAAAATGAATTCTCATATACAGAATTTCAGCATTAACTTAGCTACTGCTTGAGGTTTGACCGTGCCATCGCCGAATCTAATTACTTCCCCGCAGACCACACATACCCAGTCCGTTGTTTCTCCATCTCCAGTGGTGTCCAAACGGGCCTCTGGTGGTTTTGCACTGCTTGATAGCCTCAAACGCCACGGCGTTGAACATATTTTTGGTTATCCTGGTGGTGCAATTCTGCCAATTTACGATGACTTGTATAAGTTTGAAACCACTGGTGGTATTAAACACATCCTGGTCAGACACGAACAAGGTGCCGCCCATGCAGCGGATGGTTATGCCCGCGCCACAGGAAAAGTGGGTGTGTGCTTTGGCACTTCCGGACCAGGAGCGACTAATCTGGTAACAGGTATCGCCACTGCCTACATGGACTCGATTCCAATGGTGATTGTCACGGGACAAGTCTCAAGACCTGTAATTGGTACGGATGCCTTCCAAGAAACTGATATTTATGGAATTACCCTACCCATAGTTAAGCATTCTTATATAATCCGGGATACTGCCGACATCGCGCGGATTGTAGCGGAAGCCTTCTACATTGCCAGCACAGGTCGTCCAGGACCCGTTTTAATTGATGTCCCCAAAGATGTAGCCTTAGAAGAATTTGATTATCTACCTGTAGAACCCGGCCAGGTAAAATTACCAGGGTATCGTCCCACGGTGAAGGGAAATTCCCGACAAATCAATGCCGCACTGCAGTTAATCAAGGAAAGTCGCCGTCCATTATTGTATGTCGGTGGAGGGGCGATCGCCTCCAATGCCCATGAGGAAATTAAAGAATTAGCGGAATTATTCAATATCCCAGTCACCACAACTTTGATGGGTATCGGTGCTTTTGACGAGCATCACCCCTTATCTTTGGGGATGTTGGGGATGCATGGCACCGCTTATGCGAATTTTTCCGTGAGTGACTGCGATTTGCTGCTTTGCGTCGGTGCCAGATTTGATGACCGCGTAACTGGTAAGTTAGATGAATTCGCCTCTCGCGCTAAGGTAATTCACATCGATATTGACCCAGCGGAAGTTGGCAAAAATCGTGTCCCAGAAGTGCCCATCGTTGGTGATGTGCGAAACGTTTTGCTTGATTTGCTGCGTCGATGTAAAAAATCAGGGATCAAGAATACACCCAATCAAACCCAAGAGTGGCTGAATTTAATCAACCGTTGGAAAGAAGATTATCCCTTGCAGGTGCCACAACACCCTGATAGTATTTCACCACAGTTCGCCATCAGCGAAATCGCTCGCCAAGCCCCCAACGCCTACTACAGCACAGATGTCGGCCAACATCAAATGTGGGCAGCCCAATTTTTGAAAAATGGTCCCCGTCGCTGGATTTCCAGCGCTGGTTTAGGAACAATGGGTTTTGGCGTACCTGCAGCAATGGGTGCAAAAGTTGCTTTCCCCGACGAAGAGGTTATCTGTATCAGCGGTGATGCCAGCTTCCAAATGTGCTTGCAGGAATTGGGCACACTATCACAATACGGCATAAATGTCAAGACAGTGATTTTGAATAACGGCTGGCAGGGGATGGTGCGTCAGTGGCAGCAAGCCTTCTACGGCGAGCGTTATTCATGCTCCAATATGGAAGTAGGGATGCCGGATATTGAGTTTCTGTGCAAAGCCTACGGAATAAAGGGCATGGTAGTCAGCAAAACTGAAGAGTTAAAAGAAGCGATCGCCGAAATGTTAGCTCATAATGGTCCTGTGGTAGTGGATTTGCGAGTTACCAAAGACGAGAACTGCTATCCAATGGTAGCCCCAGGTAAGAGCAATGCTCAGATGATTGGGTTGCCGAAGCAAGCACCGAAAGCAGTAGTGGAGGCAATTTACTGTAGCAATTGCGGCGCGAAGAACCTAGCCTTGAACAATTTCTGTCCCGAGTGTGGGACTAAGTTGTAATCGTCATTGTGGGACAGGCCGAAAAGCCTGTCCAGCGATTACGAGTTTAATCGGCAACAACCATTAGACAAGAGTGCAAAAATTCAGATCCAACTTTTTCCCCTTGCTCCCAAATCCCTAGACTCTGTTAGAATGCAGAATTGCGGCATTCGCTTTCAGTCTTTGCGCTACTGCCCATCAAGAAGAATGAAAACTTTATCCGTCAGCCTAAGACTGGTGCCGTGATTGGCGACAGGCCGATGTTATTCGTGGAGTCCTATGCCTTTTTCTACTCTTGGCTTGTCCAATGAAATTGTCCGTGCCGTCACCGAACGGGGGTACACCAAACCCACGCCAATTCAAATGCAAGCAATCCCTATAGTCTTGTCAGGTGGCGATTTGCTTGCTGGGGCACAAACCGGCACTGGAAAGACCGCTGGCTTCACCCTGCCGCTTCTACATCGCTTGTCTTCCATTCATAGCGTCAAAAACGTATCCAGCGGATTCCCACCGATTCGAGCGCTAATTCTCACCCCAACTCGGGAACTCGCCGCCCAGGTGGAAGAAAGCGTGCATGATTACGGTAAGTACCTGAAGCTGAAATCGATGGTAATGTACGGTGGGGTCAGTATTAAACCGCAAAAACAACGTTTGAAGGATCGGGTGGATATTCTGGTCGCTACCCCAGGACGATTGCTAGACCACGTTGGGCAGGGCACGGTGAACCTGTCGCGCATCGAAGTTTTGGTACTGGATGAAGCCGATCGGATGCTAGACATGGGCTTTATTCATGATATCCGTCGCATCCTCTCCCTCCTGCCCAAAAAGCGACAAAACTTGCTATTCTTTGCCACTTTCTCCGATAAACTCAAGACACTCGCCACAGGGCTACTCAATCACCCGACGACGATTGAGGTGGCACGCTCCAACGTTACCGCCAGCACTGTGGCACAGAAAATATACCAAGTAGACCGCGACCGGAAGCGGCAATTACTTGCTCACCTGATTCGGCAACATAAGTGGTTTCAAGTACTGGTGTTCACCCGCACCAAGCATGGCGCTGACCGTTTGGTCAAGCAGTTGGCTGAGGATCGCATTCAAGCACTGGCAATCCACGGTAATAAGAGCCAGCCGGCGCGTACCCAGGCTCTGGCAAAGTTCAAGAATGGCAATCTACAGGTAATGGTGGCAACCGATATTGCGGCTCGGGGCCTCGACATCAGCGAACTACCCCATGTGGTCAATTTCGATCTGCCCAATGTACCCGAGGATTATGTTCATCGCATCGGTCGCACTGGTCGTGCTGGTGCAGAAGGTGAAGCCGTATCTCTGGTGTGCGTCGATGAATACCATCTCTTGGCGGATATTGAAAAAGTGATCCAGCAGGAGTTACCCAAGGAAGTGGTTGCTGGCTTTGAACCCAACCCAGACATCAAGCCTGAAGCAATCAAAAATGGACGCAAACCCAAAGGTGACAAGGGAAAAACTCGCGCGATCGATAAGCCATCACTACAAGCATCCCCGAAACCATCACCAATCAGAACCCCAGTCGATGGCAAGCCACGAATAACACACCGTTCTGCTTCAGGGGAGCGGCGATCGTCAAAAACCTCAAAATCCTAACACATACTATTTTTGGTAAGTTGTTATAAAGGCTATAAACTTTTTTGAGGAAACTTTGATGGTACGGTCAAACGGGGTGAAAACTGAAACGTCTGCGCTTTCGGACATTGAAGATCCGGTAATAATTGAAGAAGAGCTTGAATCAGTGCAGGATGCTCTTGAAGATCCAGTAACAATTGAAGAAGAGCCTGAATCAGTGCAGGATGTCCAGGATATTGATGACATTTTGAACTCACTCAAAAGCTTACTGAGTACTGTAGACAAGCTCCAAAAAATACGGCAGGAAGTGGGTGACATCAAACCTTTAATCGGGCGGATGCTTGATGGGGAACTGCTCGCTGGTGATGAACTTGAGCAACTCAAAATAGGTGTGACTGGGATGAATCGCCTTGTTCGTGCTTATAGTGACCATCAAGCAGCACTGGCTAAAGCACAACCTGCTAGAAAACTGTTAGATCAAGTGCTGAAATAGGGTCATGTCTTATAAAAGTGTGCTTTCGTTGGAGTGGCTATTTACGGACTGGTTACCGAGATTCACTGCTCAACGGATCGCACATCTTGACATAAGTTTGGTTTTTTTCGCGCCGACGTTCAACTGTTCCGTTTTGATGACAAAACTGGAGAGATTTTTATTTTAGCAGGTGAGGAACTTCAAATTATCGTACCCCCTAATCAGCCTTGGAGGTTTGCAGATGAAACCGAATTTTGAAGATATGAGCGTACCTGAACTGAGGGCATACGTTTTGTCACATCGGAATGATATTGAAGCGGTTCGAGCGCTATTTCGTCATCCTAGCTTAAAGTGGAAAACCATGCCGCCACTGTTTAAAGAAGATGGTACACCAATAGAAGAAAATATTCGTATTGCAGAAGAAGCAATTCAGCAGCGTATCGAGTAAGCAAATAAAAAAATTGTAGTGCGTTCGCGCAGCACGCTCTTCATAAGCTTCAGCTTCTCACAAAAACATCGTTGAACGGCACGGAAGCCCCTTGGCTTCAGACAGGGGAGGAAGTGCCAACGGTGGCGAAAGTGTCCACGGGGAGTATCCCCGTGGCGCATTTCGCGTTTTAACCACCGTCAATATTTAACCATGATGAGGGTCTTCAATGTATCTTTTGATAACGTCTGCTGATACCTGACCAGCAGTCGAATAAAAATAACTATTTGTCCATAGGCTAGGAAGTTTTAATAGTTCTGGAAATTCCTTTCTTAGCATATAGGATGAGCGTCCTTTAAAAGCTTTTACTACTTGATTAATTGCAATATCGGGTTGATGCTCAATAAATAAATGTACGTGGTCTGGGGCAACTTCCAAAGCTAAAATATCCCAATCTTTTTGTAATGCTAGCTCATATATTATTTGTCGAAAGCGCTTTGCTATTTCGCCGATTAAAACCCGCTTCCGTCGTTTGGGTATCCAAACCAAATGCACTACTGCATTTCCCTTTGAATGATTGTTTACCCGATATTCTAATGTCGATTTCATGTTGTTTAGTCTAAGCTATTGACAAACACAGTTTAGCTTAGATACAATATAGAGGTCAAGAAAACAACATGGTTAATACGATGTTTTATGGTTGTCAACAGATTTTAATTAGTCTCGACAAAGACTTAAAAGCGTTACTAGAATTTGTTTGCACAGAAGCTAACAACTTAATTAATTGTGGGATTTATTATTCCCGTCAGTTTTATTTTAAAACTGGACTATTCCCAAGTAAGGTAGACTTACATAAAGAATTAGGAACTATTCAAAAAAACAAACACTACCAAGCTTTATATTCGGACACAGCCCAGCAGATTTTAACTGGTGTCGCTGAGTCTTTCAAGTCTTATGTCGGGTTAGTAAAAGGAGTTAAAAAAGGTACTGTTACTCAAAAACCCAGATTACCAAATTATCGGAAATCTGGAGGTATGGCACTAGCTACTTTTGCAGGACGTTCTATCAAGTTAAAAGATGGAATGCTACGATTTCCATTGGGTAGCTTGGTCAAAACTTGGTTTGGTGTGGATGCATTTTATTTACCCATGCCTTCCAACCTCGATTTTAAAGCTATTCGAGAAATCAGGATATTACCAAGAAACAGACAATTTTATGCCGAGTTTGTTTATAAAACTGAGCCATCTATTGTCGAGGTTGACAAGTCTAAAGTATTGGGAATAGATCACGGTATCGATAACTGGTTAACTTGTGTATCAAATACTGGTACTTCTTTTATAGTTGATGGATTACATCTTAAAAGTTTAAACCAGTGGTACAACAAAACAATTGCAAAAATCAAGGATGGGAAAGCTCAGGGCTTTTGGTCTAACCGACTTGCAGCAATTACCGAGAAACGTAACCGTCAAATGAAAGACGCTGTTAATAAAGCAGCAAGAATTGTTATTAACCATTGTATAGAAAACAAGATTGGCTCGATTGTTTTTGGTTGGAATAAAGACCAAAAGCAAAATGCCAATATGGGAGGAAAAACAAACCAAAAATTTGTTCAGATTCCGACAGCCAAATTAAAAGACCGTATTGCTCAGTTATGTGAACAATACGGGATTGATTTTATTGAAACAGAGGAATCCTACACTTCTAAAACCTCGTTCTTGGATAATGATGTTCTACCTACATTTGGTGCGAAACCCGAAGGGTGGAAAAGTCGCGGTAGTCGAATTACTAGAGGTCAGTTTAAAACCTCAACTGGAATCAAAATAAACGCAGACTGTAATGGGGCGGTCAACATAATAAAAAAAGTAGCTGCGATATTTAAGTTTGACTTAAGTGGAGTAGGTAGAGGTGTTTTAAGTATGCCTAAGAAAGTCTATTTATGGACTCTTCAGAAATCCCCGCGCATTTATGCCGGGGAAGCTTAATCGGTTATTTAGAATTTAATCAGATATAATTTAAGGCTTTGACGGCTCGGGAAAATTTTCGTGAAGTCATTACAGCTAGATAAATAAGCAAATAAAAACCAGGGTCAACTACCTACACTGCCCTCCGGGACAGATGTAGGCTTGCAATAGGCAGATTGAACGCAAAATCTAAAAAATATAGGTTGAGAGAGGGGAATTCCTCAACCTCCCTCGCTTATCTTTTTTAGGTCGAACCCATGTTAATTAACTCCTCGCAGCTTGCGAGTATTGTCAACTAAACTCTGAGCAAATTGATCAAACCGTTGGGAAAGTTTTTCGTCTAACAGTTTACCTTCAGGGCTAAAGGCTTTCCAAGCTTGTCCAATTGCTACTTGCTCGGGGATACACCATGCGTGAACCCATCTGAGAATAATTCGCAAATCATTTAAGGCATTGCTATTAGGTTGTCCACCTAAAACGCTAATCAATCCTGTAACTTTGCCAGACAGCTGATCGAAGCTCATTAAATCAAGGGCATTTTTCAGCACTCCACTAACGCTGCCGTGATACTCTGGTGTTGCCAAAATTAGCCCATCAGCACGGCTGACAGCTTCTTGTAGCCGCTTTACATCGGGGTAATCTGGATATTCATCTCCCCCGTTACAAAACGGTAATCTCATCTCCCTCAAATCTAAAACCTCTACTTCTGCACCGAGTGCTTCTACCCTTTGTGCTGCTAAGTTTAGAGCCATTTGACTTGTGGAATCAGGTCTTAAACTACCTGCGATCGCAACGATTTTCACCATAATTCACCTACAAACTCAAAAATACAGCTTTAATATTATTTTTGCTGAGAAAACTCGAAGTCATTACGACTTTGTTTAATTCTAGCCTTTTGTATCGGAATGTGTCAAATTTATCCCTTCGGTGAATTTTTTTGCTGTCAGAGGCTAAAGTTCGGAGAATTAAGTTGCACATTGCATAAAAAACATCCTAGATGTGCTGTTTAGTCACGGGTGTAATTCCCCAACTTAAAGGTAACAAAAGCAAGATGGAGAAAATCTTGGGTATGCTTTTGTCTGGAAGTTACACTATAAGAGTAAAGGGTGATTTGAATCCGCGATTTGGCTTGTCAGCGAGCATCGGTTTACCTACTTATTGCGGAATAGCTCATCAAAAGGGTAGAACAGACATTATTCAAGCGCTCCGCCAACGGCAGCAGATAAAAGGTAATTATTATGAGAAGTTTTGGGAACAAGGGATTGAAGAAACACCAAAAACCGCATCAGCGTTTAGCCTTGACAGGAATGCTAGCAGCGGGTTTAATTATGCTGCCGGGAGTTTTTGGCGGTACTCCTGCACTGGCACAAAAAGCAGAGCGCGACTCCCTAACTTATGGCGAACTGATTCAGAAAACCAGGAATAAGCAAGTTGCAAAAGTAGAACTTGACGAACAGGAACAGACAGCAAGGGTTTATCTGAAGAATCAAAAGCCGGACGCAAACCCGGTAACAGTGAGACTTTTGGAACAAAATTCTGAGTTGATTACTGAACTCAAGAATAATAAAGTCGATTTTGAGGAGGTTTCTTCTGCCAATAGTCGGGCTGCTGTTGGGCTTTTGATTAACCTGATGTGGATTTTGCCATTGGTGGCTTTAATGCTGCTGTTTCTCCGTCGTTCTACCAATGCTTCCAGTCAAGCGATGAACTTTGGCAAATCTCGCGCTCGCTTCCAAATGGAGGCAAAAACCGGGGTGAAATTTGAAGATGTGGCAGGTGTTGAGGAAGCCAAGGAAGAACTCCAAGAAGTTGTTACTTTCCTCAGACAGCCAGAGAAATTTACTGCTGTTGGCGCACGGATTCCCAAAGGTGTATTGTTAATTGGCCCACCGGGAACTGGTAAGACCTTACTCGCAAAAGCGATCGCCGGTGAAGCTGCTGTACCTTTCTTTAGCATTTCCGGTTCGGAATTTGTCGAAATGTTTGTGGGTGTGGGTGCTTCCCGCGTCCGCGACTTGTTCAAGAAGGCGAAAGATAATGCACCTTGTTTGATATTCATCGATGAAATTGATGCTGTAGGTAGACAGCGCGGTGCGGGTATCGGTGGCGGCAATGATGAGCGGGAGCAAACCTTAAACCAACTGCTTACGGAGATGGATGGTTTTGAAGGCAACACTGGCATCATTATTATTGCGGCTACCAACCGTCCGGATGTCCTTGATTCGGCGTTGCTCAGACCCGGTAGGTTTGACAGACAGGTGATGGTTGATGCACCGGACTTGAAAGGCCGCTTGGAAATATTGACAGTCCATGCCCGCAATAAGAAAATTGATCCAAGTGTCTCATTGGAAGCGATCGCCCGTCGGACTCCTGGATTTACCGGTGCAGATTTAGCCAACTTGCTCAACGAAGCGGCAATTCTCACCGCCAGACGCCGTAAAGAAGCTGTCACCCTATTAGAAGTTGATGCTGCTGTTGACCGGGTTGTGGCAGGGATGGAAGGTACTCCTCTGGTGGATAGCAAGAGCAAGCGCTTAATTGCTTACCATGAAGTCGGACACGCTTTAGTAGGAACACTGATGACGGAACACGACCCAGTACAGAAAGTTACCTTAATTCCTCGGGGACAGGCGCAAGGTTTGACTTGGTTTACCCCCAATGAAGAGCAAGGATTGGTTTCTCGTTCTCAACTAAAAGCTAGAATTACCGCGACTTTGGGCGGTAGGGCTGCTGAGGAAATTGTATTTGGGAAGCCAGAGGTAACTACTGGTGCCAGCAGTGACCTGCAACAAGTGAGCAGCATGGCAAGACAAATGGTAACTAAGTTTGGGATGTCCGATTTGGGACCTTTGTCTTTAGAAAGCCAGAATACAGAGGTATTTTTAGGACGGGATTGGATGGCAAAATCAGAATATTCTGAAGAAATTGCCGCTAAAATCGATCGCCAAGTTCGGGAAATTATCATCCATTGCTACATTCATTGCAAAGAACTCCTCGAAGAGAATCGGCAATTGATGGAGTCTTTAGTTGAGTTGTTGGTCGAGCAGGAGACAATTGACGGTGACGAGTTCCGAAAAATCGTTGGTGAAAGTACCAAGGTGACTGATAAAGTCGCTGTGTCGGGGTGAGAAGAGTTAGTGGTTAGTGGTTAGTGGTTAGGAGTAAACAACCAACAACTAACAACTAACAACTAACTCTACTTCACAACAGTCCACTGGGTAATAGGAGAAAGCGATCGCCAAGTAAGGAATTTACCGAGGGGTTCGGCTCGTTGAATGGCAATTCTCAACAATTCTCCACCGTATTGTTGAGATAAATGCAGTAATTTTAGTTCGCTTTCGATGGTGACGGCATTGGCGACAAATTTACCACCAGTTGGTAAAGCCTGCCAGCAAGTTTCAAATAAATTTTCGTATGTGATACCACCACCAATAAAGATAGCGTCGGGTTGAGGTAAATTCTGGAGTGAGTAAGGAGCCTTTCCTTTGACTATTTCTAGATTGGGAGTACCCAGAGCATTGGCATTATCGGTAATATATTGCAATCTCGATAAATTTTGTTCAATAGCGATCGCCCGACATGAGGGATGAGTCCGCATCCATTCTATAGAGATGGAACCACATCCTGCTCCGACATCCCACAGTAATTTACCAGGAGTGGGAGCCAATGCAGCTAGGACAATTGCCCTAATTTCACGTTTGGTAAGCTGTCCGTCATGATGATATGCAGAATCTGGTAAACCCGGTACACGAGCTAAAGCTACAACTCCAGGATTCGCAATGCAGTTGATGGCGATCGTATTCAAGGGAGCTATATCTGTTACATTCCAATCTTCAGCAATACCCGTAATTATCCGTTCCTGCTGTCCCCCCATCCGCTCGAATACGGTTATCCTGCTGTTGCCATAGCCGCTAATAACCAGCATATCTGCAACGAAAGCGGGGCTGTCACTTCCCGCACTCAGTATCAACAGCCTAGCTCCAGGATAAATGGCTGAATTTATTACAGAAGTCGGGCGATTTGTCAAGCTAAATTGTTCAACTTCCGCTAGCGACCAACCCAAACGGGCACAAGCGAGGCTGAATGCGGAGGGTGCTGGTAGGATTGTAATTTCTGCGATCGGTATTCGCTTTGTGAGGCTGACACCGATACCGTGACACATGGGATCGCCACTCGCTAAGATGCAGATAGACTGTCCGCGACGCTGGATAATTTCATCGATGGTGCTGTCTAGCGGTGATGCCCAAGGGATTTTTTCTATTGGATTATTTTCTGGGAGCATTGCTAGGTGACGCTTCCCGCCAATAATGACAGATGAAGAGTTGATGATTTGGTGGGCTAGAGCGTTTAATCCCGATAGCCCATCTTCACCAATTCCGATAATTGTCAGCCATTTGTTGATCACAATCAGCAATTTCGCACTTTGAATTTTTTAAACTGATTCATTTGGAGGGGTTTGCTCTATTACTTGCTGAACTTGTACAATATCCAAATCCAACGCCTGTGCTATCTGTTCCCCGGTTAAACCTAATGCTAACAGTCTAGGTACAGCTTCTAATTTTGCATTTAAACGACCTTCTTGATAAACCCGCGTTTGCTTCAAATCGCTTAACCCAAACATTGCTTCTATCTCCTCTCGACTCATTCTAGGAAACTTATAAACCAAGATTGTCTCTATCAATTCTAGTAATTGCTGCTGTTGCGGTTGCAAATTTACTGCTTGCTTGGTGCGGTCGATTAATTCTCTGGCGGTGGTAATTGCTGTATTTTCATCTGCAATTATTAATTTGATGGTAGCAATACCTATTGGTAGTGATGCAGCGTCACCCAATTCATCCAAGTAAATTCGACTGACGCGCTCACTGGTGAAGAATTCATAATAATGTTCTATTTCACCCGTGTCTATGCCTCTAGTTGGATAAAGAACTACTCCCCGCCAAGTGTTTCTAGGTTTATTTTGACGCAAGTATAAAAATATTTCTGAAAACAGACGCAGGTAAATATCCGCATCGGTCTGAAATTGAACTTCGACAAAATAAATCGGGTTGCGTTCTCCTTGGGTGGGAAGAAATACACCATCAATTCTAAAAGCTGTTTGCTTGATTTCGACTGAAGAAAATTGATATGAACTGGCAGTTTCTGGAGGATTGCCAATAAGTTCAAAGAAAATGCTCGGAAATTCTTGAAATAGGCGGTAAAAGATGCTATCAGTTTTCACGCTGAATTGTTTAATTATTCATTCATAGCTTACTGTAAATCGCTATAATCTTTAGTGAGTTTTGGGGAACCCAGCCATGTTAGAGTACAACTTGCCGAGGTACTTGCCCTCAGCCGAAGAACTACCAGACTCTGATGAAACGCCTGTGGATAATGAATTGCAAGAATTAATACCAGGGTTATTGAAGGCGATCCTATTGATTCTTTGGGCAGACCGCATGGACTGGTTTTTTGGGGTCGATATGGGTATCTATTATCACCCAGATGAAGCAGCAATTGTGCCAGATGGGTTTCTCAGCTTGGGGGTAGAGCGGTTTTATGATGAAGAGTTACGTCCGAGTTATACATTGTGGGATGAGAACGTTATCCCAATCTTTGTGTTAGAGGTCGTTTCTCAAACTTATCGCAAGGAATACAGCACTAAATTAGAAAAATATGCCGAGTTGGGTGTCCTTTACTACGTAATTTATTCTTCCCGTCGTCGTCGCAAACCCCATCTGGAAGTGCATAAATTAGTAAATGGGAAATATGAATTGCAAGCAGGAAACCCCTTTTGGCTGCCAGAAGTTGGTTTAGGTATTGGATGTGAAAGAGGAAATTATTGCGGGGTGACGCGGGAATGGCTGTATTGGTATGATGAGTCAGGAAAACGATATCTTACGCCAAAAGAACAGATTCAACATGAAGTACAACGGGCTCGACAAGAATCACAACGGGCTGAGGTTGCAGAACAACGAGTGCGAATACTGGCAGAACAATTGCGTGCTTTAGGGATAGATCCAGATGTCTGAGGCTTCTTGTATTTACTGCAACAGTCTGTCCTGCAAAATTTTTAGTTCCCCTTCTCCCAAAGGGAGAAGGGGCTAGGGGATGAGGGCTTGAGCAATTGTATGTAAAACTAACTCGATATCATTAAATATTTGCTCATTATTAAAGCGAATCACAGTAAAGTGATTAGATTGTAACCAGTTTTTTCTGATATAATCTTCAGTTTGCTGATTTGCATGAATACTGCCATCTAATTCAATAACGAGTAATTTTTCGTGGCAATAAAAATCTACAATATATCTATCAATATTATGTTGCCTGCGGAATTTTGTATTTAAGAAACGTCGGTTTCTTAAGCATTCCCACAATATTTTTTCTGCTGGTGTTTGTTCTTTTCTTAACTCGCGGGCGCGTTCTAATAATACTCTGGGAATTTCTCGGTTGCTACCTGCTAATTTAGCAATTTCTGCCCTCACCCCTAGCCCCTCTCCCAGAGGGAGAGGGGGACAAGAATAAGATTTATCTTTATTCTCTTGCTTTTGTTTATTCTCTTCTTTTTTACTCCCTCTCCCTTGGGGAGAGGGCTGGGGTGAGGGTCTATATTCCATATTCTGCACTTGCTTTTGTTTATTCTCTTCTTTTTTACTCCCTCTCCCTTGGGGAGAGGGTTGGGGTGAGGGTCTATATTCCATATTCTGCACCTAAAACAAACTCATCTGTCCTTCACTACCCTTATCTTTCCCATTTTTTACCGCAGACTTAAAATTTTAACGAATGAAATAGCCATGCTCCCTATGAGTGGAAGATTTCAAGCAAATTGCAAATTATGTGCCAAATCCAACAGGGGAATAACACTCTAGTTTGCCTTGATTGTCCCTTGTGGCTATGTTCATACAGCAAATACCAAGCAATATCAAAGAAGCAAGTAATTTATTTCAGGGCTTGTTGGGAATAGTGCAATATCTCGTGCGTAACTCCTGGTTCATTAAGAAAATCTCATCCCCAAATATTTTAATTACCAAGTCGTGGTAACCTACATAAGCTTAGAGTCGGGAAAGTCCGGTGCGATTCCGGGGCTGTGCCGCAACTGTAATGGGCTTGCCTAAGTCAGAACACCAACTCTAGGGGGTTAGTTGATGGTTGTTTAACCACTAACCAACATATTGATTCCCTGCGTCCCACGGGGAGGATGTAACTTTGCTTTCTCTACCTCAATCTCCCACTTGTCCCGGCTTATTTTCCCCCTCCTCTGCTGCTGACGGAATGCTGATTCGCATTCGCACTCCCGGAGGTATTATCAACAGTCGTCAATGTTATGCGATCGCCAACCTTGCTGATGATTTTGCCGCTGGTTATGTCCATATTACCAATCGCGCTAACCTGCAAGTTAGAGAAATCCACAAAAATCTATCTATAGAGGTATTGAATATTTTACAAGAGTTGGGTCTGGGTTCTAGAAATCTGGAAGTTGACCCAATTAGAAATATTATGAGCAGCCCTACGGCAGGTATTGATTCATTCGAGTTGATTGATACTCGTCCGTTTGTAAGGGCTTTAGATAATTATTTTCAGGAACACCCCGAGTTAGCTGCACTGTCGCCCAAATTTAGTGTTTGCTTTGATGGTGGGGGTGCTGTATCTGTTGGCGATCGCTTAAATGATATTCGGTTGTTGGCGGTTGTTGATGGTGGAAACACTTATTTGCGTCTCTATTTGTGTGCAAAGGATACTGGGGTATTAGTCAAAAAAGAAGAAGCGATCGCCTTAGTTGCCGCATTGGCTGATGTATATCTGAGCTACACTAAGCAGAGCGATCGCCCCAATTATCGCAGACCGCGTTTGAAACATCTATTGGAAGATTGGGGTATTGAATCATACTTAAAGCTGGTCACGGGTCTGACTATGCAGGGGGCTGGGAGCAGGGGGCTGGGGGCTGGGAGCGGGGGGCTGGGGATGGGGATTCACCCCCAGCGTCAACCAAATTTATTTTATATCGGAATAACATTGCCCCTGGGACGGTTAGAATCTTGGCAGTTGCGGGGTTTGGCTGATTTAGCACGGAATTATGGCAGTGAAACATTGCGGCTGACTCCTTGGCAAAATCTTCTAATTTCTGACATCCCCAACCGTAGTATTGCAGATATCCAAGATGAGATAAGTAAATTAGGACTGGATTGCTCAGGAACTAGTTTATACAGCGCTTTGGTTGCCTGTTCTGGTAGCATCGGGTGCATATCTTCTAACACTGATACTCAAACTGATGCCTTGAAATTGGTCGCAGAATTAAACCAAAAATTGAGCCTGAAACAGCCGATAAACATTCACTTCAGTGGTTGTGAAAAATCCTGCGCTCAACACGGTGGCAGCGATATTGCCCTAGTAGGAACGAAGATTCAACAAGGCGATCGCACCGTTGAAGGGTATGATATCTACGTCGGTGTCGGGGATTCATCCTTTGGTCGAGAATTATATCGGGGTGTAACAATCGTTGAGGTACCGCGAATCTTAGAGCGGATAATAAAGCTGTATCAAAGACAGCAGTTAACAGGTGAGTCCTTTGGGGAATTTGCCAATCGGTGCCATATATGAGTCAATATATTCGCGTTCCTAACGATATTTATAGTAAATCCTTCGCCATTATTCGCTCGGAGGCTAATTTGTCTCTGCTTGCAGATGACATGGAAACTGTTGCCGTGCGGCTCATCCATGCCTGCGGAATGACAGATATTGTAACAGACCTAGAGGCTTCAATTGCAGCCGCGACGAGCGGAAGCAAAGCTTTAAAAGCAGGTGCCGCAATTTTGTGCGATTGTCATATGGTCGCTGAAGGTGTCACCCGCAAAAGATTGCCCGCAGATAATCAGGTGATTTGTACCCTGAAGCATCCCGATGTGGCCGAGATTGCCCAACGAGACGGTACCACTCGTTCAGCCGCAGCATTGGAATTGTGGCGATCGCATTTATCCGGTGCCGTTGTAGCAATTGGCAACGCCCCCACCGCATTATTTCGGTTATTGGAAATATTGGATGCAGGAGCGCCAAAACCCTCGTTAATACTAGGCTTTCCTGTCGGTTTTGTGGGTGCCGCAGAATCGAAAGCAGCCCTAGCAGCAAATAGCCGTGGAGTGCCATTTATTACCTTGCACGGACGGCGAGGTGGTAGTGCCTTGGCATCAGCAGCAGTTAATGCAATAGCACAAGAGGACGAAATATGACACAGCCTAGCGGTCGTTTATATGGTCTGGGCATCGGTCCGGGAGATCCAGAATTGCTGACACTGAAAGCCTACCGCATCCTCAAATCAGTGCCTGTCATCGCCTATCCGAGCTTAGAAAGTGGTAAAGTGCTGGCTAGGGCGATTGTGGCTGACTACCTGAGTGATGACAAGATTGAAATTCCCATGCCTTTACCATTCAGTGTTGAGCGTTCCTCGCAACCATACTATGATATTGCCGCCGAGAAAATTGCAGTCCATCTGAGTGCGGGGCAAGATGTGGCGGTATTGTGTGAAGGTGACCCCTTCCTATATGGTAGTTTCATGTACATCTTCAACCGCCTGTCTGCAAGATTTCCAACAGAAGTTGTACCGGGAATTTCTTCAACATTGGCGAGTGCTGCGGCTTTGGGGGTACCAATTACTTACCGCAATGATGTATTGAGTATTATGCCAGCAACATTAAGCGCAGAAATTCTGAGCGATCGCCTTGCAGTTGCCGATGCTGCGGTGATAATTAAATTGGGCAGGCATTTTGCGAAAGTGCGTGATGTCTTGAAAGAGCGGGGTTTGTGGGAGCGGGCCTTGTATATTGAACGTGCGACTATGCCCAATCAACGGATTGTCCCAATTGCTGAGGTTGAGCCGGGGGAGGTTCCTTATTGGGCCTTGATTTTGATTCCCAGTCAGTGGAAGGGGGAAGTTTAACCCACAGATGCACAAATTACTATAAACTTTGATTTGATTAACCGCCAAGTACGCCAAGTACGCCAAGAAAGAAAAGAGAGGGATATAGAGGTATAGGACTTACGGGAGGGAAAACTCTCTTAAACTCTTATTCCTTGGCGTACTTGGCGTACTTGGCGGTTAATTAAATAAATATTCTTTGGATGGGAAAGTAGTAAATGCAATATCACTATTTTCATACTCTACACCAAAAATAATGAAAGATTCCCCGGCCATAATTATCCTAGGACAAAATAGCCTCCCTCTCGCTCGTCAATTAACGACAGCCTTACCAGGAGCCAAACTTTACGGTCTATCTGAACGCACAACAGGGGTAGATGTCAGCTTCACTAATTTTGGTGACACTTTGCGGGAGTTGTTTGCAGCCGGAACCCCAATTATTGGTATTTGTGCTGCGGGTATTTTGATTCGCACTCTTGCCCCGATGTTGACTGATAAGCGTCAGGAACCCCCAGTATTGGCTGTTGCGGAGGATGGTAGCGCAGTGGTGCCGTTGTTGGGTGGTTTGCATGGTGTTAATGAGATGGCACGGCAAATTGCAACGGTGTTGGGAGTGGAAGCTGCAATTACGACGACGGGAGATATTCGCTTTCGCACGGCGTTATTGTCTCCACCCAAGGGGTATCATTTAGCAAATCCGGAGGATGCGAAGAAGTTTATCTCTGATTTGTTAGGGGGAGCAACGGTAAGGGTTTTAGGTACGGCTTCTTGGTTGACTGAGGGGAATTTACCTATCAAAGCTGATGGAAATTTGCTGATTCAGGTGACTGAGAAATCAGTGGAATTAACAGGCAATTGTTTGGTGTATCATCCTGCCACCTTGGCTTTAGGCATTTCTGGAGTCTCGGGTGTTTCTGTGGGAGAAGCTGTTGATTTCATCCAGGAGATGTTGGCGGATGCCGGATTGTCAAAGAAAGCGATCGCTGGAGTTTTTTCGGATGATGCTCAGATAAGCAATTCGATAATTCAGGCGATCGCTCAAAATTTTCATGTCCCTGCCCGCTTTTTCAATAATTTGGAAATTAAAGCTGGACATGATATAATAGCCCAAGAAGCGGCGCTGACCGCTAGCGGTGTAGCTAGTAATTTAATCGCCTCGAAAGTTTCCCCTCAAATAACTTGTTGTATATCTATTTCCCCAGAAATCATAAACCCTGAAACCCTCGGAAGGTCACGCGGTCAACTCTATATTGTCGGCATTGGTCCTGGCGGTCAACAGTGGATGTCGCCACAAGTGAAAGAAATTCTGAGGAATATCACCGATTTGGTGGGTTACAGCACCTATCTTAATTTAGCTGGGTCTTTACTACCAGGACAAAAGCGTCATGACTCCGACAACCGCGAAGAAATTGCTCGAGCGCGATTGGCATTGGACTTGGCAGCAACAGGACGGAAAGTTGCAGTTATTTCTTCGGGTGACCCTGGAATCTACGCAATGGCAGCCGCCGTATTTGAAGTCTTAGACCAAGAAGCCAACCCAAAGTGGGATAGCATCGATATCCAAGTTGCACCGGGAATCTCCGCAGTCCAAGCCGCAGCCGCTCAAATTGGGGCACCCATAGGACATGATTTTTGCTTGATTTCTCTCTCAGATATTCTCAAACCTTGGTCAATCATTGAAAAAAGGATTACTGCTGCAGCTGAAGCTGATTTTGCGATCGCCTTCTACAATCCTGTCTCGAAACAGCGGACTTGGCAATTAACAAAAGCTCGGGAAATCTTACTGCAGTATCGTTCTGGTGATACTCCCGTGGTGTTGGCGCGGAATGTTAGTAGAGTGGGAGAAGAAATAAAGGTACGGCGATTGGAGGAATTATCAGAAGAAGAAGTTGATATGAGAACCTTGGTGTTAGTGGGGTCGAGCAAAACTAGAATTGTGCCCCGCAAAGATGGGGGAGTTTGGGTTTATACGCCGCGTCGATATGATATTGATGGATGAAAGCGGGAATTATAGTAGTCCAATTCAAAGACTTGCCTGCGTTACCTCCTGGACTTTTTTAGCTACAAGTGAGCAATAATTGAATCACGAGTCATTTCAATATAGGAGTGACTACTAAATAATTCAACCAGAGATTGCAAATTAGTTGTGAATAATACTTCTAACTCTAAGTTATTAATATTACCTGTTGTAATAAGTAGTAATTTGTAAGGCTCTTTAATTGTTAAAAAAGAATTTAAAAAATCAGAATCCTTGGTAATTACTATACGATTATCCCGCATTGAAACGGCATTAATTTCTGTATCCGATGTCGCATTTTTATTGAATAAATCTTTTGTATGGATTGTGTCGTAACCCGCAGATTCTAAAAATCGAGCGAGTCGAACAGGCAATTGAGCATCGACAAGAAATTTCATGAAGCAATTTTATATATACTTTTAACTTGACTTAAGCGAACGGCAAATTGGAGAGCCGCGAAAATATCTTCTCGCTCTAAATCGTCATAATCTGCTAAAATTTCATCAGTTGTCATGCCAGAGCTAAGTAATTCGAGTATTAATTCTACAGGATAACGAAGTCCTCTAATACAAGGCTTGCCGTGGCAAATGTCAGGATTATAGGTGATGCGTTGTAAAAGGTTGCTGCTCATATTATTTTTTTTGTAAAGCATACACTTGTTCTATATACTCTAGTTGATATCTCCAATAACTTTTCACGCATTTTCGAGATTGCGAATCAACCAAGCGATCGCACTATCAACATCGCAGACTTGTTCCCCTAGAGGAATCGGCGGACGTTTCACCATAACAACTTTTATACCCAACTCCCGTGCGGCCAGAATTTTGGCATAAGTCGCTTCACCGCCACTATTCTTACTCACCAGCGTCTCAATCCCATACTCTATCAGTAAATCCCGCTCCTCAATCAAAGAAAATGGCCCGCGATTATACAACAATAACCCTTTTGGCAATAAAGCACCAGCCTCCGGTGGATCTATCATCCGCATCAAAAACCAAATATCATCAAGACTCGCAAAAGCTGCCAGTTCTTGTCTGCCAATGGTGAGAAATACTCGTTTAGCTTGATTTTGTAGTGCAGCTGCCGCAGTTTCAATCGTCTCAACTTCCAGCCAGCGATCGCCTAATTCCTTCTGCCATGCCGGTCGAATTAACATCAGATGCGGTAAACCACACTCAACAGCAGCACCCGCAGCATTGAAAGATATCTGTGCTGCAAAGGGATGGGTAGCATCAATCAAGACATCTATTTCTGCATCCCGTAAGTATGCTGCCAACCCAGCTTTACCACCAAAACCTCCAATTCGTAGCTCCCCAAGGGGTGTGGAGGGGTTGCGGGTGCGTCCAGCTAATGATGTGATAATTTCGACTCCATCCACAGAGGAAGCCTTTGCTGCTAGTTCTGCAGCTTCGCCGGTTCCACCGAGGATGAGGATGCGCTTCATATTTTTACTTTAAACGCAGAGGGGAGCGGAGGGAAGCGCAGAGGGACGCAGAGGTTTTTTCGCACTTCCCAGTTCTTAGTAACCAGCATTGCGAATAAATTTTGATTCTTCAATAGTAACTTGTCTTTGTCGGGAATTTATTGTTCGATTGGAACGTGTAGCTACTTGTTGGGAGAACATTGCCCGTAAAACTAATGCTGGGTCTACATAATTATTACTATATTTTAGCCCCCAGTGGAGGTGGGGTCCGGTAGTGCGTCCACTCATCCCGACTCTACCGATTCTGGTTCCGGCTGGAACTTGTTGACCTTCCCAAAGTTGAATTCCACCTGCACGGTCAATCATATAACTACGACCGGATGCACTTTCAACTTGTCCTGCCATGTGACAGTAGGTGTGTTCCCACTCTCCCGATTTTATGACAATATGGGTACCACAGCCACCGCTATCACTGACTTTGCTTACTACACCTCCCCACCAACTGCGAATGTAACTACCTTGTGGAGCGGCAATATCTAAGCCTGAGTGAAATTCTACATTAGAACCGCCAGTTGCCGAACGTCGATAGCCAAAGGGTGATGTGTAAGCTTGAAAATTTTCTACGGGGAATGAGGCTGATTGCCAACTGTTCGCAGTCGCTACTCGGTTTGACTTAACTTGTTGGGCTGTGACAATTTCTAACCGGGGCAATAGAGCTACAGAACTTACAATTATCAATCCTACCAGAAATAGACCGATCCGAATAGCTACTCTTTGTCGCCACTTTGTCATTTTTTCTTCCTTAAACAATAGGTTAGAAATTCAATTTTGCCAGATTTAACCTCCGCACCGCAATTTTATATGTATTCTTTTTTATTGATATCGCTTCACCGCACTATCTTACTTCACGATATTTATATGTCAAACAATTATGGTTATTTTGCAGTCTTTTGAGCCATTATATTTGAATCATCACAATTTAAAATTAAAAACTAACATCTCAAATTTTAGCAAGCTTTTTTACTACATTCCAGCACTTATACTGACTCAATAATAGTTGATGACTAATAGTAACTATTGTTTGCTAGAAAACACTGATTCATCACCAAGGATATTTTGAAAGTTTTGTGGTTGTTTATACTGATATAATTAGCATTCAGAAACCAGGTTTCTCTTCTCTAAGGCGAAAAATTGCCTAAAAAGTTCCCGTATCATCTATTGGAGCTAAAATAGTTTTCTTTGCAGGATGAACCACAACCTATGCTCACTGAAATATTGCCTTTCAGCTTTGAATTAGACAAAATTGCGATCGCTGGAGCCTGTTTGTGGTCTTTAGCCCTCTATTTAGCTTTACCCAAACTCAACCAATGGGTAATAGAGCAACTCAACCGCTGGTTTAACAATGCTTTGCGATCGCTTTACACTCAATCAGAATACGAGAGAACTCGCAATGCCAGAGAATCGCAAAATGCTTTTTACGCTTCACTTGGGAGCATTGTACCTTTTTTGGTGATGGGTGCTTTTTTAAACTGGGGCATAGAATTGAGTTTAGGCCCAAGTTGGGGCATCAGCATGGGTATACTAGCTTGTATGGGTTGCGGTGTCTATGAACTTGGTCGCAGAGATGGAGAATCTCTTGATGAATGAGGAGTTATGAATTAGGAGTTAGGAGTTAGGAGTTGGGAATTGAGAATTATTTATTCAAATACACATTTTAAAACCCTTGTATAGTAAAGCTTCCAGGGATTCAGGGAAAATGTGTTTCTTTCATACGTTGCTAGCTGCGCTTTAGCCGTTAGTTGGAGATTTATATCTGGCACGTATACGATAACTTTTAACTCCAAACTCATAACTCCTAACTCCTCACTCCAAACTCCTAACTTCCCAAACAATCTCTGCTATCTTCTGTGCCGCACCCGGTTCACCTCTGACACTCCGCAGTTTGGCTCGGATAGCTTCCAACTTTTCTGGATTTTCCAAATAATCCAAAACCATTTCCGCTACTTCTTGGGGCTGGAGTTTTCCCACGAGTTCTGGGACAATCATTTCCTGTGCCCAGATATTCGGCCATGCTAATAAACCTCTGCGGCTCAAAACCATCCAGTTAATAAGCTTCGCAAAGCCGGAACCAAAAATAGGCAAATTCGCTAACAAACCGGGCAACCCATCCCAAGAGCGCATGGCATCTAGTTGTTGGGTCGGTAGCAAAACAATCATCGGCACCCCTAAAGAACCAAGCTCGGCAGTGTTTGCCCCGACTGTAGTTAAGCAAATACAGCACTGCGATAATACATCATAGGCAGGGTATTCTGTATGGAGTTCTACAGATAAACCTTTAACCGTTAGGAGTGATGAGTTAGGAGTTAATTTTCCCGCATCTCCCTTTGTCCCCTGACTCTCTGAACCAACCAAAGAACCACCCTTGAACCCGAAATATCTGGCGATCGCGTTTTTTTCAGGGTCAGCAAAACTCACTAAAGTTTCTAAATCGAGAGTTGGAGCAACCGGAAGCACAAATTTTGTTTGGGGTCTTTTGGCATGGACGTATTCGGCGATCGCTACAGTTAAAGGCACTCCCTGAGCCAATTTAGATGGCTTGGAACCTGGTAAAATACCAATTAATTCTGACAACTCCTGGTTAACGGATGAATTTTCGAGGGGTAACTCAGGAGTTGCCACCATCAAATCTCCCACAACAGTGAACTTGTGAGCATATTTTGGCGCAACTTTGGTAACAACTTCAGCATTCATTACGCCAAAGCGGTCAATTAAATTATGCCAGCGTGCATCCCACTCAGCGTAAACAACGGTGCGATAATTCAGCTTTTTGCCAATTACCACCGGGAAAAATTGGTCACCACCCAAGAAAACAACTACACCGTTCTCCCTCCAATCCCAATTATCCTGGGTTTTTCCCCACAACAAAAACGAGAAAAAATATTCCGCGCTCTGCACTCTATCGACTTCAATATAGGAACGAGCGATATCCGCTTCCTTACCGCTAGCATTTGGGCAAGGGGACAATACCACACTTATCCTGGCCTGTTCTGGGTCAATTCCGAATTTCTGCCGCAATGCCTTGACTACTGGACGCACCCAGGTTGTTACCTCCCCAGGGCCATTCGAGAGAATGAGAATATCTATTTGAGTCATGAGTTATGGGTCGAGAGTCGTTCCTCAGTTATTGACATACCATATTAATGGTATAATTGCAGGCTCAAATTTCCTCTCAGATCCCCGACTTCTCCAAAAAGTCGGGGATCTTGTACATTACGATAAATACTCACAGATTATATTTATAATGTTTTATAGCGACTTCTCGCTGTCAAAAGTAAAACGCGACTTTAATTTAACTACAGTTGAAAACGGAAGATTTTTACCAGAAACCCAGCCAATAGAGCCTAGTCTTTACCTCAAAGAAGCATTAAGCGAAGGATTACCGCTAGCTACAGCAACTGGTTCCGAAAAAGCTCGCTCAGAATTAATTATCAGTCCCATTCTCGTAGAAGTTCGTAAATTTCTAGAACGCAAAGTCAGCTTTTTCTCCGGTGAAGATTTTACCGTTGCATCGGAATTAGGATTAAGCGGAGTCTGTGATTTTTTAATTAGCCGCTCACCCGAACAAATATTTATTGAAGCTCCTGTAATCGTGATTATTGAAGCCAAAAAAGGTGATTTAAAACCGGGTTTAGGGCAATGTGCAGCAGAAATGATTGCCGCACAGAAATTTAATGAGATAAATAATATACCAATTAAGACAATTTATGGAAGCGTCAGCAGCGGTACTGCTTGGCGATTTTTGAAATTAGAAGGGCAAACACTGAGTATTGATTTAAACGATTATTCCGTTACGCCAATTGAAATCCTATTAGGAATCTTGATTTGGATGGTACGGGAAGGTTAGTGGCTTAACTATCGAGCGATCTCTCTAAGATGCCCGACTTCTCCAAGAAGTCGGGCATCTTGTCCATCACGTAAGCGAAGCCACTAACCAACAACTTTTGTTTTGCTTGATTCCATAGTTTGATTAGGTTTATTAAGAGGTGCTGAAATAATTTTTCTTCCGCTCTGGGCTTGTCGCTTTTGCCAATCAGCAAACATCGCATCCAAATCATAATTATAAGCTTTGGCGTGTTCTTCGCGGATTTGGTGAATTTCTTCTAAAATCTCATCTTTCCACATAAACTATTCTCCTACCCCAAAATACTCGTTTCAATGTAGATGCTTTCACTCACGCCAATTCGCTGCTTAATATAAGCTCATTTTAACCAAATTTAGTTGTCTAGATTTGGAATTGCACTTTTGGAAACTTTGGGTTTGAAGTGCGATTCCTAAATAAACGGGTTCCGGTACGGAAAGCTAAGTCGCAAAGTAATAGGCATCGCCCAAATTGTAACAAAAAATTTACATAAATCTGAGCAAACACTTTTGTAAGAAGTCAACAATTGCAAACAAATATTACATTATATATATCGAATTGTGTCAGTTAGACGACAAAACGCCCAACTGGCAAGCGTTTTCTGATAAAAAATTCTTATTGCCGAAAAAAAGAGCGGAAGTAAAAAGTAGCTCATGTGCTGCAAAAACTTCCAGTAGAGGACACGCATCGAAGGAGCCTAGGAAGCATGTTCACCCACGTCAAGTCCACCATTAGACATATTGCGCCTGATAATTTACGAGGACGTAATTTAATCAAGGTGGTCTATGTCGTGCTAGAGTCCCAGTACCAAAGCGCATTATCCCAAGCGGTACGCACGATAAACGATCAAAATCCCGACCTGGCGATTGAAATCAGCGGGTATTTGATTGAGGAACTCCGAGATCCAGAGAATTATGATGAGTTTAAGCGGGAAATTGCGAGCGCTAATATATTTATTGCCTCGTTGATTTTCATCGAAGATTTAGCCCAGAAGGTAGTAGCAGCAGTCGAACCACATCGCGACAACTTGGATGTTGCGGTCGCTTTCCCCTCAATGCCGGAGGTAATGCGCCTAAATAAAATGGGCAGTTTCTCCTTGGCACAGTTGGGACAGTCAAAGAGTGCGATCGCCCAGTTTATGCGGAAACGCAAGGAAAAATCCGGTGCGGGTTTCCAAGATGGGATGCTCAAACTGTTACGAACGCTGCCCCAGGTGCTAAAATTCCTGCCAATGGAAAAGGCACAGGATGCTCGTAATTTCATGCTCAGTTTTCAGTATTGGCTTGGTGGTTCTCCAGAAAACCTGGAAAACTTCTTGCTGATGCTAGCTGATAAATATGTATTGAAAGGTGTAAATAAACAAAGTTCTGCATCCTACTCGGCACCGGTTGTCTATCCCGACATGGGGATTTGGCACCCGTTGGCACCATGTATGTTTGAGGATGTCAAGGAATACCTCAACTGGTATAGTAGCCGCAGGGATATCTCCAAGGATTTACAAGACCCCTTGGCTCCCTGTGTTGGCTTGGTAATGCAGCGCACGCACTTAGTTACGGGTGATGATGCCCATTATGTGGCGATCGTCCAAGAATTTGAATCGATGGGGGCGCGGGTAATCCCTGTGTTTGCTGGTGGTTTGGACTTTTCTAAACCTGTGGAGGCCTATTTCTACGACTCCAGTATTAACGCTGCTGTGGTGGATGCGGTAGTATCTTTGACAGGTTTTGCCCTGGTAGGGGGACCCGCAAGACAAGACCATCCGAAGGCAATTGAGACGTTGAAACGGTTGAATCGTCCTTATATGGTGGCCCTACCTTTGGTGTTCCAAACCACCGAAGAGTGGCAGGATAGCGATTTAGGTTTGCATCCCATTCAAGTGGCTTTGCAAATTGCGATTCCTGAGTTAGATGGGGCGATTGAGCCGATAATTTTATCTGGTAGGGATGGGAATACGGGGAAAGCGATCGCTCTCCAAGACCGTGTGGAAGCTGTGGCACAACGCGCTCTCAAATGGGTGAATCTACGGAAAAAGCCGAAGTTAAATAAGCGGGTTGCCATCACCGTTTTCAGCTTTCCCCCCGATAAAGGAAATGTGGGAAGTGCTGCATATCTGGATGTATTCGCTTCCATCTTTGAGGTGATGAAGGGACTACAGCAAAATGGGTATGACGTGCAGGATATTCCGGAGACTGCCAAGGAGTTGATGGAACTGGTAATTCACGATGCTCAAGCGCAGTATAGCAGTCCCGAATTAAACGTTGCTTATAAGATGTCGGTTCCTGAATATGAGGCATTGACACCATATTCTCAGCGTTTAGAAGAAAATTGGGGGCCACCTCCCGGAAACCTGAACAGCGATGGGCAAAATCTGCTGATTTACGGCAAACAATTCGGTAATGTCTTCATCGGTGTCCAGCCTACCTTTGGTTACGAAGGTGACCCGATGCGACTGTTGTTCTCCCGTTCTGCCAGCCCGCACCACGGTTTTGCAGCATACTACACATACTTAGAAAGAATTTGGGGTGCAGATGCTGTATTGCACTTTGGTACCCACGGTTCCTTGGAATTCATGCCTGGGAAACAGATGGGGATGTCCAGTGAATGTTATCCAGATAACTTAATTGGCTCAATTCCAAATCTGTATTATTACGCAGCCAATAATCCAAGTGAAGCCACAATTGCCAAGCGTCGCAGTTATGCCGAGACAATTTCCTATCTCACACCACCCGCAGAAAACGCTGGTTTATACAAGGGTTTAAAAGAACTCAGCGAGTTGATTGCTTCCTACCAAACCCTGAAAGATACGGGACGAGGTGTTTCCATTGTCAACAGCATCATGGATAAATGCCGGATAGTAAACCTGGATCGGGACATCAACTTACCGGATACTGATGCTAGGGATATGACGGCAGAGGAGCGGGATAATATTGTTGGTTCCGCTTACGGCAAGTTGATGGAAATTGAATCTCGGTTGTTGCCTTGTGGGTTGCATATTATTGGGAAACCACCGAGTGCAGAAGAAGCGATCGCCACTTTGGTAAATATTGCAAGTTTAGACCGTGCGGAAGAAGAAATCCTTGGTCTTCCGAGAATTATTGCCAATAGTATCGGACGGGATTTAGACGAGATTTATCTTCAAAGCGACAAGGGCATTTTAGAAGATGTCCAATTGTTGCAAGAGATAACAATGGCCTGCCGTGCAGCCGTTACAGCCCTTGTGAAAGAACAAACCGACGCATCCGGACGAGTATCCCTCGTTTCCAAGCTGAATTTCTTCAATATGGGTAGAAAACAGCCTTGGGTAGAATCTCTGCATCAATCTGGTTACAACAAGGTTGATACAGATGCATTAAAACCGCTGTTTGAATATCTGGAATTCTGTTTAGAACAAGTCTGCGCTGACAAAGAATTGGCAGGATTGCTTCAAGGTTTAGCAGGTGAATATATTTTACCCGGTCCTGGTGGCGACCCCATCCGCAACCCGGATGTCCTACCCACTGGTAAAAATATACACGCCCTCGACCCCCAATCTATCCCAACAAGTGCAGCAGTCCAATCAGCAAAAGTCGTCGTTGATAGGCTGATAACCCGGAATAGGTCAGAAAACAACGGCAACTACCCCGAAACCATCGCCTGCGTCCTCTGGGGCACCGATAACATCAAAACTTACGGTGAATCCCTAGCTCAAATTATGTGGATGATTGGTGTGCGTCCGGTTGCTGATGCTTTGGGACGGGTGAATAAATTGGAGTTGATATCCTTAGAAGAGTTGGGCAGACCCAGAATTGATGTCGTTATCAACTGTTCTGGTGTATTCCGTGACTTGTTTATCAACCAAATGAATTTGCTGGATCAAGGGGTGAAAATGGCTGCAGAAGCCGATGAACCTTTGTCGATGAACTTTGTCCGCAAACACGCTCTAGCTCAAGCAGAGGAAATGGGGATTAACCTCCGTCAAGCAGCGACTCGGGTCTTCTCCAACGCTTCCGGTTCCTACTCGTCAAATATTAATTTGGCAGTGGAAAACAGTACCTGGGAAAGCGAAGCAGAGTTACAGGAAATGTATCTCAGCCGGAAATCCTTCGCCTTCAGTGCCGATAACCCCGGTACAATGGAACAAACTCGGAAGATTTTTGAAAGCACCCTGAAAACTGCTGATGCAACCTTCCAAAATCTGGATTCTTCCGAAATTAGCTTGACAGACGTTTCCCATTATTTTGATTCAGACCCCACCAAATTAGTCACAAGTCTGCGAGCCGATGGTAAAGCACCAGCATCTTACATTGCAGATACGACAACAGCAAATGCCCAAGTCCGGACATTATCCGAAACCGTGCGTTTAGATGCTCGAACCAAATTGTTAAATCCCAAATGGTACGAAGGGATGTTATCGCATGGTTACGAAGGTGTGCGGGAACTCTCCAAACGTTTGGTAAATACAATGGGTTGGAGTGCCACTGCCGGTGCTGTTGATAACTGGATTTACGAGGATACAAATACCACGTTTATTCAGGATAAGGAGATGCAGGAAAGGTTGATGAATCTGAATCCGCATTCTTTCCGCAAGATGGTATCGACTTTGTTGGAAGTCAATGGACGGGGTTATTGGGAGACTAGTGAAGAGAATTTGAACAAGTTGAGGGAGTTGTATCAGGAGGTTGAGGATCGGATTGAAGGAGTAGAGTAGTCTTGACATATGGCCCACACACAAATAGGGTGTGGGCTACTTAAATAAAAGGAATACGGTAAAACCCTAACTTTTTTTGAAAATAAATATCAGTCCCCTACTTTAAAACATCCTCTGAAAATCGTTGTTGGGAAGATCGCAGTATATTAATACCAAACTGCTTGTGATTTAGGCTTTTTGAAATAATGACTATACGATGTAGTGGAAAAGCAAAAATACTGATACCAGAAACAGGTGAAGTACTTGAAGTCAGTTCCGATGATTTGGAATGGGAAATTGGTGATGATTCTGAAGAAAGATCAATGGGTGCGGAAGTACATTATTATTCATCCGTTTATTTAGAAAGCGAGCAAGGAAATTGCGTAGAGGCTGAGTGGGATGTTTGGGAGTACCCAATTGGATCTATCGAGAGTGCAGAGGTCGAAGTTAAAGGCGGTGAATTACTCGAAGATTTTGATAATATTTGGTCAACCAGCCTTGATGATGACTACGATCCTTATGAAGATCAACTAGATGCAATCCTTTCTAACACTGAGTTTTACCGTACATTCTCCGACGGAATAGCAAGTCTTCGAGTTCTGAACAGCCTTGTCATTGATGATTTAAATGCACAAAGAACGCTAAAGAGGCAAATCCACATTGGCACGATAGCCTGTCTTGAAACTTATTTATCTGATGCCTTTATAAATACTGTCTTGTCGGAAACATCATATCTTAGGTCTTTTTTTGCTTCGTTTAAGGATTTCAAAGAGCAAAAACTAGGAATGAACGATCTATTGAAATTTGCTGACCAAGCAGAGGACATAGCAAAGAAAGCAATGTTAGAGGTAATTTATCATAATCTTGCCAAAGTAAAAAAGATGTATGAATCAACCCTAGCTATTTCATTCCCTGACTTTTCAAAGGTTCAAAGTGATATAGGAATTAGGCATGATTTAGTGCATAGAAATGGCAAAACAAAAGAGGGTAAAGAAATCGCTATTGATAAAGTAAAGGTTGATGAAGTTATTTTGAGAATAGTAAATTTTGTTGACCAGATTGATCGAACGTTGAAGGCAAAGGAGCAATGTAACAAAACAACTTATGAGAAGGAGGCAGATTTTATCATGGACATAGAAGACTTTTGACAAACGGAAATAACAAAACCGCACATCAAGTTAAACAAGTCTATGAAGTAATTTTTAAATATCAGCTAGGAGGTTAAAATGATACTTCGCTATGAAATAATCCTCCACTGGAGCGAAGAAGACCAAGCATTTATTGCCGAAGTACCAGAATTACCCGGTTGTGCTGCGGATGGGGAAACCTATCAAGAAGCACTGCAAAATGTTGAAGTGATTATGCAGGAGTGGATTGAAACTGCTGATGAATTAGGACGTGCAATTCCTCAACCAAAACGACGGCTGATGTCAGCGTAAAATCATTTGATATCCAACTGTTTTGAGAAGTCGGGAATATTTTTTTATGAGTAATATCATGTCCGGCTAATTACTTATAAATTGAACATGAACCCCACCCCTTTATCCCCTCCCCGTATACTGTCCGGGGACTTTTAGCACAGCTAAAAGGGGGTGGGGTTGAGTGACTCAGGGAATTATAATTGATTAACCGGACATCATATAATTTATAACTGCTATATAATTAATTTCTCAGTTAATTAATACACATTAATTTGCTATATGGATTTATTAAAGCTACGCACTAAAGTAATCGCAGAAATCAATCTCCTTCCCAAAGAAAAATTGGAAGAATTATATAATTTCATTCATTATTTTCGATTAGGTGTAGAAGCATCTAAAGGTTCCTTAGAGCAAACTATGCAATTTGCTGGGTGTTGGAATGATATGCCAAATGAAGTGTTTACTAATTTCGATGAAGAAATAAAAACACGTCGTCAACAAGCAAGGTAAATCTAACTATCAAATGGATTCAATACAATCAATCCATCAACACGCTTAAAATCATCAACATTACGAGTCACTAACGTACATCCCTCAACCAATGCACAAGCTGCAATTAAAGCATCCGCTATTTTAATGCGCTCCCTGCGGATTTGAGCAGCAGAATCTAATACTGATTCAGTTAGCGATACACAAATTAAATTCCGCAAAAATTCTCGCATCTCGAACGCTTCAGTCTCACTCAATTCAGGATAACACAGTAACTCTATCCAAGTAATAGGACAGTAAAATCCTATAGCATTACCAGATGCAATTTCGTCAAAGATAGATTTTACAGCTAACTCTCCCTTAAAAAAGCCAATGAGAATATTAGTGTCCAGTAAATATTTCCTACTCATCCCATTCTCGTCTGAGTTGCAACTGGAATTCTAAAGCATCAATCCGCTCTGGTAAAAATCCAAACCAGCGGTCAAATTTTTTACTGCTTGTATGATGTTGTGATATTACTCGCTGACGAACTAACACTGCTAATTCTTCTAACAGTCGCAATTGCTCTTCAGGTGTGAGGTTTTCTACTTGACTGTATATCTCGTTATAAGTAGACATATACTCTTTGTTTTAATTCTTTTATTATAAGGGTAATGACAGGGGTAATTCAATCACGCACTATTAAGGATAATTCGCTGCTCTCTACAAGTCCGCTCGTAAATATTATTTAATTCAACAGGTAAGCATATCTCACCACGCAACCAAAAAGGTAAAGTTGGTAGAACACAGTCAATAGTCAATTCTTCCTGCCAAATATCCAGGCTAGATTGTTCATCTCGCTCAACAACTCGATAGGAAGTTGCATAGAGTTCGGTGTTGAATGACAATGTATTTGTCCCCGTCAATCGGTTTAACAATTCATTGTGCAGATTTGCCTTGCCTTGGGTGACAACATCAACAATAATCAAACCTATTCCCTGCCGCAAATAAGTCTCACATTTAGAAACAAAAGCATTACGATGGGAAGAACGGTCTTTGTTGGCAGGACTCACTAACTCAATTGCCCCTGCTAAAACTGGGCCACCTTCTGTGTTAAAAATACTTATTTCCACCGTTTCGTCTGTTGGTAGAAAAGGGACATTTTGAGATGGAGGTGGAGGTGTCCAATTGCGATCAAAATTTATAGATAAACACTCAAATTGTGACAATGATTCGTCAAAAGCAGCTACATCAATTTCAATCCCAAATTGCACGTTTGGTTCTGCAAAATAACCCTCTGGCAATTTAGCATTTAAATCAGATGCGATATAAGTTGCCCAAGCATTGTCAAATGTATGCCAGTGACGACGTAGTGAAAGCGGTGGACGAAAATGGTCTTGCAGCACCATAGTTTTAGCAGTGTCGTGTGCTTACTACTAATTGTACAACTACAGTCGAGCCACTGTGTAGTTTAGGGCGATCGCTCACTCTTCAAGCAGTATCAATATTGTCTTCATGGGGATAAACAGCGAAAATTGATTATTCTCAAATAGAATAAAACCGTATTTTAAGTAAAAAGCCTTCGCTTCCTCATTAATAGCATCAACGGTCAGGGCAAATATCCCAACCTCAGAGGATAAACGAACTGCTATGCGAAAACATTGCATCAATAATTCTTTCCCCAAACCTCTACCCTGAATACATTTATCTACCGCAAGCTTGCCAATACGCATCGCTGGCACAGGATAACGGGGTAATTTTCTAGTGTAATCTTCAGGCAGGGATTCACGTTTAATTTCTGCCATACTGATAGAATAATAACCTAATACATTCCGATTTACTGATTCAGAAATTGCCACAAAGGTTTTTGCAATTCCTTTGTCATCGTTTTGTTTGGCATATTTTTTTAGGTAGTCATTTAATTCGAGAATACCGCAATCAAAATTTTCCTTCCTGACACTTGCGTCTATGGGACAAAAAATCCATTCCACTGCTTACCATTTCCCATATTTTTCTTGATTTTCTTTAATTGCGGCTTTTAATGCTTCATTTGCTTCAGGAGGATTTACCAAGGCTGATTCAAATACGTCCCAATCTCGCTCAGACAGCACAATCTCCTCCGTATCTATATTCGATTCTCGCAATTTTGTTTCCAGATACTGCCTCACTGCTTCACTAACTATTGTTTCAGGAGATTGGCCTCTCTGACGCGCAAAATTTGTTAACTTTTCTAATAGAGTCTGTTCTGGCTTCCAATTAAATGTTGAATCCACAGGATAACTTCTCTTATATTAGTAACAATTTAAATCCTAACAAAACGGCTAGGTTTAATCAAAGCCTCTCTCCTCTTAGGAGAGAGGTACCCCTTCGGGGAAGCAAGCTATGGAGAGAGGTTCAGTGAATGTGGTTCAAATAAGCCAAAATCCTACCGTAAAAAAAAAGGGGCAGGTAAAACACCCACCCCACAAAAACGATCGCTAATTAACCCAATACCTTCTTCGCTGTTGCTAACACATTATCAACATTGAAGCCGAACTTATCCATACAAACTCCACCAGGAGCCGAAGCACCAAAACGGTCGATGCTCACGAAACCACCTTCCAAACCAACATATTTGTGCCAACCGAAACTAGTACCAGCTTCTACAGATACTCGCTTGGTAACAGCTTTCGGCAGAATGGACTCTTTATAAGCTTCATCCTGTGCATCAAATATAGTCGTTGAAGGCATCGAAACTACCCGCACCTTCTTACCTTCGCTCGTCAGTTTCTCAGCAGCGGTGACGCAGAGGCTCAATTCCGAACCAGTACCAATCAAGATAATGTCAGGTGTGCCTTCAGAATCTACCACCGTGTATCCACCCTTTGCCACACCCTCTATTGAGGTACCAGCCAAGTTGGGGACATTTTGACGGGTGAATGCCAACAAAGATGGGTCGTTTTGCTTCGACTTCTCAATCGCTACTTTGTAAGCTCCAGAACATTCGTTTCCATCTGCGGGACGAATTACTGTCAAGTTAGGAATAGCTCTGAGGGAAGCAAGAGTTTCAATTGGTTGGTGGGTGGGACCATCTTCACCTTGTCCGATGGAGTCGTGGGTCATTACCCAAATCGAGCCAGCTAAAGACAAAGCAGATAACCTGATAGCTGCACGCATGTAATCTGTGAAGATTAGGAAGGTCGCACCATAAGGAATTAATCCCGAATTATGCAGTGCCATCCCGTTACAAATTGCGCCCATCCCGTGTTCCCGGACACCAAAGTGAATGTTGCGGTTTTCGTATTGTCCCTTCTGGAAGTCGCCGAAACCTTTGATTTCAGTCAAGTTGGAGTGGGTCAAGTCAGCGGAACCACCGATTAACTCAGGTAAAACTTGTGCCAATTTGTTGAGGCACATTTCTGAGTGTTTGCGGGTGGGCAATCCTTTGTCTGCAGGGGTGTAGGTGGGTAGTACCTTGTCCCAACCGTCGGGAAGTTTGCCGCTGATGTAACGCTCGAATTCAGCCGCTTCTTGGGCATATTTGGCTTTGTAGCTGTCAAAAGCTTTGTTCCATTCTTCTTCATAGCCAGCACCGCGCTCAACTGCCTTGCGGGTATGGTTCAAAGCATCTTGGGGAACCACAAAAGGCTCGTGTTCCCATTTCAAGTTGTTCCGGGTTAAAGCTATTTCATCTCCACCCAAAGCAGCCCCGTGAACGCCGGCGGTGTTTTGTTTGTTGGGGGAACCATAACCGATGATTGTTGTTACCTTAATCATGGTTGGCTTGTCGGTGACCGATTTAGCTTCTTCAATTGCTTTCGCGATCGCATCTAAATCGGTGTTACCCTCTTTGACGTGCAGAACGTGCCAACCGTAAGCTTCAAAGCGCTTGGAAACATCTTCGGTGAATGCTACATCTGTAGAACCATCGATTGAGATGTGGTTGTCGTCGTACAAAGCGATTAATTTACCTAATCCTAGGTGCCCAGCGAAAGAACAAGCTTCACCGGAAATGCCTTCCATGTTGCAACCGTCACCCAAAATCACGTAGGTGTAGTGGTCAACAATCTTAGCATCAGGTTTGTTGAATTTAGCGGCAAGATGTGCTTCTGCTATTGCCAAACCTACTCCATTTGCAATCCCCTGCCCCAATGGTCCGGTGGTAACTTCTACACCAGGAGTCATGAAATTTTCCGGGTGTCCGGGGGTTTTGGATTCCCACTGACGGAATTGCTTGATATCTTCTATACTTACGCTGTCGAAGCCTGTCAGGTACAATAAGGCATACTGCAACATTGAGCCATGACCGGCAGACAAGACAAAGCGATCGCGGTTGAACCACTTGGGATTTTTCGGGTTATACCGCATGAATTTATCCCAGAGTACAAACGCCATCGGCGCTGCGCCCATTGGCAAACCGGGGTGACCAGATTTTGCCTTTTCTACGGCATCGACTGCTAAAAAGCGAATCGAATTAATACAAAGTTCTTCAAGGGATTGGGTTGCAACAGCCATAATCGGATTGTTTTGAACGAAGGGTTAGCACTCTTTTAGCTTTACTTACTTTTGGGGAGAGAATGAAACATTGACATATTCTTTTCCATTTCCCCTTAAGTACATATCCTCATCATCCCATTGCTAGTTGTTGCCCGACAAGCTGCAAATGTTGGGATTTTTGATGTGGATTTTAGATTAATTTTATGAAGGATTCCCTCAAATGTCGGTTGCTAAATCGACTGAATTATCCATCAACCTGGACTAGATTTCTTTCGGGAGTGGGGAAAAGTTAGGGGTTATGAGTGCGGGGAGTGGGTAAAAGTTAGGAGTGATGAGTTATGAGTTATGAATTTTTAACTCCTAACTCCTAACTCCTAACTCCTAACTCCCAACTCCCAACTCCTAACTCCCCAAACTAGGGGTATTTCTTAAAGGCGAGGGTCACATTATGACCGCCAAAACCAAAAGAATTGGATAATGCCACGTCAACTTTTTGAGCGCGGCTGGTGTTGGGAACATAATCCAGGTCACATTCTGGATCGGGATTGACTAAATTGATTGTCGGTGGAATTTGGTCATTAGCGATCGCCAATGCTGTCGCTACACCTTCAATACCGCCAGAACCGCCCAACAAATGACCTGTCATCGATTTAGTAGAACTAATAGCGATTTTTTTGGCGTGGTCTCCCAAGGCTTTTTTCATCGCGGCGGTTTCGGTGGAATCGTTCGCCGGAGTACTCGTACCGTGAGCATTGATATAGGTAACCATATCTGGAGTCAGTCCCCCATCCTTGAGTGCCATTTGAATTGCTCTGGCGGCTCCTTCTCCTCCTGGTACTGGAGAAGTCATGTGATAAGCATCACAAGTCATGCCATAGCCAACAATTTCCGCATAAATACGGGCACCGCGACTCAAAGCATGTTGCAATTCTTCCAATATTAAAATTCCCGCACCTTCACCCATGACAAATCCATCGCGGTCTTTATCAAAGGGACGGCAAGCTTTTTGCGGGTCATCATTTCTAAAGGAAAGAGCTTTACAAGCGGCAAATCCAGCCAAGGACAAGGGTGTAACTGCGGCTTCTGTGCCACCGCAAATCATCGCTTGGGCGTATCCCCTTTGAATCATGCGAAAAGCATCTCCAATAGCATTGGAACCAGCGGCACAGGCAGTCACGGTACAGTTATTTGGGCCTTTTGCACCAGTGTGAATTGCCGTCAAACCTGCTGCCATATTGGCGATCATCATCGGAATCATAAACGGACTACAGCGATCGGGACCTCGATTTAGGTAGATCGTTTGTTGGTCTTCTAAAACCTTGATGCCGCCAATCCCCGATCCAATTATGACACCAACCTGCTCTGCATTTAGGTCATTGATAACGAAACCCGCGTCTGTTAATGCCTGCTTTGCTGCCGAAACCCCGAATTGGGCAAACCGATCCATCCGTTTGGCTTCTTTGCGATCCATATAATCGTGTGGATCGAAATTTTTCACTTCACCAGCAATTCGGCAATCATGGCGAGATGCATCAAATAGAGTGATTTCACCAATACCGTTGCGTCCGCTTAATAAACCTTCCCAATATTCTGCTGGTGTATTCCCAATCGGTGTAATCGCGCCAACACCAGTTACAACAACGCGCTTACGATTATAGTCTGTCATGGCTCAGTTAAAGGTGCGAGAAAAAGAAAGTGCAACAGACAGCTAATTCTGAGGGCTGAGTTTTGGAGGGGGAGACGGGGGGAGAGGGGAGAGGGGAGAATTCCTAACTCCTAACTCCTAACTCCTAATTCCTAACTCCTAACTCTTCTAAGCAGATGCGGCGACTTTTTTGTTGATATAATCGACTGCCTCTTGAACAGTTGTTATTTTTTCAGCGGCTTCATCTGGGATTTCGATGTCGAATTCTTCTTCCAAAGCCATTACCAGTTCCACAGTATCTAGGGAATCAGCCCCCAAATCGTTGGCAAAATTCGATTGTGGGTTGATGGTGTCAGCCTCAACACTTAGTTGATCGACAACAATTTTCTTAACTCTTTCAAAAATATCCGCTTGACTCATAGATAAAAGACCTCAACCAATTGCTATATTCCGCTATTCTGGACGACGTGGCTTTGAGCATATACATCTTATCTAAAAGAGGGATCGCATATACCGCATAAACGATCTTGTTTCCATTCTTTTTAGGAAATTTTTTCTTCTTTACCTATGGATTGAATCCACAGTCAACAACCGACAGGCTCGTTGGAATGATAAAACAGTTATTGTCCCAGGCGATGCCCTTGGCAACCTTCGGTATCGCGCATCTTAATAGATTCTTATGCTATCTCAGACTCTAAAATATGCTTACTTCCCCGGCTGTGTGGCACAAGGGGCTTGTGGAGAGCTTCATATGTCAACGGTGGCTCTTTCTCAAGCACTAGGCATTCAATTGGTTGAATTAAAAAAAGCCTCTTGCTGCGGTTCTGGCACTTTTAAGGAAGATTCTCAACTGTTGGAAGATACTGTCAATGCTCGGAATATTTCTTTAGCAGAGGAATTAAAGTTGCCTCTAATTACCCATTGCAGCACTTGTCAAGGTGTTATTGGTCATGTTGATGAACGGCTCAAAGAAAGCCAGGAAACTGACCCAGCTTACATAAATAAAGTCAATGGCTTGCTTGCAAAAGAAGGTTGTCTACCTTATCGGGGAAGTACAGAAGTTATCCACCTGCTTTATGCTCTGATCAGAGATTATGGTTTGGAGGAAATTCAAAAACGTGTCACCCACCGTCTAACGGGACTAAAATGTGCCGCTTTTTATGGCTGCTATCTTCTGCGGGCACAAAAATCTACGCCCTACGATGACCCTTTCCGCCCCCAAGCGATGGAAAATGTCTTTCAGGCACTAGGAGCTACACCAATTTATTACCGAGGTCGTACCCAATGTTGTGGGTGGCCTCTTTCGAGCTATGCCACGACTCAATCTTTTAAAATGGCTGGAACCCACATTCAAGATGCCATTGATAGTGGTGCTGATTGTATCGTGACACCTTGTCCTTTATGTCACCTAAATTTAGATTCCCGTCAACCAGAGGTAGAAAAGGTGATCGGGAGTAAGTTAGGTTTGCCTGTGCTGCATTTACCCCAGTTAATTGCTTTGGCTTTGGGGGTCAGTCCAAAAGAACTGGGTTTAGAAAGGCACATTGTTTCTACTAAGCCTTTGTTGGAGAAGTTGGGCAGAGGATAAGGAGGACAGGGGGACAGGGGGCAGGGGGGAATTAACTCCTAACTCCTAACTCCTAACTCCTAACTCCTAACTCTTAACTCCTAACTCCACCCCTCACTTGTTTTTGAGTTCTCGCTGCAATTGTCTGAAGGATTGATACATTTCTGGAAGGCGGTTATAAATAGCTGAAACTCTCAAATATAATTTGTGGGGTATAGCGGGCATCCCAGAGACAATTTCTCCTGGTGCAATATCGTTGTGAATTCCGGCTTTCGCGCTTGCGATCGCTCCATCTCCAACTGTCACTTGATTGGCTACTCCTGATTGTCCGGCTAATATGACGCGATTGCCGATTTTTGCCCCTCCTGCTATCCCCGCTTGACCTGCTATAGCACAACCAAAGCCAATTTGGCAACCGTGTCCGACTTGAACTAAGTTGTCAATTATTGTATTCTGTCCTACCCGTGTTTCGCCAACGGCTGGGCGATCGATGGCACTGTTGGAACCAACTTCGACGTTATCTTCTAAGACGGTACAACCAGATTGTTCCATTTTCACCCAACCAGTGCGGGTGGGAACAAAGCCAAAGCCTTCAGCCCCAATGACGCAGCCACTGTGAATTACGCAATCACAACCGATGCGGGTACGTTCGTGGATGCTACAGTTGGCGTGTAAGACTGTGCGATCGCCGATTTTGGCATCAGGATATATCACGACATTGGGATGAATGCAGACGCTAGAGCCGATTTCTACCCCCGGTTGAATCACGACATGGGCACCAATATAAACATCACTACCAATTTTCGCGGTAGGGTGAATGACGGCAGTGGGGTGAATTTCTGGACTGGGGCGATATGGTTGATAAAATAAGGCGATCGCTTGAGCAAACAAAAGTCGCGGTTCTGATGTAGCGATCCAGGCAATACCCCGTTCTTGTGCTTCTAACTGTAATGCGTCATTTTTGGGTAAAATTAATGCTCCTGCGTTGGTTTTGCCGACAAAAGAAGCAAATTTTGCTCCCTCTATGTAGCTGAGATTGCTAGCTTCCGCTTCGTCAACCGCTGCTAGTCCGGTAATTTCTGGGTCGTTATCTTGGTTACTAGTCAGGTTGTTGCTCTTGGCAGCGTCCCCGATTTTACTTACTATTTCACTAAACTTCATTAGTTGTCTGGAATAAGTTTGTTGTTTATTATGTTATTTTTCAGCACGCAAAAATAAAATAGCATCCAGCCATCACGACTGAATGCATTCTATAAAACATAAATTTTATACTGCAAGAAAGCGTCAGTGGAGGATTTTTATCTATCCGCTTCCTTGTGGGGGTTCAATATCCCGACAAGAAGTAGGGAACCCGTTTTGAGTTGGGATCTGAATCCACATATATAATCCTCCTTCTTCCTTCTTCCTTCTTCCTTCTTCCTTCTTTATTGCTTTAACAGCAAATAATATAGTTTGCCACTACCACCTGTCACCCCAGCCCGATCGCCTGCGGTTTTACCTGTCCCCATGAAATAATCTACCCTTCCTGGTCCCTTGATGGCACTACCTGTGTCCTGATCGAGGACAAAGCGGTTAACGACACGATAATCCAGCCCATTCCCTGAAGGATAGGGCAACCTGGTGTTAACTAATGCTAGTGCCCCCGGAGGCATGATAGATTTGTCTGTGGCAATGGAACGCTCTGGTGTTACTGGTACATTGATACTTCCGGTCGCTGGTCTAGCATTGGTTTCTCTAAAGAAGATAAAGCGATCCCATCGGGGCAGATAGTTATCCATCTCTTGGGGATTTTGCCGGAAAAATTGGACAAGTACTGGCATTGTCAAACCTTGTAAGGGTAGTTTGCCATCTTTCGCCACTTCTTTACCGATACTAGTCCAGGGGTATTCTGTTGCACCTGCATAGCCGACAGAGGTTCTACTGCCATCAGTCAACTGTAGTTGTGCCGAACCCTGGATATGGATCATATATGCATCTAGGCGATCGCGGAACCAAACTAGTTCCAAACCGTGCAATTTACTTCGATCCCCTAATAAGCCATCTTGCCCTTCTAATTCAAGCCTTTTTGGTTGCGGTTTTGCCCACTGCTCTAAATCGGATGGTTCTCGATACAGAGGATATTTATATACTTCCGTGCGAACGCGACTCGCGCTATAAACTGGCTCATAGTAGGCGGTGTACTTCACAGTCCCGTTGCCGTCATTGCCAACTGATTTATAAAAGACAAACTCCCGGTTGACAGCGGCTTGCAGTTGTGCTGCTGACTTGGAGGCAACCACCAACTGGCGGAAACGCAACAAACTCCGACGTGTACGAGCGAGGGTAATTTCCCTAATCGGATAATTCTGATATTTTGCCGCAGCTGTCGGAGTATCCAAATAACGCAAACTGTTGTCAATTGATGCTAACAGTGCTTTGCGATCGCCCGCTTTACCCTTTTTCCAAAAAAGTTGTTCATCCAAACCCAAGCAACGAGCAGCAGGTTTACATTCATCACCAGCATCAATCAATTTGAGTGGTGGTGGTGGTGCCGATAGCGGTGGCAATGACGGCACTTGCGGATTAATACTCGGTACTGGTATTTGTAAGCCGGGGGGAACCTGACTCACAACTGACGACAACGGGCTAATAAGGGCAATTCCCATCAAGGAAAGCAAAGTAAGCGTTTTTCTCATGTTTTACTAAAATCTTTCAACACTAGAGCTAAAGACTGGTTCTACCCGGATTGCTACAATTCGAGACGGACGTACTACCATGTACTCCCCTTGAATATTCTTAATCGGTACGCTGATAAAGTCATCGGAAGCAGATTTTGGCACCAGTTCGCCGCTATACCACTTCTGAAACTCTTGAATCGTCGGAAAACGTACTTCTTCCCGAATTCCACCCTCGATCATTAAGTGTACGGAGTATTCGCTTGGTGTTCTAGGCATAACGGTTGAATCATTTTAAACATATCCAACCCATTGTTAACCACGCTACCCTCAAATGGGAAGAGGAGGGGGGAATGGGAAAGTTATGAGTTATGTAGTTATAAGTGATGAGTTAGGAGCGATCGGTTCTGATTTTTTTACTCCTAACTCCTAACTCCTAACTCCTAACTCCTAACTCCGCTCCTCCAAACTCTTCACTTTCGGATATGACGCTTACTTACCTAGAAACGGTTCCGTTATATAAGACCTACTCATAACTACTCACAACTAGACGAATCTATTCATATGTAGCTTGATGCTTAATTCCTGCTTCATACTGGTGATGTCGGCATCCTCCAGTCCACAGGCTCTCACCACCAAAAGGAGCGGATACGTACTGACTGAGATTGATTGCTGCGTTTATGTCACGGTCAATGGAGAAACTTTTCTTGAATTTAGGAACTCCCGCAGTTTTGTTAAAACATCTCTTCCAAGCTTCGCGTAAAGCAATCAATGCTTGCTGTGGTGTAGATTTGCTGCATTCGTAATACCAGGGGTTCTCAGATTTTACTAACGCCACCAACCATTTACAGCAAATTTCAACTTTGTGAGGTACAGAAATACCCCTCCCCAACCCTCCCCTTGCCAAGGGGAGGGGGTGTACTTCATTTACTTGCAAAGTGCTGTATGTAGGTCAATCGCAGTAGGAAACTTGATTTTAGCCGTGGGGTTAGCTTTGTTATGATCAAGGATTTGTTTTGTTAAAGCCAGTCCCCAGTTCCATGCATGGCGTGCTACACCACAATGCTTTATTAATCCAGTGCGTTGTTGGTTATTCAGTTTTAGCTCTGTTTTGAATCCAAGTAACATGGCGATTCATGCAAACCATTCTCTAAGCGGAAAGTTGCTCTTCTTACGGTTTCCGTTGCGGCAACATCAGTAAGACAATGCTTGTGACATATTTTAACCATTACAATAAACCATCTGTCTACGATCGGATAAATTTTTTCATCCAATAGCCTTATCCCGATCGTACAACGACCATCGCAAAAGTGTGGAAAACCGTAAACAAACCGAATATATATTTTCAACCCTCCTCATTTTGAACAATGATGAGTAGCTTTGTAAAGAAATTAAGTTACAGTTCTTTGCCCTCTAAAAACTCTTAATCTTGTACTTAGCCGATAAGTGTATATAAGAAAAAATTATGTAGGCTACATCAGACCGACGGTATCCGAGCAATCGAGAAAATCTGATTCGGTCGTAACGCACCAAATATTTCTAAGATGTCACTTTATAAATAACTTAAATCGCAGTAGTTGGGTTTCTATGGCTTCGGGGAGGATTTTAGTTAGTTCTTTGGTGGTTGCGAATTCTAAAATTTGCTGGGTGGGTAAGTCGAAAGGAAATTCTCCAGAATAGTCCAAGCGCTGCATTTTCGCTAATAAAATTTGTTCGGAGCGTTTACTTTGAAGAGCATAGCCAATTTCTATACAGACTTGGGGACTGGGAATTTGACGGGTGATATCTTTGCCCTCTATCTTCGCGATCGCTGTGGTATCGGCTATAAATAGCAAACTCTTCCGGATTTTTCGCATCATCGCTGCTGATAGCCGCATTGCTCCCTCTTTCGGGCGGTATGATTCTATTAATGTTATCGGCAGACGCGATCGCTTGTTTAATTTCTCTAAACTAGTCGCTAGTCCCTCTCTCAGGGCATCTGTTGCATCTGCATACTCGGTTTGAGTACATAAATATATTATCGGCTCTAACTGCGCTAACAACGCCTGTTTGGTAAAATAAATTTCGTGACTAATTAAGTCAATGTTGGCAACTGAATAACCACCGCTACCCTCTACATAAAATTCAACCTGCTCTCCTTCCAGATAGCGCCCAAACCATGTTGATTTCTTGACTTCTTCACTTTCTTCTAAGAAGTCCGCTCTTAATCCTGATTTCAGCAGGCTTTTTTTACTCAAGCGAATATCTGGCGCACGTTTTTCCACTTCTGGAATCGGCTCATAATCCTGAATATACCATGCCCTCAGAGCAATAATTGACATATCAACGCTATATTTAACCGTCGATGAGCTATTAAACTGTGTACTAGCTTACAACGATTGGGGTATGATACCAATTCTCTACGAGGTTGGACTTTATTTACCCCCAGCTATAATCCCTTAGGGTTCCCGCAGGCTGACCACATCCCGATTTGGGCTAAATTAGGCACATTTGCATAAATAAATTATATTAGGGCTTAAATTAAAAAATTTTATCTGTATTTATTTTTCCCTGGGGTTTAACACCCCGACCTGTATAGGTCACCCGTTTTGGCTTGGGTTCCGATCCACATATATTATTAACTTATAAATTCCTTCTTCCTTCTTCCTTCTTCCTTCTTCCTTCATTCAAACAACAACACCCAAGCTCTATTCGATGAGTTATTTCCTCTATAAATTTATTATAGCCAGGGATGCAGTGGTCATATCAACCAGTAGCATTGCCCCCTGATTATGTAAAATTGGGGAAATATCAACTTTCGAGTTGGGTGTTGCTATGTTCTGACGAGACAGATGGGATTTTAACAGCGTTTTTACCTCTTAATTAACTTCACATACAGCTGTTGTATCTTGCCAGCGAAGCTTTATTCGCTTCTGTTATTAAACTATCACTTTACTAACTCCTAATGGGAGCAAATTTACTAAACTTTACTATTATCTTAAATGCTTCCCCCACGCTCTATTCTCAAGGCAGGAGCCAAAAATCTGCACAATGGTAGATGAAAAAAAACTATACCAGTAACGTAAAATACAAAGGGAATAAAGACTATCCCGTAATAGATAGTAAATTTACCACGGTAGATAGATGCGCTTACCTCAAACAATATTCAACCGAATTAAAAACTGTTTTGAAAAAGAGCATTATTATATAGACCGATAACACGGCATAGTGATGAGAGTTGAACAGTCTTCAATTATTATGTGTAAGGGCTTCGCTGACCCTCAGAAGTCTGTAACTGAATTAAAGGCGATTTTTGGGTATTCGATAGGTGATTTTGTGCGGCAAAAAAGTATGCAAAAGGCAAGTTAACACCTAGAAGTAATCGCAATTGTTATATGTCATGGGGAGATAAAAATCGAAAATCGGTGAAAGCTAATTAGGTTACAGCTTTACAGCGTAAAGATGGTTATATTTATAAGTTTGAGGAATTTGAGCGGGTATTTTTCAGAAATTACCGGGAAATCAGTCTCACACTACTAACGGTTAGAGAAATATCTTAATGTTTAATATCATCCGCTTACGCCTACAGGATTTACTTCAAACCTCTTCAAATTGCCTCTTATCACAAGCTGCAAGTGTATTCGCAATTTCGATTGGCAGTGCAGTACTAATTGGCTGGTGTTTTCAGATAGAAGTTGGTACGGCAATGAAGGCCAGTACAGCCTTATGTTTGATACTATCCGGTATTTCCCTGTGGCTGTCTTCTCCCCCTACTCCCCCTACTCCCCCCTCCCTCCTTGTTGCCAAAATTTGCGCTAGAGCTGTTTTTGGGATTGGTTTGTTGACGCTCGGTGAATCTTTGTTACAAATCAATTTCGACCAGGGGCACATGGGGACAAATACGGCACTGAGCTTTATGCTTGTGGGTAGGGCGCTCTTTCTTCTCGCAGAGCCAAAAAGTAGCCGCAGCTATTGGTATATCCAAGTTTTGACACTTATCACTTGTTTGATTTCCTTGCAGTCTGTTGTTGGTTATGCCTATCAAGTAAAAGTCCTTTATGGTATTGCTCCCCATATAACCTCAATGACGCTACCCACTGCGCTGACGTTTGTGGTGCTTTCTGCGGGCATTCTCTGGGCACGGACAGATGAGGGAGTGATGAAAATGGTCACAAGTGATACCTATGCTGGCTTGTTGGCACGTCGGTTGTTAGTGGTGGCGATCGCTATACCTTTAGTATTGGGTTGGTTTATTGTTCAAGGACAACGAGCGTCGGTATACGATCCGGCCTTTGCGATCGAGTTATTTGCCATCATTACGATCGTCACATTTGTGGTTCTAATTTGGCAAAATGCCGCGTTAATAGAACGTTTGAGTCACCAACACGAAAGCGATCGAGCAGTTATTCGAGAGAATGAAGATAAGCTGCGGGCTTTCGCTAACGCTAATGTCGTCGGTATTATGTTCGGTGATGTTAAGGGCGGTATCCAACAAGCAAATGATGAGTATCTGCGAATTATTGGCTACAAGCGTGAGGATTTAGTCGCAAACAAGATCCGCTGGGATGAGATTACGCCACCAGAATATCTCTATTTGGATGAGCAAAGCACTATTGAAGCTTTATCAACTGGTGCTTGTACGCCTTATGAAAAAGAATATATCCGCTTTGATGGTAGCCGCATTCCGATTTTAATGGGTTTTGTGCTGGTAGGAGAAGAGCGGCAAGAGTCGGTTTGCTTTGTTCTCGACTTGAGCAAACGCAAAGAGGCAGAGTCAGCTTTACAGCAAAGTGAAAAGAGATTTCGGTTGGCGGTTGACAATATTCCCAATGTGTTCTCGATTTACGACCAATATGGAAGATTTCAGTTTGTGAATGCTGTAGCATCGCAAATTACAAACAAATTACCAGAAGAATTTATCGGACGCACTGACGAGGAAGTTTTTCCACCTGAAATCACACAAGCTTACGTTCAGACTCTCCACCAAGCAATTAAAACACGCACTTTACAAACAACAGAAGCGACAGTAATTCTACCTAATTACGGCAAGTTCACTACAGCAATTAAATATGTGCCCCTGCTGGATGAAAACGGAGAAATTTTCCAGATTCTCGGCATTACTGACGACATCACAGCCCGGAAAGAGGCAGAAGACGCTCTGCGCAATCAGCAAAAATGGCTGGAAGAATTAGTAAACTTGATGCCGACACCACTGCTGTTAATTGAAGCAGGAACGGGGCGGATAACTTTTGCCAATCGAGCCGCACAAGAGATGGCTGGAGGCGAGTTTCCCACTAATGTAGCAACAGAAAATTATGATACAGTTTATCATGTTACAGATGCAGCTGGAAACGTTATTCCCAATGAGGAGACACCTGGAGCTAGGGTAGCACGGGGCGAACGCATTGATGGAGCAGAAATGGACTGGCACACCCCTGGAGGAGTCCGTTCGCTTGTGACCTATGCCGATACTTTACCTGCGATATACGGGCATGAGGCGACCTGTGTAATGGTATTCCAAGACATTTCCAGCCTCAAACAGGTGAAAAATGCCCTGAGTTTAGGGTATAAAAGATTGCAGTTATTATTTGAGACTGCTAGCGATTTATTATCGAGTCAGCAACCAGAGGCACTGGTTAATAACTTGTTTGGGAAACTTTCCGATCAGATTTCCTTGGATGTTTATTTTAACTATTTGATAGAAGATAAAGAACTACTCCGGCTGGAGTCTTATAGTGGAATAACAGAAGAATTCGCTTCATCTGTTAAGTGGGTGAAATTCGGTCAAGCGATATGCGGTACAGTTGCAGCCGAACGTCGGGCAATATATGTGGAGAATGTACAGCAATCAATTGAACCAAAAACAGAATTAATTCGTTCGATTGGAATTACAGCTTATTATAGTCATCCATTGATTGCCCAGGAAAAGCTTTTGGGTACTATTTCCTTTGGGAGTCGCACTCGTTCCAAGTTTAGCCAAAATGAAATGAGTATGATGCAAGCTGTTTGCGACCTTGGGGCGATCGCAATGGAACGAACAAGCTTGATTGCTTCTCTACAGCAGCAAACCGAGCAGTTAAGCGATGCAAACCGGATGAAGGATGAATTCTTAGCAATATTATCCCACGAATTGCGATCGCCCCTGAATGCCATCCTGGGTTGGGCACAGCTTTTGCGGGGTGGTAAATTGAACGAAACCCAGATTAGCAAGGGAATTGAGACAATCGAGCGCAATGCTAAAGCCCAAACCCAACTCATAGAAGACTTATTAGATATTTCGCGGATGATTCAAGGCAAATTGCGTCTCAAAGTCTGCCAATGCGATTTAATTCCGATTATCGATTCTGCCCTCGATTCTGTAAGTTTAGCCGCTCAAGTCAGAGAAATTGATTTAAGAATTTTTATTGCTGATAGGGGACAGTCACAGTACTTAGTTTCCGGTGATGCAGGACGTATCCAGCAAGTAATCTGGAATCTCCTATCCAACGCTATCAAGTTCACACCCAAAGGAGGACGGGTGGAACTGCGAATGTCAATGAGTGCTAATTTAGGATCTGAATTACTCGCAATCATCCAAGTCAGTGACACAGGCATTGGTATCAGTCCAGACTTTCTCCCTTACGTGTTCGATCGCTTTCGACAAGCAGATAGTTCCAGCACCAGAAATCATGGTGGATTGGGATTGGGATTGGCGATCGTGCGTCATATAGTAGAACTACACGGCGGTACTATCTATGCAGAAAGTCCTGGTGAAGAACAAGGGGCAACCTTTACAGTCAAACTACCACTCTTAAAAACTCAACCCTCTCCCCCTCTTTCCCTCTCCCCTCCTCCTCCCTCCTTTCCTTCCTTCCCTTCCCTATTTGGAGTGCGAGTGTTAATTGTCGATGACGAAGCAGATACCCGAGACTTTCTGGTAACTGTACTCCAAGGTTGCCAAGCCGAAGTTCATGCAGTTGCATCGGTTGCGGAAGCATTGCAGGTAATTCCAGAGTGGAAACCAGATGTTTTAGTCAGCGACATCGGAATGCCAGGGGAAGATGGTTATTCTTTAATTCGCAAATTGAGAGCTTCTCCACCAGAAAAAGGTGGGAAAATTCCGGCAGCAGCTTTGACTGCCTATACAAGAACACAGGATCGGATGCGAGCTATCCAAGAAGGCTTTCAGCTGCATTTGCCCAAACCTGTGGAGCCAGATGAGCTAGCTGCTGTTGTTGCTAGTCTTGTTGGACGAATTTCACAGATTACTAAGTAGCCATCACGAACTGACCTACACCAATAATGGATGAAAATGGGCATTGGGCATTGGAATTTTAAAATTTCCCCCTTGTCCTCCTTGTCCTCCTTGTCCCCGATCCCCCACCTTTTACTTTGAGTTCACTGGCGAATTTGTACGCTAACAATCTGCGTAATACTGGGGAAAGAGCAGAAGCATCAAGCGTTGAGCCACATCGCTTCGGATTGAATGATATTTACAGCACACTCTCTTTAACCGCCTTCAATCAATCCCTGGTTTCTACCAAAATTGCGGAGTGGAAGGCACTGAATTTGGATTGGCAAGCGGCTGTAGCAGCCCTCAATCAGATCAATGCCAATGTCAGCTATGAAGAGATTGAATGTCTTGGCTTAAGCTCTGACCCAGAACAGTTAGTTGCCACCTTCCGCATTAAACGCCCAACCGGATATTCTGGCGATCGCACTCCGACCCAGATTCAATCTGGGTTTTTCGTTGCGGTCAACTTATGCTTTAATGGAGGACACTTTATCCTTTATAATTTACGCGGTCATAATCTGCACCTGCTTCCTCAAGTAACAACCGGACGTACGGACGTAAGTACTACGGGGAGTACCATAGAGAATAGGTTTTGCCATTATTCTTAGATTGCCAATACAAAAACCTAATTTTAATCAAATGCAAGTATTTTGACTAGCCCAATAAAAATTAGCTTTACCTATTCCTTGTGGTTATGAACAATTAGTTCCATTGGTAGATTGGTTAACTAGGTTCAGATTGCTAATGTATATATGTGAGTAAAAACCTTTACCAAATTAACAAAAAATGAACATTATTGCTTGGATTGTTTTAGGTTTGATTGCCGGTGCTATTGCTAAAGCTATCTATCCCGGTCATCAAGGTGGCGGAATTCTCGGAACGATTTTATTAGGAATTATCGGTGCTTTTGTTGGCGGTACCTTGGGTGTATTCTTTAGTACAGGTAACTTTGCATTGACGGCTCCTACTCTTAGCATTCCTGGTGTTGCATTGGCTGTTCTTGGCGCAATTATCGCTGTTTTCGTGTGGAACTTCTTGACCAGCCGTAGTGCTGCTTAATAAATTAATTTAATCACGGCTAATTAAGAGTAAATTTCAGATTCTTGAACTAAATTAAATCAATAGCGCTTGCCTAAGTATAGGTGAGCGCTATTATGTTTGATAAAAGGGATTAGTTCATCGATCGCGTGCTTGAAAAAAATTATAGATAGCAAGAGTAATTGCTAAAACTAACGCTAAATGAATCAGATTCCCGGCAATATGAAACACCAGCCCCGTCAGCCCCAAAGTATGCCAAACATAATTTTTTATGCCTAATGGTATTTTTCCTTTTGTTCGACTATTCTAAAGGGTTAGTCTCACCTAGTCCTATTCATCTTTAGATGGGTCTGTTTGTTCAAAACATCTACCTTTGGGAATGGGGAGTACCAATGGCATCTACAAACAAAAATCTATCTGCTTATACCGTTTCTTTGTGAAGCTGCATATATTACCCCCCTGTAGTCCCCCCTTGCCAAGGGGGGACTACAGGGGGGTCTTGATTATGTGCATCTTCATACAGAATTGGTATTACTCAAATGTAAGTATTTTGACTAGCTCGATAAAAATCAGTTTTACCTAGGATAACTTTTTAACAAAAAATTTTCCGCAGAATCTCTATCCTTAATTACTCCATCTAAACTAGCTGCTAGTAAATCATCCAAAATTTGCTTAAACTGCGGACCTTTTTTGTAACCCAATCCAATCAGGTCATTACCATTCAATGGTGACTGAACGTGACGCCAAACTGTCAAATATTGCCAAATCGTCTGCCTTATCTTTTTCTGACTTTGCACGGCAATTAATATCAATATTGGCAAATCGTACCGTCGCAACAACTGCACCACCTGACTTGGACGAACCTCACCTTCCCCCTGCTTGCGAACAATACTATTGACATTTGGCTGAATTTGTGGTAGATTATCCAATCTATTAATACTGTCGTCAGGTAATTGCAAATTCTTCGCCACCTTTGCCCGATATTCTGGTGCGAGGTGGGCGATTATCGCTTCTAAGCGGATTTGCCAGTGGATGAGGGTTTGTTCAAGGTCAAATCGTCGCAAACAGCGTTCTATTAAACGCAGCTGTCGCAGGAGTTCTTCGTCTAGTTTGAGGGTGGGATGGATGCACTGTAATGCCCCTAACTCGGAGAGTAATTGTAAAGCTGATTTCCAATAGGGTGCTTGCAGGAGATACTTCAATTCTGCCTTGAGACGAGTTTGCAGGGCTGGGGTTTTGCTGTTTTCTTTGGCTGTGCGATCGTAAATACCGCTATTGATGGCATATCTAATATATGCTTCTGTTTGCGCTTCGATTTCAAATCCCAGTCGCACGGCAAAGCGCACACCGCGATAAATCCGGGTAGGATCTTCGATAAAGCTGTTGGGGTGTAAGACTCGAATTTGCTTTGCTTCTAAATCCAGTAACCCACCAAAGAAGTCGAGCAATTCACCTGCACGGGGAGGGGTTAACCGTAGTGCCATTGCATTGATCGTAAAATCTCGTCGATACAAATCTTGACGAATGGAACTTGCTTCAACTTCCGGATTTGCTGCGGGATAAGGATAAAATTCTGTTCTGGCTGTGGCTATATCTATCGCCAAAGAATCCAACACTTCATCTTTGTGCCACAATAATGCCGCAGTTTGAAAAGCCCCGTGAATATCCAAGCGTGCTGCAAGATAAAGTTCTTGGAGTGCCTTTGCCAATTCCACTCCAGCACCGACATCTGCTGATTGGTGAAAACCATCGACGACTAAATCAATATCTGGAAGCATCAAATTACCGGATGAAGCGGCTAGCAGCAAGTCACGCACCGCACCACCAACTATATAGAGATGCCAACCTCGTTTTTCTGCCTCTTGGGACGCTTGGGTTAGCAATTTCCACAACTGGGGTGCAAGACGATTTTGTAACTGTGAGGTAATAATATTTTCTTCTTCCCCTCTCCCCCTCCCCCCCTCTCCCTCTCTCCCTTCTCCTTGATGCATTTCCCTCAACACATCAGTGCGGGTGACAATTCCCACTAACTGCCCCGAATCTAATACTGGTAAGCGTCCGATATCATATGTCACCATTAACGCCTGGATTTCTGGTAATGTGGCTGATGGGGCGATCGCATGGGGGTTATTTGTCATGTAACCTTTGACTGGTGCATGACTAAAGCCGTGGTGCAGGGCGATATCTATATCCCGTCGTGAAATAATACCTACCAGTTTATCTTGAGCATCCACTACACATAAACCAGAGTGTCCGTAGCGCAATAAAATCCGCTGTGCTTCGTCTATTGTAGTTTCTGGGCGAATGCTACGGACAGGGGATGACATCAAATCCCGTGAATTAGGTGGTTGGGGAATTTGGGATTTTAACTCCTCAACGAGTTCTTTTAATATTGCTTCCCTATCGACTCCGCGTAAACTTAAAGATGCTGCTTGCCTTTGACCACCACCGCCAAATTTTTGGAATAATTGATTAAGATTTGTTGCTGGAATTTGCGATCGCCCAATCAGAGTTAACCGAGATTCACCATTCCCTAAGGGAAATTCATGTGCCAGTAATAAAGCATCAATTTCGCTTAAGGAAACTAACTGCGATGCTAGATTGGATAAACCCGGCACAAAATCATCAGTTTTGAGAGTTACCCAGGCGATCGTATATCCCCGGATATTCAAAGATTGTAAGTTTTGCAGTCCCTCAGTGAGTAAATGCTGTAAGTGGCTAGACAAACCAGGAGAAACATACTGAGTAATTAGCGCCAAACTGACACCTTGTTGCATCAACCAAGCCAAAGCCAAAGCATCTCGTGGTGTAGTGTGGTCAAAGGTGAGAGAACCAGTGTCAACATGGATACCCAATGCCATCACCGTAGCTTCCGCCGGGGTGAGGGTGATTGGCCGTTGTTGCAACTGTTCTACGATTAAAGTTGTCACGGCTCCTACTGCTGAGAGATTAAACTGCGTAGCGGGGATATCTGTTTGTTGTCCTAAATGATGGTCGTAAATTATAATTTCGCGAACATCGGGTAAATCTAGCCATTCTGCGGCTTTTCCCAGGCGATCGCGTTGTTGCGCATCCACCACAATCAAAGAACGAATTTGTTTTGGATTCACCGCACGTCTTTCAATCAGCGGATACTCATCCCGATGCAACGCCAAAAAATCTCTGACAGGTGGGTGAGCTCCCCCAGTCAGCACAATCTTACTCCCCGGAAGCAGTCGCGTTAAGCCCACCGCTGCACCCAGTGCGTCAAAATCAGCCGTCGTGTGACAAAGTATTATAGATTTTTGCATAAATAAAATATATTCAAATCTACTTATTTATCTACAGTCAAATGATATAGTTAGAACTGAGAGTTCAGTTTGAACCACCTCAATGAAAGATTAAGTAGACCTTAATCTTAAGTCTAAAAGAATTCCCTGATGCGAAAGTTAAGGGATTAAGGGTTGTGTAGTTCAACCAAGGTCATCAGTGACTTAAACTGAGTAGACAGTGGATATTTGAATATATTCGACTATACGAAAGGTAACTATTAAGTTCATAAGTCAACAGTCCAGAGTCATTGGTCAAGAGTTATTAATTGAATATTCGGAATGTGCGACAAATGACTAAAAGGGTGAAATTTCTGATACCTTACAATTAAGGATAAGGAAAAAAAGTAAGCCGAAACGCTGACCATATTCTACTTTTAGAATTTTGCTGTCTTGGGAGAAGGAAAAATGACTGTCGTATTCCAAATTGCTTTACTAGCTCTGGTTGGTCTGTCTTTTGTCATGGTAATTGGCGTCCCCGTCGCCTATGCTACCCCACAAAATTGGGTGGAATCGAAAAAGCTACTCTGGGTTGGCTCCGGAGTCTGGTTTGCTTTAGTGCTTCTGGTCGGTGCGTTAAACTTTTTCGTAGTTTAAGCGATCGCTTCCTTAAAGCTATAGCAAATAGTATAGAAATAACGGCAGGGAGTAACAGGAGGAAAGGGAGGACAAGGAAGAAGCTCTTCTGTGTCTCCCCCGCTCCTCATTTTCCTGCCTGTCGTTTTTTTCAAAACAGCCTAATATCTCATGCTTTTTGGAACTATATTTGCTAGAAGTATAGTAAATCTTAGAGGCGGTCATGGCAGTTTTCGAGGGAACTTTTGTTCAGACAGAACCTTTACGGTTTGCGCTGGTGATTGGTCGATTTAATGACTTAGTTACCAACAAGCTGGTAGAGGCTTGTCAAGACTGTTTGAAGCGCCACGGTGTGGATGTGAATCCTCAAGGCTCTCAAGTAGACTACGTTTATGTTCCAGGCAGTTTTGAAGTGCCTGTAGTAGCACGTCAATTGGCACTTACCCATCGCTACGATGCAGTTATTTGCTTGGGTGCCGTCATCAAAGGGCAAACACCTCATTTTGACTACGTTTCTTCTGAAGTTGCCAAGGGCATAGCGGCCGCTGCTTTCCAAACAGGTGTACCTGTGATATTTGGCGTTCTGACAACAGACACAATGCAGCAAGCCTTAGAACGGGCTGGTATCAAAAGTAATCTGGGTTGGGAATATGCGATGAGTGCCCTGGAAATGGGTAGCTTGATGCGGCAAATCCGCTCTATCCAGACAGAATCATATTCTCATAATTCTCTTTCGCCCGCTTCTCTCAAGAGTGCGAATTTAGGGGAATTTGCTTCCGAGTCGAAAGAAATCGGCTAAGTACAAGATTTCATTAGTTCGTAGCGAACGAAACTCTGCGTCGCTGGTGCGTTTCAATCATTCGCTACGAATTAATGCTTCTTCTGTACTAAGTTCTTAATTTATCCCGTGTTTTTTTACAGTAGCGATTCTCTTTCCCTTCAAGACGCTTCAACAGAGAGGCTGCGCCAACGCTTGACGGCTCATTTAGAGGAGCAGCCCTATTGCCGTTCGCAATGTTGCGAAATATAATTGACGAGAGCGAAGATGATATGAGATATTTTTTTCCTACTTAATTGACTCTCGGGATGTTCCCTAATTTTAAAAAATTAACTCAATGCTGGAAAATTTAAAAACGCAAATTAAAAATAACATTGTAAAATCAGTTTCTTTAGATGAGGTATATCCCGATCTCAATAAGTCTCATATAATTGATTCCGAGGTAATTGAAGCTCAAGAAATAGAGCAAATGCCCATTGCTCATCATTTAAAACCTTTGCCAGGAGAATCTTTACAAACTCCCGTAGCATACACAACGATTATAGAAGGAGTAATTTATTGTCCAGAATACAATATATTGCTAACAAAAAACAGAAAAATAATATCAGAATCTTTTAACACTATTAGACCAAAAGAAAGCTTTAATTTAAAGTCATTATTTAATTTAAAAGTCGAAACTATTTCTGGTTACTGTACAGTTTTTCATCAATGGACAAATAATTATTACCATACAATCATTGATAACATTCCCCGATTTTACTTAACTTGTCAACAAGAATTAATTCAAAATCAAACTGAAGAAGTTAAACTTATCCATTCGAGATATATATCAGAAATGGATAAATTTTTTCTCTCGAAGTTTATCACCCCAAATGTTAAAATCACTCCAGTTAAAAAAGATAAACTATACCAGATTGATAAATTAATATTTTCCACATTTTTAACTCGTGACAGTATTGGATATTTACCAAAAGCATATCGAGAAGAATTTGTATCTAAATATACTCCCAAACGACTACGCAAGAAAAATCATCGCATATATATCTCTAGAGAAAGCGCTTACAATGGTCGTCATATTTTAAATGAAGAAGAACTATTAAAAGTTATAAATCAGTTCGGCTTCCAAAAAATTATCCTGGAATCTATGTCGATATCAGAGCAAATAGAACTTTTTTACGATGCTGAAGCTGTAATCGCACCACATGGCGCTGGCTTGACTAATATTATATTCTCCGAAAACATTAAAGTTTTAGAATTATTTCCTTGCCCAGTAATTACTACGCATTATTACTTTATTTCTAAATCAGTGGGACATACTTATCAATACTGCTCTGCAACAGAAAATACCCACAATAGTAATTTTGTTGTAGATGTGATGCAAGTAAAAATGCATTTAGAAGCATTATTAACAGCTTAAGGAATAAACTGCGTTACACCAGAACTGATGAAAATGAGGTTTTACTAGCTGTCTGGTGAACTTTTTTCACTCCTCATAAAAAAAATTTTCCAATCACCTCTTGACAACCAAGGAATAATCTGGCATATTAGTATTTGTATGCAGTTTGCGGGTATAGCTCAGTGGTAGAGCGCAACCTTGCCAAGGTTGATGTCGCGCGTTCGAATCGCGTTACCCGCTTTGTAGGTAAAATGTCTTTGTCCCAGAGTCAATATCTTGGTTGTCTAAGGGATCGGATATGAAAATGACGCCTGGAACCACAGCGGATGTGCGGGTAAAGGTGGAGGAACAAGCGCCAATTACATTTTTATTGCCGTTTTTACGTAAATGGAGCGGCATTCAGTAAATTAAAATTGATGTAGAGAGGCTTAGGCATCGCATCTTGAGGCTAGCATCAATTTTATTCAAGGATATGCTACATAAGGGTAAAATTGACATGGCAGTTATTTTGTAAGGTTAAAAGTCAGGAAGAATTTAATGGCTAAAGACCCCTTTCATTATGCTGTTAGAACTGCCTTGGAGAAACAAGGGTGGACAATTACTGCCGACCCTTATGAGATAAGCGTTGGGGATGTAGATTTTGAAATAGATTTGGCGGCAGAAATGTTGGCTGCCGAACGAGCAGGGGAGAGAATTGCAGTTGAAATCAAGAGTTTTATTGGGGGGTCGAATGTCTCGGAATTTCACACTGCTCTAGGGCAATTTCTTAACTATAAATTTGCTCTTGAAGAAGCTGACCCGCAACGAAAACTTTATCTCGCAGTGCCAGAGTCAATTTACAAATCGTTCTTTCAACGTCGTTTTACACGGTCAGTAATTGAGCGAATTCAAATTAACTTACTTATTTATAATGAAAAACAGGAGGTAATTGTTCAATGGCTGTAGAACGATATCGTCAAATTATTAAACAATTAATTTTAGAACGGGCACAGCGGCGATTAGGGCAAGAGGAAATAGAAACACAAGCTATTTTGGATACTGAGCGCGACCATTACCTTTTACTACATACGGGCTGGCGCGACAATAGTCGGACACATGGATGTAGTATACACCTCGATATCAAAGACGGCAAAATTTGGATTCAACATGACGGTACTGAAGTTGGTATTACTACACAACTGTTGGAGCAAGGCGTGCCTGCATATGATATAGTTTTAGCATTTCACTCTCCTTATATGCGCCAATTTACTGAGTTTGCCACCCATTGAGCTAATTTGTAAATCTCGACGTGTTTGCTCTATCCTATTTTAAGCCTGTACTTTTTGAATTATTAAAGTGTGCAATTCTGGCTTGGGGTACTTATTCGGATATTATCCATTACTTTTTCTATATAACTACCAAATTTGAGACAATCATGAGCTTGAGGTGCTGTAATGGCTTCACCATTTCCAGGGATGAACCCATATTTAGAAAATCCAGTATTTTGCTCAGAAATCCATAATCTTCTCATCGCAGCGATTTTTCGGAAACTCAACCCTCAATTGCGACCAAAGTATAGAGTTGCGATTGAAAAGCGAGTATATCAAACAACAGATGAAGATTCGCTTTTAGCAGCTTGGGTAGATGAGGTTTTGAAACAGAAAGAATTGAGATAAGATTTCTCAATATAATACTACCAAATCTAGAATGAAATAGCCCTGTACTCAAGGGTATTAGCCAACACAAATCTTACTTCAGCAGGTTGAGCAATAAGCAACTACTCATCCTCAGATTCAACAAACTTCAGGAAACCAAGAAACTTTTCTGATATGACGAATGTCTATAGTAACTATTAACTTGACTTAGGGTAGTGTAATCGAATACCCTCAGTTGTCATGCTTGTTTTTTTTCAGGAAGACTATGAACAAGAAACTCATTCTCACTTTGCTGTCGAGTTCGGCAATTTTCACTTCGTTAATGTCAACGCTGGCAATTATTAATCCTGCTCATGCATCTGGTGGACAACGATTAATTCACACCCAAGACAATAAAACCTGCATCACGAATCCCCACGGTCATCATAATTTTATCTGTATTCGGGATTCAGAGAGAAATCCAGGTGCTAAACCTGTAGTTACCCAAACAATTGTTCAAGGGAAATCAGAGGTGAATGTGGCTATGCTGGACTTCAGTGAAGAAGAGAGCGACGCAGCAATTAATTTATTTGGTTGCGATTGTCCCTATTGTTTAAATTCTTTACGTCAATTGAAAGGTACTGGAAATTTAGTGTACTAAAATTTGGATGGTCATGCTGCCCTTAAATTGAAGTGGGCAGCATAATTTTAGTTCTAGTTGAAGAAGGAAGAAGGTTTATATATGTGGATACAAAATCCCAACTCAAAACGAGCGACCTGAATAAGTCGGGGTATTAAACCCCCACAAAGAAGTGGATAAACCAGAGTGAATTCCGCAGCCATAGCTGTAACCATTTGTCCACAAGAATCCGCACATGGCGATCGCTACACCAAACCCTCGATTTAGACTCTTGAAACCCTAATGCATACTTGCTGCAAAAAAACCGAATTTTTAGCTTGAACAGTAAGAAGCCCAACACCATACCCGTAAGGGTATGGTGTTGGGATGAATTACGAGACAAAATCGACACCTTGAGACTATATGTCGCTTCAATAGTTGCAAAATTACCAATAGTATCCAGTTAATTTCATCTACCCAATGACTTAAATCGTAGAGCTCATTACTACTTATGCTTGTCTTTCCTTAGCGTGAAGACAAGCAGAGAAATTTTATTTAAGCTCTTAGCAATAACGGTAAAGCATGAAAATCAAATTCAGCAAATATCTTAGCAAATTGACGCGAGTTAGCATACGTTCAATGTTGCTGCTTGCAATCTTAATTGCAACTATCATACCCGTCTCTGTAGGAGCGCAAGATGAGCGGGTAACAGTGCGATTAGATGGGCAATCGGTGTTTCGAGTAAGCGCAATAGAAAATACAGATGCAACAGCACGGGCACGTCAGGTTGAGCGACGACTAGCACGGTTATTAGAGAACCCGACAGCAATTTCTTCACCCCGTATTGAAACTTCCAGGGATAAAGAAGAACGTATTATTACTATTGCTGCAGTGCCAGTTGTTACTATTACAACCGCAGATGCTCAAGATAATTTAACAACAGTTGATGCACTAGCTGCCCAGTGGTCGCAAGCAATCAATACTGCTCTTGCACGATCCAGTCAACGCCGTCTCTCTCCTTGGGCGCGATTTGTTACCGAAGTACGGGCATCGGTGGAAACAGCTTTTGGACGGTTGGCTGAATCTGCAATCATCATCATTCCCCGTGCCTTGGCGGCTCTATTAGTTATTGGATTATTTTGGGGACTTGCATTTGGGGTACGCGCTCTCATGCGTGTTATCTTTCGACACATTGTAGATGATTTAACAGTTGAAAATTTGATTAAACAAGTCGCCTATTATGCTGTTTGGATGCTAGGTTTTATTGTGGCGCTAGATGCTTTTGGTTTTGACCCCCAAACGGTGGCAACTGGTTTAGGTTTAACCAGCCTTGCCCTTGGTTTTGCCTTGAAAGATATCCTTTCTAACTTTATTAGTGGTATTTTAATTCTTGTGTTGCGGCCCTTTGAATTGGGCGACCAAATTATTGTTGGTGACACTGAAGGCAATGTGGAACGCATTGAACTAAGGGCTACTCAAATCCGTACCTATGACGGTCGAGTTGTCCTCGTCCCGAATGCGGAAGTATTCACGTCACGAATCACAAATAATACTGCTGCTCCAATCCGTCGCAGCAGCGTAACATTATTTCTTGGCTACGACAGCGATTTACCAAGAGCGATAAGGGTTGTGGAAGAAGCAGCACAGTCTGCGACTGGAGTATTGACCGACCCAGAAGTCTCTGTACGCATCCGCGAACTGGGACAAGATGACATTATTGTGGAAGTACGGTTTTGGACAGATTCACGACGTTCTGATTTTGTCTTGACTACATCAACCGTGCGGGGGTCTATTGTGACATCTCTAAAAAATGCAGGAGTTGGGCTACCCGATCCTGACGTACGAATTTTAGTACCGCATCATCCAGATAGATGGAAAGCTGCATTTGACACGAATGACAGTGATAATAATACTGACTCCAATTCAGCAGAAGCGCCAAATTTTAGAGATAGAAGTTTATGATGAATAAATGCATTTTTTAACATCATCTGCCAAAATAGCTTTATTCCTACCAGTTGCCAACATCCAAAGCAATGCAACCTCTCGAACAGCCGTTGAACATTTATGGCGACTCAGTAAATTGTTTTCTAGTCCTAGCCAACAACCCATGTTTAGGTGCAAATATCATTGCCACTACGAATAGTAAGGTTTGCAACACTACAATACAACCCCCAGTAGCACCATCAATGTGATAGCTAATATATGTTCCCATCACACTAGAAAATACTCCAGAAGCTATTGCAATTAAAATCATATGGTCAAAGCGATCGGTTAATAAATATGCAGTTGCACCTGGAGTTACTAACATTGCCACAACAAGAATAATTCCTACAGTTTGTAGTCCTGCAACCGCAGTTAGGGAAAGCAATGAAAGTAAAATATAATAAAGCGCTCCTGTATTTAAACCAATAGAACGGGCATGGGTGGGGTCAAAACAAAATAACAACAGGTCTTTACGTAAGATAGCTATACTCACTAAAGTAATTAAGCTAATAACTATTGTTTGGATGATATCTTGATTAGAAATACCCAGAACATTACCAAATAGGATATGTGTTAAATCTATACTACTAGGTGTTTTAGAAACTAACACTAAACCAAAAGCAAAAAAACCTGTAAATACTAATCCAATTACCGTATCTTCTTTAATTCTTGTCATCGCTTTGATATAACCTATGGCAATGACTGAACAAAGTCCAAATACAAAAGCACCTACAGCAAGGGGTATTTTGAGAACGTAAGCAATTACGACTCCTGGCATTACCGCATGAGACACTGCGTCTCCCATCAATGCCCATCCTTTAAGAGTCATATAACAAGAAAGAACAGAACAAACTACCCCAACTAAGGCACTGACAAGAATTGCCTTGACCATAAATTCATGTTGTAGGGGTGTAGTAAACCATTGTAACAATTCCATTATATTTCCTCCTGATTTTCACGAGTCAACTGACTTTTGGTAAAGGGCGAACCACCAAAAGTACGCGATAAATTTTCTTCAGTAAATACTTCAGATGTATTGCCATATGCCAAGATGGTACGATTAATTAGAATTACCTGGTCACAAAATGTGGTAATTGATGCTAAGTCATGGGTAGAAATCAAAATAGTGTGTCCCCGTTCACGCAACTCTAATAACAGGTTAATCAGAGTTTTTTCTGTTGTAATATCCACACCAGTAAAAGGTTCATCTAATAATAAAACCTTTCCCTCCTGTGCTAATGCACGAGCAAAAAAAATACGTTTCTTTTGTCCACCAGAGAGCTCGCCAATTTGACGATTTCGCATATCCCACATCTGCACTCTTTCTAAGGATTCCCGCACTATTCTTTTATCTATTGGTCGAGGAATGCGGAGAATGTTCATATATCCATAGCGCCCCATCATTACCACATCATCGACACTCACCGGAAAATCCCAATCTACTTCTTCTGATTGCGGTACATACGCCACTAAGTTATTTTTTTGTACCATTCTAATTGGCAAACCATTAATCAAAACCCTACCCGTCACTGGTTTAACAAATCCCATAATTGCCTTGAATAGAGTCGATTTTCCAGCACCATTCATCCCCACTAAGCCACAGATTGAACCTGATTTAAGTTGTAAATTTGCACCGTGTAAGGCTACTTTACCGTGATAGGTAACGGTCACATTTTTAATGTCAATACTGATTGTATTCATCTGATTTGTGATTGATAGTGGGCAATTAGCAATTATTGAATAGTCTACTCCTAACTTTTAACACCTAAGTTTCTGACTTTAGGAGTAAACCATTAATCAATGTTGTAACGTTATGTTCAAGTAACTTGAGATAGGTAGATGCGGGACCATCAGAAGGAGAAAGGGAATCAACATAAAACACTCCGCCGAATTTCGCCCCCGTAGCTTTGGCAACTTCAAGCTGCGCTTCATTATTTACCGTACTTTCACAAAAAATAACGGGCACTGCATTTTTCTTAACAGTATTAATTACCTTTTCTACCTGTTTTGGAGTCGCTTGCTGTTCTGAATTAACCGCCCAAAGATATATTTCTTTCAAACCATAATCGCGAGCAATGTAAGAAAATGCCCCTTCACAACTGACCATAAACCGTTTTTCTTCTGGAACTACAGATACGGCTTTTTGTAACTTCTTGTCTATTTCTTTAATCTTCTGGCTATAAGCGGTAGCATTCGTATTATAGGTCTTGGCGTTCCTTGGGTCTAAATCAACCAGTGCCTTACGAATATTCTCTACATAAATCAAAGCGTTTTGGGGCGACATCCACGCATGGGGATTAGGTTTACCTTGATAGGTATCCTCTGCGATATCTACTGGCTGGACACCTTGGCTTAAAGTAATACGGGGTACTTTCGGGACGTTGTTATAAAATTTTTCTGCCCAACGTTCCAAATTTAAACCATTATCTAGAATCAAGTCTGCTTTTTGCGCCCTGACTAAATCCTTGGGAGTCGGTTGATAACCATGAATTTCCAACCCTGGTTTTGTTAAAGATTCAACAATTGCCTTATCCCCGGCAACGTTTTTTACCATGTCGGCGATGACTGTAAATGTGGTCAGAATAAGCTTTTTATCTGGATTTATAACATCTCTTGTAGCATCAGTTAAATTTACTTGCGGCTGACTGGGTGTAGGACTACACGCAACCAGCCAAAACCCGATCAGAAGCCCAGATGCTAAAGTCGCGTATTGCGGTAGATACACTCGGTAACTCTTGAGAGTAGTTTTCATTTAAATATTTTCATAATCTTCTCATTTTTACACTATCTTACTATAGGTGGAACAAAAATGAAAAGTGCTAAAGTTGTAACGAAGTGGTATAAAGTTGCTGAAGATCAAAACCGCAGCCCTCTTAAGGTAAGTAGCGATCGCATCCTTTTTGCTTGACCTCACCAAATCGCGTTGCTCCCAATACAACTATGTTCAATCTTGGAAAAATTTTTCTGGCAAATGCTGAAATTTCATCCTCTTAAATTCAAGTTGTATTAATAATTAGTTAATCAATTGGAAAGAGAAAAATCTCGTCGCAGTTCACACAAGCTGCCACGATTACATCCACATGAGCAAACAAAGATAATCGGAAGCCGGATGCAGCAAAAGTGGCATATCCGGATTAAAATGCCAGGTGCGGGGAATAATATCCCCCATCGACCCAACCACGTTACGAGTGGATTGACCGCAATCGGCGGTATTGGATACAACAGCTAGCAGATTTTGAAAGCTATATGAAGCAGCGAGGGCTACAGATGTAGCTGTAGGTGATGTCTGCGTGCGTAGCGGATTGTTCAGCATTGTTGCATCCCACCATCATCAAGGTAAACGCGGCAATAATAACCACTTGAGTAGGACGGAACATAAAAAACTTCCCAACACCTAATGGATCGGTCAAAATAATAAGACTATCATTTGTATCGTAACCGAGAAATTCTAGCTCATAGTCGATTTTTGCTCATTCTTAACAGGAGATTTTCATGAAACGAGCATTTCGCAAGTACCACCGCACTATTGCAATTATGGTTGCTTTGCCATTGTCTTTAACTGTGTTGACTGGAATGGCTGCAACTGTGGCTGGAGAGTGGGGTATGAGCATAGGACTATCTCGTAATCTGTTGCTTGGCATCCACACGGGCGAAATTTTTCATCTTCAGGCAATCTACCCTATCTTAAACGGATTGGGACTGATTGGTTTGTTGGTGACAGGGTTGAGTATGTCTGGTTTATTTGGTAAAAAGACGCAGAAAATTAAACAAGATTAATTTTTTCAAACAATTCTTAATAAAGACGTGCTTTATTTTTGACCATAGAGACGTTATATGTAACCTAAGAGGGTGTTTATAAAATAAAGATAAAATTTCTGTAGGGTACGTTAGACCGAGGACGTAGAGTTTCCATATTTTAACAAATAATGGATTAGTTCAAGGTATTTCCCATAATAACTGTAAAGCAATCCATAAAAAAGATGGTTATGGATACTCGTGTTATGAAATATGTACCATCTCTAAATAGGGTGTGCAAACTGTGTATGAATATAAGTCTACAAGCGACGCAACCACTGTGCTTGTTCCCAGACAGCTTGGAGTGAAAGCAGATTTTTGCGATTAAACCAATGTTTCCAAGCTTGTGGAAAATTTCCTTTGGCTGCAGCTTTTACTCCATCACTAACTGCGACACCGACATGTTGCATAACACTTGAATCACGGTAACAGTCAATCATGCATGCAGTACAGCCATCCCGCACTCGCTGAGAACCGTCAAATTCTGTTATGTGGCACATGGGTTTATCCCAGTTGTGACAGCGGTAGAGGTTTAGATGCCAATCTAAATAAAACTGTTTCCAACCACCAAGACAGCCAAATTCTTCGGCTTCACCCTGTAAATGACGCTGCATATCTTCAATGGAAGCAGTGGGATTCACTACTTGAAAATCTTTTTTCAGAGCTTTAATAGTTTCAAAGCGCTCATTCAATTCCTCGACTGTGTAATCTACTAAATTTGACTGCGCGTAACCAAGATAAGAAGATGCTAAAGTTGTCAGGGGATAAGAAAATGTAACGCTGTCAAATCCTAAGGACTTGAGAAAATCTGGCAATTTTTGGTAATCTACCAACCTGCTCATGGTAACTGAGGCGGTAGTACCAATTTTGCGATTCTGGAAATGAGTATTAGCTTCTCGAATGCGCTCGCATACTTCCTTTAATCCGCGATTTTGTTCGTGCTTTTCCGCGTCTGCTGCATCAATAGATATTATGACGCTGGTCAGTCCCGCATCTGCCATTTGGTGGATTTTTTGTGGTGTGAGAAGCGAGCCGTTAGTTACTAGCATTGCAGCCATACCAATACTTGATGCATGGGCAATCATCTCGTTGAGATGGGGATGCATCATTGGTTCACCACCAACGTAAATTAAGAAGTACACGCCATTTTGATAAAGAATTTCCGCTGCTTGTTTAGCATCTTCCAGAGTGACAGAATGCCTTAACTCTATTGGCATACTATCTACTGCAAAGCTGCAAAACCCACAACGGGCATTGCATGAACTAGTAATGGCAAATTGACAGGTTGAAGGACCGCCATTTTGCAATCCTTCTAGTGCCATTTGCCACAAAGAACGCCGTTTTGTCTGGGAAGCTAGGTTTTTCTGAGACATATGTAGTTAAGTGTTTTAAATCAAAAGGGGGTGGCCAGCACCTCAAAATATATATAGGATAAAGATTTGACCGAATTCTTATAAATATAAAAAAGATCGGTCTGTCATTCTCAACAATATCTATCTATTGATAATATCTTACCTCCATTCTACCAGACACAGTTAATGACGTGGTAGCGCAATAAAGCTTGTGTTATTACGTCAATTTCAGCTAGACGCTGAAGCTAAGGACTAAGCACGGGTGGTTCGCAACACAATCCACCCCAGCACCAGCACCACAGGCTCATGGATTAAGGACGACACCAAGATTGCGACTGCGGAAAGTACAAAGGCTACAATAAAACTGGCAGTAGCATTCACAATGTCGGCAAGGTCGCTCAGAACAACGCCGGATCGACCAACAGCCACAACCTCACCACGCGAAATATCCAGAGCCAGATTTTATATTCTGATTTGAATTCAGCGATCGCAGTATCACGACCACTGGATGATAACCGGAAAAACGGTTCATTTACTCTAAATTTTCTACTAAAGAGCGATATAAATTGATGACGTGACTGTCAGCCAAATTGTAATAAACATTGCGACCTTCTCGACGATAGCTGACTAAACGCATGGCTTTCAACAACCGCAGTTGATGACAAACGGCTGATTCACTCATTTTTGTCAATGCAGCTAAATCGCAAACGCATAACTCCTGGTTTGCCAAAGCTGATAGCAGACGCAGACGGTTTGGATCTGCTAGCACCCCAAAGATTTCTGCCATTTGCTGTGCCTTGTCTGTCGGCAGGATTTCCCCCTGAGTTGAACGGACATTATCTAGATGTACCAGATGGGTGTCACAGGTAGGGGCCTCAGAACTTTGGAGTAAGTCAAAGTCTTGTTGGGGCTTGCGCTTGTTCATAGTGTTTGATATCGGCAATGGTTATCAGTTTCAATTGTAACTAAAATTAAACAGTTGCACAATTGAATAACTGCTCAATAATTGTGTATGATAGTTATATCAAGACAGAAAATCGCTGAAAAGTTAACTTTGTCGGATGAATGTATAAAGTTGCCATGACTCAAACTCCTTCTGTTAGAACTCAAGCTTTGCAGGTTGGTGGCATGGATTGCGGAAGCTGCGCTAAGACCATTGAAGTCAGCTTGCTTTCATTACGCGGTATTACGGAAGCAGATGTTAGTTTTACAACTGGAAAAGTCCAAGTATCCTACGATCGAGAACAGGTCAGTGAAAAGGCGATTTTTGACCGGATTAAAGCCTTGGGTTATACAGTTGAGCAGAGTCATGAGGCAAAATCCAAAACGAGTATCCATTCCTGTTTTGGCGGCCATGACCACGATGACCACCACCATCTTAAGATAGGTGGGATGGATTGTGGAAGTTGTGCTAAAACCGTTGAGGCTGGATTGCGTCAGGTAACAGGGGTATCGGAAGTATCAGTTAGCTTTGCAACCCAAACAGCGCAGATATCATATAACCCTTCTCTAGTTAATGAAACGGCAATTTATGACCGGATTAAAGCTTTGGGTTATACAGTTGAGCAGAGTCATGAGGTCAAATCCAAGACGAGTAACAAACAACCTCATCTAGAGAGCAAGCAGACCCAAAATACCGACCCAACAAACTGGAAGTTTTGGATTCACAACCGCCGGGGTCAGAGTGTAATTTTAGCAGGAGTGGGGTTAGTCCTGGGATTGGTGACTCAAAATTTAGCGCTACCCATTCAGATTGCACGGGCTTTTTATGGCATTGGCATTCTTGTAGCCGGATTTCCCATTGCGAGAGCCGGCTTGATGGAATTGCGCTTGCGTCGTGCTGACATGAACCTGTTGATGACGATTTCGGTAGTAGGTGCGGTGATTTTAGGAGACTGGTTTGAAGGTGCATTAGTCATCTTTTTGTTTTCCTTGGGGACAACGCTGCAAATATTTACATTCAGTCGTACCCGCAATGCTATTAGTAGCCTGATGAATTTGACTCCACCGACTGCGACTGTCAAACGGGGTTCTGGGGAAGTGACAGTGGGTGTAGAAGATATAAAAATTGCGGAAATTCTGACAATTCGCCCCGGACAGCGTGTAGCCTTAGATGGGGTGGTGATATCGGGAAATTCAGCCATAGACCAATCGCCAATTACCGGAGAATCTATCCCAGAAGATAAAGAAATAGGCGATCGCGTCTTTGCCGGGACATTAAATCAAACTGGCTTTTTGGAAGTTAAAGTGACTCACACCGTTGCTGACACTACAGTTGCGAAAATTATTCACCTAGTCGAAGAAGCCCAAGGAAGCAAAGCACCCTCTCAACAATGGGTAGATAAGTTTGCCGAGATATATACTCCAATTGTAATTATCAGCGCTCTAGCTCTAGCTATAATTCCCCCCCTAGCCTTTGCCCAACCCGGAGATGTTTGGCTTTATCGGGCGCTAGTATTATTAGTAATTGCTTGTCCCTGTGCTTTAGTAATTTCTACCCCCGTTTCGATTGTCAGCGCTATTGGTGCAGCCACCCGTGAAGGTGTTTTGTTCAAGGGTGGTAACGGTTTGGAAACTGCCGGCAAGTTAAAGAGTCTGGCTTTTGATAAAACTGGAACCCTGACGCAAGGTTCACCTGTGGTACAAAAAGTTTATGAATTGGGAGAGATGAGTGCAAACTCGATATTATTAATTGCAGCTTCCTTGGAACAACAATCCGAACATCCTTTAGCTGCTTCAATTGTGGCACAAGCGAAGGAACAAGGAATCGAGTTAGAAAATCCCGAGAACTTTACAGCTTATCCTGGTAAAGGCATTGCGGCGAAATTTGCTGAAAATCTCTATTTTGTCGGGAATCGGCGATTATTCTTTGACCAAAATATCGCATTATCCCCATCAGCACAATTCCTTTTAGATGAGATTGAAAATAAGGGACAAACCCCCGTTTTAGTTGGTAATAGCCGGAAAATATTAGGAATAATTGGCATTTCAGACGGCTTGCGGTTAGAAGCAAACGAAGCATTACATCTGCTCAAACAGACAGGTTTGAAACATCTCGTAATGTTGACAGGCGATCGCACTGCCGTAGCCCAGCAAATAGCCCAACAACTTCAATTATCTGAGTATAAAGCAGAACTATTGCCATCAGACAAACTTCAGGAAATTAAAGAATTACGGCGGTTTGGGGCTGTCGGCATGGTGGGTGATGGTATAAATGATGCCCCAGCGTTAGCAGCTGCGGATATTAGCTTTGCGGTGGGTGCTATAGATATAGCGTTGGAAACAGCGGATGTGGTACTTGTGGGTAGCGATTTAAGAAAACTTGCCTATGCAGTTGATTTGAGTCGTCGCACCGTATCGGTGATTCAGCAAAATATTATCTTTTCCTTGGTTACAAAAGCTCTATTTTTACTTTTGGGGACATTTGGGTATGTCGGATTAGCTCTAGCTGTTTTGGCAGATACGGGAAGTTCTCTACTGGTTACAGCGAATGGGATGCGGTTATTTCGGGCTAAATCGAAGAAGTGAAGTAGTCCACCACATTAATTATGAAGGGCTGCGACTCAAAAGCCCCCCTGCCGCCAATTATGTTCGATTTAGGTTAGGGGGCTTATTTTTACCCCTCATAGCGAATGACATGGAGTACTAGTAGTCTATGTCATTAATTTTGATGGATGTAGAGACGCAAAATTTCGGCTTTCTACAAGGTTTTCAACACCCAACCAACCCCTCAGAACTAATGACATGGAGTACTAGTGGTCTATGTCATTAATTTTGATGGATGTAGAGACGCAAAATTTCGGCTTTCTATAAGGTTTTCAACACCCAACCAACCCCTCAAAACTAGTAGACTGTCAACCCAACTTTGCAGAGTTAATAAATATTTGGTGGAAGTATATAATTGTTACGTGCATAAGTTTATTTAACAGCCCCTATGAAAAAGTAAATCAAGATTGGCTTTTTTATTAGGAGAACAAAAAATGACCCCTATTGTAGCATTTGAAACAGCGCTCCAGTTTCTAACATTAACCTATGTAGCTTCAGGGATACTCGTACTACTGGTTTCTCAAGTTTTTTTAGCAGCAATCGAAACCATCGAAACTCAGTAGTAGCTCACCAAAGTAACTTTGCGGGGTTTGGGACGACACACCTGACGCAAACAGAATTGATAAATAAATATTGCTTCTCTACTTTTTTGATAGTGGGTTGACCTTTAAAATAGAAGCGCTAACTGTAAATAATAAAGTTGGAAGTTACACTACTTTTACATAACTCAATAAAGTAGTGTTAATATTTCCAGCTTTATTTTTATTGTGTAATTTTTCTCACAGTGTGATAAAACCTGCAAGTGCCTTTATGTTAAGGGTTGGGTTGAAGGTGTAACCTACGTTTGGAAAGAAATCAAAGACAAGTTTTAGTCGAAGACGAGTAAGGTAAAGATTTTTAATAAAAAGTATTCGCGTAAAGCCGTGAGTACCCCACTAGCCCTATCATCAGTGCTATTCAAAGCTTGAGGAGTAAATTTATAATGTTCCGTCTAATCGCAATTACTTTATCGATATTCCTAACCGTGACTGTTAGTTTATGCAATATGCCTGCTACTTGGGCTGTAGGAATTAGTAACGGTCATCTTACGGATTGCCCAGCTTCCCCAAACTGCGTTGTCAGTCAAGGTGCTGATGACAAACACGCTATTGAACCCATTCCCTATCATCTAGACCGCAACAAGGCACGAGAAATCTTACTAAAAGTTCTTACCGTTGTCCCCCGCACAGAGGTCATAGAACAGACAGATAATTACATCCATGCTACAAGCCAAATCCCCATTTTTGGCTTTATTGATGATGTAGAGTTTTATTTTCCTCCCAACGAGCCAGTAATTCATTTGCGTTCGGCATCCCGTCTTGGAGATTGGGATCTAGGTGTTAATCGTAGACGTGTGGAGCAAATTCGTCTGGCTCTACACGATTTAAATATTTGATTTTTAGTTTTGGATTCATCAACAGTGCGGTGGATGATAGCGTGTATGTTACCAACGTTAAAAGCTATCGCTCTTCGGATCGCTCATGCGGTAAGCTCCCGCTATGCCGTAGGCTTTACGTAAGGAAAGCCACCCACTTACTCAGTTTTAGGGCATAATATCGCTAATATCGCTTCTTTTGACCGTTTAGCATCATGTGATAAGTCTTAAAAAATACCCTGACCGGGGGTTAGCAAATTGTTAGGATCGTAGCGTCGTTTGGCACTTACCAACTTGCCCCAAACCGGACGAAACTGCTGCTTCCAATCCGAGTGAGAAAATTTAATAGCATCTACGGGATAGCGAGTACCGCCAATATCACGGTTTTTCTCAAAAAATCTCCGATTGTCATCAAGCATTTTGCGAACTGTAGCATCATCAAGCGGTGCAGTCCGTAGAATAGCAAAGAGAAACACAACGGGATCGTTGGGTGTCCGAAATAAAGGCAGCTTAAAACGATCGGTTTTGACAGGATACAGCAGAATTGGACTATTTCCTGTATCAGCCAGTGTCAAGGTAGAAACGAGATCGCCAACATATTGCTCAACGGCTGTACCCGGTACAAAGAGGTTAATCCAAGGATGAGGGTTAGACCAAACACCAATGGATTGGAGGAAAGCAACAGTGGGAGCCAAGCGGTTAAGAAAGTCGAAGTAAGATTTATCCTCTATTTGTTCTGTACCCGAAGTGTAGCTCAAAGACGCAAGTACAAGAGTGTTGTCTGGCTGATTGGGTGGGGTGTAAAAGCTAGCCGCTTCTAACATATAACGCCACCCTCCTTTAGTATCAGATACTACCTGACCTTCTACAAAATTGAACCGTTCATCAGCAATTAGTAAGCGTTGGTCATGAGTAAAGGTATTCAAATTATCGTAATACAAATGAAATACACGTACATTGGTAAAGGCTTGGATCAACCGAATCGTTGCCCTTACTATGATTCCACACTGACCCAGACCAGCCAACACTGCTTCAAATAAATCGCGGTTTTGGTAGGGAGAACAAGTTTCCAACTTACCCGAACCCGTCACTATCTGAAGTTCCAACACATTATCGACTTGGACACCATAGCGATGGCTCGCGCCACCAATACCGCCCAATGATAGCGTTCCTCCAATTGACAGTTCGATGTAATCGGTGAGGACAGGTGGTGTCAATTGTTGCTCCAAGGTTGCTTGCAATAGCTGGCTCCACACTACCCCTGCGTCAACAACAGCCCGGTCTGCACCAAGGTCATGGATTTTGTTTAACGTACTCATATCAATGATTACACCCTCTTCTACTTGTGCCTGACCGTAGCAAGAGTGACCCTGACCCCGTGCAGCAACCTTGAGGTTATTCTGAATAGCAAACTGGATAATACGGACAATATCCTGAATTGAACCTGGTTTGAGTACAGATGAAGGCAAACGATATACTAAATGACCAAAATCATTACTCACAGCAGCGCGTGCGGCATCATCAGTGTAAAGCACACCATCTAGATGCGGCAGGTTTACAAACTCCTTAGATGCAGATGCTGCGTTAGCGGACGTAACCCACGAACGATTGATTACATCGAATCCAATAATAGCACTGGTAATCAAACCTTGCAAAATGGCGCGGCGCGAGGTTTTATTTTTCATATTCTTGGTTACTGAATTTTTTAATGTTTAAACAAGCAAACAGATTAATTGAATAAGCTCTGTAGGGTTGCTGCAATCAAAATAATATTTTACAGGTGAATGGCACTCAAACGGATTGGGCATCTAATAGTAACGATATTCATCCAGCGTCGGGAAAATCAATTTAAGTAGATTTATTTTCCATCTTCTACTGCGCCTAGAGCTTTGAGGGTGGCAATTTCTGCTTCTCTTAAGCCTTTAACACCAATTCTGTATGAAGATGCACATAATCAAGACCCCCCTGTAGTCCCCCCTTGGCAAGGGGGGACGGCGTAGCCGGGGGGTAATATATGCAGCTTCACAAAGAAACGGTATAACACCATTCTTAGTTTTCCCAAATTCAGACCTACTATTACTAGTGCAAAACTACTCTCCGTATATTGCCGATCGCAAGAAGCACTGCATCTACTCCAGGTAGTGCGATCGCAAGCAGGCAAGCAGTACCCAGAATTTTGGGTGCAAACACCGATTAATGTAACCCGCGACAGTTGCTAATGGAACGCATATTGCTTTTATTGCTTCCAATAAAGAAGCTGTTCATGCTTTTTATGAGGCAGCATTATCTACTGGGGGCATAGACGAGGGTATTCCAGGCTCCCGACCTGACATTGGCGTGAAGCTCTCCGTAGAAGTTTTGAGGGAGCGATTGCTCGGCTTTGCTGCGTTTTCATGCGATCGCATCGGATAAGTATTACACATTCTTGGCGATCGCTTAGTTTCTGACTGTAACCTATGCAGTTTCAGCAATATTTATGCTGGTAATTACCCAAGTTTGTTTGGTAGCAATCGAAACATTTATAGATGATAGTACTTTCTTTTAACTCGCTATCAACGAGCCTCTGCTGGTTTGTTGGCTGCACCGTTGCACCGGGAGTTAGGGGGATGGGGTGCAGGATTTGATGCCAGTGTTACCCACGAACTGCTGATGCTACTAAAGCAAATCGGGCACGGCAATTTGGCTGTTGGCCGAATTTACGAGGGGCACGTCAACGCATTGCAGGCGATCGCTTAAATTTAAGTTGCGTTTTATCTTTAGTGTGCTATATTTATATTGAATTGAGTATTATTTTCGGTTATATGACTCGTTTAAACAACGTCTCTACTGAATCTAAATCTCTACACACTAAGATTTATTGGAGATGTTTTATGTCTATCTACGTCGGTAATGTATCTTATGAGGTTAAAGAAGATGACCTCAAACAAGTTTTTGCAGAATACGGCACTGTTAAAAGCGTCCAATTGCCTACAGACCGCGAAACAGGTCGGGTAAGAGGGTTTGCATTTGTAGAAATGGGAACAGATGCAGAAGAAACAGCAGCGATTGATGCCCTTGATGGCTCTGATTGGATGGGTCGTAGCTTAAAAGTTAATAAAGCTAAACCCCGTGAAGACAGAGGTTCCTCTGGTGGTGATAGACGAGGAAGCGGTGGCGGCGGATACTCTCAACGATATTAATCTGAAATAAGAGTTTAATTCGTTGGACAACCAGGGTAGACTAGGAGTCTGCCTTTTTTTTTATCGAGGGCGTAGTTGATTGCTCACCACCATTAAGTCAATTTAATTGGAGATACAATGACCCAAGTAATTCTAGGAGAAAACGAAGGAATTGAGTCAGCCTTACGCCGATTTAAGCGAGAAGTTTCCAAGGCTGGAATTTTTCCGGACATGAAAAAGCACCGTCATTTTGAAACACCTCTGCAAAAACACAAGCGTAAAGCAGTAGCCAGACACAAGCAGAGCAAAAGACGTTTCCGTAGTAATTAACGATGACTGCTTGCGAGTAGTTATCCTGTTTCACCAGAAATGCAGGAGTGATAATGAGCGAGAAGGACATTTTGTCAAACGTATTATTACTCCTGGTGTTTCCCTACTGCTCTACAGCCACGCAATCTCTGAATGGGTCGAGTGTGTGGTTTGCGGCAAGCGGTGCCGTCTTACAGAAGATCGTAAATCAGCGATCGCCTGCTTAATATCCACATTTTCCCAACGCTGCGCCCAAATTTGTTCTTCTGAGGCGCATTTTTTAACTTTTTCAAACAACTGACCAAAGGTATGTGGTTGCGCTAATTCCTGTGCAAGCCATTTAGTTGGAACTCCTAGGGTGTCTGACAAAGCTGCTAAGTCGGTATGAGTTGGCATTGAGCCGTTTAGGATACTCCACCACATGACTCGTAATTGCCGACGTGCAGTAAAACGAGTTTCAATAGCCAAGGCCGACTCTACCAAAAATGATTGCTGTTGTTGGCCCATTTTTGCCCACTCATTTAACTGATTTGCCAAACCAATGTCGGTACGTCCGCTTTGTCGTGCCGATGTCACTACCCGCACTAACGGACTGTGGCGAAAACGGGCATTTACCCGCACCAAAGCCTGATAAAACGCTACATCTTCGGGTGCCCGTACAGGTGGTAAGCCTCCTGCAAGTGCATACATTTCTACCGTCACCGCCAAAGAAGCCCCATAATGTTGATAGTGCCGGGGAAAAGTATCCCATTCGTCGGGGTCAAGGTAACTTTCTAATTCTGCAATCAAGTAGCGATAGCCGACCTCCCGCAGATGGCAAGCTTTGGCATAGGGGTCTAATGCCGCACGTCCAGCCTTATCAGTCAGAATTCGTCCAGTCAACCTGATGGGCTAAAGCAGCCAGGGTTTGTACCAATGTCTGAGCTTCATTGCGAACCGGAACAATTACGCATAGTTCACAATGCTTTGACGGTGGTGTTTGGACTAAAGAAGAAGAAGTATTCCAGTGAAGTTGTGCCCCTGGAAAGTCAGCAACGACAAGCGAGCGCTTACTTTCCATAAAAAACATTTTTAGATCCCCAAGAAAACAGACAAAGTGTATTCATCCGACAGCGAAATATGACGTTTTGTTAACTTATTGTGATTGTTTCATTAATCATTTTTAATCCACCTAAAGCATGATTAGTGGTCAGTGAAACTATACCAATAAGTGTAACAAAAAAACATCGTAAATCTATATATTCTAAAAGCTATAACCCAAAAGACATATACTTTTTATCGTTTTTTTATCAAGATTTAAAGTAATAAATAATACTTTAATATATTTGATGTTCGCTCCAAATCCAAATCTGGTTTGGTATCGTCGTACCAAATTATGTAGGACTTACCAAAATATTTGGTGTTCATCAAGCACGCATTTAACCACTCCATCACTGATTGAATTTGTTCCCCAATAATTAACTTCACTCTTGACCCTCTAAAATCTTTTTCCCCTCTGCGACATAAGGAGCTATTGAAGAGCGGATGATTTCACTCATAGTTGTATGATTTTTGTCGCACCAAGCATCAAAAGCAATCCTATCATCGGGATTAATCACGACTTGTATGTATACATTTTTGCGTCCTAATTTTTTTCTAGGCATGGTTTTTGATTCATACTACTTATTTTATCATGATATATATCATGATAAAATAATCTAGGGACAAAAAATCCCCCCTCTTGGTTAAATACAAAAAGGAGGTAATTGATTGAGCAAAAATGGTAACGGTCATAGAAAGTTCTTTAATCCTGCCAGAGTTTTTCTCCGTTTGCTGTCCGGGCTATGGGAAAAACGTGACATGGTAAACGATGAAACCTATCTCATAAACGCCGATGAAGTCAAAGACAATTTGGCAGATATGAGCGATGAGGAATCGGAAGAACTAGGAAGTGACCGTAATTAATTAAATCAACAGTCCCTAGAATTTATTCTAGGGGCTTTTCTACTTAAATAGGTTTGATAAAATTATGCCAAGTTTAGGAACAATCGTTTATCCAGTTCATTGTCGGCTAGTTGTACGTCGTCGTGATAGTTGGTATTTTACTAAAGGCGACGTATTTGTAAATTTATTTAATATTCCAGTCCTTGAGCAGAAAGATTTATTTGCCTGCTTTGGTACAACTATGAAAGAAGTCGCAAACGAACTGAAAATTATTAATGGGGGTAAAGAGGGATTTTACATAGCTGACATATTAGAAAAAAAGTACTGCTACTGCGGTGATAGTTGGAAAGACGTAAAGATTAAGCTTCAAGAACTAGGAATAACAAGACCAGATCCAGTATAATAATGTATTTTTGAAGGCATTATGTTAGACTCAAATACTTGGACTTTACAACTGCGCTACTTTAGTGTTGGATCTGCTTGTTCGATTCTGAAGAACTTGTGAGTAATGCTGCAAATTTCCAATAAAGTCATCATCCCAGAGAGTGAAATTGAACTGACTGCAATTCGCTCTCAAGGGGCCGGAGGTCAAAACGTTAACAAGGTTTCCACTGCCATCCACTTACGCTTTGATATTAGAGCTTCATCGCTACCCGATTTTTATAAGGAACAGCTTTTGAAACTCAGCGATCGACGCATCACCCAGGAAGGAGTTGTTGTGATCAAAGCCCAAGAACACCGAAGCCAGGAGCAGAACCGAACCGAAGCGTTGGAACGACTTAAAGAACTTATTAAAAGTGCAGTCGTAGTGAAGATAAAACGCAAACCGACAAAACCGACTCGCAATTCTCAAAAAAAGCGTCTAGACCAGAAAACCAAGCGCGGACAGATTAAGTCTAACAGAGGGCAAGTTACGGATTCTTAATTTATAGATTATACTCAATAACGGTCATATGTATCACACTATACAATTAAGTAATTATGAAAATCAGAGACGGCACAATTAAATTAAATCAGTTTTTGAAGTTGATGGATATAGCCGCAAGTGGGGGACAAGCGAAACTGATGATTCAAGGTGGGGATGTCCAAGTAAACGGGATGGTTGAAACTCGACGAGGACGGCGACTAGTGCGGGGTGATAAAGTGACAGTGGAAGGACAGACTCTTGAAGTCAATGTGGCCAGTGATGAATACCACGAACCTGTTTTTTTGGAAGAAACCGAGTAGAGAGCCTACAGTAAAAAAAAGCCTTCTGTAGGACAGACCAAAAAATCTGCCCTACAAAAATATTGTCAGATTTTTATTTTGAAGTTCCTAAACCGTCATATCTGTTTGGGTCTTTCTTATCTTTTTTATCCTTCGGATCTTGTTTAGGTTTTTTAGATTCTTTATTACCTTTTTTTTCCTTCGACATTAGCGTTCTCCAACTAAGTTGATTGGGTTTCAGTTGTCAGTTTTAACATCAAGGGTTTAAATCCCCTCTTCCACTTTCCAGCTATGGGTTGATAGCGGGTTTAAATCTTTGTAACCAAAGCCCTTGATGACTCTTAAATGCTTACTGTTCGTTGATTAAATGCAGTCATTCCCTTTTACAAACTAGCGCCACTCCTCGAATGGGGCAAATGGAAACTTTTGCTACTTAATACTATGATAGACCCAAATGCATTTAAATTACTCTTGACAAAAACCTTGGTTGATGAATCAACCAAATAATCGTTGGTTAATCAGATCAAATTACAAAAACTTATGATTTGAAAAAACTCTATTATTCCAGTGTATAAAGATTTTAGCAATTGGTTACAGCGCAAGTGGCCCTATATGAATGGATCGCACCTGAGTCGGCTGATAGAGAGTATTCACCAAGAGCTACTTCCCAATTTCCAAATTGAGAGCGTCGATCCCCACGACCCAGTAAAAGTCCATTCCGTTCCCAAACCTTGGCAACTTCTTGGAGCCGGAAACTATGCTGCAGTCGTCCATCACCCTGATTACCCCGAACAGGTGGTAAAGATTTACGCGCCTGGTCGTCCCGGCTTTGAGGAGGAATTGGAGGTCTACCACCGCTTGGGTTCCCACCCGGCCTTCTCTGAATGTTTGTATGCCCAAGAGGGATTATTGGTTCTGAAGCGGCTGCATGGAGTGACCCTTTATGACTGCATTCACCGTGGTATACAGATCCCTATAACGGTTATCCGAGACGTTGACGAAGCCCTAGACTATGCACGCCAACGCGGTCTTCGCCCCCACGATATCCACGGTCGAAATGTGATGATGCACCAAGGCAGGGGACTAGTCGTGGATATTTCTGACTTCCTTCATAAAGATAAGTGTTCAAAATGGAACAACCTCAAGAAAGCGTACTACTGGCTGTATCGTCCCATTATATACCCAATGAAGCTCCGGATACCTTACTTTGTCTTGGATGCTGTCCGCAAAAGTTATCGTTTCTTCTCCCGCTTAACTAAACGTCTACGCCCTTAATTGATATCTTCTACTCTAAAAAAATGTCAAAATTATCGCTTCTATTACTCAGGTAAATCTATTAATCTTCCTACTTGCCAGTTAGTCAGCCAGGGACTAGAAGTCCCTGTCTAGTAGCATAAGTCCATTAAAATGGACTCAAAATAATGCGATGATTTTGCAGTATATTTTATACTTTTGAAGAAGTATTGGCAGTGAGGCAACGCAGAAATCAATGGATAGTTGCTTCCCTCACTGTGGCTGCTGTAGTAGCGATCGCCTGGACAATATTTTTCATGCAGCAGCATAACTCTGCAATCGCTCGTGTCTCGGTTCAACAAGACCGCATCACCCGAGTCCAGGACGATGGCGGCAACCTCAAGACCATCTCCCGTAAACCCAATCTGGAACTATTCTACCGGGTTACCCTCAAGGATTGTACTGCTACTCTAAGGGTGAGATGCGGTAATTGCGGAATATTTGACCTTTGTTAATTGCTATTTCATATACGAGCTGATCAGATTGTCGGTTTCGGCTTTTTGAAAGCTTTAAATAGCATGGGAAATTCTCAAAATTCGACTGTTGTGTTCCTGTTAGTAAAATTTTATAAGTTAAATCTTGCACCTCTATGTATAAATCACTAATCATAAATTTTAAAGTGACTAATTTAACATCATAAAACTTTATCTTTATCTAACAGTCCTCTACCCTACGGGAACGCCAAGGGCGAATAGAGGACTTTGGCTATGAGACAGGGATTTATAATCGAATGGCTCCCTGGCTCCCTGACGGGCTGTTTTTTGGTACGATTGTATTATTTTTATAAAAAATTGAGTTATGCACCTTCTTTGGTTTCGCCGGGACTTACGATTAACTGATAACGAAATTGTCACATTGGCAACTGCCAACAATGCCCCAGTTTTACCCTTCTTTATCATTGACCCTTGGTTTTATACATGGGCTGATACAGGCAAAGCACGGGTGAGGTTTTTGTTTGAGTCTTTGGAAAACTTAAATTATAACCTGCAACGTTTAGATAGTCAGTTGATATTATTCGAGGGTAATTCAACTCATGTTTTGCAAGACTTAACCGGACAGTTAATCCAGCAAGGATATCAACCCAAGCTTTTCTTTAACCGGGATGTGCAAGTAGAGTATGGTGTTAGCCGGGATAAGGCAATAGTCGATTTTTATCAAGAGTTAAATCTTGATTGCCATCTTGGGCTAAACAATTTTTTACAATTAGAAGATAACCGCGAACAGTGGTTTAACGAATACTACACCTATCAAAGGCAACCTCAATACCAAACACCCGAAACTCTCAACACACCTGAGCTATCCCTCAACTTACCACAACTTACGTTTGCAGAGCTTAGAAAAAAATACCGGGAATTTTGGGATGTAGGAGAAGTCTATTTTTCTGGAGGTGAAACCAATGCCCAAAGTACGTTAAACTCATTTCTGAAAAGTAGATTTCACGGCTATCATTGGAAACTTTCTCGTCCTTGGTTATCGCAACAAGGAGCAACTTCTCATCTATCGCCACATCTGACATTTGGGACTATTTCAACTCGCACTGTCTACCAGTCTACCAAAACACGAGTAACAGAACTTGCAGGTCAAGAAAAAGCAGAATTTTCTCTCAAAGCTTTTCGCGATCGCCTGCGTTGGCATGATAGTTTTACACAAAGGCTTTACTTTTATCCAGAAGTAGCTTATAAAAATCGCTACCCTGAATTTGATGAGTGGTATCGACCGGACGAACTCAGCCCAACAAGTCTTGAATTATTCCAAGCTTGGCAGGAAGGAATGACAGGTTTTCCCCTAGTTGATGCGAGTATGCGGCAACTCAAAACTATGGGCTGGATGAATTTTCGGATGCGAGCAATGTGTGCCACATTTTTAACGATAAATTGCGGTATATCTTGGCATCACGGAGCTAAACACTATATGAACTATTTGGTAGATGGTGATTTAGCAATTGATAATTGGCAATGGCAAATGCAGGCTGGTGTGACTAATCCCCTGAGCGATACATTTCGGATATACAATCCCAACAAGAATATTGAAGAAAAAGACCCTGACCTGAGTTTTATTTATCACTGGATACCAGAATTACGAGGTTATAGCTTAAGTGAAATTGTTGAAGGTAAATACACTGATAGTTACTATCCACAGCCAATTTTAGATTGGTCAAACACCCGCAAAGTTAATGGCAAAATTGTCTCTGACCTCCGCAAACTAGTAAGAGAGCGATTAATTTAGCTTCTATTGATTATATTCTCAACTATAGAAGCTTGTAATTATCATTTCGTCGTCGATAGTTGCGATATTATCTAAGTATTTTGAATCATCCAAATCAGAATTCCTAAAAGTTTCTCAACTGGAGGAACTAAATAATCTGTTAAATCAATTGTTACCGTTTCTTTTTCTAACTTGAGAAACGTCCACAAATTACCACTGGTGACACTACCGTAAATTACCTGAGTGGGTTGCTGGTTCACTTCATTAAACCTTTGTGCGGCAACCATTTCTGCCATACATTGTCCCAAGCCTCCCTTGAGATTTTCTTTTTTTGCTTCTACAATCACCACTGCTGGGGCTTCAATAATTAATTGTTCAGGCGATTTACTAATCAAAAAATCACAAGTACCATTCAAGCCCATACTCGGATCGACTGTAAATTCTTCCCCGGAAAAAAAGCTAATTTTGCGGTCGAGAATTTTTCGCACTTCAAACAAAATGGGACTAATGATTAGTTCCGAACGTGCTTTTTCAGAACCCATTGCAATTGCTAAAGGTAAACTTTCTTGTAAAAACTCTACTAGATAGGGGTTAGCTGCTACAGGTTCAATAGGAGGAAAAAAGCTACCTCCCTCAACCAAAGTTAGATTAAAGCTTTGTTTTGCCTTACGAATACTAAAATCGCTATAAGCCATGACTTCATATCACTAAGAGTGAATTAATTTGTTATTTCCTTTTATTGTATAGGAGGAAAGAGCTTGAAAAAGCCAAGTGTGGGTCATCATCATCAGGTAACACACTGCTACCAATGTATTAATAAATTTTAAAGATGAGTTTGAAAACACAATTAGGAAAATGTAATTATCGGCTAAAACACATTTAAACTGCATAATCTGAATTTTTCGCTCAAGATTGTGGGGGAGCCAGTGCGTTGCGCCCCCCGTTGTAGCACTTGGCGTTGGGCATCCTTGCTTGCTTGAACGCGCAAAGTAAATGTGGACCGATAAATACCTTAAGGATTTGTCTTTGCAAAGGTATTACACTGCTTAATGTCACCCGTCTGGATACCCCGCTTAAACCATTGAACTCTTTGGGCTGAACTGCCGTGGGTAAAAGATTCTGGCACAACATAACCTTTTGACTGCTGCTGCAAGCGATCGTCCCCAATACTACTAGCAGCATTCAGGGCTTCTTCTATGTCACCTTGTTCAAGAATCTGCCGTGATTTTTGAGCCCGATTTGCCCAGACTCCTGCAAAACAATCTGCTTGTAATTCCAACCGAACAGAAAGCTGATTAGCTTCCACCCGATCCACTTTGCTCTGCAACGCTCGAACTTTATCGGAAATACCAAGTAAGTTTTGGACATGATGCCCAACTTCATGAGCAATTACATACGCTTGAGCAAAATCACCAGGTGCTTGGTATCGGTTCTTTAAATCACGGTAAAAACTCAAGTCAATATAAACTTTTTGATCTAGCGGACAATAAAACGGACCAACTGCCGAACGGGCAAATCCACAAGCAGACTTAACCGCACCTGAATAAAGAACTAATTTCGGCTCTACGTAAGTATTCCCATTTTGTCGAAACAAAGTTCTCCATGTATCTTCTGTATCAGCTAGCACAACTGATACAAAATCAGCCATTTGGTCTTGGGATTGAGTTGTCCGGGGTGATTGGGCAGTCGGGCGATCGCCTTGTGCGCCATCTTGTTGCCAAATAACACTCGGATCGCCACCTAAAAACGCAACGATTAGCGATAAAATTACTGCCCCAATACCTCCACCCACGACAGGAGCAGAAACTCTTGCCGAGCGTCGGTCTTCAACATTATCACTACGACGGCCCAATTCCCAACGCATAATTAATACTTGTATTAGTTACAACATTCCACGAGCCGAAATAATATTTAGCCGTGTTGCTAAAACTCTAATTCTTTTGTCCGTCAAAATCTTCTACCTATGGTCAAACAAAGAATTGAGAAGAGTAAGACTTTAGGTATGGATTTTTTGTAATCCCAAGTCTTTGTAACAATTTGCAAAACATTGAGTAGGTGATTCTTGTGGGGTGGGCTTTTGTGCCCGCCCAAACTTATGTGTGGAACAGTTTATTACTCATCTGTATCTATCAAACGACAACGATTTTCGGTGTTGGACGCAAGTCGAGAAGAACGCTGGTTAATAATAGTCGTCAAGTCTGGTCGTCCCGTCAGAGAAAGTCGCAAGTCTGCCCAAATCTTGTATAGAAAATCAGCTAAAGCACCGACAATTGGCCACTTCGTCACAGCATAAACCCAACCCATCCCTAATGTTTCGTAAACGCGACGAAAAACCTCGACATTTTTCACCACGGTTCCGTCTGGCAATAGGGCATGGATACGTCCCATCGCAGTCTCAAAGTCAACTCCACCATTCGCTTCAGGGGTGTAGTCATCCTCTGCAATATCTACAAATGCTACCAATCCTCGACCTGCATCCCGTTTTGTCAAAAAGTTAACTTCACGTACGCACAGAGGACATTCACCGTCGTATAGTAGCTTGATTTTCCATGATGGAACATCCAGTGGCTGTTTGAGGAATTCATCGGAACTGTAAGTTGGGGTCTTTGGTGAGGACATTATTTCAAAGTATTATTCTCTTGGTTTAACCAATTAACTAAATCAGACACATCTGAAAAATTTAAAAATTCTTCTCCTAAAATTTCTAGCTTATCCACGGGTAATTGTCGAATACGCTCAATGATTGATGGGTCTATTTCACCAAAGCGCCGATTTACCAGTCGATAAAAAAACTTAAGTTCTCCTTTTTGCACAATATCCTGATAAATAACCGATTCTTGTGTAATGGCACGCTCTTGCTCAACTGGGGTGGGTATCCAATTTCCTGTTGCATCATACCAACGCAACCATACTCGCGTTATACCTTGATAAGTACCTTCCCATAGTCCTATACCTAGCTCTAATTCAGGTAACCAAATTCGAGAATCTGTTATGCTTAACTCTTGGTAACGACCTGCTATATTTTGAAACACTCGTAGATTATCAGTGTAGCGGTCAAATACTATATAATAAGGAACACGCAGAATTTTTTCATATACTTCCCACTTTGTCGGTGGTTGATTTACTTCCCGTAATGTTTTTCCTAAATCTTCTTTTTCTGTACCGGGAGAAAGTAATTCTACAACTACATTTGGGTCTGCTCCTTCTTGCCAGATGACATAACTTAAACGTAGCTCTGTTTGTTGATAAAGACGAGAGATTCCCAAAACCGCAAACCAGTCAGGACGTTTGAACCATAGAGTATGGTTGGGGTCGTAGTATAAATTTAAGTCACTGGCGATAAATACCTGGTCTGGGGGATAGTTGGGTGACGTAAAAGTTTCTCGCAGCAATTGGGGTTGGAAAACGTGAAATTCGTCCGGCAAACCAGCTTCCTCCAAGGATTCACTAGGAAGATCGTACATTGTCGGTAACACTTCTTTTGCAGAGCGAGGAGGGTCTGTTTGCAACATAAAACTTTATTTGAAACCAACTAACTATAGGTTAGCGGATGTCAGGAATTTTTACGATATCCCTATGTTTAAGCGATCGCAACTCCTCTAATCGCTAAAATAGAGGGTGTGTTGTGATTTAATCTAACACACCTAGTAATTTATGTTTACAACTCTACACATAAAGAAGCGGTAGTATGAATATCGGAGAAAAAATAGATACACTCCAATCCGAAATTGACCAGAAGAGACAGGAAATTCGCTCCGATCACTACTCAACGTCGATTGGTGAATGGATTAGTCTCTACCAGCAAGAAGAAATAGAAATTCATCCAGAATTTCAGAGATTTTTTCGTTGGTCTGATTATCAAAAAACCAAATTAATCGAATCTATCCTATTAGGTATACCAATCCCACCTATCTTTGTATCTCAACGGGAAGATGGTATTTGGGATGTCGTTGATGGCTTACAAAGGTTATCAACAATATACGAGTTTGTAGGTATATTAAAGGGTGAGGATGGAAAACAACTTCCTCCATTGACTTTGCAAAAAACTGAATATTTACCTTCATTGACTGGCAAGATATGGGAAGATAAAGAACATCCAGATGGTTCCATTAAAGGGTTTACTCCAGCCCAAAGATTGTTAATAAAGAGAGCTAAGATAGATGTTAACATTTTACTGAAAGAAAGCGACCCCTTTGCCAAGTATGAACTCTTTCAAAGATTAAATACTGGAGGATAGATTGCCACTGCCCAAGAATTGAGAAATTGTATTTTAGTTGGTTTAAATCCAAATCTATATCGATGGATTAAAGAGCTAAGTACAAATGAAAATTTTCAGCTATGTATACCTTTAAATGAAAAATCCTTAGAAGAACAATATGACATTGAAATTTTATGTAGATTTTTAGTATTGCGGAAAATTGATGAAAGCGTCCTGAGTAAAATTCCTGATGTCGATACATTTTTTACAGAAAAAATTCAAGAAATAGCTAATAATCCTAGTTTTAATCTTGAAGAAGAACAAGCTGCTTTTGAAAAAACATTCCAGCTTTTAGGTGAATGCATGGCAGGTGACAGCTTTCAAAAATATGATGTAAATAAACAAAAATTTTCTGGAGCTTTTTTGTTAGCACCTTTTGAGACAATTGCATTGGGAATTGGCTACAACTATCAACAGTATAATGCGACTTGTTCGGATATAAAAAACAAGATAATAGAAATTTGGTCTAATCCAGAGTTTACATCTGCTTTCGGACGAGGTAAGGATGCAAGAACTCGATTACCTAAACTCATTCCTCTAGGTCGTAAACTCTTTACCTCATGAAAATTCGCACGCTGGAACATTTAAATCAGCGGCTAACGGATGATTTAATATGGAGAAAAAAAGAGATATCGTACCCAGTCATTGCAACGGTTCGCTCTTAGCGTTCTGTGCAGGGCAGGAAGCAATCTCATGGACTTGAGCTACCACGATAGAACGCAATTTGGTATCAGCATGGATTTCTGCAAAGGTGCTACGTCCTGGTTGACAAAATTTTGTCTTCTTAAGCGAAAAATCCTGCACACAAATTAAAGCAATACGCTCTATCTATTCAAATATTTGAGAATGATTGACAATAAGAATCCAACTATGCTTAGATGTTTGCATAGTTAGTAATTGCAAAAATCTAGCATTTATTTTTTTTGGCGGTAACCATTGTTAATGTCATGTCTAACCAATTTTTCGAGGGTCGAGAGAAACTTTGGAACCGCCGGGAACTATTGAAACTCGGGTTAGTGGGTGCTGGGATGACTGGTACGGCAGCGCTGTGGCGAATGTTTGATTCCCAAAAGCAGTCACGGGTGAGAATACCACCAATTGAGGCGAACAACGCGGATAAAGCTGAATTGGTTAACCCAATGAAGGTGCTGCGAGACTTTGATTATGGCACGGTTAAGCAAGAAAACGGGCGCAGTGTTCGAGAATTTCACATTACTGTTGGTACTTCTACGATTCAGCTTAACAGCGCAGTTACTTTCAATTCCTGGAATTTTAATGGTCGCATACCAGGCCCAACATTAAGGGTAAAACAGGGCGATCGCGTGCGTGTATTCTTCCTCAATAAAGGTGGACACTCCCATTCCATGCATTTTCACGGCTTTCATAAGTCAGAGATGGATGGTGTCAGACCAATTCGCAATAATTCCGCTACTGTTTACGAGTTCGATGCCGAACCCTATGGAGTTCATCTCTACCATTGCCACATCGAACCAGTGAACCGTCATATTGGCAAGGGCTTATACGGAATGTTTATCATTGACCCACCAAAACCCCGCCCACCAGCGGATGAAATGGTATTGGTGATGGCTGGGTATGACGTAAATGAAGACAACCGTAACGAATTCTACGCTTTCAACGGCTTACCCCGCTACTACATGAATAATCCCATCCGCATCTACCAAAATCAATTGGTGCGGTTGTATGTCCTCAACATGATTGAATTAGACCCAGCCGCAACTTTTCACGTACATGCCAATATGTTTAGCGTTTATCCCACCGGAATGACTCTGACTCCCAGTCATCAAACAGATGTAATCACGATGGGCACAGCGGAACGGCACATTTTGGAATTGACTTATCGCAATCTGGGCAAGTATATGTTTCATCCCCATCAGGATATTTTTGCCCAAAACGGTTGTATGGGTCAGTTTGAAGTGGTTAGTTAATTGCAGCTTTAATACACCAAATTGTCAATAGTATTGCTATTTTTTTCATTACAATCTAGTGTGAGGTCAATCAAATGATTAAGTCTCGTTATATTTTACTAGCGATTGCAGCCGCTGTCGTTGTTACCGTGAGTTCCTGCAACGGTTCGCAAACAGCAGAAAATCCAGCCACTCCTGGTGCTACTTCTAGCCCTCAAGTTACAGAGGTAACGACTCATAGCGGTCACGGTAGTAAACCTAAAATTAATATTAATAGCGCTATTTTGTCAGAGTTAGACAAGATAGAAGCTCAGTTAGGTGTACCTGCGATGTCTAATAAGATTCAGGCTGCTCGTACTTACGCTTCACCTCAAGATTTAGTGACCAAAAAAGTTATGACTCAGGAGCAATTTGATAAAATAAAAGACCTAGTTACTATTGAAGATGTAGTGCTTACAGGTGTTGCGAAAGATGTTGACTATATGGTCAAGTTGGGCTTGATGAAAGGGCATCTTTATGTCGCCAAAGAATTGTTAGATCAAAATCAACCTAAACAAGCTGAACCTCACATTGGACATCCAGTAGAAGAGATTTATGTAGATTTAGAAGAGCAATTAAATGAGCGCAAAGTCAAAGAATTCAAGACAACTTTGGGTAGTCTTCAAGATTTAGTCAAATCAACTCCCAAAGATGCCAAGGTGAAGGCTGATTATACAGCTTCTATCCAAGGGGTTGACACTGCAATTACTGCATTACCAGCAGAACAACGGTCAAACCCAGCTTTTGTTCTACAAGTGATTAACGGCTTGCTAGATACAGCCAACTCTGAATATGGTGCAGCAGTGGCAAACGGGAAAATATCAGCAATTATTGAGTATCAAGATTCCCGTGGTTTTGTCATCTATGCCAACGAATTGTACAAAGAGATTGCTACCCAAATGGCTAAGGAGAATCCGGAAGCAGACAAAGCCATTACAACCAATTTAGCTGAATTGACGAAAAATTGGCCCACTGCGATCGCTCCTGCTAAAATAGTTAAAACTACTGATGAAGTTGGCAAGTTAGTTAAAACCATTGAGCAAGATTCTCAAAAAGTGATTGTTGCCTCTAAGTAGGTAAACATATTTATGTTCGGAGTTAGGAGTTTTTAATTCCTAATTCCACTGTGTCAAAGGGTAATTTTTTTTCTAAAAATAAATTCAAAACCTACACCTCTATACTGACAAAAGGACAAACAATGGATTTTAGTGCTGCGTTACCTGTTTTTGTGATTACACTCCGAGAAGGAGTAGAAGCAGCCATTGTTGTTGGTATTGTGCTGGCATTACTAAAAAAAGCGAAACAATCCCGACTTAATATTTGGGTATACGCTGCTATTGGCGTTGGTATTGCCGCTAGTGCCGCTTTAGGTGTGTTTTTGAGTTGGGCAACGAGCACGATAAGTAAAGCCTATCCGCAATATGCAGCAGTAATTGAACTGTTCCTAGAGGGAGTATTTAGCATAATAGCGATCGCTATGCTCAGTTGGATGCTATTGTGGATGACCAAGCAAGCCAGGTTTCTGAAAGGTCAAGTAGAGGGAGCAGTTACAAATGCCCTTACAGACGAAAAATCGGCTGGTTGGGGCGTTTTTAGTTTAATTTTTATTGCTGTTATCCGCGAAGGCTTTGAAGCTGTTCTTTTCGTTACTTCTAATTTGCAAGCAGGTTTCATGCCAGCATTGGGTGCTATTGGGGGCTTGGCGGCTTCCATTGGCATTGGTGTTATGCTCTTCAAATGGGGTATCAAAATTAACATCCGTCAATTTTTCCAGGTCATGGGTGTTTTATTGGTGTTAATTGTGGCGGGGTTAGTAGTTACAGCACTGCAACGTTTTGACGAAGTATTTGCCAGTCTTGCCCTAGCCGATCGCGCTTCTGCCAGTCTTTGTTTTTATTACGAAAAGTTTACTAAAGTCCACTCTTGCATTTTGGGTCCCATAGTTTGGAATAATGCCAAAATTTTGCCTGACGAGCAGTTTCCTGGGATTATTTTCAAATCTTTATTTGGCTACACTCAGCATTTATACTTAGTGCAGGCAGTAGGATATGTGCTGTTTTTAGTGACTGTTGGTGGTATGTATTTTCGTAGTTTTGCAGGTGCATCCAGTGCGATCGCCAAAAAGAAGACCACATTCCAATAACTACTCCCGAAGCACGCCAAGAAAATTCCGTAAGACCTCTAGTTACAATACCCTACGGCCGCCAAGCCACATATAGGCGCATATAAGGTCAAGTTTGTTCAGTCCGTTTCAACGGACTTCCGCTATTAGACAGGGAATTCTATTCCCTGGCGGGTTGTATGCCAGACAACTGAACTTGTATTGTGGGTTGTATGCCAGACAACTGAACTTGTATTGTGGGTTGTATGCCAGACAACTGAACTTGTATTGTGGGTTGTATGCCAGACAACTAAACTTGTATTGTGGGTTGTATGCCAGACAACTGAACTTGTATGGTGGGTTGTATGCCATACAACTTAACTTGTATGATGGGTTGTATGGCAGACAAATGCACTTGTATGATGGGTTGTATGGCAGACAACTTAACTTGTATGGTGGGCAGAACACCTCCACAGCTATAATTAGATAGCTAGGGTCTTAACCAATGAACTTACCTGATTTAAATCAAGAAACAATCGATCGCATTGTTGAGATGGCGTGGGAAGATAGGACTACTTTCGAGGCGATCGAGCTTCAGTTTGGGCTGCAAGAGAAGGACGTAATTGCCCTGATGCGTCGGGAAATGCAACCTTCTAGTTTCAGGATGTGGCGCAAGCGAGTTACCGGACGTGATACGAAGCATGGTGAGAAGCGTGGTTTTATCGCCGGTCGCTTTAAGTCAGATAATCAAAAAACTTAGTCCACGTCCTCTTACCCTAGTAATTATACTTAATGTCGGCGTTATATCATATTGGATTTGGAAAGGATGACCTTGGTGAATCACCCCCAAGCATTGCTCTATTATCTGGTGACCCCGAGCGCACAAAACTAATTGCCTATTCCTATTTGCAGTCAGTGCGATCGCTATCTTCCAATCGAGGTTTGAATAGTTATTTGGGCGTTCTACCCAACAACAGAACGCTTTTATGTGCTACCAGTGGTATGGGAGCGCCATCTTTGAGTATTGTCGTCAACGAGTTAGTCCAAGTTGGGATTAAGCAAATCATTCGGGTTGGGACTTGCGGCTCGATTCAAGAGTATCTATTTGTAGGTGATATCGCAATCAATAACGCTGCTTTGTGTCGGCAGGGGACAGCTAATGATATCGCTCCTATTGAGTATCCAGCAGCGGCAGACCCATTTGTGACGGTAACTTTGGTGAATGCTGCACGCGCTCTTGGGGTAAAATATCATGTGGGTGTTGCAGCGTCAGTCGATACCTTCTATGAAGGGCAAGAGCGGACAAACTCAGCTAACCCTTATTTATTGCGATCGCTTCAAGGTATTACAGAAGAATATCGCCGCTTGAATATACTCAACTACGAAATGGAGTGCGGCACTTTATTTAAAATGGCAAGCGTGTACGGGATACGAGCGGGTTGCGTATGTGCGGTAGTTGCCCAGCGGACAGTTAGGGAAGAAGTAATTGTGGCAAAAAAAGGCGCTGCAATCGATAATGCCATCAAAGTGGCTGTGGAAGCAGCAGCGCTCTGGGTTGAGCCATGAGCGAATGAATCAGTTATCAGTCATCCGAGTATTGGAACTCATAACTGATAACTAATAACTCTTAATCAAGCAACCACATCTGATTGGAAGAATTATTTTCCTCATCAGAATCTTCTGTTTGATTGTGCGGTTGCGTTGGTGCTAGCTTTCGCGATAGTGCATATGATGATTTTCTGTAGGTTGTTATCTGTTTAGGAGCTTCTTTTGGTGCTGGTTCTTTATAAACTCTACTTTCTTCCATTAGTTGGGTATTCGTTTGCGCCAGATGTACAGCATCTTGCTTTGCTTGGTGAAGCTCTTTTGTCAATCGTTCTAAACTTGATTCTAAATCAAGATTTCTCTCTTGCAGAGCAGTTTCTTTCTTTTGCGTCTGTTTTAAAGTCGCTTTCAACTCTTTCACAGTCGCTTCCAAATCATCACTTTTCTCCTGGAGAGCAGCTTCTTTTTTTTCTGCCTCTTTCAAAGTCCCTTTCAACTCTTTGACTGTTGCTTCCAAATCATCACTTTTCTCCTGAAGGACAGCTTCTTTTTTTTCTGCCTCTTTCAAAGTCCGTTTCAACTCTTTTACAATTGCTTCAAAATCAACAATTGTTTCTTGGACTTCTCCTAAAGCTGTATGAGTCTCTTCTGTTTTCTCAACCTCTGGCGCTTTATCATCTACAGAAGTTGCAGTCACTTCGATTGTAGATTCTTCAGGGGTTAGTGCAGGTTTTTGTGCTTCTTCTTGTAACAAATCAGCAAGACGTTTCCGAGCCATTATTTTCTCCAATCACGCTGTAATTCTTGAGCCACGCGGCGGTAGTCAGACTCCGCTTCCCGTGCGTTGTTTCCTCGCCATTGAGTAATCGCTACACCTTCAAGTGCCGCTCGTTCGTGAGCCTTGTAAGTACGAATAAAAGCACTACAAGCAGGTATTCCTAGCTGTTTGAGAGTGTTTTGGGCTTCCAGTGCTTCCCCCAAACTACGGGTATCCACCTTAGTTAGAAGCACTCGATGGGGAGTTCCCGCCGGAATGACGGCTTCTCGAACTGTCTCAATCAAAACAGCTAAATCCATTGGTGCTGGGGGTGTAGGCAAAACTAGATAATCCGCGATCGCTATTACCGCCGCTAGTGCATCAGAGTGCAAAGCCGGCGGCGTATCCACCACTACTAAATCGTAACCTGTAATCTTTCTTAAATCACCTAAAAGTTTTGGATCTGTCTCTTTAGATAAATCAAACCCCATTCCTGTATCGCTGCGTCCCACCCACCAACTGGCTGAACCTTGAATATCTGCATCTATCAAAAGTACTTTTTTTTCTATTCCAAAGGTTGCAGCTAAATTGACTGCGGTAGTTGTTTTCCCGACCCCTCCCTTACCATTAAGAATAGCGATGATTTTTGCCACTGCTGTTCACCCATGCTGCTTTCACAAAATATACCGCTTTTTTGTGACTATTGAGGAAGAAGGAAGGAGGAGGTTCATATAATATATGGATTCAGACCCCTGTAGAGGTCGGGGTATCAAACCCCCACAAGGAAGTGGATAATTTATATGAAGCTTGCTGACTGGAACGCACTAATATCAAAAACCGAGTTTTTAACATCTCTATTTTCGTCGGTATTCACGGTTTCTTGAGGCTTGCCCTTGAATAATGGAAGAAATCAGGTTAACTACTTACCGCCAACAATTTCTAATTAAAATAGAATCGAGAAGCCCTCACCTTCACGCTTGCCTTTATGATAGCAACTAACAACTTACCAGATGGCCCCAATATGCCTGAATTCCTGCGACGGATGAAATTAGTTTTTCAGCCGCTGGAATACGTAGAGAATTTTGCCAAAAGCTATGGTGACAAGTTTACCCTCAAAAACCAGAGTGGAAATCATATTGTTTACTTCAGTCACCCCCAAGCACTGGAGGAAATTTTTACCGCTGATTCGAGTAAGTTATATGGTGGGGGAGGAAACGGAATTTTACGGTTTTTGGTTGGTGATAACTCTGTGCTTCTCCTGGATGGAGAAAGACACCAGCGTCAACGGCAATTATTAGCACCTCCTTTTCATGGCGATCGCATGCGAGCTTATGGTGAAACTATCCGCAATATCACGCACCAGGTAAGTGATGAATGGAATCCGGGGAAGCCTTTTAATATTCGTTCCTCAATGCAAGAAATCACCCTGTGTGCCATTTTACAGGTAGTGTTTGGTTTGGATGAGGGAGAGAATTTTGAACAACTTAGGCGATCGCTAACTTCTCTGCTAGAGTTCATTGGTTCTCCTTTGATGTCCGCTAGCTTATTTTTTCAATTTCTGCGAAAAGATTTCGGCAGATGGAGTCCGTGGAATCATGTTTTACGTTTGCTCAAAGAAATTGACGACCTGATTTATGCCCTGATTCGAGAACGTCGGGCAGAAACGGGGAAGAATCGCCAAGATATTCTCAGTTTGCTGATGTCTGCACGTTATGAGGACGGTGAACCGATGTCAGATGTCGAGTTACGTGATGAGTTAATGACGCTATTAACCGCAGGACATGAAACCACCGCTTCGGCATTGACTTGGGCATTTTACTGGGTTGACCATTTACCAGAAGTGCGTGAAAAATTATTACAAGAACTTGACTCTGTTGGTGTTAATGCAGAACCAAATGTGATTGCAAAATTGCCCTATTTAACAGCAGTTTGCCAAGAAACGTTGCGGATATATCCTATTCTCATGAGTGGTTTTATTCGTATTGTTAAATCCCCGATTGAAATCATGGGTTATCAACTACCGGTAGGAACAAGAATAGTCCCCAGTATTTATTTAGCACATCACCGCGAAGAAGTTTACCCGCAGTCGAAAGAATTTAAACCAGAACGCTTTTTAGAACGGCAATTTTCCCCTTATGAATTTTTCCCCTTTGGTGGGGGAAATCGTCGCTGTATTGGGATGGCATTTGCGTTGTATGAAATGAAATTAGTTTTAGCAACAATTTTGTCACGCTATCAAGTTTCGCGACCAGATAAGCGTCCTGTGCGTCCTGTGCGTCGTGGTTTGACTTTAGCGACACCATCCGGGATGCAGATGGTTGCAACACCGCTGATGAGCCGTGTAAGTACTGGAGTGATGGTGTGATTTTTTGTATACCGCCCTCACCCTCGAAGGGTGGGGCTATAAGAACAAAGCCCACCAACGCGAGGCTACAGACATCAGAAGTTATGCTTTTTGAGTAGGAGACATCCCATACCAAAAGTCGCAAGACCCAAGACTGTACTAGATTCTAGAACTGTTTGGGGATTCCGAACTGTGGCTCTCCAACTTCCAGTATTTTCAATGTTAAATACATTTCTCTTATAATCTCTTGAATATCTTTACTCTTTTTCTATATGCTCCACAACCCATTTTTCCCGCTTTTCTATCTTAGCCGCTTCTTCGATAAGCTTTCGTTTATAATCGCGTAGTTTTTGAAGGCGTATGTTCCAACCGCTACCGTTCATCATTCTATCAACAAGATGTTCTTGCTCTTCTTCCAAAATTGGTGATACAAAAGAAGCATACTGTTCTAAGTTATCAAGTTCAGCCCATCGCTGTAGCTGTTCTTGTGTAGGTTGGTTGTTAACTTTTGACATTGTAATCTCCGAAATTTAGTCAAAGGGTTGAAATTGTTGACGTTGTTCTTGTTCTAATAAAAATTTTGCTGCTGCTTCCCGTGTAAGTATCATCTCCCCAGAACCATTGGTTTCTGTAAAGCCAATACGTGTATAAAAAGGTCTTGCTTGCGGTATTGTCATTGCTTTTACGATACCACCAAAACCGCAAGCTTGGCTTTCTTTGATAATTTCTTCAATTAATGATGTGGCAGAACCCCTACGTCTTTCTGGTTGGAATTGTTCAATAACATTCCACGGTGCATTTACAAAACTTTCAATTGCTAAACCTGTCACTTTCTGTTCTTTAACATCAATTTCTTGTACCTCTATTGTAGCTATTGCTTGCATCAATTCTTGGTTATCTTGAACACCCCGATAATTTCCAGGATTTTCAATTAAAAATTCAATTTTTGATATGCAAGACCAGAATGAAGTGTTGCGGGCGTTTTCTTTATTTCCTGCATAATATAATCTTAAATAAGATTGACATTTTTCATACCATAAAACCAAGGCAACTTCAAATTCTGTTGTTACGTCAGTTATATATCTAAAAGTATTCATTATTTTTGGATTTAGTGACTAGAAAAATAATATAAGGTTTTATAACCTGAGTAAATCACTATAAACAAACCAATTTTTATAAGGACAGGTTCTAATAGTATGATTGCTTCTTTGTTTGACGCAAAATGATGAATCTACACTTCAGAGCTTTCGTTGCCACAATTGCACGCTCACCGTAGTCCCACACCCTGACTCAGAATGAATGCATAACTCCCCACCATGAGCATTCACAATCCGTTTCGCGATCGCCAGCCCCAACCCGGTACCACTTGATTTTGTCGAGAAGAAGGGCTGAGTTAGCTTTCTTAGGACTTCCGGGGGAATTGGGTCACCACCATTGCAGACATTAATGCAGACTTTATCCGTGGACGGAGTGTCTACTTCCCATTTAACAACATCTCCGGCTGAAACGGCCTCGCAGGCATTGCGAACAATGTTGATAAATACTTGTTTTAGCTTGTCCTTGTCCCCCTGAATTTTGACATCAGACGACACGGGAATAAATTCAATTTGCCTTTCTAGCGCTTCTGGCATTTCACAAATTGATCCAAGCAAATCACGAATAAATTCATTCACATCCAATTCACAAAGCTGCAATACCTGAGGTTTGGCGTAAAGCAAAATTTCACTCAATAGTCGTTCCAGACGGCTACCCTCGTCAAGTGCTAACGATAAGCGTTCTTGAGCCGATTCAGACAGAATGGTTTTCTTGAAATACTTCAATCCCATCTTCATTGTCGTCAAGGGATTGCGAATTTCATGCACAATCATCGCAGCAAATTCACCAATAGCTGCCAGACGTTCCTGTTCTACAAGCTTGGCTTGTGCTGCCCGTAGTTCTGCTGTCCGCTTGGATACCTCCGCTTCCAAAATATGATTAAATTGGCACTGCTGCTGGTAGAGATGGTAATGGTCAATCGCTGTAGCTGCCCGTTCCGCAAACAGTTCCACAATTTGCATTTCTTCTTTGGTAAACTTCCGTGGCTGCTGATGAAAAGAGCAGATGGTACCAATCACTTCACCTTGGGCAGTCCGCAATGGTATCCCTAAATATGAGCAATAGCCTTCTGGAGCCTCTCCATACTCTGGGTATTTGTTAGCATCTTCCACTGCTAAGGAATGACCAATTTCGATCACAGTGCCAGTTAGTAAACCGTGTAATGAATAAGTATGTGTACCCTCACCCATATCTAAACTACTTGCCAGAACCGTCTCAAAACCTGACTGGCAGAGGGTTACTGCCGACCAATCTACCCCAATCAGTTCACTTACCCCTATTGCTATGTTATGCAAATAGCTACTCAGTTCACCAGTCCGATAGTTTAAAGATGACAACAGTGCCATTGCCTGTCGCTCACGCTGCCACGGCTGGTTTTGCAACGACATTTCATCTTCACTGGCTTTGCTCATATGATAGCTATTCAATTAATCCCAATACTTTTATACGGGGATTCTACTAGATGGAAGCCATATTTATATACAATATTACTTAAAAGTTTACATAACTATATAATTTAAAATTTGCTGAGAAAATCATCAGAACTTTCAACAACAAAATCTCACCATCATAAACTTAAATCGGCATTGCTGAATCCGGGTATGAATTGCTAAATTTGCCCTCACCCTAGCCCTCTCCCCAAGGGAGAGGGGACAAGAATTAAAAGCTCCCCTCTCCCCAGGGAGAGGGGCTGGGAAGTGTGAGGGTAATTCATACCTCAATTCAGCAACGCCCTTAAATCCTTATATTCATAATCGTTGATATGATAAAAGTTAGATGACAACCATCATACATAGCACCCTAGTTATTATGCGAGGTATATGCTGCAATGATTGACATTGGTCTGACTCATATCGCACTCCCCATATCAGATATTGAGCAAAGTATCGAGTTCTACTCCAAGTATGCTGGAATGCAGGTCGTTCATCGTCGCATTGATGCAGAAGCAGGAGTTGCTGTTGTATGGCTTTCTGACCACACTCGTCCTTTTGTGATTGTTCTAATTGAGACAGACTTAGTACATCCGGTTCTCTCTCCATTTGCCCACCTTGGGGTTGGCTGCGAGAGTCGTGAATATATGGATTCTCTCTGTGACAAAGCACGCAAAGAAGGTGTACTGCTTCAAGAACAAAAAGATTCTGGGTATCCGATCGGCTATTGGGCTTACTTGCGAGACCCCGATGGTCACACCCTTGAACTATCCTATGGGCAAGAAATTGGATTGACAGTATCCAAGGTGCTTGCAAGTTAAACCATTGGTATGAAATAACTTCATCGCAGACATGGTGTAGATGACCGGAAAATTTGAGCATCGCAAAATCTTGCTTAAAAATGCCCGATTTGCTGTCAGAATAAAAGCAGACAGCAACCAATTTGATGCAAGTCTTAAACCATTTATATATGACAGCCCATATTCTCTTAGTTGAAGATGAAGTCAAACTGGCGCGATTTGTCGAACTGGAACTGAGTAGCGAAGGTTACAAGGTTAGTGTGGCCCATGATGGGATGACAGGCTTGACGTTGGCGCGAGAGTCATCCCCAGATTTAGCGATTCTGGATTGGATGTTGCCGGGATTAACAGGTTTAGAACTTTGCCGTCGCTTGCGGTCAACTGGAAATAAGATACCAGTAATCCTGTTGACAGCAAAAGATGAAGTTAGCGATCGCGTAGCTGGTTTGGATGCGGGTGCTGATGACTATGTGGTCAAACCATTTAGTATTGAGGAATTATTGGCGAGAATCCGGGCTCATCTGCGCCGTACTCAAGAAACAGATGAAGATTTGTTGCAGTTTGAAGACTTGAGTTTAAATCGTCGCACTCGTGAGGTATTCCGGGGTAAACGAGCGGTTGATTTAACAGCAAAGGAGTTTGATTTATTGGAGTATCTTTTGGGTCATCCTCGTCAGGTGTTTACTCGGGACCAAATTTTAGAGACAGTTTGGGGTTATGACTTTATGGGTGATTCTAATATTATTGAGGTTTATGTTCGTTATCTGCGGCTGAAGTTGGAAGAAAATAATGAGAAGCGGTTGATTCATACGGTGCGTGGGGTGGGGTATGCGTTAAGGGAATGAAGGAAGAAGGAAGAAGGAAGAAGGAGGTTTATATACGTGGATTCAAACTCCAACTCAAAACGAAAGACTTTGCGGAAGGTCGGGGTATTAACCCCCCAACGAGGATAAACTCCACTTCTGAATTTATCCCTAAAAAAATTTCCCTTTTTACTCAGGATTCTCTCAGATTCACCTCACACCTATTTAATGAGAGGACCATAGCATCAAGAGAAAATGCTTTGATCGTAGGGATGTTATGCTGACCAGACCAAGAAGACGGCATCGTATAATTCACAAAATTCCGGGACAGATTTATCTCTGGCTGGCAATTCTGATTTTTGGAGGATCTAGCGCTGTTACTCGGAAGCTTACAGAAATTGGTGCCCAACACTTGATAGATGGTCGCAATCCAATTTCTCTGTGTAATGTTTTGTTTGTAGGGAATCTGTGTGCCTTAATTGTTTTGATAATAATTTATTGGCGACAGTGGAACAAGACTACATTGAAGCAATTGTCAAGAAAGGATTGGTTAAGTTTGACAATAGTTGCAATTTTATCTGGTGCGATCGCCCCCGGTTTATTTTTCCAAGCATTAGCGTTAACCAATGTCAACAATGTGGTTTTAGTTGGACGCTTGGAACCACCTCTAACTCTGGCTTTATCGGTTTGGTTGCTCAAGGATCGGGTGAATTTTTGGGAAGTTGTGGGGGCGATCGCGGCTTTTATTGGTGTTACTCTAACTATTATCCTTGAACCGAAATCGCAAGCAATGATGGATGTGGGAGGTTTTCATGTAGGTCTTGGAGAAATTCTAGCTGTCGTAGGAGCCGTGGCTTTAGCAGTTTCCACAATTATTGGCAAACAGCATCTCTCCAAAATTCCTTTGGGAATCTATAGTATCTTTCGTACTGCTTTAGGAACCGTAATATTTTTCTTCATTGCTTTAACTCTTTATGGCAAAGAACATTTTATGGATGTATTCTCACCTTTGTTGTGGCAATGGATGTTAATTTATGGTGTAGTAATTGTGGTGCTAGGTCAGTCATTCTGGATTCAAGGTTTGAAAGCTTGTACTGTGTCTGTGGTGTCTTTGGTTGGCTCATTTACTCCGATTGTTGGTATCATAGCAGCTTATTTAATTTTACAAGAAGCTCCAACTCTGGCTCAATATGTTGGTGGCAGCTTGATTGTAGTTGGCATATTTTTGAGTCAACTTGGCATTCGACGTAAGATATCTCCAAGAGCTGCCGCAAGCAAAGTGGCTTCTACTCAAGCCGAACAAAAGGTAGAAGGTGGTATGGGATTTAAAGGGATTTGAATCTTTATTATTTTCCCATTCACGATGCAGTCATCCCATATGCGATTTATCTGGGTTCCTATTCCCTTACCTTTAATTGAAGGTCAGCAAGTGCATAATAATATTTTGCTCACACCTATATAGTAAGTAGGTAGGCGTAATTAAATATAAGATGGGCGGGCTAGAAGCCCTATCAACAAAGGTTTATTTATGACCACCTACTTATTGTGATTTTCCGCATTAGTTATTTTGTAAAAATCATGCAAAGCACACATATAACACAGATGCGTGACAGTGTTGTAAATGTGCCTGCCAATTAAGTAACATTTTAAACTAGTGAATATGTTCTCTACCGAAAGAAGGGTTTTTGTAATGATTGCTGAAGTTAGAAAGCTCAGACCGTCGTAAAATTGACAATGCCTTTGCGGATGCACAAGAGGAGCTAAATAAACCACAGCCAGATAAAGATGAGGTGGGTGATGCATTAAACCGAGCGTTGAAATATGCCAAAAAAGCCGGAGGGTTTGCCAATGCGATCGCACAACTTCAGCCACATCTAGCTAAAATCACTGCTTGGCTAGGTGACAATTGGCACGAATTGCTAAGTTTTGTGAATTTAACAATTTCAAATTAAATGCGATAGCAATATTACCTAACAAAACTTCTGCATGTCTTTCAAGATTATGATCAACCAAAAAAATCATGCGTGCTCTTTATGCCTTGCTTTCTGCTGCTGAAGTTTTGTCCACAGAGCTTCCCGACCGGGTAATGGTGGCATTGTTGCAATCCGAGCAAAATGTTCTCGATTTCGCTCTTGCCAATATTGTTGGGTTTCTTCTGCTTCTTGGAGAACGGTTTGGTATTCCGCTTCAACTTCGGCACGATTTGCCTCAATATAGGACAAAGCAGTATTCACTTGCTCCTTGGTGAGATTGAGAACATCACCAATAAATTTTGGTGGATACTGAGCCGTCACGTAATCCATTACGTCGTATAGGGTGATGCGTGTTCCTGCAATTGTTAGTCCCCATTCCGTGCGAACAATAGTGGCTTGCTCATTCGATGCTACCATCTCACTACCTCCAAAGCGTTGTCCTTATTTTACTGTATGAAATCAAGCGGGAGCATTGTGTGTTATAATCTCCTTCTCCAATAACGTCACATTCCATAGCAGTTAGATATAGATTAGTAAGAAGAACCAAATATTTTTATCATATTAATTATTTCATCTCGTGTTTCTTCTGGTGATTTTCCCTTTGTATAAACAACAAATTTGGCTAAATCGTGATTGGAATGATGTTTAATAAAGTGTTCGTTCAAATCAAGTCCTCCATTCCGTTCGTTTAGAATTTGAACAGATTCTTCTAAATCTGGAGAAGGAAGAATTAATACGACATTATTATACGGTTCTAAAACTCGTTGCACCCGCTGGAACAGTTCATTTTCTTCATAAACAGAATGACCTGCTCCAAAATCAATCACACAATTACTGTACTCAGAAAGCAATCTCTCTACTGCATGAGCTTCAAAAGGTTTCCAATATTGATAAACTGCAAAAAATCCTTCTTTTTCTCTTAGTTGTTTCGCAAATTCTTCGTCATAACCTATTTCCTTATAATAATCCAACCGGACATCATCCATAGAACATTGGGGAATTCCTAACTTTTGCGATAGGAGTTCTCCAAGTGTGCTTTTTCCCGTATCCATTGGGCCGATAAGAATAATGTCTGAATTCATGATGCTTGCGGTTCAACTAGCAATCTCTAAACCCATCCGCTCTTCCAACTCTCCCAACAAAGTATCAACATCCTTCCCAACTTGCTCAAAACAAACAGGGGGTGCCGGTTGTGATTCAAAGTAAATTAACTTGACTTCTTCTTTTCCAATTCCTACCATCAGAACTTCCACTTCTGGTTTGTGATGCTTCACCAAACCTAAAATTTCCTGAAGTCTGTTGTCAACTCTATTATTTAATCCCTCTATTGCTTTTTCGGGACAATATACGAAATGCGGTGTTGGTACCAAATCAATCCCGATAGTACCCTGCTTATTACCATTTTCTAACCATAACGCCCAAGCTAAGGCCGCTAATTCATGTTGATTTGCTTTGACAAATTTATCTAACTGCTGTCGCCATTTACTAGTTGATTCCGGCTGGGTACTACCAAACATCATATCAATTTTGGATTTTGCGCTCATTGTTGCTTTGTCGGCTTCTGTCGGGCAATGAGCGCATCCTCGACGGATTTTGTAAAGCCCGATAGATTATTTAATTCTCCCACAAAATGCTATCCCTTAAAGGAGCGGTTCGCTTACGTGGTTTAAAAAAAAGATATATTTAACCGCGAAGTAACGTTCGCGGAGCGTCTCGAAGAGAAGAAGCGAAGGTAAGAGTTAAGATTAGGTATTTTGCATTCTTAATGGAGTCACCTTAACAGCCACCATTATTTTAAACCACTTTGCACGCGCCACAAACTAGCATAAATCCTGTTTAGTTCAACCAGTTCCTCATGTCGTCCCGATTCTACTAATTGTCCGTGTTCCATGACATAAATGCAATCGGCATTGCGGATAGTAGAGAGTCGGTGAGCGATGCCCTTGGCAACCCCTTTGGGGTATCGCGATCGTTGTCCGATCGACTGTAATTCGTTCGAGCGATCGCTGGAGGGGATGGACTGAACCAGCACGTTTTCGCGATACCTGATGAGATTTCAATACTGTAGCCACAGCGGTTTGCAGTCAGGGCATTGAATAATACCACGAAATATTGACCTTATGAATTACCCTCACCCTAACCTCTCCCTTGGGGAGAGGTTAGGGTGAGGGTAAATTTAGCAATTCATACCCGGATTCAGCAACGCCGAGTTTCTAGTTGCATATTTCTATAAAACTCGATTCATGCTTAGTATGAAACCCGGCATGACATCACCACAGTCAATTGAGGTAGGTGATTCTAGAATTTGTACTTCTTGTCCCGGTCGATATATCTCTACTTTTCTATCCTGGGGATTGATGAGCAGTCCTAAACGCACTCCTAGCCGTTGATATTCAACCATCTTGGTTTTGACGGCATTCAGTCTATCGGTCGGGGAGCGTAGTTCGATGACAAAATCTGGCACTATGGGGATAAATCCAACGATCTTCACTCCCTCCAGCCGCGACTTCTCAATCCAAGAGACATCAGGTGATGGTTTTCCACCACCGAATGCGGTGAAGTCATACCCTGTTGAAGAGTCAAATGCTCGACCTAAATTGGTCTGTCGATTCCAAATACCAACGTCGATAGCCAAGTCAAGGTTTTTTTCTCCGCTCTCACCACCTGTTGGGGACATCACAATTAGTTCTCCGTGCGGGGTCAATTCAAGGCGTAGATCGGGATTATCAATACAGAGGAGATCGAACTGTTCTGGTGTAACAGTCAGAATTGTATTGCTGACATCCAGGAGCAACGGTTGAGTATCGACAAGAGTGGTGGGATCTGTAGAGATTGTCATAAAACCTCCAAACGTTTGCGGGAGAAAGGTTATGCCATTTTTGTTATTATATCACGATCTTTATTTAGCCTATTTCACGACCTGAACTATGAGGTAGCTTATTCTCATTGCTGGAGTTCCTATAAAGGCAGTGGTTCAAAAAAAGCGTTACCAGTTAATCGCTTGGTACTTCGTGCAGTGAAGTATACATAAGTAATCATAATCTATACTATATTGAGCATTAAAATGTCTAAGTTGCGAATCAACTCATATACGCAAGAATGGTAAACAAAATCACGTATGTGTGAATTGCGGTCGTCAGTTCATAGATTTTTACACTCCTGAGCAAAAATAACTCCCCAAAAGCCTGACTTCCAAGCATTCCATCCTTCTCTTGACTTGCAACTACCAGCAATTGAAGCAAAAATCGTTCCTCTCTGCTACCCTCAGATGGAATGGCAATGAAGGAGACAAGCAGTTGAAGAATCAGCAATTCGGGAATTGGCAAACGACACTAGCAGGAATTGTGGTGGCAATACTTGTTGTCCTTAGCTTAAATTCCTTTATCATTATTAATCCAGGTCAAGCAGGAGTAATCAGTATTTTAGGTAAAGCTACAGATGGAGCTTTACTAGAAGGTATCCATCTGAAACCACCGTTTATCTCCGTAATCGATATGTATGATTTGACGGTACAAAAATTTGAAGTCCCAGCAGAAAGTTCTACCAAAGATTTGCAAACTTTAACTGCGAGATTTGCGATCAACTTTCGTCTTGATTCCGCACAGGTGGTTCAGGTAAGAAGAAAACAAGGGACACTAGAGAATATCGTTTCTAAGATTATTGCCCCACAGACGCAAGAATCTTTCAAAATCGCTGCGGCCAGAAGAACAGTTGAGGAAGCCATTACCAAAAGAACTGAACTAAAGGATGATTTTGATATGGCACTTAGTCAACGCTTAGAAAAATATGGGATAATCGTATTAGATACTAGTGTAGTTGACTTGACTTTTTCTCCAGAATTCGCCAAAGCCGTTGAGGAAAAACAAATTGCGGAACAACGAGCGCAAAGAGCCGTCTATATAGCGCGAGAAGCGGAGCAGGAAGCCCAGGCAGACGTGAATCGTGCCATAGGTAAGGCGGAAGCCCAGAAGCTTTTGGCTGAAACACTCAAAGCCCAAGGAGGGCTATTGGTTTTGCAAAAAGAAGCGATTGAAGCTTGGAGAAGTGGTGGCGCACAGATGCCGAAAGTCCTAGTTATGGGTGGCGATTCAAAAAGCGGCGTTCCCTTCATGTTTAACTTGGGTGATATTCAAAATCAACCCTGATTCTAGTAAATAATATTAGTAGGGTGCATATCACCCTACACCCAGAGGAAACCTAAAGGCAATAAGAAACAAGTTATGCCAACCCCCAATTATAGCACTCTCACCGTGGAAGAAGCTAAAAAAATCCTGAGCAAATTTACTTGTCTGGATATTGCACCTCCAATCAAACCTTCGGAAAAGCCTGCAATCCGTCAGGCTTTGCTTTCGCTAACCAATCTTTCTGATTACCAAATTTTAGGAATTTGCGCTGATACCGCAGCAGAAGGAATGATGGCGATGAAAACTTATTCCCATGCTTTGGGCTACGATCCCAACACCGATTTACCTGAGATTGAAGGTCCAGTCTATATCAAATGTAACGGCAAAACGGGATTATGTCATTTCGATTCCTACTTTGGACATCATCGTGGGGTCTTAGTGTCTTGCCAGTCCCAAAAGAAGGGGGGAGTTAACGAAATGTATGGACATTTACCCCTGGATTTATTTGTGTAGAATTCAACATGATATGTATGGTGCGTTAATGTGATGTAACGCACCATTTTTCAATGATATAGCAACCCTAAATCCCAAGTTAAATCTCTTCTTTCTTCCTTTGTGTCCTCAAAACTATTTTTCAGTGTTGGAAATAGGACTGCTATATAAAGAGAATAACAACTAACAACTAACAAAATTCTATGAGTATAATTACACTACAATCTGTCAAAAAAGACTTTGGTATCAAAGAGATTTTAAAAGATGCCAGTTTTAGCCTAGACGCTAGTGATAAAGTTGGTTTAATTGGCACTAATGGTTCTGGTAAATCAACATTATTGAAAATGATTGCGGGGCTAGAGCCGATTGATAGCGGTCAAATTTTAGCCAACTCTGCTGCCAAAATTATCTACCTTCCCCAGCAACCAGATTTAGATGAAAACCTCACAGTTTTAGAGCAAGTTTTTGCTGATAGTGGTGAGCAAATGGCTTTGGTGCGTGAGTATGAAGAAATTTCTGATAAGTTGGCACATCATTCAGAAGATAGTCAATTGATGTCCCGACTTTCTACAGTAATGCAGCGGATGGATGCGACTGGTGCTTGGGAATTGGAAACCAACGCCAAAATCATCCTCACAAAGTTAGGAATTTCTGATTTTGAGGCTCGCATTGGTAATTTATCTGGTGGTTATCGCAAGCGGATTGCCTTAGCTACAGCTTTGCTCTCAGAACCCGATGCATTGCTGATGGATGAACCGACAAACCATCTTGATGCTCTTTCTGTGGAGTGGCTGCAAAGTTATTTGAATCGCTATCGTGGCGCACTTTTGTTGATAACTCACGATCGCTATTTTTTGGATCGGGTTACAAATCGAATTGTGGAAATCGATAGAGGGGATATTTACAGTTACTCTGGTAATTATTCATACTATTTAGAGAAGAAGGCTTTAGCTGAGGAGTCTGCTGTTAGCAGTCAGCGCAAGCATCAGGGGGTATTGCGACGGGAATTGGAATGGTTAAAAAAAGGGCCAAAAGCTCGCAGTACCAAACAAAAAGCCAGAATTGACAGAGCACATGCGCTGCGGGATACTGAATTTAAACAAGTTCTGGGTAAAGTTGATATTTCCACAGTTGGTCGTCGCATCGGCAAAAAAGTTATTGAACTGAAAGAAGTTTCTAAAGCCTACAACGAACGCACTTTAATTAAAGATTTTACCTATGAATTTAGTCCAGAAGACCATATTGGCATCATTGGGAGTAATGGTGCGGGTAAATCCACTCTCATGGATATTATCACCGGGCGGGTCAAACCGGATTCTGGAAGTGTGGAAATTGGGACTACAATCCATATTGGTTATTTTGACCAACATTCAGAGGAATTGCTCGCAGCGTTGAACGACTCTCAGCGGGTGATTGATTATATCAAAGAAGAAGGAGAATTTGTCAAAATTTCTGACGGAACTCAGATTTCAGCATCCCAAATGTTGGAGCGGTTTCTATTTCCGGGAAATCAGCAATATGCTCCAATTTCTAAACTTTCCGGTGGTGAAAAACGACGGTTATTTTTGTTGCGGGTTCTCATGGGTGCGCCTAATGTTTTAATATTGGATGAACCGACGAATGATTTAGATGTGCAGACGCTAGCAGTATTGGAAGAATATTTAGAAGATTTTACCGGCTCTGTAATTGTAGTTTCTCACGATCGCTATTTTCTCGACCGGACTGTAGACACGATTTTTGCTTTAGAAGAGGGAGGTAATCTACGACAATATCCGGGTAATTACTCAGTTTATCTCGACTACAAAAAATCAGAAGAAGCTGCACAAAAAAGTAATAACGATAAACAAAGAAATCTAGAGGCAAAAGTTACATCTGAACCCAAAGAGAACGCAAATAATAAGAAGCGCAAGATATCAACTTGGGAAAAGCGGGAATACGAACAGTTGGAAGGTAAAATTGCGCAGTTAGAAGGTGAGAAAGTAAAAGTAGAGAAAGCGATGGGGAATGTTTCTCCGGGAAATTATAGCCAAGTGGAGAAACTCTACCAACAGGTAGAACAATTGAAGCAGGCTATAGATAAAGCCACTGAACGTTGGATGGAATTGGCAGAGATGGATTCTTGAAACCTGCTAACTCCTGCCAAAATCGAAAATGTAGAGACTTTTTCATCTGTGTTCTACCCTACACAGAAGCCGAAGCGGCTACTGCGGTTAATTAATTATTTATAGCAGTTCCCGTTTGCATGAGGTATGCGTAAGAGTTTAAAAACCGCAGATAAACTTGTACTTCATCCGGATGGAAACCGCTATAAAAACCGCTTCAGTATCGATTGTTCGCAGAAACTTGATTTAAGCCAAATCCTGTATCATTTGTTCTAATTCTTGATGATGGCTTCCTTCTTCCGTAATCATCTTATTGAGAAATTCTTCTAACTTGATGTTACTACCCCTTACTACCTCCAATAGCACTTTATAAAGTTCCAGTGCTTTGGCTTCATGAGATTGACTTGCCGTTAAAATGGTTTTTACTGAATACTCGTTGATTTCTTCGATAGGTGCGATGCGCGGTTTAGGATACGCATTAAAACTGATAATAAATTTTCCTACTAGTTGGGCATGAGTTAGAGACTCACTCGCTTGTTCTTGCAAGAAATCCACTATAGAAGTCACATTTGAACTACTTGCCACCAGGCAATATTGAGTATAACGGATAACTCCTGCAAATTCAAATTCCATAATAGTTTGCAAGAGTTCAATAGTTTTTTGATGGTCAAGTTGCTTCATGATTCATTGTTTTCCCGTATATTACTTTAATGGATATCTCGGAGCGATATCGCCTAAATTCCTAAAGATATTTCTTGACAAGCTTGGTAAATCTACTCAACCACTTGCAATAAATTATCATTAGTGAACTATGATTATACCGGATTTGTGTTGTTTTTTTTGTAGCATTTAAATATTTGGCTAGTAGTAGTCTGTCAATAAATAATTGAGGGGTTTAAACAAATAGGTAGTGCGATTGCTAGACCAGCCGTTTCGACGTATGCGACCCCGCTCGCGTACTATATAAAGCGAGCGGGGACGCTTGCACTACCCATCTTTTTTTGGTGTGACAGACTACTAGTAAACACACGTCAAATTCGTCTAATTTTCAATTTAAGCCAATTTGCGTAATTGGATCTCAAAGCTTTCACCAGGTTTTGGTTCAATTACTTGGGTTGTCAAATTATTTTCTGCTAACAACTTGCGAAACTCCTCCGCATTCCCCGTTTGGCGGAGAACAGATATCAGTAAACCCTCAAATGATACATCACCTCCTGCCGCTGTCGGCATAATTACTTGGGGTTGCAGCCATTTTACAAGTTCCAGCGCACTTTTACTGCCTTTGATAATTGACCCGAGGAAGGGAATTTCTAAATCGATAATGGGTGCAATGACAATATCAATCGGAGCAGCATCTTTCAATGAGGGAGAATGATAACCGTGAGGTTCATAATAAAGGGTAGTACCATCAATTAAGTCTTTGAACAAATAGCCGTTTTCTACCAGCATTGGCCCAATTGGTGAACCTGGTTTTGCTTCAATTTTTACTTGTTCTAAGAGGGTAAAAGATTCTCCATGTGCCAGTGCTGTCACTTTGTTGTATCCCAACTCTCGGACAATTTTGGCAGCATTGACAGAAGCCACAACCGGAATACTGCGGTCAAGTTGCTTGAGTGTTGGTGGGTGTGTGTGGTCTTCCAATCCCTGAGAGAGTACAATCAAGTCTATATTTTCTGGAATTGCACGGGGAATTAGGCGATCGCTCTTGAAAAGCCAAGGAAGGTTACCAAATACCAGTGGTCCCACTAACCAAGGGTCAACCAGAATCTGTTTACCTCCCATCGACATCAGCCAGGAGTTGCTATCCAACCAGGTAATATGCATTTTTCTAATATTTAATTTGAGTAAACAAAGATTATCACGGAAGTTATCGAAAAATTGGGTTTTAAACCCCGTACTTCTTTACCCGTCCGACTCCTTTAGACAGAGCAAAGGAGTTCGTTTCACAATAGGAAAGGAACTGAAACCACATCCCCTCGAACAAAGTTTTCTATAGATCCTTCCAAGCTTCGTCTTCCTCTGGAGAGAGCCAAATTTTGTTCAGTGATGACTCACTCAACTCAAGAAAATCTTTCACTAATGCTTGAGAATGATCTGAGTCAGTAACTTGTAAGCTTTTAACTCGTTCAAGTGATAGTCCTGTCAATTTTGCGACTTGAGCTAAATCGATTCCTTCTTTTAACATGTTGAGTGCAACTTGGTTTAATCCCTGTTGCAAACCTTGCTCCCATGCTTTTTGTAACGTTGCGGGTTCAATTACAGAGTCCTGCATAATTGTTAGCTTGTCGTCCTATTTTCAATCCCATTATATCCTACCTCGATAGTTTGTTCATATAGGGAGAGTAATAACAAACTCTGTGCCTTGTCCGGGTGTGGAATTAACAGCTAATTTACCATTGTGCTTTTCGACAATAATTTGGTATGCGATCGCAAGTCCTAGTCCGGTTCCTTGTCCCATTGGTTTCGTGGTAAAAAATTGCTCAAAAACTCGATTTTGAACTACTTCTGACATTCCCATCCCATTGTCGGTAATGCGAATAGTTACATATTGATAATTAGATATTTCTGTATTAATTTTAATAGTTAAAGAATTATTATCTAATTTATTATGCTGCCAATTTTCATCAATTGCGTCGATAGCGTTTGCCAAAATGTTCATAAAGACTTGATTGATTTGTCCTGGATAGCATTCAACTTTTGGTAATTGATTATATTGTTTAATAATCTCAATATCTGGCCTTTGACTCGATGCTTTAATTCGGTGTCCTAAAATTAGTAAAGTACCGTCGATTCCTTCGTGTAAATCGACAGCAACCTTCGCAGATGTATCAGCACGGGCAAAATTTCGTAACGAAATCGAAATACCTTTAATTCGCTCAGTACTTAACTTTATAGAATTGAGAAGCTTTGGTAAATCTTCAATAATAAACTCTAAATCACAGCTTGCAATCGTATTTCTGACGTTATCGGGTAAATATGACTCATTTTCCTGACAAACTTGTAAAATTTGGGTGATATCAGTAATATATTCTTTAATAGGATTCATATTACCACAAATGCAGCCGATGGGATTATTGATTTCATGTGCTACACCTGCAACCAATTGCCCCAACATCGACATTTTTTCTTGTTGAACAATCTGTAATTGTGCTTTTTCTAGAGTTTCTGTACGTTCTTTGACTTGCTGCTCTAATTGGTTATTTAACAGTTTAAGCTGTAAATGTATGCGAACTCTCGCAATCACTTCTTCTTGTTCAAATGGTTTCGCAATATAATCAACAGCACCTAATGATAACCCTTTGATTTTACTTTCAGTATCAGCCAAAGCTGTCATAAAGATAATCGGAATATTTTGCGTTAAGGGATTACTTTTAAGCTGTTGACAAACCTCAAAGCCGCTTATTCCTGGCATTTGAATGTCTAATAAAATTAGCGCAGGTGGTTTGCGGCTTACTAAACTAATTGCACTTTCTCCGTCTTCAGCAATCCTAATTGTAAATCCAGCACTTTTGAGTGCTTGTGATAAGACCGATAAATTAGTCGGATTATCATCAACAATTAGAATAAATCCAGCATCTTGAAGTAAATATTGCATAGGTTTTATAATTATAAATTTTGATTAAAATTAAATCCCCGAATTATTTAATAGCTTCATTGAGCATTTCTCGCAGTTTTTTCAACTGGAAATTCTCTGCCAATTGCACAATTTTATCAGCAAAAGGAGTAAAATTATAATCTTCTAGCTTCAGCCCATTAACTATATGTAAAATACTATCAACATCACCATCTTCAGCCAATTCATAAAGATGCATTAAAACTTCTTTGTCAGGAAATAGAATTTCACTACGTTGATTTTGATTAGTTGAAACTTCCTTATATTCAGCATAAACCCATTCTAATTGAAGATGCGATCGCAATAATTCCAACAAGCTATCGGCAGGAACAGGTTTAGGTAGAAAAGCACAAGCACCAGCATTCAAACTCTTATATTGTTCGCTTTCAAATACGCTGGCAGAAGAAACAATTATCGGAATATTTTGATGGGGAGACTTCCGCAACTCTTCCATTAAAGCGTAACCATCCATTATCGGCATCATCAAATCGGTAACAATCAAATCGGGAGAAGAAACATTAATTTTTGCCAATGCATCTTTTCCATCCGTTGCCTCTACAACATCAAAACCAATTGGTTCTAGCAAACTCACAATTACCCGCAACCACAACCAACCAATCTAAACCCCAATCATCCTTCCAAGGTTTAACTTGAACAAATTGACGTTGATTATTAAGTGAAAATTCTAACGTTCGGTTATCTTTAATTTTGTCGAAACTACCAAATTGCTTAATCAGGTGTTTAGCTGTTGCTTGAATCAGAGGATTGTCACTATCTGTCGCTTTCAGTCGTTTCGGTTCTTTATTATTTACAAGCGTGAAAACCTTTTCATTGCCGGAAGTACCGATGATTAAACCATTTTGCTCTAAAATAAATATTGTTCCCGATTGACTAACCCTTAACTGCTGTAAAAAATCGCTAATTTGAGTTAAGCGCTGGTCTACCCCAATCACTCCGATTAAGTTCTTATTTTTGTCATAAACTGGACGGTTAGCAGAAACAGATAAAGTGTAGGGTGGCATTTGCCATTGATAAACCGAACTCCACATCGATTTACCTAAACGGGCAGTATCTGCATACCAAGACTCTTTCTCAAAAGCATAGTTTCCAAGGTCAAGAACTTGTTTCGTACGATTTCCCTCAATATCTGTTTCATAAATATAGTTGTGAGAGTTACCGTATTTTTGTGGAGATACCTCGTCAACTGTAACTCGACCATCATCAAGCAAACGTCCAGCAGCAGCGAAATCTCCAGATTTGAAAGCAAAACCAATGTAACCAATGTTATAGATTTGCATTTGCTTCCAAAAGTAGCGTCTGACCTTATCTTTGTCTTGCGGGTCGAGTAATCCAGTGTCAACTGTATCACCTAGTCCCCTAGCAAGATGACGTGCTGTATTCAAATAGCCATCAAGGTGTTGATCAACGCGATCGCTTACTTCATTTTGCAGTCTCAGTGCAAGGTCATTAACAGCTTTTTGCCCATTGCGAAAAGAAAGATATCCCACCAATCCCACTGCGGCAAAAATTTGCAACACAAAGGGGACAATTAGTACAAATCGCAAAGACAGAGATTTCCCGAGTTGAACGCTTGGCTTGGTCATTTGGTTAAGTCGAATCCTAGCCTTAGAGTACCCATCATTTGAGTATTCCTAACATTTACGTATTTATACTGATTGTGCGCTGAACGGTATGTAAAATCTACGCATGACGTCGAAAACTTTGAAATTACTACCACAGTCGTAGTTGGGGCATTTTTGTATTAACTCTATTTGGACTGCGATCGCGTATTAATGAGTATGGCTACGGATAATTAATCCTTTTCCCGCATTTATCCCTACTCCCTACTCTCTATTTCTCAGGTAGGGTCGATTCTCCATATTTCATCTAAATTGTACTACCTAAGCCAGAAGAGACGATTAGATGAATTTGTTAGTATAGATTTATATTGATGAGCTATATCTGCCCTATATCTTTATTAGAGAGTTAATCATGAGTACAGTAAACGATAATCGGCAAGAAGGCTTTGGTGATGTAGGCGTATTAGTGACGATAGTATTGATAGCTTTAATAATCCGATTTGGCAACCTCACAGAGTCCAATACAGATGTCTCATCAAAAATTATTAACACCTCAGAAATAGTTGATAATACATCAGCATATATCGGTAAAACTGTAACAATTAGAAGCAAACCAATTAGAAAAAATGGTTTCAGTTCCTTTACAGTAACTGATAACCGATTTTTAGGTAAAGAACCCCTTCTAGTTGTGAATGCTTCGGGCGTACCTTTTAATCTGCCTGCTGACCGAAATGCAGAAGTTTTAGTTATCGGTGAGGTTCGCAACTTTGGAATTCCAGAAATTGAGCAAGAATTTAATTTGAATCTACAGGATCAATATTATACAAAGTATACAAACAAACCTGTGATTGTTGCTAAATCTGTAGCTGTAGTGCCCCGAAGCAGTCAGGATAGTAATCAGGCTGCTCGATAATCTCAGAATGCATTCTGTGGGACATGGGTTCTGAAAGCCAGCCATTCAAAATCCCTGACGAGTCGCATAAGTCAATTAAAATGGACTGGATGACATTTATGAAATTGTTGTATTTTTTTAGACATTGTTTCTCCTTAAAGGTGAAAAATATAACTAAATTTTTCTTGTTAACTATAGATGCACTTTAAAATTGTCTAGAATAAAAACATGATTCAGGAGGTTTTATGAATCCAATTTTTAAACGCACATTCTTACCCGGTCTGGTTGCTACCAGTTTAATTGGTGTCAACGCAGTCTCTATGCAACCCGCTTCTGCTGATGAAAACATACTACGTGATATTGGTATTGGAGCCGCTACGGGTGTGGTAACTGGAGCAATTACCAATGATGGTTCAGCCTTAAACAATGCTGTTAATGGTGCTGCGGCTGGTGCTGCAGTCAATGCCGTCAATGGTACCAGAAATAACAGGAGAAATCGTAATTTTGCTACTGATGTCGGAGTCGGTGCGGCCGCAGGGACTGTATCTGGAGCGATTACCAATGGCAAACGTCCTCTAAATAATGCCATCAAAGGCGCTGCTACAGGTGCAGCAATTAATCTTCTCACCCGTTAGTCTTCTAGGCTAAATAATCAGACACATAGAGACGGGGTAGATAATCTCCCGTCTCTTTTATGATTTTAGCCGACTTTGATATTCAGGCGATGCCCTTGGCCACCGCTTTGCGGTATCGCATTAAATAAGCTAGAACATATTTCAACTGCATAATCTGAATTTCTCGCTCTTCTTGTGGGGTGGGTATGCCTGCCAATAATTTACGTATAATTACTAAGGCTTTTCTAAGTTTTCTTGTTTATAACTTTATAAGACTATTTGAAATTACAGCGATTTTCAATACTTCACATTAGTGTTTGACTGACAAAATTATGCCCTCTTAATTGAGGGGCAAATCTACCTGTCTTTCAATTTATAGTGAGGGCAATTCAATAACACAGTCCTGCTGGAAGTTTTCTTAGTGGATGTACGTTCATGAATTTTTTTTCAAAACCGCTTAGTACAAGAATTAAAAAATCATGTTAATTAAATACCAAAATGCCCACTTAATATACGAAAGTTTTCGGGTGGTAGCAAAGGACAATACAGATAAAAGCTACTTCATTATCCACTCTCAACACAAACAGACAGATAAATATTACTGGTGTCGCGCCAATATATCATTAAAGCTAGGAGAGGTGGTTAATGGTTATTTGTGCCCCTCTGATAATTTTAATAAGATGCCTACATTAATAATTGGTGAGTGCTATGCTATTATACCCGCTATATGTTAATTGGAACATCTAATACCGATTCTGTATGAAGCCTCATGAGAAAATTGTATTATATAGATAGACAAAATTAAACTGCTAGAAGTCGGGGTTCTCAGAACATAACTATGCTAAATGCTCGGATTCCAGACCTCCGTTACAGTGCGATTGAGTTTTTAGAACAAATTCCGGAACAACGTCTTTTAATTCTCCAGGGACTTGGTATCGCACGTTACGATTTTTTAACTAAAATTATGCTCAATGAAGCAAATATAATTTGTGTAATGCGATTTTTGGAAAATCCCAACAAACTTAAGTTTCCTAACCTGATAGGTGCAGATTTATCTGGTTTGGTTTTAGATCGAGTAAACTTTATTCGAGGAAATTTATTGAACGCAAATTTACACGGAACTAGTTTGGTAAATGCAGACTTGATATTTGCTAATTTTACTTCATCTAATTTATCAAATGCAGATTTAAGAGGAGCAACCCTGAATGAAACTATCTGGTTGGATGCTAATATAAATGGCTGTATGTTTGGTAAGGGGATTGGTTTGACGGATCGGCAACGTAAAGATTTACAAATTCGCGGTGCTAGGTTTAACGCTTCAGATGATGATATTTGAATGAATGAAGGAAGAAGGAAGAAGGAAGAAGGAAGAAGGAGGTTTATATATGTGGATTAAGACCCCAACTGAAAAAAACTACCTGCGGAAGGTAGGCATATTAAAAAGTTTATTCGAGAATAACTAGCTGCACAGATCCATCAGAAAGTAAATAGTTATATTATTTTTATATGAAGATGCATACAAAAACCCCACCGCTTCCAAACCTCCCCGTATGCTTAGGGGAGGTTTGGAGGGGTAAAAATTATATGCAGCTTGCCCGAAGGGCAAGCTTCGCTAACACAGCAAATTGGTATTAATAATGAGAAATTCTATGATACCGAAAAAAATAATGTTACTCGGTTCGGGAGAACTAGGCAAAGAATTTGTTATCGCTGCTAAACGTTTTGGTAATTATGTAATAGCTGTTGACCGCTATGCTAATGCACCAGCGATGCAAGTTGCTGACTGTTATGAAGTTATTTCTATGCTTAGTGCTGATGATTTAGAAGCGGTTGTTGTCAAGCATCAGCCAGATTTTATTGTTCCAGAGATTGAGGCAATTAGAACAGAAAAGTTGTTGGAATTTGAACAGCGGGGAATTACTGTTATCCCAACGGCTGCGGCAACTAATTATACAATGAATCGTGACAGAATTCGGGAACTGGCACATCAAGAGTTGGGTATAAGAACGGCTAAGTATGGTTATGGCACAAGTTTAGAAGAGTTGATTGCTATTAGCGATGAAATTGGGTTTCCGAATGTTGTGAAACCTGTGATGTCATCTTCGGGAAAAGGGCAATCTGTAGTTAACGATCGCAAGGAAGTTGAGAAAGCGTGGAATTATGCTCTAACTAATTCCCGAGGTGACAATCAAAAGGCGATCGTTGAAGAATTTATTAATTTTGAAATTGAGATAACTTTATTGACAATTAAGCAGTGGAATGCACCAACCATTTTCTGCTCTCCTATTGGTCATCGTCAAGAGAGAGGTGATTATCAAGAGTCTTGGCAACCAGCAGGAATTTCCGAAAGAATGATCTCAGAGGCTCAAGATATAGCGATAAAAGTTACTGATGCGCTGGGAGGAGCGGGAATTTTTGGTGTTGAGTTTTTTATCACTAAAGATGAAGTAATTTTTTCCGAACTTTCCCCTAGACCTCATGACACGGGAATGGTGACATTAATTTCCCAAAATCTCAATGAATTTGAATTGCATCTCAGAGCAATTTTGGGCTTACCTATTCCTAATATTGAATTGTTGAAACCTTCAGCTAGTGCCGTAATTTTAGCTGCCGAAAAATCAGATAATATTGCTTTTGAAGGTGTAGCTGATGCACTAGCAGAAAAAGATGTCGATATCCGTTTATTTGGTAAGCCGAATTCTCATCCCTATCGTCGGATGGGTGTGGCTTTGGCTAAAGGAAGTAATGTTACAGAAGCGCGAGAGAAAGCGATAACAGCAGCAAGTAAAATTAAATTACTTAACCAACAAATATCCTAACAATTTCAGTAGTTATACCAATTCTGTATGAAGATGCACATAATCAAGACCCCCCTGTAGTCCCCCCTTGCCAAGGGGGGACTACAGGGGGGTAATATATGCAGCTTCACAAAGAAACGGTATTACAATACCCTACGCTCCGGCAAGCTACATGAATTGTAACTACATTTTCTTACACATCAGAACATTCCCATATATCAGCACAAGGGCCAAACAGTCATGGGGTGGCGACTATTTCTAGTCACCACCCCACAAATACTAGTAGCTATCCGTGTGGAAAGCTTAAGCAGGCATCAATACTGTGTCAATTACGTGGATGACTCCGTTATCAGCAGCAACATCTGGTGTTGCAACTGTAGAATCATTAATCTTCACACCATTGGAAGCGTCAATTTTCACATCTGAACCTTGAACTGTGGTCGCTGACTTCAGCTTAACCACGTCAGAAGCCATTACCTTGCCGGAGACGACATGATATGTCAGGATTTTTGTCAGCTTTGGAATGTCCTTCAGTAGTGCGTCTACTGTGCCTGCAGGCAATTTCGCAAAAGCTTCATCGGTAGGAGCAAAGACGGTGAATGGACCAGCACCTTTGAGGGTATCGACAAGATTCGCAGCTTTGATTGCAGCAACTAGGGTACCAAAAGAACCTGCTTTTACAGCGGTATCAATAATATCAGCCAAGGTTTTTACCTAGTGAGCGTGTAATCTACTTATGAGTATAAACTACTTTCGCTTAAAAAAACTTATTGCAAAAATTATTACATTGTTTACGCCTCTTCATTGTCGTCATCCTCAAGCTCGTAAGGGATATCATCAGCCTCTATCATCTCAAAAATTTCTTCTACTTCATTGGGACGCTTGGCTTCTTGAGGTTCGCGTTCTATTAGACGACCTGTTGACTTCAGCCATTCCAGGAGAATAAATTCATCATTTGAACGAATTACAGCAGCTCGCTTTGAGCGAGGTTCTTCACGCAAGGGATTGTTAATCATAAAATAAAAAATTTACTTTTGTTTCACTAAAAAAACTCGACTGGCTCCAAGCCACAAATAGCAGGAATGCTAATCTCTGCATCAGTACTGACATTTGCTACAACATCTGCAACAAGGGCAATTATGACTACTCATACTTTTGACTGTAGCCTGTTGTCAGGTGAGTCTGGACTTGTATTTCCTGTTTGAATTGAGCTTGCATTTGCAAACCTGACAAATGGATACTACTTTCAGTCTAAGTCATCTTGACAAAAAATTATGATTTTTATAAAATTACAATCTCAATAAGCTTGATTTCTCCAATAAACCGGATTTTTAACCCTTACTCATAGCGAAAAGTATTTTTAAATACAAGTTAAATTCCGGATACTTAGCAAATCAATAATTATCAAAGCGCTCTACTGAATTTTCAGGGCAATGCATGAATTTCTCGTCAGCTTAAGTTTGATTTTTACTGTTTTCATCTGCTGATAATCTCTCCCGTATTTTTTTATACTCTTTATTAATTTCATCAGCCAATTTTTCTGGGCTGAGAATTTGAGCATTTGCCCCATATTTCAAGATGCGCTGTCGAAACCAAAACCAATAATCTATTGTTGCTTCGATGTCACAATATTTTCCTTCGGAATTTTTGTAAACAATAACTTCATCTTTGCGACGAGGTTGGTAGTTTGCCAATGGCCCACTCATGCGATAGATTACTTTTAATGTGGGAAAATCGCAGGATGTCCAACGAGTGTCCGATGCAGCACCAACGTTAGTAATTCGATCGAGACGAAAGATATGGTTTTGGTCGATGTTGTGCCAGTGGTCAAATCGCCAAGATTTCCAATCGGGTATAAATGCGAATAGGTAGAGAAGACCATCGTGCAGTCGTAATTCTGAGCGATCTATATCCTTGATTTGTCCTTCTCCTGGTTTGCTTTCATAGCGAATTGTGTAGCGACATTGTTGTTGAAATCGCTCTTGGAGTTGTCGAACGATCGCATCTAAGTTGCGATCGCTATAATCAACGGGGGGACTAAAATTAACTTTAATAAACGCTGGAATGTCTGATTCTGTAAGGTTGCCAATGCGTTGAATTTGATTTGCTTGTGCCGAAAAGCCCATGTCGGAGAGGAAATATGCGGCTACTGCAAGTGCTTGTCGCTGTTCGGTGGAGAGAAGAACAGGAAAATTTGACTCCACTAGTTCGTAAGGACTGTGAGTTCCGCTTTCAATTTCAATACCACAGTCTCTGAGTTTACGAATTGTGCGGGTGAGTTTTTGCTTAACATCGGCATTATCTGTAGATTTGCCATGCTGTTCGAGAAAGATGGAGAGTAAATCTGCTAGTTCTTCACGTCGTCGTGGTTTTTCGGCTAGAAGTCTGAGAATTTCTAGAGCAAAGGCTATTTGGTTGTAGTTGCTCTCACTTTTGGAGGACATAGATTGTAGTCAAAAAATGATATCTATAATTTTTACATTGGTATGAAAAATAATTAATGTTATTTTATGACAAAAAGCGCCACAGAACGTTGATGTTCCCGTGACGCTTGTTTATACTTTTAATAATCAGGGTCAGATATGGAGCCGACACCCAGCAATTAAAATCTTTCTACCGAATGACAGTAAGGATAAGTAATTTGCTTCAGCCGATTAATTTAATTCGATATGATGAGCGCGTTAAACGAATCGTAATTCTAGCTGGAGAAAGTTTACAAATTGAAATACTTCCAAATGGGGAGGTGCTAATTCAATGAACCCGCTTAATTTTGAGGTAATGTCAGATACAGAGTTGTTGGCTTACATTAGACAACATCCAGAAGACAAGCAAGCGTTTTATGTTTATGTCGATCGAAAGCGTGCTGCGTCTCCTCAAGCAGTTCCGATGACAGTTGATGATGCTTTATCAGAATTAGAAGAACGTATTCGCAATCAGAAGTAACAGTAACCGTAGGGTGTGTGACGCAAAGCGCTGCCGGAGGCTAGGCAAGGGTAGCATAAGCCCGAAGCGGGCTGGCTTTGCCTACGCAACGGTTTCGGCTTTTTTACAATTTTTTACATAGTTGGGTTTATTCGTGCCTACCTACTTAATACAATGAGTAACTATCAAGAATTAACTGAAGCTGAATTGAGAAATTATGTAAAGCAACATCCAGATGATGAGGAGGCTTTTCAACATTACCTAACAATTATGCGAGCAAAACCTAATAGGGTTGTAGTTAGTACAGAGGAACAAGCCTTAATTGAATTTAAAAAAAGAATACAGGCAGAATCAACTACCTAACCGCTCCAAACGACCCAATAACCATGTAACCGTTCAGGAATTAAGCCGTATTTATTAATTGCTCGTCCGACATTTCAACTTCTGTATTTTCTGCGGTAGCTAAAAAAATCCTGTGAACGGTTACAATCTTTAAGCAATTTATTATAAATAGAATGGGAGACAGATGATGGCGATAGTGATGAGTAATTTAAAATGAGGTTGTATGCATAAAGGATTAATCATGACTCAAACACAAACTGAACAAAAACTGTTTACATTTGACGAATTTATCGAATGGTTCCCAAACGACGGTAAAAAGTACGAATTACAAAACGGAGTAATAATTGAAATGCCGCCAGCTACAGGAGATCATACAGATATTATTGGTTTTTTAACCGATATGATACTTGAAGCAATTCATCAAGATAAACGTCCTTACAGAACTTCAGAATCAGCACTCGTTAAAACACCCAATGAACCATCAGCTTGCATACCTGATATGTTGGTAATTAATCGGGAAAATCTCAAAAATGAACCATTGTGGAAAAAACAATCTACACTAATTTCTCCTGAATCCATACCCCTAATAATTGAGATAGTAAGTACTAATTGGAAGGATGATTACGATCGAAAGTTTTATAATTATGAAGCTATGGGTATTCGAGAATATTGGATTGTCGATTATGCTGCATTAGGTGGACGTAAATACATTGGTAAGCCCAAAATGCCTACGATTTTTGTGTGCGATTTGGTGGATGGGGAATACGAAATGTCACCGTTTAGAGGTACTGAAAGCATCATATCGCCTACATTTCCACAGTTGAACCTAACAGCACAAAAGATATTTGACTCGGTAGTGGTTTAAAATACGAGTTAACTTTATTCACCCACACCCTATTCGTGTGAACGCCAGGTGCTTCTCCTGTCGGAGACGCTACGCGAACAAGTCGGCGGAGCCGCCCAACGCACTGGCAAAGGCTATACGTTGCTTGCTTAGAGCGGAGGGGGTACATAGGCGCTTCGCTTACCGCAGGTAGCCCACGCAGGTGGGCTAATTTAGGCGCATCTTCATAATATTTGGTATTAGTAAGTATAGTTAAAATAGGACATAGAAACAAGATTTATAAAGATGAAAGTTGAAATTCTAAGTAATGGTGAGTAATTAATTGGATGAGTAACTATCAACAATTAAATGGAGCCTATAGGACTCATATTTTATTTCTGAAAATTTACGTAGGGTGTTTTCGCGACAGCGTAACGCACCCTAGAAATATCTAATTTTATTCAAAACGATATATCCCACAAGCGTTTCAATCCCGTTTCCGGGTTTCATTAATTTGAAAGTTGACGGCAATTTGACTAATTGGGACGCGACTACAAGTTTCAATCCCGTTTCCGGGTTTCATTAATTTGAAAGCAAGTTTGGCGCAGGTAAACTGACAGCAATTCCTCGTTTCAATCCCGTTTCCGGGTTTCATTAATTTGAAAGTCCGCCAGCCAGAACCCGATTATAGAGCCATTTCCAGAGGCAGTTTTGGCGGGACTATTTTAAAAGTCCATTTCAGCCATTGCTAAAAGCAAACTGCGAAAGGAACAAAACGCTGAAACTATTGAATTGTCTAGGTTCTGACGATTTGGCGGGAGGTGGGGGGGTTTTCGCCCGTGCTTTCCCCTGCCAAAAATTAGGCTTTGGACTCAATTATAAGGTTATTTGTTAATCTCCGCAAAATATCGGTTTACATAACTTATCCACAATCAAGCCAAGAAAAAATATTGATATCAAATTTTGATTACAACTTTCAAACAACTGGTAATAAGCTGGGTGCAATGGAAATACAGGGAAGTGCATGAAGCTTTTTCTACAACCTCTCTACTCTCAACTTAACCCAGGAGTTGAGAACTGCCCTCTTAGGTGTACCTCTGAATGTATTGTCACTCAAAAGGCTCCTAATCTCAAGCCACCAGTCGGATCTACTTGTCCCCTATCGTCGCACCAAGCGAAGACTTATGGAGAAATCATGCATGGGGATGCAGATATTATTTCCAATCAAGCTGCCACAGGTGATGGTAAGACACTAGGTGCAAATTTACCAGGACTCATCAATCCTGATTTTCGCATGATGGGGTGAGAAACTGTTCCTTAATTACTACCTATAATTACCCATATGTGGACTATTTGTCCAGGGGAGCAATCCATTCTCAAACAAAATCTCTTAGCCAGGGAGCACGAGTGGGCAACAGTATAAGAGTGTTATGTAATTGCACATAACACTCTTATACTGGACTGCTATTATACCGTACGCAACTTGTTTATCAGGATTGAATATTTTTTTTGCTATCCACTTGCAAAATAAAAGTGTATCTGGTAAATCAGTATTAATAGTCTATTATTGGTCGAAGTAGATGGCTAGTTTGACTTATTGTAAAGGGTTGCCAACACCATACCAAGAAATGAACTCCCTCGGTTTTACGAGCTTAGAAATGTTTCTTGCAGCATATGGACTTGTTTTTAGGAAAGCTACAGTTGAAACTGTTAACCATTTACTGTCATTAAAAACTGCTTTTGACAAGTCGAAATGGAATACGCACTTGCAGTCTGTCTATGGAATTAATAAACGGCAATCTAACAGTATTATAGCCTTCGCATCGGGTAAAGTTGATTCCTCCAAAAAATGTAGACTGAACCATATCAAGCAATTAGAAGGAAAATTAAAATCTGCACTTGCATGGTTATCTAAGTCTGAGAAGAAGCTGAATACGGCGCGTAAGTTTTATGCGAAGAAGAATTGGCAACAGTCGAAAACTGGTTGTATTTTCCCTTTAGATTGCTCGTTGAAATATCAGAATACAAACTGGAAAGTATTAAAATTTCAGATCCATAATAAAAAACGTTACATTTATAAATTATCAAAACAAATCTTATATTTCAAACAAGCACCATTCGTGGTTACAGTGCCATCGAACGAAGTTTTCTTTGTTGGTTCAAAGGATGAAACCTTCGGTAATCAAGTTTGTCAATGGGACGGAAACACTATCAAATTACGTGTGCCATACTGCCTAGAAAAACAGTTTGGGGAATATGTAAAGAGCGAAATTGGCAACTTTGATCGGAACATAAACCGATTACCGCATGACGGTTCAAAAACATGGCACTTTTATCGTAAAGAGAATAAATGGGTCTGCGCTTGTCAATTTACACCATCAGGAGTAAAACTTGTTAGTCGTCCCGTACAATATGGCTGTATAGGGATTGATATGAATCCCGGTTCAATTGGGTGGGCTTATGTTGATTGCCAAGGCAACTTCAAGCAATCAGGGACTATACCTTTACAAACAGGGTTGCCAACAGGGAAACAAGATTCAAACCTCGTTTCGGCTTGTTTGGAGTTAGCAATATTAGCTAACACTTTTTCATGCCCAATTGTTTGTGAAAATTTAGATTTTAGTAGTAAGAAGGAACAGTTACGGGAGAGTTCTAGAAAATATGCTCGAATGCTTGGAGGGTGGGCATATAGTCGTTTAATTCAGTTGTTAGAGTCAATTCTTAGTAATCGTGGTTTAACACTAATTAAACGCAATCCAGCGTATACAAGTTTGATTGGTTTAACCAAATATTCTAGAATGTATGGATTATCGAGTGATATCGCTGCTGCAGTTGCGATAGCACGTAGAGGAATGGGATTGAGTGAAAGATTACCGCGCTCCGTGTCCGCTTACCTAGAGGTGAAATCTAGGAAACACGTATGGAGCGGGTGGAAAAAATTCAATAATTTTGTTGGTCAGTGCGCGGATATCAAGTCTAGGCATGATTATTATCGCGTCTCTAACTGGGAACTATTGGTTAAGGTTTATGTCGAACGAGTCGCTAACAAGAACGTTAGTAAAAGTCGGGCATATTCCAAGCGCAAGCGTTAATAGTTTCTGACCAAAAGTTACACCGTAGACTTGGGATGTCTAACTTTATCCAATTGTGGGTAGATTTGGGTAGTCTTTTAGAAGCGGTTATATCCCACCATCGAACTAGTGGAAGACCAAGCCGAACAACAAAATAACTACAATGCGCTGTTTGGTTTGGATGCTCACCAACGGGTAGACCGTTTGTTTGGTGCGGAATTGAGCAGACGGGTTAAGCAAGCAGAAAAGAGTAATAAATTTCAAGAATTGTTGCTAGCGATTCAACAAAAGCCAGTTTTGCTGACTAACCCCGATATTTTCCATTATATTACTCACTTTCAATACCGCGACCCTGCTTATGGTAGTGATTATTTACCGTTAGTATTGGCAGAATTTCCCGATTTGTGGGTGTTTGATGAATTTCACATTTTTGGAAGTCATCAAGAAACTGCTGCTTTGAATAGCTTGGCTTTCATTCGTCGCAGCCAAGAAAGTCAATCCCGACCCAGACGATTTTTGTTTACCTCGGCAACACCAAAACCTGATTTTATCGAACAACTGCGTAAAGCGGGTTTTAAGGTTGCTTCCGTTGAGGGGGTTTATGCAAGTGAGGAAAAATCCGGGTTTCGTCAAATTCTCCAAGCTGTGGAATTGGAGTTTGTGGAATTACCGAAAGACACAGACACGCAAACATGGTTAAGGGAAAAGATTTCAATTATTGAGAATTTGCTGAATGCAGAGTCAAAAGCGAGGGGATTAATTATTGTTAATTCGGTAGCGAAAGCTGGTCAGGTGACTCGTTTACTGCAAGCTTTATTACCTGGGGTTATCGTTCGAGAAATTAGCGGACGCATTGACCGTCAGCAAAGATTGCAGGTGCAAAGCGATTTGAAAGATGCTGAACAGCCAGTTTTAGTTGTGGGTACGTCTGCGGTTGATGTTGGGGTTGATTTTAAAATTCACCTGTTAATTTTTGAGAGTAGTGACTCTGCAACGGTAATGCAGCGTTTGGGCCGTTTGGGTAGACATCCCGATTTTAATGCTTACACAGCATTTAAAAAAATTCACTAACACACAATTTGAATCTTCAATTTTTTAAAACCATCTCTCCGTACCTCTGCGTTTCAAAAAAATTACCCCAAAAATATGTCTACCCTCCTCCAAACACTACTAATTGAAACACTCCCAGAAGATACAGACCCAATTTTGCGCTTGTATATCGAGAAATTACTACCATCTCTCGAAAAAGAATTTTCCTTAATTTCAGCTTTGGGTGGTTCCTATGAAGCGCACTATCAAATATTATCTCAGCTTGGTGACTCCTATGCCCAAGAAAAAGCACAAAAATGGTCGAGTCGTGCTGACCAAAATTTATTAGTTCACGTCCTCAATGGCTTACTCACAGCTTGGAACATTAGTAAATATTTACATCAACCTTTATCGAATGTTGAAAAATATCTACTTTGCTTGGGATTAACTTTGCACGATTACAACAAGTATTGCAATGGTCAAGGAGAAGAAACACCAAAAAATTGGGAAGTCGAAGAAATTATTAATCTATGCCGTCACTTAGGAGAAAAACTCGAATTTAAATTATTTTGGTCGGAATGGCAAGAGTATTTACCGGAAATTGCTTACTTAGCACAAAATACCCAGAATAAAATTGGCACAAATATTTACCCTGCCAACTGGGGAGCATCTAAAATTCCAGACCGTCGTCGTTTAGAAATACCCCTGCGTCGTTTGCTTGCTTTTGGTGATATTGCAGTACATTTTAGCGACCCAGCAGATGTAGATACCCAAACCGGAGGAGATAGACTGCGGGAGCAAATACGTTTTTTGAATATTAGTAAAAAATTAGTTTATCACCGTCTACGAGATACTATAGGTATTCTGAGTAATGGTATTCATAATGCCACAATTAAGTTTGCTAAATGCTTGAATTGGGAGCCAATTTTATTCTTTGCCCAGGGAGCGATTTATCTTGCACCACTAGATAATGAAACTCTAGATATTAAGAAACTTCAAGAATTTATTTGGACTCAAATTAGTGGAGCCTTGGCAAGTAAAATGATGGGTGGAGATATCGGCTTTAAACGAGAGGGAAAGGGTTTAAAAGTTGCACCACAAACCTTAGAATTATTTACTCCAGCCGAACTAATTCCCAAATTGCCACGGGTAATTGAGGTTAAAGTAGCAAATATTAAAGACCCAGCAACACCTAAACGTTTAGAAAAATTAACCTTAACTGAAACTGAGCGACAATTTCTAAATCAAGGTGCAGATATTCGTGCTGATAGAATTGCTGAGTTTATTTTTTTGACTGAGAAAGAGTTTTTTGGTGACTCAATAGAATATATCAATTGGATACTGAATAAATTAGGATTGCAAGACAAAATATCTCCCGAACAAACACAAGTACAATCAGGAGGTGTGAAGTATGGATGGTATCAGGCAGCAGCATATTATGTTGCTACTCATGCAACTCTCAAACCAGAAGATATCTTAGAACGGATGGAAATATGGGCAGAAGATTTAGCAAATTGGGCAAGTGAAAATAACTTATTCCCATCACACTATAGTCCGAGCCGTGATATTTTCTATGAATATTTAAATCAATATTTAGAAGTTAAAGGATGGGAAAGCAATAATTCCTCTTTTAGTGCAGAATTTACCGCTTATGCCAATGCCAAAACCAAGACAGCAAAACAACCTATTTGTTCCTTAAGTTCGGGTGAGTTTGCATCTGAAGACCAAATGGATTCAGTTGTTTTATTTAAGCCGCAGCAATACAGTAATAAAAATGCCCTTGGAGGGAGACAAATTAAACGCGGTATTTCCAAAATATATGCTCTAGAAATGTTACTAAGACAAGCTTTTTGGTCAGTCCCCGCAGGGAAATTAGAAGAACAACAGCCAGTATTTTTATATATTTTCCCTGCTTATGTTTATTCCCCACAAACGGCTGCTGCTGTCAAATTATTAGTTAACAACATGAAGCAAATTAACCTTTGGGATGTCCGCAAACAATGGCTAATAAATGAAATGAATTTGAGTGCATTACAATCAGTTTCTTGGTTGAATGATGAACCAGAATTAGGACGCTTTCAAAAGGATAAATACAATCGGGAAGATTTGCCTTTTATGGGAATGAGTTACACAACAACAAGGGGTAAAACAGTTACCGATGCATGGGTGCAGCCAGCTTTCTTAGCTTTATCGCTGACGATACTGTTAGGAGTGAAGGTAATTGCAACTAGTAGTTCAGTTCCACTTTATAACAGCGATACTGATTTTAAAGAATCTGTAATCCTGGACGCACCTGCATCATTTTGGAATTTACTAGGAATATCCAATTCCTTGCGGATTCAAGATTTGCAAAAGGCAATGCAGCGGCTTTTAATTGCCTATAGCTTGCATTTAGATACTCGCAGTTCTCGACCAGATGCCAAGTGGCGAGATTTAATCAAAACAGTTCGGGAAGTGACAACAAATGTACTCAATATTTTCTGTTTGGCTAAGGAGGGCTTAAGACGAGATAAACGCGATCTACCCAGCGAAGAAGAAGTGAAACGCTATTGGCAATATGCTCAAACATGGGTAAATCAAGATAATTCAGAAACAAATCAAGGAAGCTATCTGATGAAATTAATCGAAAAAATAGTACAACAATATCGTGTATTTTACCAAGCAAATTTAGGCGAATCAAGTCACACAATTTTACTGCCAATATCCAAAGCATTGGAATTGATTTTATCAGTTCCTCAACAAGTAGATGTGGATGATTTAATTTTCCAAGCTTCAGGACAAATTAAAGATGCTATACAACGTCAAGAAGTCTATAAACGCCCTTTAATGATGGATAAATCTACAGATAGAACAACCAGAGAAGAACGAGAATTAACCGCAATTCATACTTTTATGACAACTTGCGTCCGCGAACTATTTCTGGAACTTTATAAAGGCGATCGCGCTTTATTACAAGAAAATCGTAACCGGATTAAATCGGGGGCTGAATTTGCTTATCGTTGGTTAGCTTTGCAAGAAAAATCGGCAAAATCTTCTTAATTTTTGATTTCTTCTTCCTGTCTGAATCTAAAACTATTAGGAGCTTTCATCATGACTATTATCGAAACATTAAAATCTGAATTTCAATCTAAATTCCCTCGTTTGGCATCTGGAAAATATATCCATTTTATCATGCTACGTCACAGTCAATCATTCCCGGTATTTCAAACTGACGGCATCTTGAACACTGCAAGGACACAAGCCGGTTTAGGAACCACAGATGAAAGCAAAAAACAAATCAGCCGTTTGGTCATGTTCAAACGCAAACAAACCACCTCCGAAAGACTTGCTGGACGTGAATTACTTCGTGGTTTAAATCTCACCAGTGCAGACGATGGCAATAAAGATAAATACTGCGAATATAATGGGGAGAAATCCTGCAAAAAATGCCCTGATTGTATTATTTATGGATTTGCGATCGGTGACAGTGGTTCCGAACGTTCTAAAGTATATTCAGACTCGGCTTTTTCCCTCAGCGCTTATGAAGAATCACATCGTAGTTTCACATTTAATGCACCATTTGAAGGTGGAACAATGAGCGAAGCTGGAGAAATGCGAAGCAGTATCAACGAATTAGATCATGTTATTCCAGAGGTCACATTTCCCACAGTCGAAACCCTGCGTGACCCTACCTATGAAGGTTTTCTTTATGTGCTAGGTAATCTACTCCGTACTAAAAGATACGGCGCTCAAGAATCGCGCACGGGAACGATGCGTAATTATATTGCCGGAATTGCATTCTGTGATGGCGAAATCTTTAGTAATTTACACTATACCCAAGCACTTTATGATGCTTTGAAAGGTGACATAGATGCTCCAATTAGTGATATTTTACAGCAGGTAGAAACGGTGGCAAATAGTTTACTCAACGACGAACCTATACGCAAAACAAAGTTAATTTTTGGTTCTGAGTTGAATGATTTAGTCAGTGAAATTAACGCACTTTACCAAAATGAAGCACGTTTAGTGGAAACCATGACTGCACTATATGGGCAAACTAAAGCCTACGCAGAATCCTTTGGAGCATTGAAAAAGAAAGGTAAGAAGGATTAATTATTACTTCGTGATGTTAAGGTGGATAACCACCTTAAATCATATCTTGCACCTCTACGAGCATTAAGAAAAAATACATATTTATTCCAAGCATCGCTAATCCATTTCAATGGATTTTAGCTATTAGACAGGGATTTATAATCGAAGGGATAATTTATTTCAGGGCTAAAAATGTCTTAACAAGCGTGCCATTCGATTTACAATCCCTGTCGGGATTAAACAAAGTCGAATAATCCCACGCACAGCTTAGTATAAATTTTTTTTCAATGTTTAGTAAGTGCAACATAGAAGTTAACCTGTTTTTTATGCAATCAAAAAAACTTTACTATGGCACTATATCACTGCACATTAACGCTACATGACAATGTTTTCTTCGCTACAAGGGAGATGGGAATTCTCTATGAAACTGAAAAATATTTACATAATTGGGGGCTAAGTTTTGCACTATTTAATGTTAATTACATTCCCCAACTATATCGACTGCAAGGTGAACTAGCACAAAAACCCACATATTTAGATGCAAATGCCGAACAAAATCTTCTCCATTTAAATCAAGCTGGAATTTATGTATTCCCCGCTCAACCTATCAATTGGTCTTATCAAATTAATACCTTCAAAGCTGCTCAAGTTAGCTATTATGGGAAATCAAAACAGTTTGGCGATAAAGGTGCAGATAAAAATTATCCAATTAATTATGGAAGAGCGAAAGAATTAGCTGTTGGTAGTCAATATCGCACTTATATTATTGCCCCAGAGACTATCAAAATACCACGTTGGATACGTTTAGGTAAATGGGCATCAAAAATTCGAGTAGAAACAATAAAAATTCCCGATAATATCATGCAAAATAAATCCGGTGATTACACTTGCTTGCATCCTTTAAACCCGTTAGATTTACCAAGCGAGACTCGAATACTACTTTACAACCGAATTGTCATGCCTCCCGTTAGTTTAGTAAGTCAAGCACAGTTATCTGGGGATTATTTACTAACTAAAAAAGATGATTGGCTAGCTTTTAAATCAACATTAATCTCAGAATATTGCCAACAATTGCCAGAACAAATTCATCTACCAAAGGGAGTATTTTATGGAGCCGGAAATGTCTAAATCTACTACATTGCATTCAATAGTTATTGAACTTGCGGCTGCTGATGTGGGAGATATTCCCCCTACTTTAGCTCGTGCATTGCACGCACTGGTTATCAGGTGGTTCGCAGCAGCAAATCCATCTATTGCTGAAGCTGTCCATGCCAGTCAAAATTCACCATTGACTATTTCGGGATTGTTAGGAAATCGCCGGCAGGGAGGGGTGCATGTAGGAGATTATTTTTATTTTCGGATTGGTTTATTAGATGGCGGTTTAATTGAGCCTTTAATGCGGGGATTTGAACAGTCAGAAACCCAGTCTATAGTATTAGCAGATTTCCCGTTTGTACTGCGGAATATGTACGCACTTCCGGGAACACATCAACTTGCTGGTGCGGCTGATTATGCCTTATTATCCAATCCGCCACAGGTTTTAAATGACATTGAATTAAATTTTTTATCCCCCACCAGCTTTAAGCAAAATCAAGGGGTGCAGACCTTCCCTTTACCCGAATTAGTGTTTAACTCCCTACAGCGACGGTGGAATATTTTTGCACCGGAACAGTATCATCTTCCGGCTTGTGAATGGAATGCTTTGGTTACAGCCTACGAACTCAAAACCTATGCACTCAAAATGGAAGGAGGTACGGAAGTTGGAACGCAGGGTTGGGTACGCTATCGATTTAGTGATATCGAAACGGCACGAATTGCGACTATTTTAGCCAATTTTGCCTTCTTTGCCGGGGTAGGACGTAAAACTGCAATGGGAATGGGACAGACACAAATCGCTTTGGGAATGAATAGAACGCAAAAATCAACTAAACCAAGAAATCTTAGAACTCGTAAAAATTTGCATTTGCACGCTCAACAATGAACGAACAATTTTATCTCCCCCTGGCTTATCTCAATGCTTGGGAATATTGCCCTCGTCGTTTTTTTCTCGAATATCAACTTGGGGAAAATGCCGAGAACGAACACATTATCATTGGTCGTCACCTGCACCGTAATGTTGATGATGAAGGTAAGAATGTTGAAGGTGACAAGGTAGTTTATCGACATCAGTGGGTGTGGTGCGATCAACTGCTCATCAATGGAATTATCGATGCGGTGGAAGAAAAAGATAACCAGTTAATCCCTTTGGAATTTAAAAAGGGACGCATGGCAAACCACCTCAGCGACCATTTTCAACTGTGCGGTGCGGCTTTGTGTCTAGAAGAACGCACGGGAAGCTCCATTCCCTACGGTGAAATTTTCTACTACGCAAACCGTCGCCGCGAACGGGTAAATTTTACACCCGCATTACGACAAGCTACGGAACAAGCAATTCAAGCCGCACGGGCTGCAATTGGTGGCAAAATGCCTGCACCCATTGAGCATCCAAAAAAGTGTCGGGATTGTAGCTTGCAGAATATTTGTTTGCCAAAAGAAATCAAAAAATTACGCATTGAGGTCTAAATTATGTCTGTTTTATATGTCACTCAACCAGATGCAGTTTTAAGCAAAGTTGCGGAAGCTTTTAAAGTTGCCTTAAAACAAGAAGATGGCGGCTGGGAGAAAAAATCGGTTCCGGCTCAAACTGTCGAACAAGTAGTATTGATGGGAAATCCCCAGATTACTGGTGATGCTTTAGTATATGCCTTGGAATTGGGAATGCCCGTACATTACCTTTCTTGCTTCGGTAAATACTTAGGCTCGGCCCTTCCTGCATATTCGCGTAACGGTCAGTTGCGGCTGGCACAGTATGCTGCTTACTGCGACAAAGCCCATCGCTTGGAGATTGTCAAAACAATTGTCACTGGCAAAATCCACAATCAACATATTGTTTTATACCGCCACGACCAAAAAGATAATCCCGTCAAATCCCGGAAACAGCTAGTCAAAGAACAAACAACTCTCGACGAAGTACGTGGTGTGGAAGGTTTAGCAGCAAGAGAATATTTTGCGGCTTGGTCGGCTATGTTAGAGGAACAATGGTCGTTTAAGGGGAGAAATCGACGTCCTCCCACGGATGCAGTCAATGCATTATTGGGGTTTGCCTATGGACTTTTGCAAGTACAGGTAACAGCTGCGGTACATATGGCTGGTTTAGATCCTTATGTTGGTTATTTGCACGAAGCGACTAGAGGACAACCTGCAATGGTTCTCGATTTGATGGAAGAATTTCGTCCGTTGATTGCAGATAATTTAATACTTTCGGTTATCAGCCACAAAGAAATTAAACCCGATGATTTTACTGATAATCTTGGTGCATATCGGATGAAGGAAGCTGGACGCAAACAGTTTTTGCAAGCATGGGAACGAAAAATGAATGACCAGTTTAAACATCCTACCTTTGGCTATCAATGCAGCTATCGTCGTGCGATCGAATTGCAAGCACGTTTATTGAGTCGGCATTTACAAGAAGCGGTTCCCTATAAGTCACTGGCACTGCGATGACTACTTTGTTTTACCTGATTATTTACGATTTGCCGGATAGTAAAGCAGCAAATAAGCGAAGAACAAAACTACACAAAATGCTGACTGGTTATGGGACTTGGACTCAGTACAGCGTGTTTGAATGTTTTTTGACTGCCGTAAAGTTTGCTAAACTAAAGGTGCAAGTTGAGAATTTGATTAAACCAGCCGAAGATTCAGTCCGTATCTATGTTTTGGATGCTGGTTCGGTGCGTAAGACTATTACCTACGGTTCCCAGCAACCTCGACAGGAGGACACAATTATATTATGATGCTAGTATGATGTTGATAAATCTTTTTGGCAGGGGAAAGCTTGGTCGAAAACCCCCCACCTCCCGCCAAATTGCCAGAACCTTGACAATTCAATACTTTCAGCGTTTTAGAATTTCACACTTGGCTTTTTGCAACGGCTGAAATGGACTTTTAAAACTGTCCCGGCAAAACTGCTGCTGGAAATGCCTCTCTAACGGGGTTCTGACTAGTGGACTTTCAAATAAATGAAACCCGTTCGCGGGATTGAAACATAATGTCAACGAACAAGAAGATGCTATGAATGACGAACTTTCAAATAAATGAAACCCGTTCGCGGGATTGAAACTATTAAAAAAGTTGAAAAGCCAAGGTTACTACATCAACTTTCAAATAAATGAAACCCGTTCGCGGGATTGAAACGGGGACTGTTTGCTTCTCGATGGATTCATGTTGCTTCTCTTCTTTCAAATAAATGAAACCCGTTCGCGGGATTGAAACTAAGAGGTTTGAGTATATCTGAAAAATTTATTGACCTTTCAAATAAATGAAACCCGTTCGCGGGATTGAAACATTGAATACCTAAACTTTTACGCATGGCATCCAACTTTCAAATAAATGAAACCCGTTCGCGGGATTGAAACTTGGCAGTCTGTCGCAAAACCTTCGACACGTGTCACTTTCAAATAAATGAAACCCGTTCGCGGGATTGAAACTGTGTTTTTTGTAAACTGAGTTTAAAAATTATTAAACTTTCAAATAAATGAAACCCGTTCGCGGGATTGAAACCAGAAACTCCCATAGCCTTTGCAAACACTGCCACTTTCAAATAAATGAAACCCGTTCGCGGGATTGAAACATCGACAAGATATAAGATATCGAAAATCACAATCAGCTTTCAAATAAATGAAACCCGTTCGCGGGATTGAAACACGACAATAGCCGCACCAAGATAAGTTCCTACGGGCTTTCAAATAAATGAAACCCGTTCGCGGGATTGAAACACGACAATAGCCGCACCAAGATAAGTTCCTACGGCGCTTTCAAATAAATGAAACCCGTTCGCGGGATTGAAACTTGTCGAGTTTCAACCCAGCGGCAACACACAGAAGGGCTTTCAAATAAATGAAACCCGTTCGCGGGATTGAAACAACAAGAAAAGCTTTACTTCCTCACTCTCGAATGCTTCTTTCAAATAAATGAAACCCGTTCGCGAGATTGAAACAATTGCTCAAAAACTAAATTCGTTTGCTTCGCTTATTTCGTTCATTTCGCTAACTGTGATAATATATAAGTGCATTAAACCGTGAATAAGTTATATATCAATGACAACCTCTCTAAACCAAAACATAGAACAAACAATACCCACAGATAAGGATGTCGCAGTTGCCAAAATCGGCAGTCAAATCTTGGTATCCTATTTACAAAAAAATTATGCTGATACCAGTTTTAGGCTTATATCAAACGGTACAGAGGGTGAGATTGTAACAATACCAACAGCAGCATTAAGCTTGCTTGTAGAAATTTTAATCCAAATGGCTGATGGGAATACAGTTAGTATCATTCCTCTCAAAAAAGAACTTACAACCCAAGAAGCTGCTGACATACTCCAAGTTTCTCGTCCTTATTTAGTCCAATTATTAGAGTCTGGTGAAATTCCTTATCGGAAAGTAGGGACACGTCGTCGGATTTTAACTCAGGATATAATTAATTACAAAAATCGCATTGACGCAGCGCGATCGCAAACTTTAGCAGAGTTGTCTGCCCAAGCGCAAGAACTGAACATGGGATATTAGGTTATAAAAATGCCTTTTACTGCTGTTTACGATGCTTGCGTATTATATCCAGCTCCACTGCGAGATTTTCTCATGTGGTTAGCGCTGACTGACTTATTTAAAGCAAGATGGACGGAGGAAATTCACGCAGAATGGATTAGAAACGTTTTGAATAATCGTTCTGATTTAACAAAAGAACAGTTAACCAGGACAAAAAATCTCATGAATGCTAATGTTCGGGATTCTTTATACCAATTCTGTATGAGGTTGCGCTTTATTCACCCACAGGCTGAAGCCTGGGGCTATACAAACAAAGCCCACCTGCGTGGGCTAATTAGGCCACTCGGCAACGTCAAACTCTTAAAAATCCGCCCAAAACAATTGATGAATACCTTGATACGCTCTTAAAATCTGGATTAAAACAAACAGTGACTGAATTGCGTTCACTTTGTCGAGAAATTTGAAAAATAAAAGTGCTTCGAGAAGAAAATTCAAAGTCCCCCAGAATTCGGGATTTAGGGGGCACCCAATCCTAAATCTACAGCAATCCGATGAGCGCAGGCAAACCCAGAAAACGCCACAGCATTCAAACCCTGACCGGGAAAGCTACTATCCCCCACACAATATAGTTGTGGGATAGCAGTCCGATTGAACGGCATCCCCAACAATCCCCGCAACTTCCGCCGAGGTATTGGACCATAAGTGCCATCCTCACGCCCCAAAAAGCGGCGGTGCGTCCGTGGTGTTCCAACGGATAAATAATCCAACCCCGCTTCTAAGGAATTTGGAAATAGTTTCTCCAATCGCTGAATAATTCGCCAAGCTGCTTCTTCCTTCTTCTGTTCGTACTCACTCGGAGACAGTCCTTGCCAATCTGCGAACCAATGAGGGGTAAAAGAGTGAATGATGTGATACCCTGTTGGCGCTAAATCTGGGTCTAGCAATGTGGGAATCGACACAAAAATTGTCCCTTCAGGTGCAGACATTTTATCCCAATCTTCTAACAAAATATGGTGACACTCCGTCCCCACTGGCAAAACATCAGCCTTTACTCCCATATGCAAACTAAGAAAACTGGGTGATTTTTCATATCGTTGCTGCCACCTATTCTCATTAGGTGGTATTTCTTCTTTTGCTAGCAATTTTTCAAAAGTGTCCCACCGTGTAGCGTTTGAAATAATGCGCCGACCGTGATAAATCTTTCCCGATGCTAGTTGCACGCCGACGGCTCGCCCTTTTTGGATAATAATTTTCGTAACTCTGGCTTGATACTGAATCTCACCTCCAGCTTTGACCAGACCATCCACGAGTTTTTGAGCAATTTGTCCGACTCCACCTTTAGGGTAATTAACACCGCCATAATGCCTGTCAGAAAAGACCATCCCGGCATTAATCATTGGTGTCATATCTGCTGGTACCACCGACCAGCAATAGCACTCCATATCAATAAACTTCAATAATTCCGGGTCTTTGATATAGCGTCGTGCCACATCCCCAGCATTTTGCGGCAAATATTTGGCTAAACCCAAACAAGCCAAAGGGTGCTGGAAAAATACCCGCAACAAATACCTCGGTTCTTCCAGCGACAGCAAATCCATGCGATTGAGGCAGTTAAATGCTTTCCAACATTCGTCATAAAATCGTCGAATCCCCACTGCTTCTTGGGGAAAATACGCAATTAGATTTTGCAGAAAATTTTCATAAACCCGGTCTACTTTTAGGTCTAAGTTGTTGGGTAGGTGATAGTGAATCTGCACGCTGTCGGGAATTACCTCCAGGCTGACATTCACGGCATCAAGGGCGCGGGTGAGTAAATTCGTGGTGCCGCTACGTCCAAACCCGAAAATCATCGACGCTCCAACATCGAAGCGATAACCTTGCCGCTCAAAGTAGCCTGCGCTACCACCTGGAACTAAGTAGCGCTCTAGTACCAACACCTTCGCCCCTTTAGCTGCTAGTTGAGTCGCTGTCACCAAACCACCGATACCAGAACCGATAACGATCGCATCAAAGGGGGAGTGGGGCATGGGGGTAGGGGGAAGGGGGGCAGGGACGTAAATAAAGCTACCATTTAAAATGGCTGAAAAGACCACAAAACCATCTTTCTTTATGAGTGCCTTTTTACTTTTTACTTTTACCTTGTTGTACTAGTAAAAAAAAAGAGGGACTTGCCTGCTGCTGCTGGCGCGGGTCCCATCTGCCGATCCTTAAAGAGAGGAGAACACTGAAAATAATATAACGTTCGTTGCAAATAAATGTCAACTAATAATGAAAGTATTTATCAATAAGATGTGAGATCCGCTCCTTGCTTGGTAGCAAACGAGATTAAGATGGCATAATCGGTGATAATAACGGTTAAATCAGCGGACAGTCGTCACCAAGGGCGTATAGACACCAATTGATGCGGTGTTTCCCCTTCAGGTATTGAACTGAAAGCTGATAACTGATAAGAATTATAGTTCTCAGATAAGTTTTTTAGGTAGGTCACATTTGCCTATAAAACTTGGAGCTATTATGATGTTTCAGTTGTTATACACATTATATAAGCGCCCCTAAATCGGTTATGTCGCTACAATTGCGTGTTTATGTTCCACCTCATCCTTTAATTAAGCACTGGCTGGCAGTCGCTCGTGATGCTGGAACGCCATCAGTTTTATTTCGCAGTGCCATGACTGAATTGGGGCGCTGGTTGACTTATGAAGCGGCTCGTGAGTGGTTGCCTACTCTTGAGGCAACAGTCCAAACTCCTTTGGGTAACTGCGATGCGACTTTGATTAATCCAGAAGTGCCTGTGGCGGTAGTGCCGATTCTCCGGGCAGGATTGGGCTTATTAGAAGGGGCACAAACTTTATTACCCTTGGCCTCGATTTACCATTTAGGTTTAGTCAGAGATGAGCAGACGCTGCAACCTCTGTGTTATCTGAATAAATTACCAGAAAAATTAGACCCCCAGACGCGGGTTTTAATTGTCGATCCGATGTTGGCAACTGGAGGATCGATTATGGCGGCAATGGCAGAATTGACACATCGGGGTGTTGACCCGTCTTTGACGCGGATTGTTTGTGTTGTGGCGGCTCCACCAGCTTTGCAGCAGCTGAGTAATGCATATCCGGGTTTAATTGTTTACACTGCCACCATCGACGAAACGGTAAATAATCAAGGTTTCATTGTGCCCGGTTTGGGAGATGCTGGCGATCGCATCTTTGGGACTTGAGCTACTATGCCAATAGTGGCTCTCTAAGCAGCGTTTTTGCAAGGCGGTAATCTTATGAGTCAACGTGATAGTTTTGGCAGTGGTTTTTTAGCAGGGGCAATATTCGGTAGCGTAGTTGGCGGCATTGTGGGTGCGGTAATTACTTCTCGACGGGATATGGAATTCTTAGAGGAGGAGCCGGAGCAACTCACTAATGGTTCAATGGAAGGGAGGAAACCATCACCTCGCAGGCGTCAGATGAAGGCGACTGAAGATGATGATATGTCTATGGAAACGGCAAGGCGATCGCTCGAAGATAAAATTGCCCAACTGAATGCCACAATAGATGAAGTGCGCAACCAACTGGGTAATGTGAATGGTTCCGATCGGGGAAGCCACGATCGGGCTTCACTACCCTAAACGATGAATCGCTGCATTCTCGACGCTAATTGTGGTGAATGCGGCAATCTTCCATACACATGATGCAAAGGCTCAATTAAAATTAATATAAGACCTCAAAGTAACATTTAGCAGGAAAGCAATCCATCCATGAGTTTACTGATTAATACACTTGCTACTTTTTTACAGATTTATACGACTATATTGTTTGTCCGGGTTATCTTGACCTGGTTCCCGAACATCAACTGGTACAACCAACCATTTGCTGCGTTGAGCCAGATGACCGACCCTTATTTAAATCTGTTCCGTTCGATTATTCCCCCCATTGGTGGTATGGACTTTTCCGCGATGTTGGCGATTATTTTGCTGCAAGTTGCGGGTAGCCTGTTGGGTAATTTAGCATTTGCGGTTGTTTAAATACTTGGATGTCTGGGCTACATTTGTCCAGACATCCGAAAAATCGGATTATCGTCTAACTTGACCGCTAAACCCTGCGGCTTTAAACTGCTTGAGTTGCAAAGGTAGGGGTTGATTGGCAGGTACAGAAATTCTGAATTCAAAATCGCTGATGCCGGGTGGAACTTCAGGAATTAAACCAAGACGGGTACGATTTTGCATCACTGAGTCATTGCCAGCGTCGTAAATGCGTCCAAAAATATCTGCATCGTAAACAGTTTTATTGCTTCCATTCTCGGCTTTACCTATGACAAGAAAACAATTGGCTTTTTGAGTCGCACCACTGGTAACCGCTCCTTTTGCCAGTTCTTCGGGACAGTCTTTATAAGATACGTCGAATAGTTTAATTTGTGTCAGCGCTACAGCACTTGGGGTAAATACCCACGATAGAACGCCAATCGCACAGGAAATTAAAATTGCTCTGAGTAGTCCTGAGTGGTTTTTTTTAAATAAAGTCAGGTGGTTGAAAAAAGATGATAGAATACTTATCATTTTTATATCTCACAAAGATAGCAACGATACAAACATCATAAAATTTTTCAGCACTGTTGCACTCCTTTCCCATCTAAAGAATACCTATTTAATTAAATCAAGGTTTCTGGCAATTTCTGCGTAAGTCCTATTTAAATTAATCCCTTCGGGATTGAGAGGATGTTTGAAAAGTATTTAGGGATCAAACTTTATGCTAATCGCCTTACCATAATACGGATCGTGGCAAGGTAAATGAAAATCTCTGATGTTTCGGGTCGAATGGCACTAAGAAGCGATTGTTTTCACAATTGATACATAAACAACGAGCGACTAAAATGTGGCTTTATTTTCTCTAGTAATTCTAATCAAAAATCGTAAAGCTTCATTCACAGATTCAGAATTAGGAAACAATTCGGCAACATCTGAATCTAATTTAATAATTGTATCGTTAAAGCTTTTACGTTGAGATCCCATTTTTCTAACTTTTAAACTTTTTAAATCATATTCATCTCTAAGTTCATCTTCCATTGTTTTAACCCTCTTGATAAGCTTTTAGTTCTTGTTTTGTCACTTGTCTAGCACTAATAATTCTAATTTTATCTCCTCTTTCGGTATAAGAAATCAACAAAATACGACTTTTTGATGATTCTCCTATAAGAATATAACGATGTTCCTCTTCAGAATGATCGCTCCTCATAAAAATCAACATAGAGTGGATCGTCGAAAACTGTTTGAGCTTCTTCAAATGAAATGTCGTGTTTAGATAAATTAGATTCTGCTTTTTGTTTATCCCATTCAAATTCCATACATATAATCAAATTTTAGACAGACTAATTGTAACTTTATCGCAACTGTTCGTTTCTCTCCACATCCCCAAACAGCGAACTGACTCTTAGGAGAGCGCTTGCGCTATCGCTCTCCCAAAATCCCCTTATCGAAGCGATCGCTAACGCTGAAAGCTTTGTATAACGCTAGTTTTACTTTTTCGATTTCACCAATAATCAGTGACATGGAAAAAGTTTTTGCCAAAAAGCTAGGGTTTTTGCCGTATAAAGACAATCAAGCTCTTAATTTTGGATAAAGTCGAGCTTAGAAGTTATTTTCATAATTTTTGCAATAATAAGGGAATAACAGCCCTTAAGAGCTATTAAATTATGACAACCGATGAGATTGAAGCATTTCTGCAAGCAGCTTTTAATCGTTGTGATGCAGAAAGCTGTCCTCTCACTGATACGCAGAAACAAATATTACTACAAGTAGTTGAAGAAATTCAGAATTATTGTAGTGCTGTTGTATTAGATGTTGCCAATCCCTTAGACGAGCTTACAGAGGAGGAATTGCAAACCTTTTTGGAGTTCGTGAAAACGGCTGAAGAACACAAGCTTTCGTGGAAAATGCAATTACTCAACGACTGGCTGCATAACGACGACTCTGGTGCGGTACAATTTATCCGTGATCGCTATGGTTTGGAGTGGCTGAATCGAGTTGAGCCAATACATTTTGAGAAGTATGCCTCTCTTGATACTCTAAAGCTAAAGGTGGGTTCGCGGATAGAAGTTTGCAATGCTTTGTGGGAATGGGTTCAAGATTCGGGCCCCTGTCAGCGGGAATGGTTTTCTTGTACTGTCGTTTTTGTTGATGAAACATTTAGCAGTTGCACTATCCGCTTCAACAACGGTTCAGAGTATGAGATTCAAGGGCTTTACGAGTGGAACCGTTATAATTGGCGCTGGGCTGCGTCTTGACTGGCAGGAATAATAACCGTAAACTTTGTACCAACCCCAACTTGGCTTTCAACAGAGATTTGTCCGCCATGCAAGTCTACACATTGTTTGACGATTGCCAGTCCTAATCCTGTGCCAGAAATTTCTTTGGCATTACTAGCACGATGGAATGATTCAAATAAGCGTTCTTGGTCGTTTATCGGAATCCCAATTCCTGTATCTTCGATGCGAAAGATTGCGTTTCCGTTTTGATATTGTAGTTCAAAATAAACGACACTATCTTGAGGAGAATACTTGATGGCATTCGAGAAATCGTTCGAGCATCTGGGTAGAGTTGAAGATGATATTGAGTGGATTGCGAAATTCGTGGGAGGCAATAGAGATAAAGCGGGACTTGACTTGATTGAGTTCCTCCAATTTGGCATTGGCATCTTTGAGAGAGACAGAAAGCTGACGCGATCGCAGTAAAATTTCTAATCGTGCCTGCAATTCTACTTTCTCGACGGGACTGAGAATGAGTTCATCAATTCCTTGCCACAAATAGCGAGTTGTCAGGTTTACATCCTGACGAGGTGTAATTAAAAGAAACGGTAAGAAAACTGGCTCCTCCCTGGCTTTGCTGGCTTGCACCCACTCCCAGAGCCGATCGAGCGCAGTTCCATCGAGAATACAAAGGTCAAAGGCTGGATTTAGGGTTGCCAATTCGGCTGGACTCGTGTTTGTCGGTGCTAGCACCTGATGATAAGTTGCCAGCCACTCGCAAAGGATGCGACGATTTTCTTTTTGGTCGAGCAGCAATAGGATTTGGCTCATGCCTGTGCCTCCAAAAGACTCCGAATCAGTGCGAGCAATTGCTTGATTACAAGCGGTTTAATTAAAATACTTTGGGCACCATGAACCAAGCTTTCTTGCTGAATGGCAGCACTTTGCTTTGGTAAGAGAACGAGAAAGGGTATGTTTTGCTCCCGCAGTTGTTCGCAGTGAGTCCAGATTTGGCGGTTAAAACCAGAAATATCAATCAATGCAACTTGAATTGGCCGCAACTCGGCTAAAATGAGTGCGAAGTTTTCTAACGAGTTTGCCGTTACAGTTTGAAATCCTTCCCTTTCGAGAAATTGTATCAACAATTCTAGGTTACGCGAGTTACGATCTACAGCTAAAATTAACGGTTTATTTTCAGTCATATGCCCACCCATCCCCCGGATTAATCATCAGATTCCGTAAAGTGGGGTGTAGCACTAAGAATTCCTTTTAGTCCCGGCATAGGTTTTCCGACCTTAATACCATAGCGAGTGATTTCTAGCTCTCGTAGGGTTTTCTCAAAGTCTGATAACCGCTTCTTCAACACCCCGATCGCTTTGCGTACCTCCGTAACTGAGTTGATTTGACGCTCCCAGTAACGCAGAAACACGAAGTTATCCGCTAAATAGGTAATCCCCACATCGGTTGCCCGAAACTCGCCGGTAAAGCTTACAACTTCATTGATTAATAGTACTGTCACACCCATATTGGCGAGATATTTGCACACAGCATGGATGTGGGCCACCAAGTCATCCCCTCTAAGTGAGAGCCGATAACCCGCAATGCTATCAATCATCACAATCTTGGTGTTTTTTACTTCCGCTTCCTGCCGCACCATCTGAGCAAACTCGTCGGGAGAGTATTGCAATGGTTCTACTTTTACCACCGACAGGGTGCCCCGCTCAACCATTTTTCGGGCTGGGATGTTAATCAACTCAGAACGCTGCAAAAGAATTTCAGCCTCTTCTTCAAAAGTGTAAACCACCGAACGTTCCCCCCGTCCAGCAGCTTCCTTCATAAATTGCAGCCCCACAGTGGTTTTGCCAGCACCAGAGGGGCCGCTGATAATTGTTACCGTGCCCCGTTCCAATCCACCATGCATCAATTCGTCGAGTTCGGGAATCCCCGAGGCGATCGCTTCAGCTACAAACTCCCTTTGATGCTTTCCCGGTTGCAAGCGGGGATACACCTGCATACCCCTATCGCTCAAACGCAACGAATGAGAACCATCTTGAAAGCCCGAACCGCGAAATTTAGTAATGGCAATCGAGCGTCCCTGGGGAGAGAAGACAAGATTAATTACCCCATCGCTAATAAATTGCAGGTCATCATCGGGAGCTTCAGCGCTACTTTCGGAGGTAAACAACATTGTTGCCTCTCGATTGATTAAAAAGCGAATAAAAGAAAGTACCTGCTTGCGATATTGAAACGCATCACTTGCTAAGTAGCGCAATTGGGTAATTGCGTCAAGAAAAATCCGTTTGGGTTGGAGTTGCTCAACTTGTTCGATAATTTGGCGTGTGATGGGTTCTCGTTCCACTTCCGCAGGTGAGAATATATCATATGTCTGCACTTCTGTAAAGAAATCAGAAGTAGGACTCAGATCCAAAAAGGTGACATTGCTTAAGTCAAAACCGATCCTCTCTCCGTGAGTGCGAATTTGCTCTGCTGATTCTCCTAAAGTGATAAATAGGCACGATTCACCCTGGCTGCTGCCAGTCGTCAAAAAATGCAATCCCAGTGTCGTTTTGCCACATCCAGGTCCACCCCTGATTAAATAGGCACGATTTGATATTAAGCCTCCGTTTAACAATTCATCGAGTCCGCTAATCCCTACCTTATACCGTTTCTGACCAGTTAAGTCGCCTACAGTTAGAATATCCTTATTTTCTGGTATCATTTTATTTTGAATGCTCCTCAACTATCATTATCTTCTCAGTCATAAAAGTCAAAGCGAATGAGTCTCAAGAATTATTTTGTTTCCCTTCTTTTGGCCAATCTATTAAACGGTTCCTATCCTTCGTTAAACAGATTTGCACATTTAAATAAATAAAAAGGCTAAATTATTTTTGTCATCTTCCCTAATGCAGATGAAATAATATACCATCGGCATGATTTATATCTTGTTAAATTTGGGTTAAATAGGTAATAATAAGGAATAAAAATCCTACAGCTTCCTCACGCGCACGAAGGATTATTTAAGTGTCTCAAGAAGAAATTTTGACTAACGATTTTGGGATTCCCGTTCCGGATAACGAGAATTCCTTAACCGCTGGTTCCCGTGGTCCGATTTTGATGCAAGACCACTTTTTACTAGAGAAACTGGCACAATTTAATCGAGAGCGCATCCCAGAAAGAGTGGTTCATGCCAAGGGTGCAGGAGCGCACGGTTACTTTGAAGTTACTCATGATGTTACCCAGTGGACGAAAGCAAAATTCCTTGACACTGTAGGCAAAAAAACTCCAGTTTTTGCCCGTTTCTCAACTGTTGGTGGCGAAAGTGGTTCTGCTGACACTGTACGAGATCCCAGAGGATTTTCGGCGAAGTTTTACACTGAGGAAGGAAACTACGACCTGGTGATGAATAATACGCCAGTTTTCTTCGTCCGTGACCCGATGAAGTTTCCAGATTTTATTCATACTCAAAAGCGAAATCCCCAGACTCACACTAAAGACAAAAACGCTTTTTGGGATTTTCTGTCTTTGAGTCCAGAATCCACCCATCAAGTGACAATCTTGATGAGCGATCGCGGTACTCCCAAGTCGTTGCGGAACATGGACGGTTTTTCCGGTCATACGTTCAAATGGGTTAATGCTGAAGGTCGCGCAGTTTGGGTAAAATATCATTTCAAGACTGAAGCTGGAATTGAAAACTTCACCCGTCAAGAAGCCGAAGAAATGGCAGGTGTTGACCCAGATTACACAACCCGTGATTTATTCGATACCATCGACCGGGGTGGGGAAGCGGCTTGGAAAGTTCACGTGCAAATTCTGCCCCTTGAGGTTGCGGACACATACCCCTTCGACATTTTTGATATCACTAAGGTGGTATCGCAGAAAGATTATCCTTTGATTGAAATTGGACGTTTTGTCCTCAACCGCAATCCGACAAACTACTTTGCGGAAGTTGAGCAAGCGGCATTTTCTCCTTCCAATGTAGTACCAGGGATTGATTTTTCTCCCGACAAAATGCTTCAAGGTCGCATCATGTCTTATGCTGATGCACATCGCTACCGTTTGGGAAGTAACTATTCACTTATCCCCATCAACTGTCCTTTTGCAACCCAAAAGCACAATCATCAAGCTGATGGTTTGATGAGAGTGGACGATAATGGGGGAAATAAGCCCAATTATGAACCCAATAGTTTTAGCCCTGGTAAGTCGGTTCCTGAGGTTGCCGAACACCCCTACATGGTAGAAGGTAAAGTTGAGCGTACTCCTTATAAGTATCCCAATGATGACTTTACTCAAGCGGGGAATTTGTATCGCTTGTTGAAGGATGATGAAAAAGCGCGTTTGATTGACAATATTGTCGATCACATTAAGCCTGTGAGACGGGACATTCAGTTGCGGCAAATCTGTAATTTCTCTCGTGCTGATGCCGATTATGGTAACCGCATTGCACAAGGGCTTGGGATTGATTTGCAACAAGAGCTTGCGAAAATGTCCAAGCACTAAGGTTTACTGCACTTTACGCAAAAACTCTCTGAAACTATCTTTCCTTTGTGTCCTTTGCGTCTGAGCGCAAAGCGCAGGCTTCGCCAACGTGGTTCATTATTCCGTATCTTGTGGGTAAGCCCTATATGAATGAACCGCGAAGACGCAAAGTACGCGAAGGTTAGAGAGAAAACAAGTAATCTCAGCTCGGCTAGGTTCTAGAATCCCCATTATATCATCGTTAAACCGAGATGCTTTCGTAAAGCCAAACTCATTACCGACGCGGGTACTATATCTCTATTCAACCAGATTTTTAATGCTGCTGCACCTTGTTGAACTAACATTTCTAACCCATCAATGGCAATTAGGCCTTGTTGTTGCGCAAGGGAAAGGAATTTTGTTGGGCTGGGATTGTATGTTAAATCGTAGGCGATCGCGTTTTGAGGTAGATTCTGCATTTCCTCTAAACTCAAAGGTGACTCCTCAATTTTTGGATACATTCCGATGGGGGTTGTGTTGACGAGTAAAGTGGCTTGGGGGATTAACTGTGGTAATTTATCCCAGGTGCTGACGTGCAAATTTGGAGAATTATCCCAACTATTACGAAATTCTTCTAACTTCTGGAGATTCCGCCCGACGGTATAAATTTCTTTGCATCCTAACTGGATACAACCTGCGACAACTGCCCGCGCTGCCCCTCCATTACCTAAAATTACCGCTGTAGTGTGACTCCAGTCGCGGTTATAGGTTGTTTGCAAAGGTGCTATAAATCCTTCCACATCTGTATTTGTCCCAACCCATTTGTTATCTTTGCGACTAACAGTATTCACGGCACCTACAGCTTGGGCTATTGGTGAAATGGATGATAGTAAAGGTAATATTGCCTGTTTGTGAGGAATTGTGACGCTAAAGCCAACAAGACCAATAGCCGCAAAGCCTGAAAGTGCTACTTCTAAATTCTCTGGTGCAATGGGGAAGGGAAGATAAACGTAATCTAATTCCAACTCGGAAAGTGCCGCATTGTGCATTACTGGTGACAGGGAATGTTCCACCGGATGTCCGATTACTCCTAGGAGTTTGGTTGTACCTTTGATCGTAATTTCTGCCAATGTATTTAACCTCTGCGTTACAATTATTAATGAAGGAAGAAGGAAGAAGGAAGAAGGAAGAAGTTTTCAACATACAAACTTCTTCTTTATAGGGTTTAAAACCCCGACCTAATCAGGGTTTTCTGTTTTGAGTTGGGACGGCACGTTTATAGGGGAAGCTTCCCCCACAAATGTGCCTTGTCAGAATCCACATATATAAACCTTCCTTCCCCTTCTTCCTTCTTCCTTCTTCCTTCTTCCTTGTTTTATGAATATGCAAGTCGCGATCGCCTCTTCAACTCCAATTCCGGGTAAATATTGGCAGTGGCAAGGGCACAACATTTATTACGTCCAAGCGGGGGAAAAACACTCGCAACGTCCACCCTTGCTGTTGGTGCATGGGTTTGGTGCATCTACAGACCACTGGCGCAAGAATATCACAGAATTGAGTCAGGATTTTCAAGTATTTGCCATCGACCTTTTGGGGTATGGAAGGTCAACGAAGGCAAAATTGCAATATAGTGGGGACTTGTGGTCGGAACAACTAAGAGCCTTTATTACGGAAGTGATTGGTGAGCCGGCAGTATTGGCAGGTAATTCTCTTGGTGGTTATGCGAGTTTGTGCGTTTGTGCACTGCATCCTGATGTTGCGGCTGGGTTGGTATTGCTAAATAGTGCTGGTCCTTTTAGCGAAAATCAAGTTGCGATTGAAACTGAAATTAAGCCGGATGTACAAGCAAATCCATTGCAGAAAATATTTGGTGAGGTTGTTAAATCAATTTTTCAGCTACCTTTTGCTCAGTTCCTGCTATTTCAATACGTCCGTCAAAAATGGGTAATTCGTCAAACTTTAGAGAAAGTTTATCTCGACAAGAGTGCGATTACAGACCAATTGGTAGAAGAAATTTATCGTCCTTCTTGTGATGATGGGGCTGTGGATGTTTTTGCTTCGATGTTTAGTACTCCCCAAGGAGAAAAAAATGATGTCCTGCTACAGCAATTAAAATGTCCTTTGTTATTGTTGTGGGGAGAAGCTGACCCTTGGATGAATGCTAAGGAACGTTCTGGGAAGTTTCGGCAATATTATCCCCAGTTACAAGAGTACTTTTTAAGAGCGGGTCATTGTCCTCATGATGAAGTTCCTGGTCAAATAAATTCTCTGTTGCAAGACTGGGTGTTTAATCTATAAATCTCAGCGGGTTTTATTCTTTTCTTTCTTCGTGTTCTACCCTTCGTGGTTAAAAAAAATATATGCTTTTAACCACGAAGGGCACATAAGCGAAGCGCTCCCGAAGGGTAGGACACGAAGAATAAGTTTTTACGACTTGTGTATACAGAGGTAGAGTTAGAAGTTAAATTTTATTTCACAATTAAAGATTTAATTTCTTGTTGTAATTGTTCGTTGATAATTTCAGTCCCGATACCTGGTTTATCAAGGTTAACTTTAATAAAAGTTGTTTTATCTCGACTTGTAAATTTTTTATCGTTGTCTGAATCTTTAAGAATTTTAATAAAAATAGCATTAATACTGGAAACCACGTTCCAACTCAACATCTGAGTATTATTTGGGGTGATTTGTTGGAGATTTTTCCCGGACATATCTGATAGATAACCGATACTAGCATCTTCTTCATTGAGTTTTTTGTCTTTAGTTGTATCCGTATTAATAATTTTGTACAACCAAAATCTGATTGATGGTTCGTCTTTTTGTTTTTTCTCCAAGAAGTCAAATGAAGTTATAATGGCTTTTTTATTTAAGAGCAAAGATGTTTCACCATTTTGTTTGCGATAAAATATTATGTTATGAATACTGTCTCTTTTCTCGTAAGAGGAGCTAGAATCAAATATATTTTCTCTCCCTTGATTTTTATCTGAAGACAAAGTTACAGGAATCAGCAGATAGTCTGATTGCTCTTTGATAACTAAATCTCCATAGCTGACATTGGGTTCTGCTTTTTTTTCTGCACTTTTCTGCTGCAAATTCTGGTCAATTTCTTTCTGGATGCTCTCTTGGCATGATAAGCAGAAGCTAGATAGGATAATTGCGATAGCTATTTTTGTGAAAAACTTATAATTCAGCATGGAAATTTTTATAACATCAGACTGCAATAGTTTATGCCATAACAGGATGGTTATTAAACTAAATCTCTTTCATTTCCTCAAAACTCAAAAACCTGGTCAAGGGTGACCAGGTTTCTTTAATACGTAGCAAATCAAATTAATATTTTAAACTAAGGTGGACTTAACGACTAGCAAACTCAGCATATTGACGTTTTTCCGCTTTGGGATTTGGCTAAATTTTTCCAAATGAATGGAAATATGCCACTTTTATTTATATGCTGTCATTCACTCGGGCTGCTGACGGCTGACACCTGGTGTGCATACCCTTTTGGTTTAGTTGTGTTTTATTTGGTGTCTTGACTATTAATCTATCACTCCAATTAGAAGTTGCAACCCTTTTGTTACTCAAGTTTATCTGTCTTTAAAGTTCTAAACAATCGAGATGGCAACGGATATGCGGTTGATAGGTCTGTTTGTATCTATAATTTACATCTTGTCTAAGCTATTTAACGCAAAAAAGACAACTAAGTATTTATGAGATTTTCGACTGCGAATCCATCCGTCAGGGACTCAAAGTCCCTGTCTCATAGCTTAAGTCCTCTGAAGAGGACTTATATTATGGAAGATTTTATCAGGTAAAATTAGTTACTCAAAATTATTTTTTTCATGGTTTATGTGTATAGGTGCAACATTTGTAGAGTGACTCATTTGACGTAAAAAAAGATTATCTAATAGTCCTCTTCAGAGGACTTTAGCTATGAGACAGGGATTTATAATCCCTGGCGGACAGGAGCGCAGTCGGATAATCTATAAATACTTGGTTATTTTTGTGTTGACGATATCGAGAAAGTGCATTCCGGTGAGCCCCTAACTAGCGACTAAAGCGCAGCTAGTAACGTATGTTTTCCTGAATCCCTGGAAGCTTTACTATACAAGGGTTTTAATAAGATTTCTACATGAGCGATCGCCTATCTAAATACTTGTACTAATTTTACTTAGAGTACATCACGATCCATTATGGCGAATTATCCCTAATTTGGCGAATCAAAAGCTACATTGATATAGTTTCTTGAGCAATATAAGTTTTACGTGCATCTACTAATGACAAAATGGAGAAGGCGGATATTTACTTTGCTATTTGGGGTAATGGTGGCGATCGCGATCGTTATCAGTCAAAATTCCTTACTAGCATCCAGTGTGGGCAAGGACACGTTGAGGATGATTACTTCCCCCGACTATCCACCCTTTGAATATTACGACCAGGGGGCTGAAAGGAAGATTGTTGGCTTTGATATTGATATTGCGAACTACATTGCTAAGGAATTAGGGTTCAAACTCGAAGTGATGGAGTCTGATTTTAGCGGTTTGATTCCAGCATTACAGGCAAACCGAGCCGATTTTGCAATGGCTAGTATGAATCCTACTCCGGAACGGTTGCGGAATCTTGATTTTTCGATCGTTTATTACCAAGGCAAGGATACGATTATCGCACCTGTTGGTAGTAATATCACCAAATTAGAAGATTTGGCGGGCAAACGGGTGGGGGTGCAGTTGGGAACAACCCAGGAGCAAAGTGTCAAAGAAATCGGGGTAAAATTACCTTCGATGGAAATCAAGCTGCTGAATAAAGCACCGGATATGATTCAGGAAATCAAATCTGGGCGGATTGATGCTGTGATTTTGGGAGATACTGTAGCGCAAGGATTCACCCAATCTAACCCAGAATTAGAGTTTCATCCATTATCCTCCAACAAACCAGATGGTGGTTCGGCGATCGCTTTTTCTAAAGGTTCGTCTTTAGTTGCACCCTTTAACAAGGTCTTGCAAAAAATGCTGGATGGGGGTGAAGTTGAGAGGTTGAAAACTAAGTGGTTTGCCCTCAAGTCACCAGATGCAGCCACTTCTAAACCAGCAGCTAAAGGGCTAAATCTCGATTTACGTCGAATTATTCCCGATATTCCTTTCATCCTTCAGGGAATACCCGTAAGCCTATTGTTCACTTTGTTATCCCTATTTTTTGGGCTAATCTGGGGAACGTTGCTAACTGTATGTAAAATTACAGGTATTAAACCGCTGATTTTGTTTGCCAATGCCTATACTTCGGTATTTCGTGGCACACCTATGCTTTTACAATTAGCGTTGGTTTATTACGCTACACCACAACTCACCGGTTACGATATTTCGGCATTACAAGCAGGGGTATTAACTTTTACCCTAAATTCCGGGGCTTATCTGTCGGAGACTATCCGGGGTGGCATCCAAGCAGTAGATAAAGGACAAACAGAAGCGGCATTGTCAATGGGTGTGCCCTACTATTTGATGATGTCTGATATTATTATGCCGCAAGCATTGAAGAACATTTTACCCGCTCTGGTGAATGAGGCAATTGGCCTGTTGAAAGATTCAGCATTGGTGTCCACTTTGGGGATGGTAGAAATCTTACGCAGTGCCCAAATTGTCGGAGCAAACAAGTATATCTACTTTGAACCATTGCTATTTGCAGGATTGATTTACTATGTTCTGGTGATGGCCTTGACTAGGAGTGCATCAACTTTAGAAATGAGGTTAAGACGGAGTGAGTGAGGCAATTATTCGCACGGAATTTTTGTGTAAATCTTTTGGTAAACTCGAAGTACTCAAAGATATTTCGACTGAGATTTTGAAAGGGGAAGTCGTTGCAATTTTAGGCCCATCTGGTTCTGGGAAGTCAACTTTCTTACGCTGTTTGAATTTGTTAGAACGTCCCACCAGAGGACACATCTACTTTAGCGATTGCGAAATCACCCATCCTAGTACCAATATTGCGAAGATTCGGCAGCATTTGGTGATGGTGTTTCAACACTTCAATCTGTTTCCTCACATGACGGTGCTGCAAAATGTCACCTATGCACCCATGAAGGTGAAAGGTGTAGATAAGCAAAAAGCCCAAACTTTGGGTTTGGAGCTACTGGGAAAAGTCGGTTTGGCAGAAAAAGCCGATGTTTTCCCAGCCAAACTCTCAGGGGGACAAAAACAACGAGTTGCGATCGCTCGGGCCTTGGCTATGGAACCGGAGATGATATTATTTGATGAACCAACTTCCGCTCTTGACCCAGAAATGGTTAAAGAGGTGCTTTTAGTAATGCGGGGATTGGCAGAAACTGGCATTACAATGGCGATCGTTACCCACGAAATGGGCTTTGCGAAAGAAGTTGCCAGTCGAATTATGTTTCTCGACCAAGGGAGTTTGGCTGAAGATACCACACCAGGGGAGTTTTTCTCCAACCCTAAATCGAAAAGAGCTAAACAGTTTCTGGAAAAAATGCTTTAACTGATATCTTGTATCTCTAAGAAATCATGTCAAAATCATCACTGCTATTACCCAGGGAAATCGATTAACATCCTTACCCGTCAGGGACTATAAGTCCCTGTCTAATAGCAGAAGTCCATTAAAATGGACTGGAATTACACTTAGAGTTGATTGTGGTTTTAATAACTTATAAAATTATTAATATGTTGTTTATACGCAAGCCGGAAGATATGAGTTAAAGAACCCGACTCCGCAAGCAGACTATTGAGGCTGAGGCAAATTACCTTGTAATAGCATTTGACTGGCGATCGCTTGACATCCGGGACAATCACAGCCAAGCTTCTCTATGGGCAAGCTCTTTCATTGCCAAAACAAATAATTAACCGCAGTAGGCGTTTCGCCTTCTTGCAGGGTAGCACGCAGTAGCCGCTGTACGGCTTCTTGGAGGGTAGGACGCAGATGAAATAAAGAATTCGTGCGGTTCCCTCTCCCTGTGGGAGAGGGTCAGGGTGAGGGTAATTAAGTTATCAGCAACCACAACCGTTATGAGCGCAACCTTTTAAGGTCTTGTGACCTTCAGCGCAGGCTTCAGAACAGTAGTATTTGTCATCGTTCTTGACCGCTTCTTCAATGGAAACAACGCACAGGCAAGTCTGACATGCACATTTCATCTGGGTTATAGTTGTCATTTGTTTTTCCTCTGTTCACTTGAACTACTATAACACTTGAACAGTCATTCATGTATATAATTAATTTATATGAAGTAAAAATAGAGTCTCTAGGGATTTAGGCTTGACTGCATGGATATGTAAATATATTCATGCAGTATGTTATGTTCGCAACTATGTAATTTACCGCAAACATAAGCGGAAGCTTTCAAATGGGTCAAACCCAGGGAGTACTTGATCATTACATTTTATACCAGCCCAGTCGGCAGCAGTTTCTTCGTGGTGGTATATCATTCTGGTCAACATTTGATCCCAGTTGTGTGAGGGAAGTTGCAACAATATATCTGTCAATTGATAGAAGGCATCTAGCACGGCAAAGCTGGCTTCGCACACGTGGGGTGGACGTTCCAGCAACAAACTATCTCGTTGAAGGAAAAATAGGTCATGGGGAATGACTGCATCCACAGGACGTGCCAAACTATTTGTAATTGCCTTAATTTCATCGCGATCGCGGATATCAGTTGCGACTACCAGCATTTCAACACCAAACTTTTTGGCATGTTCCAGAAAATCTTTGGCATTAGCGACTGACTTGCGTGTTGGTTTGACGACATATAGATTGCCATCGAATAAGCTGGGTAAAGGTGATGCGAAAACATCTTTGCCTGCCGACATATCAACAGCGATCGCTTCATTACTATCTTCCCAAACATGCTTGAGGAAAATCTCAATTGCACCAGTTTTGCTATGAAAGCATTTCTTGCGGTAATCATCTTCTGTAAAATCCCCAACCCTAATCAACTCTACCCCATTAATCAGGGTGACATAACGCAGCCGCCATTGTGCAGGTTCAGACAACCTTAACAGACGTGACCCTTCTCCTGGGGGAGTAGTTTTAATCATTGGCAAATCTGCAGTTATCCGGGGGTTAGTGCCAGCAAAATAATGACGCAACCAATCTAAGTCATTGCCGATATCTTGTGCTGGGCCGAGTTGTCCACGTTGAATGTCAGTTGACGTGGCTCCAAGTTCGTGAGCAAGATGTAGATTATGGTCGCCATCAATGCCCAGAACTCGTTTATTGCAGAAATAATTCAAAAATTGCAGAAGGCTGGCAGTTAAAGTTGTCTTACCGCTTCCACCCTTGCCATAGACTGCTAGTTTCATGGTGTCTCCACTGGATCTACGGGATAATTTTATTTACTCACAAAATAATCTATCATACGTCAAAAGCTTGGACTATCGAAACCGTATTTGCATAACCATACTCTGAAATAATGAGAATCGTTTTTATGATAGCTGAGATTTTGAAAGGATGAAATCTTTCGGAGCTATTTCCTCCCAATTAGGGTCGCAAAATGAAGTAGAGTATTGGATAAGCATTTTTACTGCAATACTAGCGGCGAACTGATAATATAATCCTCAATTACTCTTCTAGCCAAGAATAAAACAACGTTCAGATGTTGTTGTACGAGGGTGGAGTGGATAGCTGGGTAGCGATTGAAACTTATGCCCAGACCAAGCAGCGATGGCTGCAACAGTTTTTGGCACTACCTAAAGGTAATTGTCAAGGAACAGAACAACAAAATGAGAATATTATCACGGTATTTAAGCAAACAAACTAATCGCGTTTTCTTGGCTGTATTCATCCTTTTATTATTTCTGCTATCAACGCTTTTACTTTCGCTTTCTCAGGGTGCTGTCCCATTGAGTTTACCCGAACTTGGGCAAGCATTACTCCGCCAAGGCGACCCGGTAAAACAAACTATACTTTGGGATTTACGTATTCCCCGTATTCTTGCAGCCATAACAGTTGGTGCTGCGTTGGGAATGTCGGGAGCGTTGTTACAAGGAATGTTGCGAAATAGTCTCGCTGACCCTTTTATTTTGGGGATTTCCGCAGGTGCGGGGTTAGTTGTGATAGTAATGGTAGTATTGCAAGTGTTTCAAGCTTGGATTCCCTTAGCAGCTTGGATTGGTGCAATTATTACCACGGCTCTAGTAATTTTTCTCGGTCGTTCGGGTTCAAAACTTTCCACAGAAAGGTTAATTTTGGCGGGTGTTGCGGTCAGTTCGTTATTTGGTGCGGTACAGAGTACTTTACTTTTACTTGCTGAGGATGGACAAATTCAGCAGGCTTTGAACTGGTTAATTGGTAGTCTGAATGGAAGAGGATGGCGAGAGGTTACCACTACTGCTCCTTATATTATTGTTGCATTAATCGGTGGATGCTTACTGGCGCGATCGCTGAATTTACTGTCTTTAGGGGATGACTTAGCGGTGGGATTGGGTGTAAATTTAATGCGTTCGCGTTTCTTGATTGCAGCAGTAGCAACCCTTCTTGCCGCAGGTGCAGTTAGCATCAGTGGGTTAGTTGGTTTTATCGGTTTAGTGGTTCCCCACGGTATTCGCTTAATGGTAGGAAACGACCATCGCATCTTACTTCCATTATCAGCCCTTGGTGGTGCGTGGTTGCTAGTATTTGCTGATTTACTCTCTCGACTCGGTTCTGTTGAGTTACCAGTAGGTTCGGTGACAGCTTTGTTGGGTTCCCCATTATTTATTTGGTTACTCTATCGTCGTCAAACAGGGAATAACTCCTAGCTCCATTTTTTCTCACTCTTGATTAGCCAAGATGAATCAAAAAATTACAGTTGCTTGCATCTCAATTTTTTTAGGTCTAAACCTATTTGCTTGCTCTCATAGTAATTCTGAAACAAAAGCAGAAAAAACTCCAACCCAACCAATTCAACAAGCCAAACGAGTCATCGTACTTACACCACTAGCAGCAGATTTAATTTATAGCTTAGATAAAACTAAACTCGTTGGTGTACCTAACGGTAGATACACAGACATAATTGCTAAATCCAAATTTACCGATTTTCCTAGAGTCGGAACTCGTTCTGCAATTAATTTAGAAAAAATTGTTTCCCTCAAACCTGATTTAGTCATCGGTGCTGAAAAAATGCATGACCAAGCATTAGCAAAATTAAAAGAATTAGGAATTCCAACCATTGCCCGTACTATCAGTAGTTGGCAAGATTTAGAAAATCAGACAACAGAGTTAGCCCAGCATATTGGTGTTGACCCGAAACCAATTTTAGATAAATATAAATCTTGCTTAAATAATATTCCGAAGAATGGGAAATCAGTATTAATTTTATTACGGGCACAACCAACATCCTCGCCAAATAAATATAGTTGGGCTGGTGATTTACTCGAAAAGTTCAATTATAAAAACTTGGTTGCAGATTTTCAATCAGGGAGTCGATTTAAGGGTTATTTAACTCTTTCCCAAGAAAAAATACTCGAAGCGAATCCCGAGAAACTTTTTATCATTGAGTCCGATAATTTGAATCCTGATGATTTTAAAAAGCTACCTTTTTGGAATAAATTAAAAGCAATACAAAATAATCAGGTATATACTTTTCATCATGATGGTTTAATTACTCCCATTAGTGTTGATAATCTTGAGGAGACTTGTACAAAATTACGAGAAATCGCAGGTAAGTAGACTCTCAATACGCTTCGGTTAAAGGTGTAAAAATAAGACTTCAGCCGACAATGTTTTTCTATTTTTTGCTTATCCGTAGCTTGCTTCTGCGGAGCAGTACCGTATTGAGTAGACTCTTATACCAATTCTGTATGAGGTTGCGCTTTATTCACCCACAGGCTGAAGCCTGGGACTATACGTACAAAGCCCACCTGCGTGGGCTAATTAGGCGCATCTTCATAAAGAAATGGTATTACTTGATTACCGAATAAGAAATAATTAACCGCAGACGAAAAAACTTTACCTCGCATAATACCGTCGCAAAATCACCCAGGAAACTACAGGTGTACCAATCAACGCAGTCACCGAATTTAATGGTAATACCGTCTGATTTCCAGGAATAGTACACAACAAATCTGCAATCAATGCCATTATTGCCCCCATAATTGTCACTGCAGGCACTAAAATCCGATGGTCACTGCTATTAAACATACTCCGACACAAATGGGGAACAGCCACACCCAGGAAGGCAATGGGACCGCAAAATGCTGTAATTGCACCTGCCAATATTGAAGCACTTGTAATTACCCAAAACCTCGTTCTTTCCAAATTTAAACCCAGGGTCAAAGCATAGGACTCACCCACCAGTAACACATTCAACGGTTTCGACAACACAGTTGCAACTAATAACCCCAACAGCACCACACCCGCTAAAACAGGCATTTGTTGCCAAGTTACCCCCGCAAAACTGCCGAAAGTCCATTGCAGATATGCTTGGATTTGTTGGCGATCGCTAAATTGTAATAGAATACTAACTAATGCACTCGTGGCATAACCAAACAACAATCCTAAAATTAACAATGTCATTGTATCTTGAACACGACGCGATACAACTAACACTAACCCTAAGACAGCAGCAGCACCCAAACTCGATGCAATAACCAAACTTAAATCACCAAAAACACCCAAAGTTTGAAAAATTGCCCCCGCACCAGCGAAATTTGCCGTCAGTACAACCAAAGCCACACCCAAGGAAGCACCCGAACTAATTCCTAACACAAAAGGTCCCGCAAGTGGATTTCTAAAAATTGTTTGCATCTGCAATCCACTCACACCCAAAGCAGCACCAGCAAGCATAGCAGTCATCGCTTTTGGTAAGCGAAACTTAAAAATAATATTCGTCCAACTTGTCTTTTCGGCCTCCCCACCAAACAAAACTTTAACAACTTCTTTAATAGGAATCTGCACCGAACCAAGGGCAATATCTAATAAAAAAGCAAGAATTAACACCCCAATCAACAATAGACCTGTTGCAAAAGTCTTCTTCATCAGCGTTCATCTGCGTGCATCAGCGGTTAATTATTTATTATTTGGTCATGAAGCAAAAACTCTAATATAAAAAATAGATATTTACTAGTTTTGAAATACTTCCGAACATACCTTGATATATACATATTACTTTAATTAACCCGACGATAAAAAACTAATTCATGCTTCGCTAAAATTTCCGGATGAAAAATCTTAATTAAATCAGATAAAACCACATCAGGATTACTAATTCCCCCTTCCCAATAGTCATTACCACTATTTTCATTCACACGAAGATTATTATTATAAAGATTTCCTGTTTTCACAGCTTTAAAATCACCATAGCGGCTATCTTCAGCTAATATCTCTTTCTTCTGCTTCCACTTTTGACTAAAATTCAACCAAAAATCAGCATTATTCGCACCTTCGATAATTGCTTCAAACGATAAAGGTAAACTACCAGAAGACTTATCATTACTCCAAAGATAATTTGCCCCTGCATCTTCTAAATATTTTGCAGCATAACTATTACCACCTGGCATATACCAAGTACCTTTAAAATTAAACCCGACAAACACAGTTGGACGTTCTTTCACAGTTTTGACTTTAGTTGCTATTTCATCATATTTTTTGGCTACTTCCCCAAATATTTGTTCTGCTTCCTTCTCCCTATTAAAAAATAAAGCAGTAAACTTCAACCATTCGCTTCTACCCAAAGGTGAATCTTCCATATATTCAGCATTGATTACCACCTTCAAACCCGCTTCTAACAACTTCGGATAACTATCATTATTGACATTACCAGTCCCATAAGTTATGACTAGTTCTGGATTGAGTTCTAAAATTCTCTCTACATTGACACTGGCATTACTCCCAACATTTGCAATTGTTCCAGCTTTAATTTTTTCTACAACCTCAGATGTATTGACTATTTTAGTATCGCTGACACCGACTAATTTATCGACTACTCCGAGTTTGGCTAAATGGGGAAGATGAGTTGTAGAAAGAGAAACAACAGAATTAATTGGTACAGTAATTAATTCCGAATCTTTAATATCTTTTGGTGCAGGTGTCCCGCATTGAAGTAAAACATATTTAAAACCAGTTTTTGCCTCCTTCCAAGGATTATTAATTGTGATGGTTTTATAGTTGTTATGATATTCAATGCTAAAGCCTTTTGCACGGGTAATAGTAATCTTATCAGGAAAATAATCGCGATTTTTATCATAATTTTGGATGCAAGCTGGGTTAACCGCAACTTTTTCAGTATTATTAATTTTCGGACTTTGACAGGCTACTATTAATCCAGAAATAATCAGTATATTTAAAATAAAAATTAATAACTTGGAATGCTGCAATCTATATATCATTCTCAAATATTTATAAGACCGTGTTTATAAAATAAATCTTAAACTTGTAGGATGCGTTACGGCTAAACTGACCCAATCATAGTCCTATATATTTATCAAGCCGTAACACACCCTATGTGATATTCTATCACCTCTCTTCATTTGGAATTTACACGGGTGGATAGATATATTCAGTCACCTTATTACCTTGAACTAAATGTTCGTTGACAATTTGCTCTGCTACTTCTGGCTTCACACGACTATACCAAGTTTTATCATTAGAATAAAAGGCCACCGGACCCAACTTACATACTTGCAAACAACCACTTGTTCGTACTTCTATATCCAATTCTGCTTTTTCTACTGCTGCTTTCAGTGCATCAAATGTAGGTTCCCATTTGCGTGAAGGGTAACAACGTCCAGAAGTACAAACTGCAATATAAGAACCTTGAAAGGGATTTTTTGTAAAGGTCAGTTGCTTTGTTCCTAATACATAAATTTCCCGGAGTTCGTTATAAAATTCTAACTTGGCAAAATTAGCTTTACCATCAGGTAATAAATTTTCGTCTTCGATATATGGATTTGGTAAAAATATAGTCATCACTTTTTCACCTGCACCATTCCAAAATTGAATACCCCAACTTCTGGGTTCTCCCTCTGGATTGATTCGTTGATAAAATGCACCTTTATTAATTAATCTTTGCTGTCTCAATTCTAATGGAGTTTCAGAATCCGGACCACCTACAGTTTCTTGAATACACAAGTGAAAATGCCAACCTTGAGCAATTACGGTGAGATATCCATCGTAGAGAACACAGGTTTTCGGTGCTTCGTGAAATTCTAACTCTAAAACACTGCCTTGTTCCAGATGTCCTAACCCAACTTGATGCCAATTATCTTGAAATAATGTGTAAGTTAAACAAGCAAGCACATCACCTTGACAATCGAAATATTCGTACTCAATTTGCCAACCGTTTCCAGTCGGTTCGACAGCAGTCTGATTTAATGGTTTTACCCAAGGGTTAAATTGAGTCATGGCAATTTTCCTCGTATATTAGGTTAGTCGTAGAGACGTTACATACAACGTCTCAACAATTGTTAAAAACTAGCGTTCAAACCAACTTGAAACATTCTACCTGCATCTGGATATCCTGCATATAGCTGATACCTCTGGTTGAATATATTATCTACACTACCAGTAAGTGCCAAGGTTTGATTGAGAGGAACTCGCATTTTCATATCAAACGTTGTGTAACCTGGTAATGATTCTGTATTAGTGTTGTTTGTCGGATATTTACCAAGTGAATGCATGATTAATCCCGCATACAATCCTTTAGGAGTTTCGTAAGAAATTCCCACATTAATGCTATCTGCACCTGCAAATCGTAATTCTTTGCCGATTTCTTTAGAATTTGTGCTTTCCAGAATGCGGGGATCGTTTACCGTATAATTAACAAATCCGTAGATATTTTTTGCCAGTTGTACATTTAAGCTGGCTTCGATTCCCTGAGTGCGAACCTTACCAACATTTTCATAGGTAGCTACAGGAACAGCATTATTATATGCAATTAAGTCAGAAATTGTATTATTGAAATAAGTTAATCTCAGTAAACCAAAATTACCTAATTGTTGGTCAATACCAATATCGTAACTATCCCCCTTCTCTGGTTTGAGATTGGGATTACCAACATAAAAACCTCCGTTAGCATATAAGTTGAAAAGAGTCGGAATGTGGAAGTTTTTGATGTAGTTGGCACGGATAGTTGTAGAATCATAAACGCTATATTTGGCACCAACTGAAGGTGATGTAAAGCCACCATTTGCTAAACTACTAAAGTCTTGACGCACACCCAAATTTATTCCGAATGCTGGAGTGAAATTCACATCATATTTAGCAAATAACGCACCTTGTTCAATGGTATTGTCATAACTAACGTTCTCAATGCTAGTGGCATACTTTAAATTGCTATTACGTGTAGTTATATTGCGGTAATCAAATCCATAAACTAAAGATTGATTGCTCGCAATTTTCCAACTGTGTGTAACTTGAGTCCCGTATGATTTTTGTGCTTCCTCAAATTTTTGCTGTGTGGAAAATGCTCCACTGCGGTTATCAAATTCAGTATTGATGAAATCACCGTAGACTCGTGCTGTTAATAGCGAATCGTTGCCATTTCCTAACTTAGAGTTCCAAGTTAAATCGCTAAGAAATCGATCAGTGTACTTACGATTTTTATCTGTGAGAGTGTTGAAAGCACCCGCAGTATTCGGAACGGGAATTCCTCCCGGTACCCCTTGTTCTTTTCCTAGATATTCTGCGGAGAATGCGAGATTATTTCGCTTGTCTAAATCCGCATCTAGCTTGATATTGGCATTATTGAAAAGAACATCATTATTTTTGCGAGTTCCTTGATAATTAGCTTCAAGAATGGAGACAGGATAATTATAGTTACCTTGGGTACGATTGTATCCCACTGCCCAGCCAACATTCCCAGTTCTCCCACTAATTTGGATATTTTGTTGATTAAGTCCGTATGAACCCACATTCAGTTTGGCTTGAGTTGTGATTTTATCCGTCGGACGACGGGTAATGATGTTGATGACTCCACCAATTGCATCGGAACCGTAAAGAGTAGAACCACCACCTGGTAAAACTTCAATTTGTTCAATGTTGTCGGTGGTAAATTCAGATAAGTCAAATGCACCGTAACCCGCACTATTTATCGGTCTGCCGTCAAGTAGAATCAAGACTTGGTTACTGTTAGAACCACGTATATATTGACCGCTTAATGCATGGGGTTCAGTTCCCACTGTCCCATCTGGCAGAATACCGGGAAGAAACTTGAGTGCTTCTCTAACAGTTCTGGCACCTTGCGCTTCCATCTCTTCACCCGTGATAACGTAGATAGGACGGGTTGAGTCTTTAACTGTCCCTTCACGACGGAATGGGGAATAAACAGGTTGATTTAATATTTTTCCAGTAACAGTCAATTCAATATCTGGTTGACTTTCATTTTGTGGTGTTACGTTTTGGGATATTTCTTGTGCTGTTGGTTGCAGATATGAAGCGGATCTTTCTGGTATTTTAACTTCTGCTGTAGCAGTGTAATTTCCGGACAATATCCCCAAGGTTGCAGTTAAACTAGACACGGCAAACTTGATTCCCCATTGGGAATTAAAGAAAATATTTCTCATCTGTACCTCGCAGATAATTGTGTTTTTTTGTGACTACTAGCGGGCCTTCTGACTTAGGGACAAAGATAAAATGAAAAAATTTGCCTCATTACAGTTGCGGGACAGCGCTGGATTTACACCAAACTTTCCCCGTTACTTCTGATGGTTGATTGTCACCAGAACCAGTACGTTGCTGCACGATAGCACGTATATACGGAGTGATTAATGTAGAAATATTATATTTAATGCGACTATTTCCATAAAGCATATTGAGAAAAGCTATCAATTCTTGCACAGGAAGCTGGAATATCCTATTCCAAAAATATAAAGTATTCATTTTTCTCCTCATTCAATACCTAGTAGGTGCTCAAAATTACTATATGTAGACACACGCAAAAACCTACCGCAACACTAAATGATTATCATTCTCATGGATTCGTTTGTCAATAGTTGTATTCGATTCTGTCAAAGAAAATAATTATTTTTTATCCCCTGTTGCAAATACAAAAGACTGCTCTTACTTTTCGGCTTTATTGTAATGCTCCTGGGCTTGCTTGGTATTTACTGGGTAAATTTAATCAAATAATAATAATTCTCATTCCTAAAATAAGTGTTAGTATACATATGGCTTGGACAAAACAAGTATTTACACTCATGGTACTGATTTGAGAACATCTACCTGTGGAGTATTCGCACAATGACAACGAACCAATTTTTCAACGAAGAACTGTATCTTGCTAAGAATCCAAAAGTTGCTTCTTCTGTAACATCCGGAAAGTACGCTTCCGGATACGATGAATTTATCCAAGTTGGGCAATTTGTCGAACGCAACGGCGTTATCTTCAATGGTACAAATAGAAATGACACAGTTCAAGCTTCAGGGCAAAAATCCTCAGTAATTGGTGTCAATGTTGAGACAGCCGAGGTTGGGAACCGACTGATTAATGCCGAAACATCATCCTTGGGAGTTGACGAAATCGATATTTTGCTGGGTTCACCCGGACGTAATCTATTTTACCTTGGTGATAATGCAGCAGAAAAACCTATAGTACAATCGATCCAATTTCAACCGAACTCCTATTTACTAGCTTCTGCATCTGCCGATGGTATGGTTTGCCTGTGGAATAAAGGGAGGAAATTAACTCAGTTTCTTGATGGTGCGGATGGGGGATTATCTTGTTTATCTTGGCATCCTCAAGGACATCAATTCGCGGTTGGGGGAAATAACGGGGAGCTTATTATCTGGTCAAAGGGAATGCGAGGTCAAGGATTTGGACGAGATGATTTTTGAGTTGCATGACCAAAAATTAACTCTGCCGCACGGAAACTATTAGAGAATGAGTTACGGCAAATTAAGTGGGTTGCTTTTGACGTAACTTTTTGATTTAGGACTTACGCACAAGTCGATAGAATGATGAACCCCAGAGTTTTTGCGTAAGTCCTATTGATTCTTAGGGTATTATGGTAACCTTGGACAAGTTGCAGCAGAAACGTTAGCAACACTACCGCTTCCTGAATTGGTGATAGTAGCACCGTTATTTCTAGTTGACAAAGTAGCTGCATCTACAACCTGATAAGTTACGGTTGCATCATTTGGCACTAAAGTGAAACTAGTTTTATTGTTGCTGTTAATAGCCGAGCAAATTCTTGCACTATCGTAAGCTGCTATTTCTACACTACTTGCTGTGAAAGTATTGGAGTTAATAGTTGTAAAGGTTTGAGAACTTCCCAAAGCACCAATATATAAGCCTAGTCCAGTAGTATCAGAAACTTTGTTATCTGAGATTTTGATAACAGCATTGGCATTATCGAAAATTTCAAAGTCAATACCATCAGAGAAAATACTACCTTGGACTTTTTCAATCGTATTACCAGTAACGTTGATTTGCGTGACTGAGTTTTGATTGAGGCTAAATTTTATGCCATCGCTTATGGAATTACGGATGGTATTATCGGCAACAGTAACAGTAGCTTTCGCATCATCTAAAGCTACAACATTAATGCCTTGGTTGAGAGTTCCACCAGTGGGAGCATTAATATTGTTTTTATTGATGGTTAAATTTGTGAGTTGGGCTTTTTCTGATAAGTTGACATCGATACCAGTTCCAGAGTTGTTAATTTGGTTGCTAGTAATTTGTGCAGTACCTGTTGCAGTACCATTTAAGTTGACTCGAATCGAGTTAAAATTATCTGCAATTTGGTTGTTAGCAAGCGTTAAGTCAGTCGAACCCGCATTATTATTGATTAAAATGCCAGTGTTAGCATTTTTATTGATAGTATTGTTGGAAATATTCAGTTTACCAGTTGCTTGAGTAAGGAAAATACCTTCACCGAGTTTTTCGGGATTGCCTGTAATTGCATTCTTGATGGTGTTATTTTGAATCGTTGTGTTACTGATATTGATTCCTTGAATTCCAGCACCCACAGTCCCATCAATTGTATTGCCAATTATTGTCGAATTGAGTTTACCAAGCCCTGTGAAAAACAATCCATAATTACCAATATTGGTAATCGTGTTGTTATTAATAGTCGCACTGCCACCAACATCATCAAGTCCAATACCTTCAAAGGTAGTATTGCTAACTTTATTACCGACAATATTTAAATTGTTGCTCGTTGTGTCATTGAAGCTTGAGGCACTGATACCACGTCCAGTGACATTATTAATTGTGTTTCCAGAGATATTTACATCGGATTTGGCATTATCAAACAACTGTAAGTCAATACCATCCGAGAAACTGTCACCTTGGACATTTTCAATTGTGTTTCCAGCAACATTTATTTTTGTGTCGGAATTTTGATTTAGAAATAATCCTATACCCTCAGTTGTAGCTTTACGAATGGTATTATCGGCAATAGCTACAGTGGCTTTTGCATTATCAAAAGCTGTAACATTAACACCTTGGTCGAGAGTTCCACCTGTGGGAGCAGTAATAGTGTTCTTGTTGATGGTTAAATTTGTGAGTTGGGCTTTTTCTGATAAGTTGACATCAATACCAGTTCCAGAATTAGTAATTTGGTTACTAGTAATTTGTGCAGTACCTGTTGCAGTTCCATTTAAGTTGACTCGAATCGAGTTAAAATTATCTGCAATTTGGTTGTTAGCAAGCGTTAAGTCAGTCGAACCCGCATTATTATTGATTAAAATGCCAGTGTTAGCATTTTGATTGATAATGTTGTTGAGAATATTGACTTTGCCCGTTGCTTGAGTGAGGAAAATACCTTCTCCCAAATTAGTGAGGTTAGCAGGGTTGGTAATCGAATTTTGGATGCGGTTGTCTCGAATTGTGACGTTACTGACATTTGTACCCCGAACCCCAGCACCAGAGGCACCATTAATATTGAAACCAGAGAGAGTCGTATTACTTGCGAGAGTCACCGTACCCCCAACTGTGGGTAACACACCAGTAGTACCCGAAAAAGGTAGTTTGATATTACTGAGTTCGACTGCATCAATTCGCTGCTCTGGAATATTCGATAGTACCTGTACCCCGCTAGGAATATTGAAACTGGGAATACTAGTACTACCACCGGAGCGGACGTAAATAATATCACCTATTCTTGCTGCTCCTGTTGCTTTCGCTATTTCGCTATAAGCATAAGGAGATTCAAAAGTGCCGTCGCTATTACCCACACCTGTGACATGAATGAATCTCCAAGGTTGACCAGTAGCAGGATTAGTGGCAAGGACTGTATCTTGTCTGGTTTCATTAGCCACAAGAATCGCAGGTAAACGGTCTATTGTTCCTGCCATCCGTCCCCAATTACTTGGTTTGCCTGCTGTTCGTGTTGCACCGCTACTGGGGAAACTCAGTCCAATACTGAAAACTGCCCTAGTATCGTAAAGTGCATCGTTTTGTAACGATAGACTCATTCCCAAAAAGTTAGTGGGATTGGCTTCGAGTCGAGTTTTCCAACCAAAAGCTTCTCTCGATTCACCACCACTCAAATAATATAAACCTGCATAACCGCGCAAATCACCTGCACCAAGTGAAGCTAATCGAGTTCCAACTTCTGCATCCACTCCCGATAGAGAGACTTGGTACAAGCGAGAGCGATTTAGGTTTAAGTTAGATCCACTAAAAACAGGATTGGTATATATAGATGGTGCAGCTTGCTCGGAGGTATTACCTAGAGGGAGATAGGCATTAGCCCGAAAATCCCAATTTCCAAGACTTTCGATACCTAAACCTAATTGGGTGAAATAGCTTTTATCCGTGTCGCGGATGTCGTATGAAATGTAAGTACCGACAATGCGATCGCTCTCTCTATTATAAGTACGATGTCCTAGTAGCAGGTTTCCTCCCATGTGAGAGTCATTGTCTACAAAAGCTCGTCCTTGGAAAAAAGTAACGTTACTCCCTGGAGTTTGAAATAAAGGTACAAAACCTTCCACACTACCAAGAGAATCAAAACCAGCCCCTTCGGTTGTGTAGCGGATCTCAAAGCGGGGTGATACAGTTGTTTGAGCAACTACAGATGATGCGATCGCTACCACCCACAACACAGTCATGTAAGCCAGTTGTGTAAATTTCATAAATATTCCTCACGCCAATTAACGCTTTTATACAATCAAGTTCTCAATAGTTAGGAGTTATACCGTTTCTTTGTGAAGCTGCATATATTACCCCCCGGCTACGCCGTCCCCCCTTGCCAAGGGGGGACTACAGGGGGGTCTTGATTATGTGCATCTTCATACAGAATTGGTATTAGGAGTTAATATTAATAATTAACAACAACTCACTAATAGGACTTACGCAACAATAACGAAAAACAAACTACATAGACACTGAGTTGCAAGCGTCCCTTACGAGACGCAGACAAGGCTAGAGTAGGGAAGAGGGTCTTCGCCTAACTCCTAACTCCTAACTCCTAAATAAATCTGCCGTTAGAATTTTTCCGCTGAATACCAATCACAGCAGGACGTGGGAAACCTGTGGGTTGACTCTTACCACCATCAGTAGTAGAAATATTGCTGGGCCAGCTACTACCACGCGGTACGGTACGAGCCTGGTTAAAAGTAGTACCATTCAAATCCAACATCTCAATATTACGACTTAGATTTCTACCATCGTTAATCGGACTGTCCTCACCGGGATGCTGGACAGCAACAATCAGTGTATCTCCAACAAAAGTCGGTCCGGTTATTTCACAACGCACTGGTCCGTGGGCAAAAGGTCTTATGATTCCAGCATCTGGACCACTAGTGGGGATGAAGAATAACCAGTTATTACCAAATACACCAGTAAAATCAGAAACGTTACCACTGGCTGAATGATTAATTGTGGTTGGAGTCCCGGCAGCACCAACATTAAAACCGTTATGGGTAGAGGTGGACATATCCGTCACACCCCAGATATTTGCTTGAGAATCAAACACTAAGTTATCAACATTGGCAAAACCAGCCCCCGACTGAGAACCAGCTTCTCCACCTTGAGCAAATCGCTGCCAACGGAAGGTCAGACCAGAACCGTCTGCACTATCTTCGATAATCTTGTAAATACCTCCAGACTGCTGAGTAGCATTAGGAGCAGTGCTTAATTTGGCGACTTGGAAAATCCGCGAATCTGGATAACCGTCACTTCCTGGTGCACCATCGGTATAAGCGATGAAAACTTCTTTTGTCAGCGGATGTACTTCCAAATCTTCGGGACGTGCTGTAGGAGTTCCTCCTGCTAAGTTTGCCGCTTGGAAGGCATCGCTAAGTATCGCACCTTGGGTTGCGTAGAAATCAGATAACTTCTTGTTTTGATAACCAGGTAATGCTGTCGCTTCATTAACACGAGTCATGTCGAAAGCACCACCATCGGTAGTTGAACCAGCGATACCAACACGACGAGGAAGTTTAAGTAGACCATTTCTTTGCGCTGACCCTAAAGCTGCAAATTCCACAGAAGATAGAACTGTTGGCGCAATGGGATTGGTGGCAGTAGTTAAAACCAAGGGTATCCACTGACCAGTCCCGTCTTGGTTGTAACGAGCAACGTATAGAGTACCGTTTTCCCACAAAGTGCTGTTAACTTTATTAGTTGGTGATGTGACGATGCCGGTGCTAACAAACTTCCAAGTGTGTCCCCCGCGTCTATCATCTCCCATATAACCTACTAGTCTTTTGCCTGCTTCAGCACGCATGGCAATATTTTCATGGCGGAAACGACCCAACCAAGTGTGCTTCCGAGGACGGAAACTGGGGTCTGCTGGATCAACTTCGACCATCCAGCCGTATTTTTCCCCAACTAAGCCAAAAGTCTTGCCAGTGGTGCTATCGGTGTAACCTGTCTGAGTTCCATTCGACTTGACTGCTTCTGTCACACCAACAAAAAATGCTGCTGCTCCTTGGAAGTTTTCTTCGGCAGAAAGAATAGTTCCCCAAGGTGTTGTACCACCAGAACAATTGTAAGCAGTACCAATAATTTTGTTACCCAGTCCATCGGAACTGAGAGGAAAAACTTCAGTTGCAGTCGGCCCGGTAGCAATTAAATAGTTTTGGTCACCTTTTTGATAGCTTAAGCTTCCCCAGGAGGTGACAGATTGATAGCCATCTGTACGTTGGCTGTTGATACCCAATCCAGAAAGACCATGAACCCGGCGGTTTTTAGCATCTTTAACAACAGCGAAACGCCGCTGGGGGTTACGGCGAGAAATGCGGACGATAGAACCACCCAAGTTGTATAAAAATTCTCCATCAACTTCAGTATTTCTGGTGGAGGGTAAAGCACGTCCAATGACTCCAGCAAAGCTAGTGGGAAGTGCCTGTACATCAGTGGGTGCTTCTGGAGCTAAACCAGAAAAAGGAAAGCTAATGTATTCGTGATTCACCCACAAATAGCCTTCGTCATCGCTTCTACCAACCGGAACAAAGCCTGTATAGTCGCAGTTGTAGCCGAAATATTCATTGAGGTCTGGGAAAACTTTGTCTCCCCAAGCGACGATGACATATCTTTCATACTCTGGTGGTACTACCACATCATCAATGACGTTATAGCTGGGTAACTGGACATTTGCAGCAGGATTAAGTATTTGTCCCTGTCCAATTTGCGTTGGCAAGAAATTCTTTTGCTGTTGATAAATTGGCAATGGATGGGGTAAGCGGACTGCCGTAAAGCTCAAAGGTGCAGATTGTGCTTCAGCAGCATTGAAAACACCACCTAAAACTTTATCTGCGACCACAGCACCAGCGCTTCCGGCAAAGAATATCAATAATTGTCTGCGACTATACTTGGTCATAAATGTCTCCTCTGTTGGTAAATCTTTGCCCTTACAAAATTTGTTCCAAGAGAAAAAATAGAGTTTATCTCTACGTATTTCCAGATGTTTTTTTCGGTTGAACAATTAAACAGATTAGTCAAACCACATTTGCTAAGTGAATCTCTTACCAAAAAAAATATTCAAGTGAACTATGGAATCGCTTATTCACCTGCTGCATCGAAATTTGAACAGATAATGAAAATCATTCAACTAAAGTTGAATCTAGAGCTTATTAGTTAAATTCTGGTTATATACTGATTAATTAAAATAGGTATTTTTATATTTTTCTCCTGACGGGGTTACAAGCGCTCCAGAATACATCTAAGGTAAAGATTTGACCAAATTATGTTAAAATTTAGAGAAGAAGATGTACTAGAAGTAGACCATATCAACTCTACAGTCGATGGCGGAAAGGATGATTGGAAAAATCTCCAATTATTACATCCACATTGCCATGATGAAAAAACTCATATTCACCTAATAAAAATTAGAAATAATGTTCGCTCAGATATACTCAATAAATTAGCCCATTTTTGGAAACAAGTTTATACATTAAGTAGACAGGCATTATTAAATATAAGATGGAAGATCCAAAAGCCCACCTGAACTAAAAAATAATATTTGATGTTTATTTACGCCTACCTACTTACTTAGTACAGAAGAGCATAAATTCGTAGCGTTTTTAAACGCAGAGGTACGCTGAGTTTTTTTAAGAGGATTCGCTACGAAGTTGCGAAATTCTGTACTTAGCATACGCGATCGCGCATATCGCCGTCAAAAGAAGCATGAAATCTTACCATTACAACACGCTTCTGTTGTCCAAAGGTATTCTTAAGGTTATTATGGAATCTCATAATGTTGGTGCTGTACTACGTAAAATGTCTCAGAGGGTGTTTATTCAGAATATTTTAATAAAAATTTTGTATTCAAGAGTCATTAACTAGACACGCTTGACCATTACTATATTACCTTCTATCTTGGTTTTATAAGTTGATAATGGTTTTGTTGCTAGACCATTTATTACTTTACCATCGGCGGCAAATTCTGAAGCATGACAGGGGCATAAAAAGATATTTTCTTTTGCTTCCCAATCAACCGTACAACCTAGATGTGTGCAAGTTGGGTTAACAGCAATTAAATTGTTATTTTTCGATGTCCCAATTACTAAAATTGCACCCAAAGATGATTTTTGTTTAAATATTTGACCAGCTTTATCTAACTCTGCTATAGTCCCGATGTCAATCCAATTCTCAGATTGAGATGGCTTTTTTTTTGGTTTGGGTTTAGGTTTAGCGGCATAACTCGCAGCAAACAAAATAGGTGAACAATTTAAAAATAAGCTGACACTAAATAAAGTGATAAAATTACGACGATTCATATATTTTCAGTAAAATTATGTTTCATGTAACACAAAAAGAAATTTACTTAAAGGCGTAGAGTATAACAAAATAGGTAACTAGATGAAGAATGTAACTTCATCCATTACCTTTATACCCTATGCCTTTCAAATACTTACACCCTATATCTTTAATTAGTCTAAAATTAGTCAGTAAAAAAATCTACGGTAAACTATTCCGCAGACTGCGTAGACAGTTTATCGATGCGACACAATCACAGCCAAACATAGATACAGCAGCATCACTTTCTTCGTCTGTAACCTCAAGTAAAGCCTTTTGGTTGTTTTCATCTGCTGCATTAATCTCTGGTGAACCCTTCTTGATGTGAGATAATTGTTCAGCATTAGCACAAAAAAACTTACCGAGTTTTGGATGTTTCACACAGGCTTTTTGGCTTTCGGCTGAAACTGGTGTAACAGTTGCATCTGGACGTTCTACTGGTTGTACATTCTTGACTGTTTCACTAGCTACAGCTATTTTCCCAGTCATTAACAATGAACCTAGAGAAATCAATGCTGCAGGTTTACTTGTTAAATTAGAGAATAAATTTTTCACTTCAGTTCTCCTAAAAGCATAGAGGATAACATCACCAACCTATTATAATCAAGTGGACGAGAATGTTTATTATCCAGTTCCTTGAATTAATTATGTGTAACACATTTTTCATTTTTCGGCGATGCAGTGACTGTTCAATATCCTGGATAACGTGACCAAATTTACCAATGCGAGGATAGCCTAATGTTGCGGTTTGAATTTTCATTGCTTTCTGTACCTTTAAAGATTAATAATTTTGCTAATATTGAGGGTTAGGAAATTTTACCCATACGTAACTTAACAACAAGTTACGTTTAATCTTTCCCACTTATTTAGTGGCGGAATTTTTGCTAAAATTGCCTTTTTCAGTGGTTCAGGTCGTTCTCACCAAGGCAATAGACCATCATGCTTTACGTAGTATTTACTCGCACATTGCAGTATCACTTCCGTAAAGGGCTGGCTTTGCCCTTCAAGGCTAGAAATAAGAGTTTAAGAGAGTTTTTGCCTAAGTCCTATTTATGCAGCATCAACGCCACTTCCTTGGCAAAGTAGGTCAAAATCAAATCTGCACCTGCTCGCTTCATGCTGAGTAATGTCTCTAAAATTACCTTTTTCTCATCAATCCAGCCATTTAGAGCGGCCGCTTTAATCATGGCGTATTCGCCACTAACGTTGTAGGCTGCTACGGGAGTATTAGTATAATATTTAACTTTGCGGATGATATCTAGATACGCTAACGCTGGCTTCACCATGATAATATCTGCACCCTCGGCAATATCTAGCGCGACTTCCTTGATGGCTTCCCTTGCATTTGCTGCATCCATCTGATAGGTTTTCTTATCGCCAAATTTGGGTGCAGAATCCAAAGCATCACGGAATGGCCCGTAGTAAGCAGAGGCATATTTTGCCGAGTAAGCCAGAATCCGGGTATCGATATAACCTGCTTTATCCAAAGCCTGACGAATTGCCCCAATCCTACCATCCATCATGTCGGAAGGTGCAATCATATCAGAACCCGCTTCAGCTTGGGAAAGTGCCATCTTTACCAACACTTCCACCGTCGAGTCATTCAAAATAACGCCGCTTTCATCAACAATACCATCGTGACCATGAGTAGTAAATGGGTCAAGGGCAACATCGGTAATTACGAGGATGCCCGGTACAGCTTGCTTGATTGCCTTGACTGTGCGCTGTACCAATCCATCGGGGTTGTGACTTTCACTGCCCCTGTCATCTTTTTTACTTTCCGGGATGACGGGGAATAGTCCGATCGCACCAATCCCTAAACTATACACTTCTGCGATTTCCTTCAACAGTAAGTCTAGAGTAAATCGATAACAACCCGGCATAGAAGCGATTTCCACCTTATCTTCCTCCCCCTCCATCACAAACATGGGATAGATAAGGTCGTCAACTGTTAAGTTCGTTTCCCGCACCATCCGACGCAGGGTTTCAGTACGACGCAGACGACGGGGACGTTGAGTTATGGTGTTGTTAGCAGTGGGATTTTCTAAAGACATAATTTGATAATGATTATTATTCCTAAATAATCATAATTCTTTTTGTGCGACAAATATTTATCCTTGATTTGCTTTTACCTTATTTTTTGCGGTAGTAAATCCTTTACTTTCCCCATAGCGGACAGTCCTAAATTCCACATGGTTCGCATTGGGATTGTAAATAGTATAAGTAGCTTCACCAGGTTTACGTCCCACATTTCCCACCCCAATTACTTGACGTGGGGTATTAATATTGGTGGTGTTAGGAGCAATATGACTATCCAGGGTTGTAATTTCTGATGTAATGGAAGCAGCTTCTAAATGATATTGAAAACAACTGCCAGAACGTCCGCAGAATAAATTATTAGCTTGCATCCGCGACAGTCTATCTAACATTTCAATTGGTTCAGTCAAGAGCGTTAATTCTTCAAACCTTTAGAAAAGGAAATTCAGCCCCCAAGCGTTTCTGGTCAATTGGTGTACTTCCGACCCAGAACTAACTCAACCGTTTTACTTAAGACATCTTAATTATACCAAACATTCATTGAGTAAAGAATGAATTTTATTGCTATCTAGGTGTCTACCAATAAAAACAACTTCATTTTTAGGAGATGTTTTCCATGCATCTGCATCTAATTGATAGCGAGGACCACTAAGTTGAAAAATATGCCGGAGAGGACTATCGTTAAACCACAAAATACCCTTAGCTCTAAATACATCTTTTGGCATTTCTTCGGTCAAGAAATTATCAAATTTTTTCACATCAAACGGTTTATTAATTTGGAAAGACATTGATATAAATCCATCATTATCTAAGTGCTGAGAGTGATGACCTTGATGTTCGTGGTCGTGATGTTCGTGTTTATGTTCTTTTTCTTGAGGAGTATATAAATTTTTTGGGGTTAATCCTACACCGAGAATTAATGGTAATGCTACTTTTCCGTATGTAGTTTGCAGGATTCTTGGTGACTCTTTGACATCATGGATGAAATCTTCTAATTCTTGAAGTTTTTCTGGTGTCGCAAGGTCAGTTTTATTGAGAATAACAATATCTCCGTAGGTAATTTGTTTGAATGCTGCCTCACTTTGAAAATGTTCTGCATCAAAGGATTCGGCATCAACTAGAGTCAAGATAGAATCAAGATTAGTAAAATCTCTCAGTTCGGTTCCCAAGAAAGTCAAAATAATTGGTAATGGGTCAGCAACACCTGTGGTTTCTATCACCATATAATCAATGTGGTCTTCGCGTTCCAACACTCGATAAACAGCATCAACTAATCCATCATTGATAGTGCAGCAAATACAGCCATTACTGAGTTCTACCATATCTTCATCGATAGAAACAAGTAATTGGCTATCAATGTTAATATCACCAAATTCATTGACTAAAACTGCAACTTTTAAATCTTGTTTATTCTGAAGAATTTCATTTAGCAATGTGGTTTTACCGCTACCCAAAAACCCTGTGATGATGGTAACAGGCATTCCCATTTTAGGGATGTCGGTAATAATTTCTGAAGTCGAAGCAGTTGCGTTGAAAGTTGTCATAATATATCGTCCTTTGGTTTAGTTTCGATTATGTAGAGACACGTTAGCAAAGCTCTTCTGAAAAAAAATCTCAATTAATCCGGTAGTGGTATCCGTGCAAGAATGCCTTTTTGTAAAACTTCAGGTCGCTCGTTACAAAGAACAATTCCATCACTACTAGCATGATATTGTTCGCGGTGATTTTGGGTAAATCATCAGGAATGAAGCTGACGGGACTATCGAAATCGTAGTAAAACCCCGTGTCTGTAACTGGTCTGATGGCAGCTTTTGTTCCCGGATAGAGCTTTTGCACTGCCATTGCCATTATGTGGGCACAGGTGTGGCGAATCCGTTGCAGCTTATCGTTTTCCTGGGGGTTCAAGTTTGGGCTGGACTGAACTACAGAGCTTACCATATAGTAAAAACGAGAATCATTATCATAGGATAGCGCACAAAAGTTTCTTTGGAAATATTTGGTTTAATAAATTTTGTTATTAACGACTGCAATAGACATCTCCGAAAACAGTCAATTTTTTACTGTCAGTAGACCGAAAATTTCTGCGGTTGCGCTCACTTTCCATTGCTCCCGTCGTAAAATACCCAGGATTAGTTAGGCGATCGCATTTGCCAGTTGATTTTTTACCAAAAGATTTCAAGGTATATGTTAGCCCGTATGGGGCGTTATGGGTATATGAATATATCGAGAATTCCTGGAGTGAAAGATAAACGAGTGGTCAGGAAAAGTTTGGAGAGAGTGCAGATGTGGGAAATGCGCCCTGGCGGACAAAAGAAACGTGCCTTTTTTGCGCAAGCAACAGTCTTACTGCTAGATAAACCATTCATATCATGTCCGCATAATCGCTTACGATAAAAGCAGAGAGTAAAAATATGATTTATGCCAAAACGGATCAGTATAGTGGAGCATTCAAATATTTCTGAATTAGAGCAGCTCTACAAACAAGCTAA